>ULVH01006251.1_pt1 | contig 15775 bp, 9 predicted proteins | sample 1959261 | NCBI WGS metagenome assembly ULVH01 (sample SAMEA4835781, study PRJEB28245) | human gut metagenome | biome: gut microbiome; material: fecal sample | place: Denmark | collected 2008
CGTTCAACGATCTGCTGCCCGGTATAGCGGAAACTGATGTTGATGCGTTCGCGTCCGATCGCCACTTGGAAAGGGAAGCTCTCACCGCTTTTCATCTTGTCCCAGTCCAGGGAACGCAGATACATCGTTGCTCCCAGCATGTCGAACATGTGTGGGTCTTCCGTCACGAGCATCGTGTCGATCTTCGTGCGGGTGGGCGTATAACGGTGGGAATGAGCGAGTATCTTCTTCCTGTCGTAGGAGAAACGGATGTCGTCTATCAGATAATAGTCATTCTCGTTTACCCGCTTCTCACTCCGTAGAAGCAGCATGTCGGGGGTAAAATGGCAATCGATCGTATCTCGCATCTTATAGACCTTTTCGATAATGCCGGAGGTACGGAAGATAAGCCGGTAGTGATAGGACGGCTCGCCCTCGTATTCCGCGTCGCGGATGGAAAGGGTGGCGTGGCCTGCACGGGGCATCAGAAGGCCCCATTTGAAGTATAACTCATACTGCACTTCCTCGCCGGGGCTGAACCTGTGGCGGACTGGGATTTCCTGCGCTTTCGCACACACGGCTGATAGCAATAGCAAAAATATCAGCCACAGGCGGACGATGTCAGAACGGCATTCCCATGTTGCCGCCGCTATTATTCCTTGACGATGATTGTTGACTTTCATCTTTGTAGTTTCTTTTCTTCTTGGTTGCTTCCTTCGGCTTATTCTTCGTTATCTCAAGAGGCTTTTGCTTGGCCAGCGGGGTGGAGTTGACATTCCATGTCTCTTCGACCTGCCAGTTCTGCATGATCTCGTACATTTTGGGAGAATAATAAACTTCTTCGGGCTGTCGCTTTTCGATATAATTACCGGTATCCCACACTCCGTTGCCGTTTGTGTCGATCACGATACGGGCATAATACTTATCGGGCTTCAAGTCCATGAAGAGTACTCCGCCGTCTTTTACTTTCGCTTTGCGGACAGGGGCGTCTCCACTACTGAGCAATTCGACGAAAGCGGTCGTGTCCACACCGTTGATATTGAGATAGAGATGGCCGTATTCGTCTTCTTTCTTGATTTTGAACTCACCGGTAAAGAAGTCGTTCCACTTCCCGTAAAGGCTGTGGATGGCGGCGGAGTCCACTTCGATGCGGTATTCTTCCCCATACTTCCACGGACGTCTGATAAAATAGTTCAGGCTGTTAGTCGAATCGGGGAAGAAGTCGAAATCTACCGTATTCCAAACGGTATCGATCTTTTGGTCGAGGAAGAACATCTCTTTGTTGATATCCAATACCGGTTCGTTGAAGGTTACGGATATCGTATCGAACAAGTCCATCGAACTGGGAGCGTCTACTTGCATGCCTAAGAACACGATCGGATCGGGTTCGTCTTTCTTTTTCTTTTTTTTCTTTTCTGCCGGACGGCGGCGCAATACCAGTTGGACCGTGTCGGTTTGCGGGCGCAGGATGTTCAGGGAGTCGCTCTTCGGATAGGAGACCTGCACCTGCAGAGTGTCCTGCTTCCAGACGGTCGAATCGGCAAGCCAGTAGTTAACGGCCGCGCCGCCTTCCGTCTGCTGCACAAAATACCAGGTACTGTCTTCCGGGGTGAAATTGATGGGGACAGGCACCGGTACGGTGTCCAGCTTCGTATTGAAACGCAGCGTAAAGTATTTCTCGTCCGGGCGTTCGGGCTTTACCATATACTGGCGTTCGAATTTCTCCTTGAACAGGCGGAGTTCGATGTTGTCCGGGAAGAAACGGGTGTAACCGACCGTCCGGATCGTATCGATCGTCAGGCTGTCTTTCCAGGTCGTATCCTGCCGGGTCGTCAGTTCGAAGGAAGGGACGATGACGGAATCCAAGAAAGCGATGTCTTCGCCGGGTTGGTCGAATTTATAGTCGCGGTTCACATCGTTTAAGGCAAAAATATGATAGGTTCCAGGAGTGATATTACGAATCGTGAACTGCCCTTTGTCATTCGTACGGGAAGTACGGACGAACGGGAGTTTCACGAATGCAGAATCTTCCAAATTGTTGTGCAGGCCGATCGTAATGCCTGGCATCGGTTCTAGATTCTCGGCATTCAGCAAGACTCCCGAAACTTCGAGTGTGTCGATGATGTCTCCGGTAGAGAAAGCGAAAGAGAAGTTTTCGAACACGTTTTTCTCATTATTGTCGGAGATGGAATTGGTGAAGTCGATCGTGTAGGTCGTGTTAGGTTTCAACGTGTCTTTCAATTCGATCACCGCCTTCTTTCCGGCAGAGCGGATAACCGGTAGTTCCATCTGGGGCGGAGTGATAATCACGTTCTCCGAAGGTTTCTCGATCTGGATCAGCTCGTCAAAGAGGATTTCTATCTTTTTACCTGTATAATTAATCTGATTTGGGACCGGTGTACTGCTTACGAATTTGGGAGGTGTTTCATCATAGGGTCCTCCGTTCGGACTACCGATATTGGCACACGAATAAATGACAGTCAACAGCAGCATTCCATACAACAAGCGGAATGAATTTCGTATATATTTAGTATCCATTTATGTCTATTTCAAATACATTCGATAAACACGTGCAAAAATAGGGAAAAATCCGGTGAAAATTAGTAGGGTATCCTGCCATTAATCAATCTTTGCATTTAAACGGACTTTTGTCCGATTGTCGTTTTCAACATCCTGAACCCGATCCTGCAATACAAACATTTCTTCTTTTCGCAATATTCGCGTTTTAATTGGATCAAAGCCTGGCTGTCGCCAGCGTGGCGGACGGTGATACCGGCGTTGTAGAAGGTGGTGACGATGGTGTTCTTTTCCGGAGGAATACTTTCTAAAAGGCGGGTAGCACGTTCGCAATATTCGGGACGTTTGTTATGTAGGCCGTAGGCAAAGAGCATCGGAACGACCGTGTTTATCAGTAGGATGTTCAGGGCGTTTTCGCCTATGGTCTTTTCCTTTCGGGGAGAAGCATACCGGAAATGATAATGTGTCTCCCAATAACCGGATGGAGGAATCCTGAAATACTTTTTGATCTCTCCGGTGCTCCTGGCTTCAAGAATGGCAGAAAACAGAGTGTCGTACCGTACCCAAAGTGCGGCTAACTGTGCCACTTTCAGATACGGAAAGTTGACAGGCCGTGTCCGTAGGTTCTTAAATACGAAATCTTCCATTGGTGACAGGCCGAACTTATGGCGTAAAAAATCGTATTCCCGTTGCAACAAGCGGTAGTAATGATCGTCGTTTTCCTCCTCTAACATTCCTGCCTGTCCGAAAAGCATTGCTTCTATCTGCGAATGGCTGTTCCGCTGTTTTTGAATGCAACGAAGCGGCAAGCTCTTTGCCAGCCTTTCAAAAGCATCATTATTCACACCAAAGCCGAAGTTTCGGGTTAAAGTAATATAAAAAACTTCATTCCAGTCTGTCTGATACGCATCCAAAAGGAGGAATATGTCATGTGTTTTCCGTTCCAGCCGCTCGCTTAGCAAGGCTTCCATCCAACAGGCTATATGCAAAGGAGCGATCCCGGTTATGTGATCGAGGCACGGAAGAGCCGCCTCCCGGTAAAGCAGCCAGTCTATACTGCGGAGAATATTTTCCGGAACAGTCAGGAGCATTTGTGGAATCGGGTTTCCGTTCGTTCGAACTGGCTGGAAATCATTAAAGCCTATAATGTGAAGGATTACACAGTCGTATGCCTTATCCGTATCATGATGATGGAGCAGCCAGTCGGAAGATTTATCATGAATTTCGACACTTCCTACCCATAGCGTTCCGTCTATTTTGATCTTCGCATTGAAAAAATCGGGACCTGCATCCGTATTCTGCATTCCGGGATCGATTACCTGGACGGGACGTCCCTCTGTTGTTATCAATGGTGTGGCCGCGTAAAGTTTGTATTTCCAAACATAATGTAATAAACGTTCCATCTTTTTTCAGAGTTAAGATTTATGTCCCAAATCTAAGCATTATTCTTTATATTTGCAGCACGTTATCAGTTGAAAGTTGAAAAATTAAAATTGAAAGTTAAATATATAAGTATGAAGATTGCACTTATCGGTTACGGAAAGATGGGAAAAACTATCGAGCAGATAGCACTTGGAAGAGGACACCAAATCGTGTCTATCGTAGATATCAATAACCCTGAAGAAATACACTCCGACAAATTCAAGAGTGCTGACGTCGCGATCGAGTTTACGACTCCGGCTACAGCATTCAACAATTATATGCAATGTTTTGCAGCAGGCATTCCGGTTGTTTCCGGTACGACAGGATGGCTTGACAAGATTGGGCAAGTCAAAGATATGTGCGAAAAAGAGGGTAAAACTTTTTTCTATGCCTCCAATTTCAGCATCGGTGTAAATATATTCTTCGCTATCAACAAATATCTGGCAAAGATTATGAATAATTTCTCCGCTTACGATATCAAAATGATGGAAACTCACCATATCCATAAATTGGATGCTCCTAGCGGAACAGCTATCACACTGGCGGAAGGAATCATTGAAAACGTGGATCGTAAAGACCGCTGGACTTTGGAAACGGCTGAGAAAACAACCGATATACCTATCCATGCCATTCGTAAAGGAGAAGTTCCGGGTATCCACGAAATCACATACGAGTCGGATGTCGACACGATCAGCATCAAGCACGATGCGAAGAGTCGTGCCGGATTTGCCTTGGGCGCTGTTATTGCCGCCGAATTTACTGCTGGAAAGAAAGGTTTCCTCGGAATGGATGATATGCTTAAATTTTAATTAATAACAGAAACAAATGAAGAAGTTTTCCAAGAAACAATGGATTAAATTCAGCATAGCAGCCGTTCTCTACCTGCTTTTCACGCTTTGGATGCAGAATGCCTGGTTGTTGTTGGGCCTGATTGTCCTTGTCGATATTTTTCTGACCGGGTATATCCCTTGGGGAGCCTGGAAACGTACCAAGAATCCGCAGGTACGCAATGTGTTGGAATGGGTGGATGATATCCTGTTTGCATTGGTTGCCGTCTATTTCATCAATATCTTTATTTTCCAGAATTACCAGATTCCCAGTTCCTCGCTGGAGAAGTCCTTGTTAGTGGGTGACTATCTGTTTGTGAGTAAGCTCAGCTATGGACCGCGCGTGCCGAATACGCCGGTCGCTTTCCCTCTGGTACAAAACACATTACCCTTCTTCAACTGCAAGTCATATTTGGACTGGCCGGAATGGGACTACAAACGGGTGAAAGGCCTCGGTCATGTGAAACGGAATGATATTGTGGTGTTCAACTTCCCTGCCGGCGATACGGTTGCACTAAAAGTTCAGAATCCGGATTATTATCATTTGGTAGAACAATACGGACGGGAAGCCATCCTGTTGAATAAAGCGGATTTCGGTGATGTGATCTATCGCCCTGTTGATAAACGAGAGAATTATGTCAAACGGTGTATCGGTATGCCGGGCGACACGATCGAGATTCGTGACAACCAGGTCTACATCGATGGTGTTGCAGCCAAGAATCCGGAAAAGATGCAGCTTAACTACTTCGTCGAGACGGATGGCTCCATGTTGAGTGAGGAGCAGTTCCGTTTACTGGATGTCAGCAAAGCCGACCGTGTATTGATCGATGGAAGCTATAATCCCCAATATATGTCTATGTTGAATATTCAGCCGAATGCCAACGGGCAGTATAACCCGATTTACCATTTCCCGCTGACTCAAAAGACATTGGAAGTAGCTAAAAAACTTCCGGTCGTGAAACGTGTGGTTCTCGAACCGGATCCCGTAGGAACCGATTCCTATTATCCGGTTGACTACCAGACCGGATGGAGTCGTGACAATTACGGACCACTATGGATCCCGAAGAAGGGAACCACGATCCCGTTGACGGAACGTAATATAGCCCTTTATAAACGCTGTATCGTCAATTATGAACATAATAAATTGGAAGTAAAGGATAGTAAGGTTTACATCAACGGCAAGCCGGAAACGACCTATACGTTCAAATACGATTATTACTGGATGATGGGTGACAACCGCCACAACAGTGCCGACAGCCGTTCCTGGGGTTTCGTGCCGGAAGACCATATCGTAGGTAAGCCGATCATGATCTGGCTGTCACTGGATAAGGATCGTAGCTTGTTTGACGGCGGTATTCGCTGGAACCGTATGTTCCGTTGGGTACACCCGGATTAAGCAAATTTCTATGGGGAAAAAGATTCATAATAACATAAACGGGGCGGGTGGACGTAAAAGTCGCCTCTACGTGAGTTGGGTGGTAACGATTGTTATCGCCTTTCTCATTGTTATACCTGTCCGCCGTTTCTGTATCGAATCTTACCGGATATCAACGAGTGCGATGGAAGATGCATTGCATCAAGGCGATTATATCTTGGTAAATAAATTGCCGTTTGAAGGAAATCCGGGACGGAACAAGGTCGTGCTGTTTACCAGTCCGCTCCTGAAAGACACGGTGAGTAACCCATTGTTATTGAGCCGTTGTATCGGTATGCCTGGGGATACTATCTTGGTGAGTGGAGACGGGTATGAGGTGAACGGGAAGCTGCTACCTCACTCTCCTCGTGCGCTTAACACCTGTTTCATTACCCAGAAGAGTGCCGCCGATTTCCTGAAAGCGCTGCAAAAGTTGAGCATACCTGTGCGGAACTGGAAGAGCGAGACGTTCGGTTTTTCTTTTTCCCTGACTTCTTTCGAAGAATATCAATTGCGTGAAGAACTGACGGAAGAGATGAATATTCATTTTATCCGGAATCAGTCTGCTCCGTACAAGCTGGTTGTTCCCCGTAAAGGCCGGGCATACCGCCTGGATGAAGCTGCCCTTGTCGCTTGCAAGGAAGCGATATTGGCCGAGGCCGGAGAAAAGGCTGTTTTTCGTGACGGAAAGCTATATTTAGATGGAAGGGAAACCGCATTTTTCTTCTTCGAACAAGATTACTACTGGATGCTTTCCGACAATGTAAACGAATCGGTCGATTCCCGCCATTTAGGCTTTGTTCCGCGTGACCATATCATCGGAAATGCCTGGTTATGTTGGTTCAGCCGTGACAAACAACGAATCTTTAAACCCGTAAACTGATGATGCAACCCGTTTATATTTCTACTACCTATTTGGGGCCGGTCCAGCAATATTGCAAACTGTTCCAATATCCGGAAGTACACTTGGAAACAGCCGAAAACTACCTCAAGCAAACCTTCCGGAACCGTTGTACCATTGCCGCCGCCAACGGTCCGTTAGCTTTATCTATCCCCATCGTGAAGCCGGACACGTTGAAGTGTTCGACCAAGGAGATCCGTATCTCCGATCATGGGAACTGGCGTCACCTGCATTGGAACGCTTTGGTTTCGGCTTATAATATGAGTCCGTTTTTCGAATATTACGAAGAGGACTTCGCTCCTTTTTACGAGAAAAAATATGAGTTCCTATTCGATTACAATGAGGAATTGCGTCAGTTGATCTGTCGCCTGCTTGACCTGCATCCGAATGTTATTTATACGGAAGAATACCAGTCCGAAGTGCCGAACGATTTCCGTGAGATCATCCGGCCGAAACATGAAGGAGAAGATCCGTCCTTCTCCCCGAAACCCTATTATCAGGTTTTTCAGGGCAAGCACGGATTTCTTCCGAATATGAGTATTGTGGATTTACTGTTCAACATGGGACCGGAAGGGCTGTTGGTGTTACGTGATTCCATTGTAGTATCGAAGCAGCCCTGATTGAGAATCCTTCAGTTCTTTTTCATCGTATAGTTTTTCACCCCTAACGAATCGTATGCCTGTAACAAGGCCTCGTCGTTATCGGAAATCATCAAAAGTTTGTCGTTTTCTTTCAGCTCCGTGTTGCCTTTCGGGATGAAATAATGTCCGTCTCTTTTCACCATAACGGCAAGGGTGTGGTCGGGCAAGGTGAGTTGCATCAATTTGTTTCCATGAGAAAGGACAGCAGGAGTGATGTCTATTTCACTCATGGCACTCTTAATATCTTCCGGCAATTCGATACCGAACACATCTTTTCGCTCCGGCTTGTCGACAAGTCCGAGCCATTTGGCAGCCTGTGTTACGGTTGTTCCTTGTATCAATAGGGAAAGGATCGTGATGAAAAACACGATATTAAAGATCATGCCTCCATGATCGACTCCGGCAATCCAAGGATAAGTTGCGAAGATTATCGGAACTGCTCCACGAAGTCCCACCCACGAGATATATAGCTTTCCTTTTGTTGTAAAGTTTTTAAATGGAAGCAAACACAGGAAAATCGTTGTCGGACGAGCTATCAGTATCATAAATACTCCCACTAAAAGGCCTACTGGAGCGACTGGCAGCAACTCGTGCGGGTTCACCAACAGACCTAACGTGAGGAACATGACGATCTGCCACAGCCAGGCAAAGCCGTCGAAGAAAGTTCCCATACTCTTTTTATGCACAATCTTAGCGTTCCCCACGACCAGGCCGGCAATGTACACGGCCAGATAGCCGTTCCCTTTACATAAAGTAGTCGCCGAGAAAGTGAAGAAAGCAGTTGTTAACAATAAGATCGGATATAAAGACTCGTTGTCCATATTGATCTTGTTGATCATCAGAACGGCCAGCTTACCTAACAGGAAACCGGCTATCGCACCGACGGATAGCTGGACGAGCAATTGCAGGACAGCTTCCTGCAAGTTCATACCCCCGACCTGTATATAAGCGATAATAAGCAAGGTAAGCATATATGCCATCGGGTCGTTGCTACCGCTCTCCAATTCGAGGGTCGGACGCAGGCGTTGTTTCAAATAAACCCCTTTGCTCCTAAGGATGGAAAAGACGGAAGCAGAGTCTGTAGACGACATCACTGCCGCCATCAGCATAGATTCAGCTACTGTAAGCGTTTCATAACCTGTAGACCACAAAAACACATAATAGATAAAACCTCCCGTTATAAGCGTTGTTAGCAATACTCCCACTGTTGCAAGGACAACTCCTTCCGTGGCTATCGGCTTGATCTCGGACATTTTAGTATCCATACCACCGGAAAACAGGATGATACTCAACGCCAACATGCCTATGAACTGTGCTGCACTGGGATTGCTGAACTGAATGCCTAAGCCGTCGCTGCCGAACAGCATTCCGACACCTAAAAAGAGAAGCAAGGCGGGAAGGCCGAAACGGAAACCGGCTTTACCGGCAATAATACTGAAGAAAAAGATAATCGAAGCAACCAACAGGATTGCTTCCGGATTCTCGAAGATTTGTAATTCGTGGAACATAGGCTGATAATAACGGTTTACTCTATACTTTGTCACTTCAAAGTAAAGAAAAAATAACGATATGCACAACAGCTTAACACTTAAAAGACAAGGTTATCTACTGACTAATAAATATATTCACTATATTTGTGCTGATAAAATTAACGCTATGATTAAAACAAATCTATTCCTACTATTGTTCGTTCTCCTCGCGGGAACTTCGTGCAATAGACAGCAACATTTCATTTCGGACGATACGTTCCGCGCCGAAGTGGAGAATGACTTCCGGGCAAAGCAGGCCGCTCTGCCGGACGGAAACCTTTTTTCAGTCTTTAACCAAAAGATGACGTCCGACGAAAAAGAGGCGCTTACTTTCTTGTATGCCTATATGCCGATCGGAGATATCACGGATTATGACGGGCAACTGTATCTCGACAATATCCGTAGTTCGTTTCGTGCACGGGTGGAAATGCCTTGGGGAGACAGCATACCGGAAGACATCTTCCGCCATTTCGTACTTCCCGTGCGGGTCAACAACGAGAATCTGGACGAGAGCCGCATGGTCTTTTATGAAGAATTGAAAGACCGGGTGAAGGGCTTGTCCTTGTATGACGCCGTGCTGGAAGTGAACCATTGGTGCCACGAGAAAGTGATCTATACGCCGTCGGATGCCCGGACGAGTTCGCCTTTGGCATCCGTGAAGACCGCTTACGGGCGTTGTGGCGAAGAGTCGACGTTTACCGTAGCCGCCCTTCGTTCGGTCGGCATACCAGCCCGTCAGGTCTATACTCCGCGTTGGGCGCATACCGACGACAACCATGCTTGGGTGGAAGCTTGGGTAAACGGTAAATGGTATTTCCTCGGAGCCTGTGAACCGGAACCGGTACTTAACTTGGGGTGGTTCAACGGACCGGCTTACCGTGGTATGCTGATGCACACGAAAGTATTCGGCAAATACAACGGACCGGAAGAAGTCATGGACGTAACCGACGGTTACACCGAGATCAACGTGATCGACAATTATGCCCCGACGGCCAAAGCAACGATCACCATTGTGGATGAAAACGGCCAGCCGGCTGCCGGAGCCGATGTCGAGTTCAAAATATATAACTATGCCGAGTTCTATTCCGTAGCCAATAAGAAGGCGGATGCTGAAGGGAAGGCATTCCTTTCTGCCGGTAAAGGTGATATGCTGGTATGGGCGACTAAGGACGGCAAGTTCGGATATAGCAAGGTGTCGTTCGGAAAAGACAATAACGTGACAATCACTCTCGACAAGAAACCGGGTGACATCGAAACCGTCACGCTTGATGTCATTCCTCCGGTAGACGGTTCCATTGCCGCCTGCGTGACGGACGAACAGAAAGAGGCCAACGCCAAGCGTTTGCACGAAGAGGATGTGATCCGTAATAAATATGTGGGCACTTTTTATACGGAAGAGAAAGCGGAAGCACTTGCCAAAGAATTAGGTATCGACCCGCTGAAAACAGCCGATTTCATGATCGGCAGCCGGGGAAATTGGCGTGAGATAGAGAAGTTCCTTCGCGATGCGCCTGCCGACAAACGTCCGATGGCGATGGATTTGCTGAATGTTATCTCTGCCAAGGACTTGCGTGATACGCCGGCCTCCGTGTTAGCGGACCATCTGAACAATGCTCAGGCTGTGCAAAGTTCCCTGTTTACCGAATATATCCTCAATCCGCGTGTGGCAAACGAGTTCCTGACGCCGTACAGGAAGTTCTTTGCCGCCAACGTCGATTCGGCATTAGTGAAGAAGGCTAAAGCTGATCCGCAATTAATTGTAGACTGGGTGAAGGATAATATCAGTATCAATGACAGCCTGAATCCGCAACGCATTCCGATTATGCCGATGGGCGTATGGAAATCGCGCGTGGCCGATAAAGGTTCCCGCGATATATTTTTCGTCGCTGTATGTCGTAGCATCGGTATTCCGGCACGTATCGAACCAGTGGCAGGAAAAGTGCAATATGCGAAAGGTCTGAACTGGGTGGATGTAGACTTCGAAGCTGCCGAGCAGACGGTTGCCAAGCAAGGTAAGGTCGTCGCTTCTTACCAGCCGATCAAAGCATTGCAGGACCCGAAATATTACAGTCATTTCACGATTGCGAAAGTGTTGCCGACCGGCAAGTTGCAGACACTTAACTTCGAATCGGGCGATGTGGATATGGGGGGCGGTGATACTTGGAGTGCTCTGTTGAAAAAGCCGCTTTCTATGGATGAGGGCCATTATATGCTGGTAACCGGAACACGTATGGCAAACGGTAGCGTACTGGCCGAAATGTCTTTCTTCAACGTAGAACCAGGCAAGACGAGTGATATCAAACTGGAGATGCGTGAGAGCCAGGACGATGTACAAGTCATCGGCAACTTCAACTCCGAAAACAAATTCAAACGGGCTGATAACGGCGAGGAAACGAGTCTGTTGGCTACCACCGGCCGCGGCTATTATGTTGTCGCTGTCCTCGGAGCGCGCCAGGAACCGACCAACCATGCCATGCGTGACATCGCTGCCGTAAAGAAGGACCTTGAAGAATGGGGTCGCGGCATGGTTTTGTTGTTCCCCGATGAAAAAGGCTTCCAGAACTTCGATCCGAAGGAGTTCGGAGAGTTGCCAACTACCATCACATACGGCATAGATATCGACAAAACAATTCAGAAGGAGATCGCCGCAGCCATGAAGTTGCAGAACGCCAACACACTGCCAATCTTCATCATTGCCGACACTTTCAACCGTGTAGTGTTCGTTTCACAAGGCTACACAATCGGCTTGGGAGATCAGTTGATGAAGGTGATACATAAGTTGTAATCCTCTTCGACGAAACATAAAAGAGGCGTAGATTAGCAGATGTCATTCAAGTCATCACTAATCTACGCCTCTTTTATGTTTTGGATATTGTAGAGGTAATTACCGGCGACGGCGTACGCTGCGGACCGGAGCGCTTTTCTGGGCTTTTGGAGCTTTGATTTTGACCTCTTTTTGTTTGCTCTCTTTTGCGGCTTCCGTCTTTCTGCCACGGGCGGAAACGGTTGCGTTTTTAGATTTCTTGCCTTTTGTATCAGCTGCCAACTGAGCTGTGTCCGGTTGCAGATAGAGAGATTTTTCGAAAGTAATCAGCTGGTTCTCGATACGTTCCTGCTCGCGTTTCATCGAATCGGGTGTCGGGCAGTAGGCTTGCAGAGGTTGGTTCATCAGATTCTGCGTCTTGAAGATATCGCCCTGGAACATCCGGCGACGGAAATAGTCGTCGAGCGTGAAAGTCATGGCGTTGTTGATGTTGGACGTCATGATATAGGCGGTATTGATATAGGGACGCAAATTTTCATAAGGAATCCAGAACATCGGCATGGTGTTCTGTCCCATATCGTCCACGATTGTCAGAATCGGACAGATCGCCAATGTCTTGACATCGAATACGGAGTTGTTCTGGTCGAAATACCACGCTTCCTTTATGTAATAGGAGCGGACATCGCCGGAAGGAATATCGCTTTCGTTCACGACGAAACCGGCAGGTTCGTTGTCTTTGCCTGGCGTCTCTTCGTAGAAGATACGGCAACGGTCCAGCATGACTTTCAAGTCGAGCTTGCGGTTGTCGCTGAAATCCTCGTAACCGTCCAGGTATTCATAGGCGGACAACTTGCCTTCGCATACCAGCTGGAAGATGATCGAGAACAAGTTCATCTGCCCGTTCATCGGTTGGGTGGGATAGTATAGAGGAGCATTCTGTTCTTTCGTAAGGTCGATCTGGCGGTAGATGACACGCATCCAGCGAGCGTTGCCGATATGCTGCGTCATTCGCTCGTTCATATCCTGTGCTCGGACGGTCAGTTCGGGCATGCCGTTCTCTTTCTTCTCTTCTTCACGGGCGCCACGGCTTGCTTCGGGACCGCGACGTCTCTGCTGCTGTTGCTGTGTATTGCCGGCCTCTTCCTGTGCCTGTATGGGGAGGGAGGCGAACAGGGCGATGGCGAGGGTTGCTATGTAATATAAACGTTTCATATATCTTTATACATTACGGGACGAGCAGACCTCGTCCCTACGTTATGTTAATTGACGATTACTTCGACGGTCGGAATGATACGTTCCTTATTGTCCGGACCTAATACTTTCACATGCGTGATGTAGAAGCGTTTGCCTCTTGCCAGACGGCGGATATAATCTTTCTGACGCTGCGAGAACTGGTTGCCTTGCGTGACTTCCGGAATGATGTTGCCCATCGAATCGTAGAAAGTCAGCTCGAAACTCAACACCTTGAACGGCACGTTCAGCAGGTCGTCGTCGATAGCCGCCTGGATGCCGTCGGCTTCCACCAAATTGCGTTTGGAGAACTGACCGCCACGGAACTTGCGCATATTGCCGTTCTGGTCCTTATATTCGATAAAAGGCATCGGGTCGGGCAGGGCACGTACGCGGAAAGTCGTTTTCGCCATCTCGACGCTGCGCCCATCCGCCATTTTAGCATGGACGGAAATGATGGCGTCTGTTCCAACCGTTGTCGGACGGGCTTCCCATTGGTCGCCTTTGCGGACCAGTGTCCCGTTCGTCATCGTTGCCGTCACGTTGCCGCTGGGCACACCCGGCACGGCGATACGGATTGGGTTGGCGATTCCGGCATACAACACATTCATCAGCATCGGCGCTACCGTCGCACTCGGTTCCGTCACGAAGTATTCGCTTTCGAACTCGCGGCGCATCACGCTGCCGTCGCTACCCGGCATTTCGATATATCCTTTGACCGGATAAGTGCCCGGAGTACCGGCTACAGCCGGAAACATGCCGTTTGCATCATAAGGCAATTCCTTGCCGTTCACATAGACGGTCGGACGTTTCGTCGAGTCGACAGCCGATAAGACGATATTGGCCTTGTACTGGCTGCCGCGCATGACGATCTGGCTTTCCGGAATCACCTGTGCCGTGATCTGGTTCACACGATAGTCGCGCATGTCGACGCTGCTCAGCAGGTTGGACAACACTTCACCTTCGGCATAGCGGATATCGCTTTGCAATTTCGTCAGCAAGGTAACAGCCGCCGCCACCGGCATATTCTCGAACAAAGCCTCTTCCCAAGTGCGAGTATTGATACCGGCCTTGTGAGGCGGCGTTGTCGACAGGCTGGCTTCGATGATGCGCGTCTTGGCCGAGTCTTCCACCATCTCGCCCATCAGTGTCCGGTATTTTTCGATGCTCTGGCGCAATTTCTTGCCTTCGCCCGAAACGGGAGACAGCATCACGCGGGAAGCCGCTTCGAGGTCGTCCTTATGATCGATATTATTGACATCGGCATCCTTACCATCGGCAATCTGCGCGATACGCACTTTCAGATCCTGCACGTAATTGTACAGGCTGTCGGAAGCCTCCTTCACCTTTGTCCCCTTTTCGTACCATTCACGTACTTTTTCGGGATTTGTCTGATAATAAGCCTTCAGTTCCTCTGTAACGATCTCATTACGGGTCGAGGTATTATCGATAGAAGTACGCAAGCTGCCTTCCACCAGTTCGAAACCGTCGAGTACCTCCGACGACACGTTGAGTGCCATCATGGCGATGAACACCAGATACATCAGGTTGATCATCTTCTGACGGGGCGAATTGGGATTATTTGCTATTCCTGCCATATCCGATTACTTCATTGGGTTGTTTGTATACGGAGCCTGCTGCTGATATCCGTACGGTTGCTGATAGGCCTGCTGGTAATTCTGCTGCTGTGCCGGCTGCGGTTGCTGCTGGTAAACAGGTTGTGCGGGCTGCGCCGGTTGCTGATACCCCATATTGACCGTCATAGCCTGCAACAGGCGGCTGTATACCTGGTTCAATTCGGCCAACTGTCGCGTCATCTTTTCCGTTTCGTTGCGGAACACGGAACTGTCGACAACGGAGCCGTCATACATTTCGCGAATGCGGCTCAAGCCACTGTTGATATGTTCGATCGATTCGATCTGCGAGCTGATGCTCTTCAACTGTATTTCGTAGATCGTGTTCAAGCCGGAGATGTTGCGGTTCAGCATTTCCATCTGCTGCACGTAACCGCGGGAATTCTGGTTGATGCCATCCGAATTATCCGTAATGCTCTTATACGAGTTCAAAAGTGTGTCGGAAACGTCGGTCAGCGAATGCGTCACCTGGCTGAAACGTTCCATATTCTCGGACATACCCGAAAGCTGTTCCAGATATTTCTGCGTCGCTTCCGTCAGTTCCGCCATCTTGGAGATCTGTTCGGCGGCGGCGCTCAGTTTCTTGATACTGTCGGAAAGGTTTTTCGTATCTTCTTCGCTCACATCCAGGCCGAGATTGCCCAGTCCGGTAGTCTGCTTGCCGCCTAAGTTGATATTCAATCCGCCAGCAACCTCGTCGTCGGTCGTATTCTCAGGCGAATTGACCAGATTGGACATAGGCGTGTTGGCGAAATCCGGACGGTCGAGCGGATTTTTAGATTTCAAGACCGGGAACACTTCTTCCCAGTGATATTCGTTGAATGGCTTTTCAAAAGCGGAGATAAAGAATACCAATGCTTCTACCGTCATGGCCACAAACAGGATTTGGTTACCATACGGCAAGTGTAACAACTTGA
>ULVH01044606.1_pt1 | contig 15672 bp, 10 predicted proteins | sample 1959261 | NCBI WGS metagenome assembly ULVH01 (sample SAMEA4835781, study PRJEB28245) | human gut metagenome | biome: gut microbiome; material: fecal sample | place: Denmark | collected 2008
GCTGCGGGTGGACGGCGCCGGGGTGGAGCGGTTTTTGAAGGTGGTGGGGTCGTTGGTGTACCCAGGCTGATGCCGAACGCATCGGCAAAGCGGTCAAACACACCGTTGCGGATGATCCCGGCCTCGCTTTCGCTGTAGGGTTCCACCGCAGCGGCGGCCACTCCGCCGTCCCAGCAGAGGGCGGCGAGCGGCATGGCGGCGCGGTCCGCACGGAATTCCCACAGCGGCGCACAGAACGCCACCTCATGGTGGTCCTTCGTCAGCAATGGAAATTCGCCGGGTTTGGCTTCCGCGGCGTGGTTATCGCCGTAAATATTGCAGGGGATCACATGGAAATAATCGCTCTGCCCCGGCACAGCCAGCCACATGCGCAGCTGGGTGGGGTTGGGCGCATCCATTTGCAGGGTGTAGCACAGCGTATCGCCAGCGGGGGTGAACTGCGCACTGTAATGCGCACCGTTCAGCGTCCAGTCAAAGCCGGACTGTGTGCAGGCAGTTTCCGGCACCGGCACCCAGGCATCCTCGATCCGGCAGGCAAAGCTGACGTTTAATGTTTGGGAATTCAGATCCAGTTTCATTATGATACCTCAATAAAAAATGCGGGCCGGGCAGTGCCGGCCCGCAACGGGTCAATGATTTTTAGGAGGGACAAACAAAAAAGAGGAAAACGAAAATCAGCCTTTCAGGCCGGAGGTTGCAATGCCTTCCACAAAATATTTCTGTGCGGCAAAGAAGAGGAGAACCAGCGGCAGAACCGCCACGCAGGCCATGGCCATAACGCGGCCCCACACCACAACACTTTCCGCGTCAACGGAAAGGCGCAGCGCCAGCGAGATGGTGTATTTTTTGACCGAGTTGATGAAGATCAAGGAGTTGAAGTAATCGTTATAGGTCCACAGGAACTGGAACAGGCCAGCGGAGAAGAGGGCCGGCTTCATCAGCGGCAGCAGGATCTGCCAGAAGATGCGGAAGGTGCCACAGCCATCAATGCAGGCGGATTCGTCCAGATCGCGGGGGATGCCGCGCATGAACTGGATGAGCTGATAGATGAAGAATGGGTAGCAGGCCAGCAGGGCGGGCACCCAGAATGGCATGTAGGAATCGACCCAGCCGAACTTGTTGAACAGAACGTAACGCGGGATGATGATGACCGAGTTGGGAAGCATCAGGGTGGCGATCAGGATGGCAAACAGCTGCTTTTTGAACGGGAAGTTGAACCGTGCAAAGCCATAGGCAACCAGCGCACTGGAAGCGATGGTCAGCAGCGTGGTGGGGATGACCATGATAAAGGAGTTGATGAAATAGGTTGCATAGGTATAAATACCGGCGCTTTTCCAGCCGTCAATAAAGTTCTGGAAGCTGAAGCTTTTGGGCATCAGTGCAATGGAGCCAAAAATTTCATCGTTGGTTTTGAACGCGGCTGAAATCATCCATGCAATGGGGAACAGCAGCACGCAGCCAATCAGGATGATGACCAGATAGGTCAGCACCAGGTTCAGGGTCTTTTTTTGTTGTTTTGTCATAATGCTCACGCGCCCTTTCTCAGCTTTCGTCGCCATAGAAGACCCACCACTTGGAGGTTGCGAACAGCACCAGAGTGATCAGCATGATCACAATAAAGATGATCCAGGAAATGGCGCTGGCGTAACCCATCTTGAAGTAGGAGAAGCCTTCCTTATACAGTTTCATGCCCAGCACATAGGTAGCCTTCATGGGGCCGCCATCGGTGATGACAAAGGCAGAGGTGAAGTTCTGCAAAGCCTGAATGGTCTGCATGATAAGGTTGAAGAAGATGATGGGGGTGATTTGCGGAACGGTGATGCTGAAGAACATCTTGACCTTGCTTGCGCCGTCAATTTCGGCAGCTTCGTACAAATCTGCCGGAACGTTTTTCAGCGCGGCCAGGAACATGACCATGGAAGAACCAAACTGCCAGATCTCCATCATGCAGATGGTGCGCAGGGCTTGATTGGGGTCGCCCAGCCACTGTACGTTGGGCAGGTGCAGGGTGGTCAGGATGGCGTTGATAACGCCGTTATCCATGAACATGATCTTCCACAGCAGAGCAACAGCAACACTGCCGCCGAACAGGGACGGAATGTAGTACAAAGTACGGATGAGGTTGATGCCTTTGATGTCACGGTTGAGGAACACCGCAACAGCCAATGCCATAACCAGCTTGCCGGGCACGGTGTACAGTGTGTAGGCCAGGGTAACTTTCAAGGAGTTCCAAAACTCATTATCCATGGTGAACAACTGGATGTAGTTGCTCAGGCCGGTGAACGAGGGGGTGCCGGTGATTTTGTAGTTGCAGAACGAGTAAACCAGCGAGCTTAAAAACGGGTACAGCTGCAGGACCAGCATACCGATGATCCACGGGGCCAGATAAGCAAACGCCGCGTAATCGCGCTTGGTATAGTGCTTGATTTTGGTTTGTTTTGTCATAGGATCACACCTCTTTGGAAAAAATCCGCCTTTTTACTGGTGTAGCTGAAAACAAAGAAAATGACGGATATTTCGCAAACACAAGCAGGATTTAAGGCAAAGAGCCGCAGGAATCCTTTGTGGATTCCAAGGCTTTTTAACGCCAAATCCGGCTGTGTTTGTAGAAATAGACTATATTTTCGACTTTTCAGGTACACTTTAATAAAACGGATGCCTCGGTGGGAGACACCCGTTTTTGATGTTCGCTGAGGTTTACTGGGCGCTGATGTAGCTGGAGAGCTGCTTGTACATATCGGATGCAGCGCTTGCGGGGTCGGTGGTGCCGTAACCGACAGCCTCGATGGTATCAGCAATGATCTGCTTGGATTCCGGTGCGGAGGAGTACTTGTCGTTGGTCAGGCCGCTGTAGCCGCTGGCAATGTTGGCGGCGGTCATCATGTTCGGGTCCAGGGTACCGTCTTTTTCGCAGATTTCACGGGCCTTTTCCGTCGGGGGAACACTGCGCACGCAGGCCAGGGTGCTTTCGGCGTCATCGCTGTTAAAGAAGTAATCCAGGAACTTCATGGCTGCTTCCGGAGCCTTGCAGGTGGAGGTAACTGCCAGGACCTGCGGGCAGTTGCAAGCCCAGCCGTTGTCCTTAGCGCCATCCAGCAGGGGCAGGTAGCCGGTGCCATAGGTTGCGCCCTCATTGGCGGCGGTCATAACATTGATGGTGGAGATGTAAGCGAAGGTGCAGACGTACTTGCCAGCGATCCAATTGGGGTCAGACTGCAGGTCGTCGTTGCTGTAAGCGGAAGAGTAGGAAGCCGGTGCGCAGACATTGTTGTCGTACAGGCTCTTGACGAGATCCAGGCAGTTCTGGATATCTTCCTCGGTATAATTGAACGCTTTGGAGTCAGCGTCAAAGATGGTCTTGCCGGTCAGCTGCTTCATGTAGGTAAAGAACACCAGGTTGGTCACATACTCTTTGTTGGTGCACAGCAGGTAGGTATCGGGGTCTGCTTCATGGACCTGTTTGCCCCATTCAATGAACTGATCCCAGGTGTACTGGGTGTTGAAGTCGATGCCGTACTTTTCAGCCAGCTCTTCGTTCACAACCAGTGCCGGGCCGGCAATGCCGGTGGGCAGGCCCAGCTGCTTGCCGTCAAAGTTACCATTCACGCGCAGGCCAATGTAGTTGGGGTCAAAGTTGGAAAGATCAAAATCGTAGTCCTTGTAATCCAGGAAGTAATCGCCGGTGGAAACAAAAGCGGGCATCGTTTCGGGGTCAATCTGCACGATGTCGGCGGCGGTGCCGGATGCCAGCTGGGTTGCCAGCTTATCATGGTAGCCGTCAGAAGAGCCATACTCGGCTTCGATCTTGATGTTGGGGTTTTCTTCCATGAACTTGTTGATGACTTCCATGGTGGCGTTGGCGCGCTCATCGCCGCCCCACCAGGCAAAGCGCAAAGTCACCTGTTCATCGCTGGAAGTGGAAGCTGCGGTGCTGGTAGAGGCAGCGTCGCTGGTGCTGTCGGCTGCCGGGGCTGCGCTGCTGGCAGCACTGCCGCCGCATGCGGCCAGAGACAATGCCATGCTGGCGGCCATCATACCGGCCATAAGTTGCTTTTTCATATTGTTTTCCTCCTTCTAAATCGGCCCTTTTCGTCGAGCCTTATCATGGTTTTATTATAATTTGTTTGGCAGATTTATAAAAGGACTCACGCTTGCTAAAAGGATTCATCATTTGACACAAAACGCCGGGAAGGTATCATCTCTTGCGTTTTGGCGCAATTTAAGATACCTGCCCGGCATTTTATTATTCTGTTTTACCCGTTTGCGGGGCATCCGGGGTATATTTTTTGTACGGGATGCAAAACGACACGCTGGTGCCAAGGTTTTTTATGGAACAGATGCGCAGCCCCGTTTCCTCCGGGTAGCGCAGGCGCAGGCGGCGGTCCAAGTTGGTCAGCCCAATACTGCGGCTGTTGCGGTCCGCAATGCGTTTGCGCAGCGCTTCCAGCTCTTCCCTTGTCATGCCGTCGCCGTTATCGATCACACGCAGGTTCACCTTATCGCCAATGCGGCGGGCGCGCACCTTCATGTAACCGCGCTCGTTGCCGCGCAGGGCGTGCAGCAGGCTGTTTTCTACCACGGGCTGCAGCATCAGGCGGAATACCTCGGCGTCCATCACATCGTCGTCCACTTCATAATAAATAATAAAGTTGTCCCCAAAGCGGTAGTGCTGCACTTCCACATATTTTTTAAGGTAGTCCAGCTCTTCCCGCAGGCTGACGCTCTTTTGCGGGTTGGTCAGCGAATACTTTAGGATATCCGATACATACCCCACCACCGCGCTGATGCGCCCATCATCGTTCAGCTTGCGGGCTTCCATATCCAGCGTTTGCAGGGTATTGTACAAAAAGTGGGGGTTGATCTGCAACTGCAGGGCGGTCAGCTCGGCGTTCTGCTGGCGGTACTGCTTTTCTTTCAGCTGGATGTTCAGGTAGGTGTTGTTCAAAAACATCATCAGGATGTTGTTCATGATAACGTCATATTCATCATTTACCTTGCGCTGGGGGCGCTGGATGGTGCGGCCCGCCTCGGCATCCTCAAACATCTGCAGCATCAGGTTGATCTCGTCAAAGCTGCGCTTGGTGTTGACGTATGCCAAAAACACAATGGCGTACAGCGCCACAACCGCCATCAGCAGCAGCGGCATCAACCGTTCGCCCAGTTTTTCCAGGATCATGGCCCGGTCAATGGTAGATACGATGTAGAAATCCGGGTTCTGGTAGCTTTGCCAGTTCAACAGGCAGTCCCGGTCATCCAGCTTGATCCAGAACTCGTGCTCCTGTTCCGCCGTGTTCCCTGCCCCGCTCAGCGTTTTGCCCATCAGGTTTTGCAGCTCTTCCGTCGCGCCTGCGTCCCCTGCCTTTGCCAGCAGGCGGCCGCTGCCGTCAACCAGGTACAGGTGCTGGTTATCGGACGGGCGCAGCACGGTAATTATTTCCTGCAAGTGGCTGATGTTCAGGGTAACGGCCACACAGCCTTTCATCGTCAGCATCCGGGCGCACACTACCAGCTGCCTTCTCTCGCTGGCTTTGCCTGCGTTCACCACCACCGGGGCAATGCAGGTGCGCTCGGTATCCGACATAGAGGAATACACGCTGTACCAGCCGCTGTAATCATCCGCCGAAAGGTTGACCAGCCCGCTGGACGTCAGCGCACGGTCGTACCCATCTATATAGATCAGAACCGAATCCACGTAATCATACGCGTTGGTCATGCTGTTCAGTGAAGATACCAGGCTGCGCAGGTAGATGGCATCGGTGTAAGAAAGGCTTTCCCTTTTCAGAGCTTTGTTCAGCACCATGTTGGTGCGGGTCATGCCGGTCATGTAGCTGTTCTGCGCCAGGACCGAATCCAGCACCAGCGAGATGTTGGAGCGCACAGCCTCAATACCGCGCTCATTGTCCTGCGTCATACGGTGCATCTGGGTCACAAAGGTCATGTAGGTGGTAACGGCCACCAGCAGCAGCGCCGGGATCAGCATGACCACCACAAAGTTCCACATGCGCTTCAAAAAGAACTTCCGCTTCATTCCCTTCATAGCGCGGCACCATCCAGGCGGGATTTGCGGTATTCCGATGGGCTCTGCCCATAATACGCTTTGAACGCACGGGAGAAGTTTTTGGGGTTATCGTACCCGACATAATAGGCAATATCGTAGCTTTTATAGTGGATATCCGCCAGCATCTCACATGCTTTTTCCATCCGCGTCTTGAGCAGCAGCTCCGAAAAGCTGGTTCCGCTTTTTTCCTTGAACACGCGGGAAAGATAAGCCGGACTCAAGGAAACCTTGGCCGCGGCTTCTTCCAGCGTGGCAGTGCGGTAATTATCTTTTAAGTATTGCTGCACATCGTACACGATCTGGTCGTAATAGGCCTTGGGGGCGGTTTCCTGCACGGCGCTGCGGGCATCCAGCCGGGCTTTGACCTTTTCAAAGCATTCCAGCAGGGCGCTGTAGGCCACCGGTTTCATCAGGTAATCCGCCACGCCGTTTTGCAGCGCCGCGCGGAAGTATTCGTAATTGCTGTAGCTGCTGAAAAATATTTTCTGGATGTTGGGGTATTCCATCAGCCGATGGCTCAGCTCCAGGCCGTTCATATCCGGCATTTCAATATCGGTCAGCACCACATCCACCGGGTTTTCGGCAATATATTGCAGGGCTTTGCGTGCGCCGGTGAACACCTGCACCACCTCGAACCCAATGTTCTGCCAGGGGAACAGCTGGGCCATTCCGCTGGCAATCTTCTCTTCATCATCAATAATAATCAGTTTATACATCTTGCAGCCCCCATCCGTGTTCAGGGCAAAACCGTTCTTTCTGCCTGCCCTTACACTGGGGCAGACTACCACTTATATACCAGTATAAATCCCTTTTGCCCCAAGGGCAAGACAAAAATCACGGAATGATGGTTAGGGCAATACCGCATAATTCTAAGTGCCGATACGGCGTGCCGATACGGCGAGCGAGGTGCGGCAGATGCCGGAGCGGTGCTTAAGCCGCAAGGCGGGAATTGTGCGGTGTTGCCTTAGCTTTTTGCGTATTTTGGGGATACTGTTTGGCGGTTTTGGGGCAGCTTTTCAGATACACCCTAGGATAGGGGGTTGAGCGTTTCATTAGGATCGGCGGGTAGCTTTTATTTTGCGAGTGGGTGGTTCGGACGGGGGAACATTCTGGATTTTTGGTGGGTTGGAATGATGGTCTGGGATGGATTTTTGTGCAGGGTAGTAGGACGGAATTTTCCCCTGCGGATTATTATATCCCACACATCCACCCCATAAACAACCTGTGGGGCGAGATTTCCCCTTCCCGCCGCGGAGAACCTTGTTGGTTTGTGTTGTGCCCGCTAAAATATTTGCAGGAGACGATGCTTCTCTTGAGGGCAGTTCCCCGCGGGGTGGAAAGATGCCGCGGAGCGGCGGAGAGGACCGGGCGCTGTTTACACCTGTCACCACAAATGCTTGAAGGGTGAATCTCACAGGCTGCCTCTAGGGTGTATCTGAAAAATTCATGTTTTTATGCTGCCCGATTTCCGCGGCGTCCGGCAGTTATTTTCTCCTTGCTGCTAACCATTCTGCATTTATTTTGACTGTCTTTCGCCGATGCGAAGGTAATAGGCAATACCGCATAATTCTAAGTGCCGATACGGCGAGCGAGGTGCGGCAGATGCTAAGCCAAAAGCGCAGATAATACTGGATGCTGCAAAGGTGAGCGCCGCCAGTGGCGGAAACAGCGAACCGAAGCAGGGGCAGCGGTCGCAGAGTGCGAGGGGCTTTTGCCCCCGAAGCACGATGCGGGTACCGCAACCTGACATTATCGAGCATTTTGGCAACGCAGATGCCGTGCCGCAGCCGCCGGAGCGGTGCTTAAGCCGTAAGGCGGGAATTATGCGGTGTTGCCAATACTTTCTCAAGTTGCAGGCCATCTACTATTGCTTAAATCGTCAAATTATTCCCGCTTGGTTTCCAAAGAGATTCTCTGTACAGAAATACAAATTGTATTATTTAATAAGTTTAATACAAAAATAGCGTTGTATTCCCGCCATTTCACATCACTTCTCCACGTTTTGTCTACCAAGCAGCATGCCAACCTCTGCCCTCGCTCTCTCCATATCAACTTTCGCCTTTCTCCCTATCCCGCCAAATCCCATCGTTTGGTCGGCTGTTTTAATTCCAAATCGTATAATACAGCTCATATATACCATTTTGTTTTTAGTGTTTTCCTTCTACTCCGCCTGACAGAATAACCAATACCCTGTGTAAAATTGCAACTCTTCCCTTTCGCAGCGTGCAGTGTTGCATCTTTACACAGGGTATTACTATCCCTATCGTATTATAAAAAGGTAATTCCCCCTGCAGATTGTTGCCATTTACACAGGTTTCCCCTCTTTTTTGGTTCCCCGCACCTGATTCACCCAAAATCCGCTTTATTTTGCAAACGCTGCATCGCGCTTTTCCTCATGTTTTGCTCTGTAAACCTGTGTAAAATTCCAACATATTTCTCCTTTTTTCCTATTCTCACCTTCTATCCGTTTTGTTGTAATTTCGCACAGGTTTATGTTTTGTAGTATTTTCAGGCTGCTTTGCATACAAAACGGCACCGCGTCTTTCAAAAAACGCGGTGCTGCCTTTGATTTATTCAAAATTTTGAAGTGCTTACCCTGCCGTGCTGTTCTGCTCTGTCAGCCCCGTAAACACCGGGTCGTTCAGCAGCATTCCGGGAACAACATATCGGTAGGTGATTGCCTGCCTGCCGTTGATCACACGCACACTATCGTTGGCCAGTGCCAGCTCTTTCAGGGTTTGCATATCCTCATCGTTCAGATAGATGGAGATCTGCTCCAGGCCAGATGTCTGCTTATATTTTGTCCCGTTTGTAACGGGAACATAGCGGCTGCTGACGGGGTTCAACTCGTAATTCTGCACCCCGCACAGGCGCGCTTTTGCAGCCTGTTCATGGATCAGCTCCGATGTCAGGGTGCCCAGCCGCGTGCCGCGCCAGTCCGCTTCGCTTTGTAGCACTGCCCGCACAGCCAGGTGCAGCCGGATGACAATTCGCTGTTTCATATTGTGGATTCCTGTATTCCCATTTGCATGGATTTTTGTTGTTTGCTGCTTTCGTGGATCTGGATCATTCCACAGCATCAATCAGTGTTTTCAGCTCCTGCGCTGCCGCAATCAGCTCCTGCATCTGGTCCGACATTGCTTTGCGGTCCTCTGCCGTATAACTGCGGATCTTAGCTTCAATATTTTTTGCCGCTGCAATTTTACGCAGTTTGCGGGCCGTGGTGGGCAGCTTGGCCGAAATAAAGTTGTGGTCTTTATCTACTGCCGCCGCCTTGTTCTCCTGCGTCTTGGCCTGACCGATTGCATCCTGTGCATTTTGCAACGCTGCTGCAAATACGCTCTCGCGCTCCTGCATACTGCGGCGTTCCACTGCTACATCCAGCATGGCTGTGGTCAATGCGTCCTTGATGGCGCGGCGCTCATGGCTGCGTGGGTCAAGGGCTGCGATTTTCAAAAACACTGCGGCTGCACGGGCCTGTTCTTCCAGGGTCAGGCGGAGATAGGTTTCGCACTCGGCTCGGTTCAGGAATTCCTCATCCAGCAAGCGGCGCAGATCAGGGTTGAGATCATTCTGAATCGAAAGCGCCTTATCAATCGTGCGGGAATTCAGCGGGCTGACCTCTTTCAGCGCCTTTTTCGCTTCCGCTGCGCTCAGGTTATACGGTGCTTTCTGCAGGTTTTCCACAAAACGCGCCGCCGCCTGGCGCATCACACGTTCATTGCTGATGCCGCCGCGCACTTGCAGGTTTGCGCTGTCAATATACACAACTTTTTCGTTTTCCGTCAAGTTGCGCACCACTTTGCACTGCACTTTCTGCCATTCACTCATGCGGTTGGGCAGCTGCTTTTCTTCCTGCTCGCGTTTATCCTGCTCCACCAACAGGCGCAGCGCACGCAGGCGGCGCTCGCCGGAAAGCAGCACATATTTTCCGCCAACACCGATCTTAGGGAACACAACCAGGTTGTGCAGCAGCCCCGCGCGGCGGATATCATCGGCCAGCAGTGCAATATCTTCCTCGGTATCCAGCTCACGGTAAAGGGCATTATCCGGGTTTTCTTCAATATCATTGATATTGATCTCGCTGTATTCACCGCCCGGCTCCTGGTCGCCGCGCGCGATCTTACTTAACGCTGCTTCGTTTACTTTAAAGCCTTTCTTCTGCAGTCGGTCCAGTTTGCTTGTCATCACTCTGCCTCCTGTTCAATGCGCGTTTTCAGCTCGGCATACACCTTTGCATAATCCTTTGCCGGGTTGCTGCTGCGTGCACATAGCACAACCGGCGCACCAAGGCGGGTGCTATCCTTTACAGCCTGTCCCTTACGGATTTCGGCAGCAAACAGCTTGCTGCCCAGCTGGCTTTCCCGCAGTTCATTGCGGATCACTTCGGTCAGGGCAGTTTTTTCCACCATAGTCAGGATAATGCCCAAAACATCAATTTTTTCGCCCTCATCGTGCTCCAACTGCTGGCACATGGCCACAGTGCGGTACACACTGTCACGGCTGTAGTCATCGCACACGCAGGGGATCAGCACAAAGTCACTGGCCATCAGGGCGTTGGTCACCATTACATCGCGGGACGGCGGGGTATCGATCAAAATAAAGTCATATTCGCCGGCAACCTGTGCCAGGCACATGGCCAAGAACATATTGATACTGGTGCTTTCGGACTGTTCCAGGATTTGCAGCTGCTTGGCCGCCATTGGGGTGTTGCCATTTGCCGGAATTATATCAATATTATCAAACTGCGTGCGGGAAATATAGTTCTGCGTGCCGCTGATGCCATAGGCACGGAACATATCATACACGCCAGCGCGGTCAAAAGTATTATCGGTTACACGGGCGCCCGTCAGGGTATAGGTACAGTTGCCCTGGGCATCCATATCCACAACAAGCACCCGCTTGCCGTCCTGCGCCATCAGCGCCGCCAGGTTGCAGACGGTAACGGTTTTTCCCACGCCGCCTTTTTCAATGCAGACTGAGATACAATATCCCATTGTTTTCCTCCTTGCGAGCGCCTTTGTGTAGGCATCTCTTCGTTGCTGTCGGTTAATCTTTGCCTTTTGTTCGGTTCTTTTTGCGGTACCGCACGCCGGTATCCTAATCTAAGGCAATACCGCGGGTTGCAAAAACGGGCACCCCGTGCCATGCGGCATCTCTTCGTTGCTGTTATAGTTTCTATTATATCATATGCTTCGCGCGTGTCAACGGATATTTTGACGAATATTATGCAGGCATCTCTTCGTTGCTGTTCACGCTTTTTCTTTGCCTCTTTTCCTTCCCATCCTTCTTCACTTCATCCAGGCATTCCCTCTCACGCACCTTCATTCTCACCTATTATCCCAAGGGCAATACCGCATAATTCTAAGTGCCGATACGGCGAGCGAGGTGCGGTAGCTGCTAGGCCAAAAGCGCAGATAATACTGGATGCTACAAAGGTGAGCGCCGCCAGTGGCGGAAACAGCGAACCGAAGCAGGGGCAGCGGTCGCAGAGTGCGAGGGGCTTTTGCCCCCGAAGCACGATGCGGGTACCGCAACCCGACATTATCGAGCATTTTGGCAACGCAGATGCCGTGCCGCAGCTGCCGGAGCGGTGCTAAGCCGCAAGGCGGGAATTGTGCGGTGTTGCCCAAGGTCTATCTGAAATCAAAAAACGCCGGATATTTTCATTTCTCAGCTGCACCCCAACAAAAAAGCAGCGGCCAGCAATCTGCCAGCCGCTGCTCACCTTATTATAATAGCGTTCCCGGATGTTCCGCTCCGCTTCATCTCAATTACTCTTCGCTGTCATCCGGGATATCTTCCTCAAAAGCATCCATCCAGCTTTCGTTGTGCCACTTATCTTTTTCACCTTTTTCCTTGGCGGCAACCTTCTGCCGTTGTGCCTGGTCGTTCATTATGGTGCCGATCGGGTTCAGCGCGCGTTCTTCAATAATGTGGTAGAACAGCCCCATCGGGTTATTCACGTTGGGGTCCTTGGCGGCCTTTGCCCAAAACACATCAAAGTCCAGTTCATGCGCCATAGCTTCCATCAATGGGGTCAGGCTGCCATACTTTTCAATCACTTCATTCATGCAGGCCAGGTAATGCAGCCGCATTTCGTCTTTCAGCCCATTGCGCAGGCTGGAAGGCGATGGCACGCACCGCGCTGCCAGGTGGCGGTAAATTTCGTGGTAAGCGCCGCGCTGGCCGCTCGTCAACGTCTTTTCCAGGTATCCATCATCTACAAACTTTGCAAACTCTTTTCGCATATCCTGCCGTTTTACAATCGTTTCGGGAATCAGTTCTACCTTGGGCGGCTCAGGCTCCGGCATCGTTTGCTGCACCGGCTCGTCCATCACATGGTACTCCGCTTCCAACAGCTCCTCTTTGGGTTCTGCTGCCGGCTTTGCCTTGCGGAAAATATAAATGCGATAGTTATCCATATCCTCGCGCAGCACCTTGTTCAGGTACCGCGCCGGGCTGCGCATCGTCTGCGACCGGGGAATGATCTCCTGTGCATAACGGGGTGCCACACCGGCCAGCCAACTGGTCAGCCCGCCGCAATCCAGGATGATGGCATTCATCTTTCCAAACACCGTTTTGTTGCCGCCGTCCTGCTCGCCATCGCCTGCCTGGATGGTGCAGCAGGCGTCTGCCAACACATCAATGATCACTTCCACCGCGTGCAGCTCTTCGGGCGTAATCTCCGCGCGCAGCTGATCCATGCGCGCTTTCACGACAATTTCCTCCCGCAGCTCGGTGCGGTGGCGTCCAAAGGAATAGGGGATCGTTGTTTCCGGTGCCGAAACATAATCAAAGGTGATCACGCTGGGGTCATCCAGCAGCGAATCCTCAATCGCCACGGTGGGGCGGCCCTTCTTTTTGCTCTTTTTGCGCACCGTGCTGTTGATGCTGTCCAGGTTGGCCTGTGCGGCGGCATCATCCACCGGGTCAATCGTTACCACCAGCGAAAGAACCTTCTGCCCTTTTTTTTCGTACACATCGTAATTAAAAATAATATCCGTCTTTTCGTTAATTTCCGCCTTTGCCTTTTCCAGTGCCAGGCGGCGGAAATCCGACCATCGGTTGGCCGTATACGAAAGCTGTTCATACAGCATGCTCAGGTTCCATACCAGCGGTTCCCCGGCCGCTTTCTTTTTCAGGTACAGGCTCTGGTAGCTCTTGCACAGCTCGTAAATGCGGATGGAATAGGTGGACCGCATCAGCATGGTGTAGGTCACATCCATGGTGGTATACAGGGTTTTCAGCTGCACCAGGTGCGGTTTCAGCACCGGGTCCAGCGTGATGGTCATGCGCGCGCGGCCCTCATCAATGCGCACTTTATCGATCCAGCGGAATGTTTCCACCGTGGAAGTTCCGTTATTCTTGATCCACTGGATGGGCGCGTTGGCCAGCTCCTCAATATTTTTGCGCACCTGCTTGTACAGCGCCCCGCTATGCGGGTCCATGCCGGTCATCTTGATAAAATCATAAATGCTCAGCTCATAAGAGGGCAGGTCCGTATCCTCCGGCTTAATCATCGAAAAAATATGCAGCATCAGGCGCTGCTGGCTCAGCGTCAGGTTGTTGCGCGTCATCTGTACAAGGTCATTGGATTTGCGAACGATGGTCTGGTCCCCGCGTTCTTCAAACGTAACGACAAACGGATCATCTTTTTTCTGTTTACTTGCCGCCATAAGCAGGGGCCTCCTATATCGGTTGCTGTATCCCGGGTGGTCACGCACATCATGCTAAACATTATAGCACATCCTGTTGTCCAGCGCAAGAATTGCAAATTTACACAGGGTTTCACCGCCATTACCCTGTGCAAAATGCAACACCTGCGTTGTGGTTTGCCATATATCCTGTTGGGGTTGCAGCCCGGGTGCAGGTTACACAGGGTTTTCTTGTGCTTTTCTGTCCTGCTGTTTCAGGGTTCTGTAACCTGATGGAATGGCAACACCAATTTTTTCCCGTTCTCCCCCATCTCACGGCTTACCTCTGGTTGTTATTATGGCTTAGATGTTTAGTTCTATATTAGTAATAGGTAGAGCCTGTGTAATTTAACAACGCAAACCTGTGTGTTCAACCAACTGCAGCCTGTGCATTCCACCACCATTTTCCTGTGCGGAAAGCAACCTGCGTAAAGTTGCAAATAAGCCAAAAACAGCCAAACCTGTGTAAATTGCAACACGGGGAACGGGCCTATCCTGTGTGGTTTTCCAACAGGTACGCGGGTCACGGCGGGGCAGGGGAGCGGGAATACCCTGTGTAAAATGCAACTGTTCCGGGGGTAACCTGTGCGTTTTTCCAACGGTAAGCGGCATAGGGAAACAAGGCAATCCTGTGCGTTTTTCCAACACGTTTCGGGAATGTTCGGCACAGAATGCGGGCAATACCCTGTGCAAAATTGCAACAGCTCACAGCTGCTTCAAATAGATCAGTTGCAAATTTACACAGGGCAGCACCCCTATATTATAAGGTAAGTGCCGCACAGAATGGCGCGTGAGGGGTTGCAGTTTACACAGGATAGATTGAAAGCTGGGAGCTGGAGGTGTATCTGAAAACAAAGAAAAAGCTCGTCTGTTTCAGTAAACGCAGCCGGATTTTGTGCTTGCGAAAGATCCGCTATTTTCGTTGCTCTCAGAGGCACCTCAGGAGCTGGCGCAAATAGAAATCGGCAATGGGGAACCGGGAATCAGGGGCAGGGCAGGGGGGACAAAAAAGCGAATGGCATATCTGCAGCAAACCCGCACCCCGTTGTAAAGGGAGAACGGCGTCCCGTTGGCGGGCGTGCAATCCACCAAACCCGCACCCGCCGCCGCAAACACCGCAAACCGTTTGCAGGGGCGCGGTGTACCCATCGCGCCGCAAAAAAACGGGAACCGTGCGCCGCAAACCTGCCATCCCTCCCACAAGGCGCCCGCCCAGCCGCCAGGCCCCGCCGCAAACAGGCGCATGCGAAACAAATAATTGCGCAAAAACAGGAAAAGGCAACAAAAAAGGCGAATTTTGCCGCAAAGTTGCGCTCTGTGTGCGCAGAGGATCATAAACGCGCGGTCAAAGTATATAAAAGGGACCGCTGCCAAAAAGAAAATCAGGAGTAAATTATACAAAGGCTTTGAACACATTATATAATTGGAGGAAAGCGCAATCAGTAAAAGTGCTGAAAAACAGGAATTTGCGTGGATTGTATTGTCTTTCTGGTGTAAAGGTGCTATATTAAGAAAATAAAAAGTAAATGCGCAATGAGAAGACTCGATGCGGTTTTTTTTGAAAATAACATGGCAACGGTTGCGCAAGTAAAAGAAGCTGGCTTCTTTTACTGTTCCACAGGGATCCCCTGTGGAACAATGTGCTTCCATCAAGCCAGCGCGAAAGACGGGTGAGCAGATTGAATAGAACAGGGAAAAACACAACAGGTTGGGCGCGCCGGCTGACAGCGCTGCTTGTCACCGCTTGCCTGGTTATGGCAATGGCCCTGCCTGTATACGCCGAGGTGGATCCTCTGCCCGACGCACCTGACGAAGTAGAGCTGCTGGAGGCTGAGCAGGGAACGGCCTCCGGGGAGGATACCGCTCCGCCGGAGCAGAACGCCGCCACCCCGGAACCGGAACAAAGCGCCGAGCCGG
>ULVH01008001.1_pt1 | contig 15561 bp, 10 predicted proteins | sample 1959261 | NCBI WGS metagenome assembly ULVH01 (sample SAMEA4835781, study PRJEB28245) | human gut metagenome | biome: gut microbiome; material: fecal sample | place: Denmark | collected 2008
CTCCACTTAAAATCTTTCTGCTGATTGCAATCGCTGCTGAATAACCAGTTGCATATTGATATACATAAAATGGTGTATAGAAATGTGGGATTCTTGCCCATTCTAAGGCAATTTCTTTATCAATAACAATGTCTTCTCCAAAATATTTCTGATTCAGTTTATAGTAAATGTCACATAATACTTCCGCAGTAAGCGGCTCTTTATTCCATGCCATCTCATGTGTAATTTTCTCAAATTCTGCAAACATGGTTTGACGGTATAATGTTCCCTTAAACTGCTCTAAGAAATAATTGATCAGATACATTTTCTCTTTTTTCTCTTCTGTATTCTTTAAAAGATATTCCATCAAAAGAGCCTCGTTACATGTAGATGCTACTTCCGCAACAAAGATACGGTATCCCGCGTAAATGTATGGCTGATTCTTATCTGAATAATAAGAATGCATGGAATGTCCCATTTCATGAGCAAGCGTAAACACATTATTCAGATTATCCTGATAGTTCATCAATACAAATGGATGGCATCCGTAAGCTCCCCAGGAATAGGCTCCGCTTCTCTTTCCCTCATTCTCATATACATCAATCCAGCCACTTTCCATTCCATCAGAAAGAACTTTACCGTATTCCTTGCCTAATGGTGCAAGCCCTTTCTTTACGATTTCTTTTGCCTTAGAAAATGGTACTTTCATCTCAAATTCATCGACCATTGGTGCATAGAGGTCATACATATGCAGTTCTTCTGCCTTTAACGCTTTCTTTCTAAGAGAAACATAGCGATGCATTAAATCCATATGCTCATGTACTGTATCAATCAGGTTCGTGTATACAGAAGTTGGTATCTCCCCGCCTTCTAATGCCATTTCTAAAGAAGAATTATAATGTCTTTTCTTTGCGAAAAATGCAGTATTCTTCAAATTCGCTGCATAGAGCGCCGCTAAAGTATTTCTATATTGTCCATACTGTGAGTAAACTGACTCAAAGGCACTTTTACGAATATTCACATCTCTGCTTTCTAAAAGAAGCGTATATCTTCCATGACTTACTGGAATTTTTTCTCCTTCTTTTCCCTCAATAGATGGAAAACGGATATCTGCATTATTGAACATAGAAAAAATATTGGATACATCGGCAGACATATCGGACACATCAGCAAGAATCGCTTCCTCTTCTTTAGAAAGAACATGCTTCTGCTGGCGGAACAATTCGTAAAAATATCTTTTGTATAATTGCATATCCATGTTTTGTGTAAACCAGCTATCTATCGTCTTTTTCCCAATTGCAAGAAGTTCTGGTTCCTCAAATACTACAGCACTGTCTAACTGGATGGATAATGTCTGCGCCTTACCTGCAAGTCCCTGGTAAAAACTGTTTCCTGTGTCCTCGTGATAACGCTGATTTGCATAAACATAAATCGCCTCAAACTTTTTCATAAGCGCTTCTTTTTTACGCATATACTCCACAAATACTTCAGAACCTTCTTTTAAACGTCCCTCATATGCTGCAAGGCTTTGAATCTCACTCGTAAGACTTTCATAATCTTTCTCCCACGCTTCGTCAGAAGCATATAAATCCTGAATATGCCACTGGTAGGCCGGATCACATTCCTGTCTTTTCTTTACTGTTTTTTCTTTGTTCTCTTCCATGATCTCATTCTCCTATATCACTTTTCTTTACACTGCATCTATTATTTATATGTATTTTTATGTAATCCATACCGTTTATTTTTCTGTTATTTCGCTTTTACGCTGTCTTTTGAACTTGTCTTATCCCATTTTGCATGCAAAATAAGATTCTTTGTATTTCCCTTTGGAATTACTGTTACATTTTTTCCTGAGCTATCGTACCAGCCAACAAAAGTATAACCTTTTTTTCGCGGACTTCGCAATGTAACTGCTCTCTTTCCAGATAACCTCTCTCTATTCTTGGAAGAGTTAATTCCTACGTTCTTATAAGTAATCGTGTAGCCAGAAACTTTTACACGAAAAGCTCTTTTTCTTCCATTAATTCTGGTAGAAATATATGTCTTTCCGCTCCGCTTTGCTTTCATATATCCATTATTATCAATACTTACAATTGATGGATTTGCACTTGTCCAGCCTGCTGTCCTAAGCCCTCTGTCATGCATATGAATCGTTGCAAGCTGCTTTATTTGTCCTGCCTGCAGCTGTATGATCTGGCGGCCACTCTTTGTAAGCTGACCAGATTGCTGTGCCCTTCCGAGAAAAATCTTTACATTTCCTCTCCTGACACCATGAAAGTCTGTCGTATAATAGGAAAGCCAGCCATTCTTATTCACAATGAATCTTCCAATATAAATAAGACTCCATAATGCTCCCTTTGTCTCCGCATTTCTATCCCGATTATCTACCTTTTTCAGTAAAACAGGATATTTATTTAAAAAGCTCATTCGATAGATTCCAGAATTCAATGACAGAATAATCCGATTGTTATACTGCCGAATCCACCCTATATAATTACCCGACCTTGGCGCATAAAATACAACCGCTTTATTTCCTCTCAAATTCGACTTTTTCAGATAATTATCCTGAGAAATCCAGTACCAGTATCCCTTATGATAGAATGTACATGTTTTATTCTCAAGCGCCTGCTTCATCTCTTTTGAATTCTTTATATAATCAGAAGATGCCAGTTTAATCTTCCGCATCTTCAGATTATTTGAATTGCCCTGTCCGTATAGATCCTGCTTCTTGTATCCAGGATGGGTCTTTAGAAAAGTATTCTTTCCCACAAGGAAACTATCATAAGTCACTACCATTCCCTCATGCTTGCCGACTCCCACACCATTGGTCAAATCAACAAAATACCAGATTCCATTAAGCTTTACTATATTCCAGGAATGGTTTTTTGAATAATTACTGATAACCGCGCATGGAATTCCAAGCGTATTCATCGCAAGAGCATAAGCATTAGCCAAACCGTCACACACACCCACATGACTTACCAACACATCATATCCTGTGTGTGCATCTTTTGACTCTTTATACGTCGTGTTCTCCGCAAAATAAATATACACTGCCATCGCTTTATCTGCCTGGCTCATAGAAGAATCTACGGTTGACAATGCCTCATCCAGCCCTCGTATAATCTTCTTATACCTTCTGCGAAACTTACTGCGGCTTATGAGCTTCGTACTGTTAAATGTTGTCGCTCCATCTCTCGTTTCTACTGCATAATACTGTGACCAGTTAGAATCAAGAAAATCTATTCCCTCAGCCATAAGAGCTGCTCTGTTTGAAATAGCTGCCGCTTCCATACACTTCTTACCAGATTTTCCCTGGCTCACCGTTCGGTAAACATCAAGATTTCCCGAAACCGTTCCCTCTATCATAAACTTTGACAGCACATTAATATATTCTTTTTGTGTATCTGAAAATGTCGCTGCATCTACATCTTTTGTGAAAAAAAGGCTTCCCGCCAAAATAAAACAAAGCAAAAATAGAATACTTCCTGCCCTTTTCAATTCTCTACTTAACCCTCTTCTCTCCTTCAATATTTCCCTCCATGAAAAACTCGGTACCTGAATTATCGAGATTCCTGCTTAATTTCTAAAAAATGTTATGTACTCCCAAAATCTTTTTATGTTTGATTTTATAAGAAATTTTTGTTAATTGCGCCCAAATTTTATTTATCCCTTAATTTTCTTTCTATAGTCCATGACAATCCCCAAAATACATTTTTCAAGAATGCCCACTGATACTGATTTGTTGCTCGCCACCTACAGATGTGGGAGTCATCTCACATCTGATATAACTATTAGAATATATTTTATACTCTGTCTTAATCTTATCATTATACAGAAAAAATAGCAATTATTGTCGAAACATGATAAACTATATCCATGTAATTTACTATTAAATACTGGAGCGTGCATATCCTTTTTGATTTCTCAAACACGCTCTGGACTGGAGGATTATTTTATGACAAAAACATCTGAATTCCATACCTTACTCCGCAACTATCGCGGCATTATGGGAAATATACGAATCAACAAAATCTGGATTTCTTTTGACTCCTGCTTCTTTAATTATTATGCAGATGATGATGAAATCCAGTTCAACCTTGCAGGACAGGAAGGTGTTATTACCATTCCTGCTGTCATTTCCTACGACAAAATCGATGAAGAAGATTTATTCGAAGACTCTGTAGCAGGGTATACTGCAACATTAGAATCTGGGGACACCGTGACTTTCTACTGTTTTAATGCAAAAAATAAAAGCTGATTTGTGGGATGAGAGAAACAAACAGATAGTATTCATCTGTTTGTTTTTCTCCTTTTATTATATTGTAATCCTCTGCAGTTCTTTAAGGACAGTCTGCACCCTCTCTTCGTCTACATCATAACTGACCACACATAATGCCTTATACAATAAGCTTATGTTTTCTTCTGTGCTGTTTATTGTATAAGATACCATTCCAGAAGCGATTTCATGACTTACATTCAAAAGCTGAAACTTTAAATCCCGTACAGTCTCACTTATACCAGACGCTTGCAGCTCATCCAGGTTATACTCGTCTGTATTGCCGCAAGGCGCAAAACAGGTGGCACAATCTGGGGCTACCGCAAGCTTTTCTTCACGGACACGTTGTAATAATTCTTCGCCATTCTCCTCTAAAGGAAATATTGACGCAAGACTCTTTATAATAATACCATCTGTATTCTCTGTTTTTAAGTGAACATTACATGCTTTCGCAAGTCCGATCAATGCTCCGATAAGTTTCTTTTCTTTTTTATTCATCTATAACATCCCCTTACCCGCTTCCTGCAAAATTATTATAAAAATATGCACGCCACATTATACCAGCCTGGCAAAATATGACGTGCATTATATATTTTATCTGTCTGTATTCTTTGTAAAATATCGTAAAAGCACTTTAGAGCGTGTTTGAAAAATATTTTAGTGAATTGCTGTTCCTTCTGGTACGCAGTCATCAACAAAGATAATCTTACATCCAAAATCATCTCCGCTGGCTGCAATAAGCATACCATTACTCTTCACTCCAGCAAACTTCGCTGGTTTTAAGTTAGCGATTACGATAATCTTTCTTCCGATAAGTTCTTCTGGTGTGTAGTCATCACGGATAGAGGATACAATAACTCTCTCATCTAATCCATCAAACAATGTGAGTTTTAAGAGTTTCTTAGCATTCTTTACAATCTCACAGTTGATAACTTTACAAACACGCATGTCTACTTTATCAAACTCATCAATTGTAATCTCTTCTTTGATTGGTGCGATTGCATTCTTACGAGCTTCCTCTTCCTCGGCAGCCTTTCTTCTTGCTTCTTCTTCAGCAGCTTTTCTCTCTGCCTCAGCCTTTGCTTCTGCTGCAAGAGTCTTCTCTTCCTCTGTCTGTGGAGTGGAGAAATCAAGAAGTCCAAGATATCTCTGTGGCTCTACAGCAAACAGGAATAAGTAAAGTCTTGGGCCTGCTGCCTTACCAATCATAAGGTTATATGCATTCTTGAAGAACTGTGCCTGTGCAGTCTTCTTATTCTCTTCCTGGAAGTCTGGGTCTGCTTCTCTTGGAATCGTGTAAATAAAGCTGTTAAGAGCATCTAAATCATACTCTCCCTTAGCAATAAAGTCATGAAGTAACTGAATCTCCTTCTTCTCTACCTCATTCAAAGTGTTATAGAAATCCCAGTTTCTATATCCAAGAAGAGTATTCATGTTCTCAGGGGAACACTTCTCTAACCAGTATTTTGCAAGTTCAAGACGCTCTGCAAACTCCTCTTTCTTATATGGAGTACCAATCTTCTCGAATACTGTCTCAAGCATATCTGCATTAAAGTCTACAACAGAACCAAAGTTTACAATCTGCTGCATTGGTACCGGATAAAGCTCACGCCCTTCAATCATACAGTTATGCATGATACCTTCGATGTAATCGTAGTTCTTACCCTTACCTGCCTGATATACCTTGAGCATCTTATCAAACTCAAAATACTGACGTAAAATCTCATCATCAAAACAGAAATCAAATGCCTTGTTTGGTTCTGACTTAGAATAAAGCCATAAAATCATTTCTGGCTGATAAATCTTAAGTAATGTATCTGGTGTAAGGTTAAGACCTGTAGAACCAGACATCTTACCTGTTGTTCCCTTAATACCTACAAACTCGTATCCCTTGAACATAGGAGCCTGTGCTCCGAAAATCTTCTTAGCAATAATCTTACTTGTATCGTAACTTCCTCCTGGGCTGGCATGATCCTTTCCGCCCGGCTCAAAGTCAACGCCTTCAATCATCCAACGCATAGGCCAGTCAATCTTCCATGCAAGCTTACAGTTAAAGTCCCTGCTGAAATCCCATGTTCCCTTATGTCCGCACTTACATGTGTACTCACAAGTTACTCCATCTTCAGAAGAAGATGTGATAGTAGTCTCATCCTTACCACATACCGGGCAGTAAATACTTACTGGATAATATGCTTCTCTTTCTTCTGGTGTTGCAACCTGCTGACGGAACTTATCAAGAATATCAAAAATCTCACGTCTCTTCTGTACAGCCTGAATAACATACTTCGCATACTTACCGCTGCGGTAGTTCTCGCTCTGTCTGCGGAAGTCAACCTTTACTCCAAAACGTGAAAGAGATGCTTCGAACTCTTTCTCAAAATGTTCTGCATAAGAAGAACAGCATCCATATGGATCCTTAACGTCTACATATGGCTTACCAATCTCGTTCTCTAATTCTGGTGCTACTTCTTTAACATTAACAGGTACTTTTCTGAAACGGTCAAACTCATCCCATGAAAATAACAGACGAGCCTTCTTGCCCTGTTTAATTAAAGCCTTATATACAAAATAACTTGTTGCTATATCTCTAAAATTACCAATGTGAATGGATCCGGATGGGCTAATACCCGCTGCACAAACGTACTCTTCCTTGTCCGGAGATCTCTTAATAATATCCTTTGCAATCTTCTCAGACCAATGCATTCTTCTTCCTCCTACTTTCCCTGTGCCGTACTTACCGGCATTCAAACAGTGTATCTATCTTCATTTATCATGGGACTTAAAATTTTTCCTCAGCCCATAGTCAATAAAACATTATATCAAACCCTATACCTCTTTTCAAGGAAAATCTCATATATTCAATCTTTTTCGACTCTTTATCCTTATGTAAAGTCCCCGGTAGTTGAATCGCCAGGGATTCCCGCTTAATCTCTTAATCCAGTTTCTATCATTGTCCCCATCTCTGTTCATCTTAGAAAAATATTATATACGCAATCTTCCTCCAAATATAATTTAAATTCTAATAGCCTGGCAATTCATCTCCCACCTTAGAGGTCGGAGTCTTCTTGCTGTAAGAGGATAAAATGTCCAAATACCACATTACTTGCTTCTTGTCCCCTCAATATATTTCAAAAAACGGATACAATCTGCTATTCCACAAAAATAACTCTCTGTCGCATACTCTGCCTCCGCTGCACTCTGAGCCTCAAAAGCCTCTTCAATAACCTCCCTCTGCTCCTCTGTCAGATTCAGCGTGTCCAGCTTCGCATAGGCTTCCTCTTCTTCTCTCACCAAACGCCTGTATGCTTCGGAATTCTTACGAAAATCCGCCATATTCTCATTACGAAAATGGTCTAAAGTAAGCCGAAGTCTCTCTTCCCATGAATCTATAACGTCTCCCTGCAATGTTTCCCGCCTTTCTACTTAAGACACAATCCCAATAAACCTCTACTAATTATTAAATAAATTTATGAACATAGCAACAGCATAACACAGCCTTTGTTCTGTGTCAATATTTTCCTTTAAATAATTATTTTTACTTATAATTACTTAATTAGTAAACTACATCCATCCTCATTCCCAAATATTTTTCCCCTTTTTTATTATTTAATTCATTAGACAGATGCCCGAGAGAACCAATCCCCCTATTCCCAGTCATTCTCGAGTAAGCAGAATACATCAGCTTCCATCCCCAAATCTCCTCCCACTATTTAATTCACCTTCTCCAGCCACAGCACAAAAGCCATTGCCCCCAATAAGGCATATTTGTGGTCTCGGAGCAAGTGTTGAATGCGAGCGGGTAAGCGAACATTCAACACGTCGCGACTAAAATCACAAATATGCCTTATTGGGGGCAATGGCTTCGTCTGTTGTTTCTCCAATGAATTAAATAGCAAAAAACCATTGACTTAACTGGAAAAATCCTGTATACTGATATTTACCGTGCAGCTGGGAAGTTAGCGGCGTCCTGTACCTGAAATCCGCTATAGCAGGAGTGATGGTCAGCCTCGGATGTCTTATTGATGGAGCTGCCCTTTATAAGTGGTGTTGACAATTGGGTCTCGCGCAACAGGAACCTCTGAACCGTGTCAGGTCGGGAACGGAGCAGCACTAAGGAGTCTCTCCTGTGTGCCGTGAGGGTGCCTGGTTCGAGCTAACTGTAGAGGTAACGTCTGTTGGTAAGCATACAAAGCTGACCGCACGGTTTTAATAATTCGATTTTTATATTCACATAATAGAAAGCGTCATAATAATGAAGATTGTTATATATCTTTATTGCTATGACGCTTTTTTATTCAAGAATGCCTCCGCATTCTTGCTGAGAGATTTGTGTTATACAATGCATAGCATACTTTTACATGTTACTAGTTATTATCTCTTTAGGAAATCAGGCAGGAATCCTCGTTCACTTAATCGCCGAGTACTTTACTGATTATTCGTTTCAAACTTACAATTTTATAAAAGAAGCACAAAGCCAGTCTCGCAACCAGCTTTGTGCTGCATTTTAATTCTAATTATCAGTCTGATTTTCTTCCTGTATCAGCTTTCGCTTTTTCTTTTTTTCTTTTTGAATTTCTCTTAATTTTCTAAAAAATGCTGAGAGCATTTCCGAGCATTCTTCTTGAAGAACGCCTCTTTCTACCTCTGCCTGGTGATTAAATTCCTGCATTTCAAGAAGATTAAGTATTGAGCCGCCACAACCAGCTTTCGCATTCATGCTGCCAATAACGACTCTCGTCACTCTCGCCTGCACAATTGCTCCGGCACACATCTGGCAAGGCTCCAAAGTGATGTACATCGTACAGTCTTCCAATCGCCAGTCTCCAAGCTTTTTACATGCTTTTTTCATCGCAAGAAGTTCTGCATGTGCAAGCACAGTCTTATCCTTATTCCGCTTATTATATCCTCTGGCAATTATTTTTCCATCATGAACAATAACACAGCCAATTGGCACATCACCAATCGCCTCTGCTTTTTTTGCCTGCTTAATTGCCTCTTTCATAAATTTTTCGTCTTCTGTATATTTTCTCATAAAATATTCTCCCATTTATGAAACTCATAGTCCCGTAAAATAGCGACGTACTTATTTCAATATTTTGTGATACCCTCCTGCCTACAGATGGGAGCTTCCCTTCCCCCAATAAAATCACCATAATCACATCAAAAAATACATTTGCAATAATCTGCCAAACTGTCGATTTATATTCCGTCTCTCAGCAGATACAACCAGTATCCAAAACTTCCAGTTTTCATACGATTCTCTGTAAGTGATAAAAATACTGGAAACTGATAAATTTCTGCCATATATTTTTCCCGATTCTCATAAATTCCCGGCACACCGATACAGTAGCGTTCTTCTCCTGCGTACCTTACTTTTCCTGCCAGAATATGATGATATCTCCCATATCCTTTCAAAAGGAACTGATTGCTTTTAAGTACGCTGGCTTCTTCCCCAAACTGTGCCAAATCCGCGGTTGAAATCCTGCATCCTTCATAAAAAGCGGTATTAAAAATATTGTCCACAGAAGGGTTCTTTTTCATTGCATTTATCCACATTTTTTCAAAATTATCAACAACAGAAGTGGCTTCTGGCTCAGTTTCTGCTTCTATTTTTATTTGGGGTTCTATTTCGGAGTCAATCTTCAACTCTGATTTTGATTCTATTTCAGAATCTGTCTTCAACTCTGATTTTGATTCCATTTCAGCATCTGTCTTTAACTCTGATTTTGATTCTATTTCAGCATCTGTCTTCAACTCTGATTTTGATTCTATTTCAGCATCTGTCTTTAACTCTGATTTTAGTTCTAGTTCAGATTTATTTTTTGATTCAATACTATCTTCTGAAAATTCTTTTATTTTAACACTTTCTTCTATATTTGTATTATTGCTATGTGCTATATCATTTTCTGAATCAGGCAAGTTTTCCTCTGATTTTATGTTCTCTATCTTATTCTCAGCTCTCTTTTGAAAATCCTTTTCCTCAAAACTCTCTGTGTTTATCTGACCTTTTTCTTCTAAAATATTTTCCTCTGATTCTTGTTGATACTGTAACATTTCATCAGTAATATTTCTTGTTGATACTTTTTGTTTTTCTGACATCTTATCTGGAAGAATCTTTTCTGTCTCTGTCTGTTTTTCTGATATTTTACCAGCAATATCTTTTCCAGATTTATTTTCCTGCATTTGAGATTTATCTTTTGCAGAATTCACAATCTTATGCCACCGAAGAGGCTCCAAAGTTTCTGCCGGAATTTCCTCTCCAATCCACACACTTCCGTAATAAAAAGCATCCTGATAATAAAGTAATACTCCCGACTGTCCCTTTATCCGAAAACCAGCCGGAAGCATAGCTGCAGGGTAGGTCAAATGTATTTCTTCCTTATGTTCTTGCGTAATGAGTGTGTCTAACTGCCAGACTTGCCAGCTCTCTCCCTGCCGCTCATAAAAACATAATTTAAGCTCCATTCCCTGCAATAAACGCTCATCGTCTATCTGAATCGTCAGTTTAAGGCTGCCTGACTTTTGTTCTACCTTAACAAACCCGAAGCATTCCTTTTTCTCTGCCTTTTCATAACGATACAAATAAGAAAGTATCCTTTGATAATCTGCCATGATGATACTCCTTTTTTCACTAATGTATTCTGCAGAATGACTTTTATGCCACCAAATATCCTGTAAAAATATACCGCAAATTGGGACGTGCAGATTGCAGGAATAATTTTTCAAACACGCTCTTATCTTCCAAGAATATCCGATAACTTTGCAAACTCCTCTAAAGAAAGCTTTTCTCCACGAATTGTCGGAGTAAGCCCCATCTCTTCAAGCGCCGCTACTGTCTTTTCCTTTGGAATACGAAGTTCGCTTGAATTATAGAGTCCGTTCTGCAGCGTTTTTCTTCTCTGATTAAAAGAAGCACGAATAATCTTAAACATAAATGTGGAATCATTTACCTTAACTGGTTTTTCCTGATAACGAGTTAAACGGATAACTGCAGAACCAACCGCAGGTCTTGGAATAAAGCAGTTTGGCGGTACATTTGCCACGATATATGGTTCTGCATAATACTGTACTGCTAAAGAAAGAGCACCATAATCCTTTGTTCCCGGGCCTACCTGCATACGGTCAGCGACTTCTTTCTGCACCATAACTGTAATAGAGTCCAGTGGTACTTCACTCTCAAATAACCCCATAATAATTGGTGTTGTAATATAGTAAGGCAGGTTCGCAACGACTTTAATTGGTTTTCCACCATTCTTTTCTTCTGCAATCTTGCGAATATCTACCTTTAAAATATCTTCGTTCAATACTGTAACGTTATCATATTCCTTTAAAGTATCCTCCAGAATTGGAATCAGCTTTGTATCAATCTCTACCGCAACAACTTCCCTTGCCGCCTCCGCAAGATACTGCGTCATCGTTCCAATTCCCGGTCCGATTTCTAAAACAAAATCATCCCTTCCAATCTCTGCTGCACCAATAATTTTATCGAGTACATGCGTATCAATCAAAAAGTTCTGTCCATATTTTTTCTGAAAATTAAATCCATACCGCTGTAAAACTGCAATCGTTTCCTGCGGGTTTCCTAAATTCGCCATAAGACCTCCTTGGGCTGTCATAAGATTTTGAAAGCAATTTTATATTTGGGGAATCAATGTTGAAGTCTTCCCCTTAAATTTTTACTTAGTTTCTCTATAATAAGATAATAATACATGAAATGGATATCTCATTCAAGAGACGAAATCAAGAAAGGGACAATATGTAAAAGAGAAAGAATCCATATCTGTGGCCTGGGAGCAAGTGTTGGATGCGAGCGGCTAAGCGAACATTCAACACGCCGCGACGAAAGTCACAGATATGGATTCTTTCTCTTCCAGAGTTCGTCTGTCCTTCTGTTCTCCTAATGAATTAACCCATACAATCTCTGAGCATTTTCATAGGTTACATTTTCTACTTCTTCCGCTGTAATTTCCTTAAGTCTTGCGATTTCTTCAATCACCAGCGGCAGATATGCAGAGCTATTTCGCTTTCCTCTGTGTGGTGCTGGTGCAAGGTAAGGGCAGTCGGTTTCTACTACAATACACTCTAATGGAATTGCCTTTACAACTTCCTTCAGCACACGGGAATTTTTAAAGGTAACGACACCTCCTACACCAATGTAATAACCCATTTTTACATATTCTTTTGCCATTTCAGCAGAACCGGAAAAGCAATGAATTACACCGCCTGTCGTTCCGGCGTGTTCCTTTTTCATAATGTCAAATGTATCCTGCGATGCGTCTCTGCTATGTATAATTACAGGAAGTTTTTCCTCTGTTGCAAGATGAAGCTGTCTGATAAGCCACTCCTGCTGTACTTCTTTTGGCTCTACATTCCAGTGATAATCAAGACCAATCTCTCCGACTGCCACGATTTTATCCCTGTGACAATATTCCCGAAGCTGCTCCATCCGTTCCTCATTAAGTTCACCAACATGGTCTGGATGAATTCCGGCTGCACCGTACATAAAAGGTACTTTCGAAATAAGTTCTAAGGTATCCATCAGGTCTTTCCAGCTTGCACTGACATTGACAACCTGTGTCACGCCAGCATCTTTTAGCGATTCGAGAACGACCGCTCTATCTGCATCAAACTGTTTATCATTATAATGAGAATGTGTATCAAAAATCATAGTATACCTCTTTAATCCCTGGTTTGCCACAGGGAAAATAGACGCTCCCGAAGAGAGAAGATACCCTATAGCTGTGACCTTAGACCAAGGGTTGGATGCGAGCGTTTAAGCGAACATTCAACCTGCAGCGACGAAAGTCACAAATATAGGGTATTGCCTCTCTTCGGGAGCGTCTCCCCTGCCTGCGGCAACTCAGAATTTAATTAACAAATCTCTGCGCCTGCTGGCATCTTCTTCTCTGGTACCATCAGGGATAATTCCCCATTTTCGTCCTCTGCGCATAAGAGCATACCTTCAGAAAGTACACCGGCTAATTTCGCAGGTTTTAAGTTTACAAGAACCATAACCTTCTTACCAACCATTTCTTCTGCGCTATAATGTTTCTTAATACCGGAAACAATCTGTTTTACCTGGCTGCCAATCTTAACCTGGGAGCAGAGAAGCTTTTTAGACTTCTTTACTTCTTCGCAGGCAATGATTTCACCAACCTGGAACTGCATTTTTTCGAAATCATCAAATGTGATTTCTTCTTTTGGTTCGATGTCGATTACTGGTTCGTCATCTTTTTTCTCTTCTTCAGCTGGAGCCTGTCTTGAAGCATTCATCTCGTCTACTTTTGCCTGTACTTCTTTTGCATCAAGTCTTGCAAAAAGGATTTCTGGCTTGTCTGTTACTTTCTTTCCAGATTCGTAAAGACCGAACATTTCAAGTTCGTCCATAGTTCTTTCGGAAGAATTAAGCTGTGCAAAAATTCTTTCTGCCGTTTCTGGCATAAATGGAGAAAGTAAAGAAGCACCGATTGTAATGCTTTCTACTAAATTGTAAAGAACTGTAGCAAGTCTGTCCTGTTTTGCAGGATCTTTTGCTAAAGCCCATGGCATTGTCTCATCAATGTACTTGTTACAACGTTTAAATAAGTTAAAGATTTCTGTCATAGCATCTGCAACTCTGAGCTTAGACATACATTTTATTACTTTATGCTTTGTATCTAATGCTACGTCCATAAGATTCTTATCAAATCCATCTGTCACTCCACTGTTAGCTACAACTCCGCCAAAGTATTTATTAGACATGGAAATTGTACGGTTTACAAGGTTTCCAAGTGTATTGGCAAGGTCAGAATTCATACGTTCTACTAAGAGATCCCATGTGATTACACCATCGTTCTCAAATGGCATCTCGTGAAGTACAAAGTAACGAACAGCATCTACACCGAATAAATCTACGAGGTCATCTGCGTAAATTACATTACCTTTGGATTTACTCATCTTGCCGTCACCCTGTAATAACCAAGGATGTCCAAATACCTGTTTTGGAAGCGGAAGATCTAATGCCATTAAAAAGATTGGCCAGTAAATTGTATGGAAACGTATAATATCTTTACCAATCAGATGTAAGTCTGCTGGCCAGTATTTCTTAAATAATTCTCCACTTTCACCATCGCAGTCATATCCAAGGCCTGTGATATAGTTTGTTAATGCATCAAGCCATACATAAACAACATGCTTTGGATCAAAGTCTACAGGAATACCCCATGAGAAAGAAGTACGGGATACACATAAGTCCTGAAGTCCTGGTAAAAGGAAGTTGTTCATCATCTCGTTCTTACGTGATTCTGGCTGAATAAAATCAGGGTTATCATTAATATACTGAATCAGACGGTCAGCGTATTTGCTCATACGGAAGAAATAAGCCTCTTCCTTTGCAGGCTGGCATGGACGGCCACAGTCTGGACACTTGCCATCTACTAACTGAGATTCTGTGAAGAAAGATTCACATGGTGTACAGTACATTCCTTCATAATGTCCCTTGTAAATGTCACCCTTATCGTAAAGCTTCTTAAAGATCTTCTGAACCTGTTTTTCGTGATCCTCATCTGTTGTACGGATAAACTTATCGTAAGATGTGTTCATTAAATCCCAGATTCTCTTGATTTCTCCTGCTGTGTTATCAACAAATTCCTTTGGAGAAATTCCAGCTTCTGCTGCCTTTAACTCGATTTTCTGACCATGTTCATCTGTTCCTGTCTGGAAACGTACATCATAGCCTTCTTTTCTCTTAAATCTTGCAATTGCATCTGCTAAAACAATCTCATATGTGTTACCAATATGAGGTTTGCCGGATGTGTAAGCAATTGCAGTTGTAATGTAATATGGTTTCTTACTCATTTATCTATTATACCTCCTATGCAACCTGTGTCATTAGGTCTGTTATCTGTTCGTCAACTTTCCTTAATGTACCCTTAGAATCTTTTATCCCTGATTTATACAGCAATTGTATTTACAGGGTAATTTTGCGCGTACATATTATTATAGAATAAATCCGAATATTCGTCTATGGTTATTTTTCTGAAAAACTAATAGTTTTCCTGTATAATTCATAGTATAATACCAAATACTTTTTATCTTCCGATATAAAAATGCTATCAAAGGAGGCCGACTATGAAGAAAAATCATCGCAGACCATTGTCTAAAGCACTATTTACCCACTTGTTTTTTCTACTTCTTATCCTTATTTGCGGAGTCAGTTTAGCAGGTTGTGGACAATCCAGTGCACATAATTCTTCAAAGCAGAAAAAATTTGACCAGTTTCTTGATTCCTGCTTTAAAGAATTCGCTACCGAAAACACAATTAC
>ULVH01048980.1_pt1 | contig 15404 bp, 10 predicted proteins | sample 1959261 | NCBI WGS metagenome assembly ULVH01 (sample SAMEA4835781, study PRJEB28245) | human gut metagenome | biome: gut microbiome; material: fecal sample | place: Denmark | collected 2008
CTCATTGGCTCCGTCTCCCGGTGCGTTCGTCTTCCGGCGTCTCCTTTTCTCGGCGATATGTCCTTCGCTCTCCGAGGTTTCGGCGGATTTCCGCGGCCGCGGCCGATTTGCTTTTCTGCCCGGAGGGCGTTATCTTTGCCGCGCAAAGAGTTTTTTCAGAAAATGACCGATTTCGCAGCCATAGATTTCGAGACGGCCAACGGCCGCCGCACGAGCGTCTGCTCGGTGGGCGTGGTGGTTGTGCGGGGCGGCGAGGTCGTGGATACGTTTTACAGCCTGATTCGTCCGCGGCCCAATTTTTACAGCCGTTTCACGACGGCCATCCACGGCCTGAGGTACGAGGATACGGCCGATGCGCCCGATTTCGCGGAGGTGTGGCGGCAGGTCGCGCCCCGCATCGAGGGGCTTCCGCTCGTGGCGCACAACTCGCCTTTCGACGAGGGCTGTCTGCGTGCCGTCTTCGAGCTGTACGGCATGCCCTATCCCGGTTACCGTTTCGTCTGCACGTGCCGGGCGGCGCGCCGCGTCTTCGGCCGCAGCCTGCCCGACCACCGGTTGCACACCGTCTCGGCCGCCTGCGGCTTCGACCTTACGCACCATCATCACGCGCTGGCCGATGCCGAGGCCTGCGCCCGGATCGCGCTGAAGATCCTCTGACCGGAGCGATCATTGCGGAACGACGGGAAAACGACCCCGCCGGACTTGTCCTGCGTTACATTACAGCCCGAGTTCGAGCTGGAAGCGGATTTCCCAGCGGTTGTAGTCCGCTGCGGAACGGCTGCGGTGGTTGTAGGAGGCGTCTGCCTGCACCTTGAGACTGTGTCCGATGATATAGCGGGTCACGGCCACCGAGGTCTGGTTCCAGCGTTCGTATCCGGCGTAGGGGCGGACCTCCGCGTCGGGAAAGAGCGTCGAGTTGCGCAGCGCGACCTCCCATTTGCTGCCGAACAGGTAGCTGGTTTGCACGTTGAGGCCGCAGCCGTCGTAGATGAAGGCGTTGCGGTCCGTATCGAAGAGCGGGTCGCCGCTCGTGCGGCCCATGAAATCGGTGTAGAAGGCGAATCCGCGGTATTTGAGGATGAAATCCACGAAGTAGGAGCCGATGTTCCGCGTGGCGCCGTCGGGCATCAGGGCGCCGCGCTGGCCAGAGAGGCGTGCGGCCTTGTGGTTGTAGGAGTAGGCTCCGGCCAGCAGGATGCGCACCCGCTCCTCGTGGTCGAAATCGCCCTCCAGCAGGTCGCCCTTCGCTCCGAAGCGTCCCAGCGGGTACAGCTCCACGCGCCCCGTGTAGGCCAGGCCGCCGCCCGACGAGGAACCCCAGTTGCGTCCTTCGCCCAGCGTGACGGAGGCTTTGGCCGAGAGGTTGAATCCTTCGCCCCGGAGCGGGTTGTATTCGCCGAAGAGACCGAAGTCGCGGTCGAGGTTGAATTCGCTGTTCACGATGCTGCGATCGACGAACTGAAGGGCGCTCGACGAATTGATGCGCGCGCGGTTGGCCTTGATCTTCGTCTGTCCGAATCCGATGTTCCATGCGGCGTTGGGCACGTAGTAGACGATGGCGTCGCGCACGATGTTCGTCGAACCGTTCGGGAGCGTCTCGGCGTCGTAGCCGGTGAATCCCAACTGCACGGAGTAAACCAGTTTCGGGGAGTAGATGTAGCCGTCGAACCGCAGGCGCAGCCGCTTGACGCGGGCGTCGGTTTTCGTCAGCGTGAAGTCTTCGTCGAACGAGAGCGCCAGAAGATTCTGCATTCTGAAACGCATCGTCAGTTCGAACCAGTCGTTTTTCGGCCGGAACGTGATGCCCCTGCCCACTTCGAGGTTGGGCATGTTGCGGAGCCGTTCGAGCAGCCCGGCGTCCGTCGCGGCGTCCGTGCGGAGCGAATCGGCCGTGCCGAATGCGGTACGCCGCAGCAGGGAGGCTTCCTGAGCCGGGCTTTTCAGCAGGGTGGTTTCCTGCGCCGCGGCGAATGGGGAGGCCGCGAGGAGAAGGAGCGTGGCGAGTCTTTTCATCTTGTTCTGTCTGTCGGTTCGTGTGTCGTTCGGGCCGTGTCCGGATCCGGGCCGGGAACAAAGATACGAAAAAGCCCGGATCGGCGCCGCAAGTTCCGAACCGAATCTGAAAGGATTCTGAAATGTGCCTTCCGGGCATCGGATTCGCGCGCTTTGCGCGGGCTGGTCCGGACAATAAATTCCGTTTCGGACCGTTCTATTACAATAAAGACAGTTTATACGGTTTGCGCCGGCAGTCGGACGTGTTCCGCGGCGGTGTGGAACCGGATAGGCCGAATAAAACACATATCGTTATGAGTACAGTAAAATTCAAGGGTTCGCCGGTGAACCTTGCCGGCGAGTTCATCCGCGATGGTGTCGCCGCCCCCGATTTCGAACTGGTCAAGACCGACCTCACACCGCTCCGCCTCTCCGATCTGAAGGGACGCCGCGTGGTGCTCAATATTTTCCCGAGCCTCGATACGGGCGTCTGCGCCGCTTCGGTGCGGCGGTTCAACAAACTGGCCGCCTCGCTGCCCGATACGGTCGTCGTGGCCGTGTCGAAGGACCTGCCGTTCGCCCATGCCCGTTTCTGCACGACCGAGGGAATCGAGAACGTCGTTCCGGCGTCGGACTTCCGCGCCTCGGGATTCGACGCAGCCTACGGTGTCGCGATGGCCGACGGTCCGCTGAAGGGGCTGCTGGCGCGCGCCGTGGTGGTGATCGACCGCGAGGGAAAGGTGGTCTATGCGCAACTGGTTCCGGAGATTACCGAGGAGCCCGACTACGACGGAGCGGCGGAGGCCGTCCGGACGCACTGATTCGCGGTCGGAGCTGAGGTCTCCGGGACTGCGGATGTTCCGCGAGGAGAAGCGACGGTTCGAACCGTCGCTTCTCCTTTTTTGCGTCCGGCGGTCTTCGGCGCCGAAAACGGGAAATATTTTTGGAAACGGCGGCAAATTCGTATCTTTGGATTCTCATTATCGAACCTACTATGAAGAAGACCTTACTTGCGTTGGCATTGGGAACGTTGTTCCTCGACGCTTCGGCCCAGGAACTGACCGGAGCGGACCTGAAAGAGATCGCCTCCTCCTTCGTGAAGGACGGCCCCACCACGGCGTTGCAGAATGCGCTGACGGCGGAGGCGAACCTGCGGAAGCTGGCCCTGAACCGCGACTTGCAGGGGAAGATCGACCACTATTTCAAATACCGGGTCGAGGTGAAGGGCATCACCGACCAGAAACAGTCCGGGCGGTGCTGGATGTTCACCTCGATGAACGTGCTGCGTCCGTCGGTCATGGAGCGGTTCGGCCTTTCGGAGTTCGATTTCTCGCACAACTACAACTACTTCTGGGACATGTTCGAGAAGAGCAATCTCTTCCTCGAGAACGCCGTTGCGACGGCCGACCGGCCGATGACCGACCGCGACGTGGAGTTTTTCTTCAAGACGCCGGTGGGCGACGGCGGCGTGTGGAACCTCTTCTACAACGTGGCCGAAAAGTACGGCGTCGTGCCGCGCGAGGTGATGCCCGAAACGGCCCATTCGAACAATACGACCTACCTAAGGTCGGTGCTCAACGAGCGGCTGCGGGCCGGCGGGTACGAACTGCGCGGTCTGGCAGCCTCCGGAGCGGACCGGGCGAAGATCGCTGCGGCGAAGATCGCCGTGCTGAAAGAGGTTTACCGCGTGCTGGCGCTCTGCCTGGGCGAGCCGCCCGCCGGGTTCGAATGGCGTTACGAGACGCGTGACGGCGAAGTGAAGACGCTGCGCACCACGCCGCTGGAGTTCTACCGCAGCATCGTTCCCGCGGACTATGCCCCCGATTCCTACATTATGATTATGAACGACCCGACGCGCGAATATTACAAGGTGTACGAGATCCGGAACTACCGCAACACCTACGAAGGCGTGAACTGGGTCTATCTGAACCTGCCCAACGAGGCGATCAAGCGTGCCGCGATCGCCTCGATCAAGGCCGGCGAGGCGATGTACGCCTCCTGCGACGTGGCGGACTACGATCCGGTTTCGGGCGTCTGCGATCCCGCGATGTACGACTACGGGTCGATGTTCGGCATCGACCTTGCGATGGACAAGAAGGCGCGCATCCTCACGCGGCAGAGCGGTTCGGCGCACGCCATGGCGCTGATCGCCGTGGATACCGACGACAACGACGTGCCCCTGAAGTGGCAGTTCGAGAACAGTTGGGGCCCCTCGGCCGGGCACGAAGGGTATATGACCTTCACGGACGAGTGGTTCGACGAATACATGTTCCGCATCGTCATCAACCGGAAATACCTCGATGCGAAATCGCTCGAAGCGGCCGGTACGAAGCCCGAGCAGCTTCCCGCGTGGGACTACATGTTCTGATCCGCGGCCGGAGAGCCGTTACGGACCCGCCTTCCCGTATTCCGGAAGGCGGGTCCTCCGTTCCCGGAGCGTTCCGGCCCCTGCGCTTCTCGGACGCGACGGCCGGTCCGGGAACGCTTCGCGGGGAGGATGCCGCGTGCGTCGCCGTTCCGCCGTTACGAACCGGAGCGACCGGAAACGAGGCGAAAACGCTCGGTCTGACCGTGGCGGCGGATTGTCCGGATATTCGAGATTCATTCTCAAAACGGAAGGGACCGTTTTCGGTCCCTTCCTCCTGCAATGAGTCGCGTCACTGCCCCTCCTTTGTCAAGGAGGGCTCTTTATCGTTTGCAGGGTGCGGAGAGCTGTCGGACGGAAAACGTCTGCATCCGGCGGAAAGCACGGGAAATTCAATTCGCGGAAAAGCGTCGAGTCCGACGGTACACGGCAGGTATGAATATTTCGGGACCGCAGGTACGTCGGAAAAGAGAAATGATCGCAGAGAAACACTACCGCAGCCGACGGCGTGCGTAGAGAGAGAAATCCGATATCTATTCATAACTCCGGCATTTATTTTGAGTCGTACGTTTTCAAAATAGGTGCGCGGCACTTTCACAATTAGCAGAGACCGATCAACTAAATGCAATAACCACTTTGGTCAAGGGCCGCGCACTATGTGCACGCACCTCGACTGTTTATCAATGGCTATTACGATATTCAGCGGTCTCTGCTAAGATAAACAGCTTGGACTGCGTATCTTTCGTCTCTCAAAAATAGGAATTTTTAGGCATCGGTACAAATAATTTGCAAGAAAATATTTATATGAAGAGTGACTGTCTGAAATAAGGTCGGATTGCCCTTTGTCCGATAAGGCGTTGGGTTCGCTGGTCCCACGACTGCGGAGGGAATCCGACCATGCTGACTGGGAACCGAACGGAATTTCCGCTGATGGTGATACGCCTCATGATGTGTACACCGCCGTTTGTCCGGGGAAGATCCTCTTCGGGTAGGAGAAAATTTCGAAAGAACTTTTCAAGACGGCGACATTTTTGGTCTGGTCGATGCTCCCATGACGGAGAACTGGCCTTTCAGGAAATCCCGTTCGGAGTGTTTCAGCAGATCCTGTGCCGGGTCGGAAACATGGACCCGCCATACGGACGATGAAATGCCGCCGGTACCAATGCGCGATGTACGGCAGCGGCACGACCTTGCGCAGTCGCAGCCTCGCAGAGGCCGTCCGCAGGCCGATGTTTTCGGCCGCGTCGCGGATACCCGACTGCACATTACGTAAAGCGATCTTCGTGTATTTGCACGCTTGTCTGTTTCCGCACGCTCCTTACCCGTCGTTTGACATGCTTCTCCGGCACGGGCTTCGGCCGGACAACCTGCTTCAAATGTGGTCGGGGACGGACCGTAACAAACCGAACCGATTGTATCGGCGCGCAACCTGCAATTTAGGCCGGGGGCGTATTGCGATAACGAGAACCGACGGTCGTCATGTGCGTTATCGTGGTAAAATCCGTATCACCCTTCACCATCTTTGACGTTTGATTGGCAAGATGGGCGATCGCTTCTTTTTCAACTGAAGTTTTTTCATGGCGGTTGTTTTTGAGTTAGCGTTATCCCTACTCTTTTGAAGATTTTCGGGTCCCTCTTTTTGAATTATTGTATCATGTGCGATGCCGAGGTATTGCGGATGAAAATCAGATAATCGAACATGTCGGATACACGCGTGTCGTAAACGACGTCGGGATTTGCTCCGATTGCTCGGAATACTTGTTTGTCGATCCATTGTAATGCGTGTGCTTTTTCTTCGCGCATTTTTTTCAGGTTCAGGATAAACTGCGGCTCGTTCAGTTGTTCGAGCAGATATTCCAATGTTCCCGGCTCCGGCTTTAATATCGCAGGAAAGTATTGCGGTCCTTTTTTAGCCGTAAATTCGCCTTCGAAACAGACGAATCCGAAAGACCGGAAATCATCCGCAAGACTGTCTTTCAAGAAGGCTCCCATAGGGCGAGAACTCGAAGTTCTGCTTTGACTTCGACTGATATGTGCATTATGTGCCCAAATTGCAATTCTGGCGTCCGGATTTTGTTGTATAATCCACAACAGATTATTTGCCATCCCTTTGTCGCGCCAATCCAAATCCTCCCCCTGACTTAAAAACTGATGCAGCAGTTCGATGTTTCGCTGCGCCCATGCATGCTGCATCGGTGTAAGTTTTTTCTGCTTTAGCCGGAGTTCCAAAACGGTCAGATCGGCATCCGCCTTTTTGGCGAGTTCCGTGTCGAATTGATAATCTTCGGTATAGATATGTCGGAGATTGCGGGCTATTTCCGAGACGAGGTATTTTTCGGATTCGTCCTTTGTAAAAGTTCGTTGCAGCAGACGGAGCGGAGCCGTATAAACTTGCATATCCACTCCCGTAAACGTAATTCGGGGTTCGGATGCGTTGAATACTTTCATCCATTCGATCATGTTCAGCATTTCATGGGTCCTCCACGGCCACAGATATATTCCGACTAACAATCGTATCGGGTTGTCAATACCTCCGACGGTATAGTTGTTCAACTGATAGCATTTTTATTCGGTGTGACTTGGCGAAGAGAACGAGAAATGAACCTAACTCTCCGAAATATCCTGTAATCAGATACTTGCTATATTTTTTCTCGTGTTAGGTAACGTGAGCTATGGATTGCTGTCCGAAATCGTCTGTTAAGAACCTGATAATGATACAAATATACGTATTTTGTTGTGGAAGCACAAATTCAGAGAACTTGTTTTTCAAAGGTTATGTTTCCTTGTCGTGTAATTGGTTGTATTTGGCTGGTAGAAACTTTTTATTGGCGATAAAAGAGAATGGCTGAAAGGATTCGGTATAAAAATTCATTTTTCAACTTTTAACCTTTATGTTTTGGACAGGGGGGAATATACCCCCCCCCTGTCACAACTTAAGTCTTTTGATAACATCAAAAAAGGTGTGACTTTGTTTTGTTGGTAAAGAACAAGGTTGCTTGCCTAGTTAAAGTCTGTACATAAGTAACTGATGAGAACTTCGACTGGAAGTATAATGGTCTAGTAGAAGTCATAGAAGCATTAAGGCTAACGGGAAGGAACGATAGTAACTATGGGGCAGTGCGTTTGAGAAGACTGGAAAGGTCGTCCGGATGATTCCTCCCTACGAGTATCTGTCAGAATCGTAATCTCATAGCTTACTTCACGATAAGGCGTAACGTTACTATATTGGCCTTCGTTGTTGCTGGAACCCGTATGAGAAAGGTATTTGGGAATAGTCTGTAAAATAAATACGTATAATGCGAATTATTTTAAACAATAATACTTCTATTTGCACAGAATTGTTAATATTATTGTATTAAACGGGCATTGTTGCCTAACCAGCGGAGTCGCTTACGGCTTTTGGCGAAAATATAAAGCTGGCACGTTTGCGCCGGGAGCTATCTTCAGAGCAGGTGGCCGAGCGCGCCGGAATCTCCCGTAACACCCTGACCAAGATTGAGCGGGGCGAGGAGGGGGTTGTGATGGGATACTATTTTCGGGTGCTGGCTATCCTCGGACTGGAAAAAGATTTGTTGCTTGTCGCTAAAGACGACGAACTGGGGCGTGCCCTTCAGGATGCCAAACTTGTGGTCGGGGAGAGGGTTTCTAAGAAACGGTAAACATGGTAACGCTGCGCGATATATACGTAATATATGGACTGGCCCGAGGATGCGGATCGGTCTATATGAGTGTACTCCACAGTGAAACGATCCGAGGCAAAGAGGTATTTTCCTATGAGAACGATCTCGCATGGCTGGCCTATCCCCGTTTTCGGGCGCTGGATCCCGACCTGTCGGCATTTACCGGAAAACAATACCAACCTTCGGATAAGAGCAATTTCGGATTATTCCTCGATTCCGCACGGACCGTTGGTAATGTACGCTTATGTGCAGGCGGGAAGCTATCAACGCCCGGTTGCAAGACCGAAAACCGCGAACGCTTACCGAAACGGATTACCTGATGGGCGTGTACGACGGCAATCGCATGGGGGCCTTGCGCTTTAAGTTCTCGAAAGAGGGGGGATTTTATGGACAATGACCGGTCGCTGGCCACGCCACCCTGGGTATCGATCCGGGAATTGGAACATGCCAGCCTGCAAATAGAGCGGGAAAATCATGTTGATACGCCGGAACATACGTGATGGATCAATATGCTCGTCGCACCTGGTTCGTCATTGGACGGGGCAAGGCCGAAAGCCAATGTGGTGGGTGAGCACGGACGCTTGTGGATTGTCAAGTTTCCGAGTGCCGGAGATACGAAAGATTCCGGGGCATGGGAGATGATTACGGCCGAGATGGCCTGCTTATGTGGTATCGAGATGTCCGAATGCCGGGCGTAGCGCTTCGGCAGTCGGCACCACAGTTTTATGACTGAGCGTTTTGACCGGACTGATACGGGTCGACGGATATACTTTGCATCGGCTATGACGTTGCTCGGTTATACGGATGGTGCGAGCCATACGGAAGGAGCCAACTACCTTGAACTGGCCGAAGGATCATCGCCAACTGCGACGATACGGACCGGAACCTGGAGCAGCTCTGGCGCAGGATCGTATTCAATATCGCTGTTTCGAACTGCGACGACTACTTGAGGAACTACGGTTTCCTGCTTACGCCGCAGGGCTGGCGATTATCACCCGCCTATGATATGAACCCCGACGAGTACGGCATAGGATTGAAGCTCAATATCTCGGAAAATGATAATTCCTTGGATTTCGATCTATGAGTATCACGCCGTATTTTGGGCTGGAGCCTGCCCGTGCGGAATCAATACTTGCAGAGGTTAAGCGTGCTGTTTCAGGTTGGAGAAAACTCGCTATGAAATACGGTATTCCCAAGTCCGAGCAGGATGCTATGGAGAGAGCGTTTAGGTATTAACGGTTGGATATATTCTAGGGAAAATTCAAACTTATTCGAGTCCTGTGCATTCTTGCATACTCTCTGTTGATATTGTGGGCCCTTGTTACATTTATGCTCTATTACTTCTTTGATATATGTTTGAATACTGCTGTTTAATTCGGGTATATATCCTGTTGCAACATTTGTGTCAATAGTTGTTTGCTATGTTTTAGGCGTCTGATTTTACACAAGTGTTTTTGTAAAGTTTGCAAATCATTTTTTCCTTATATCCTAAATATAGCGCATAAAGATCTTTCTGTATTTTTTATGTCTTCATAGTTATTCTCAATAGGAAGTAATATGGTAAATTAGCGGGTACTTGCATGAGATAAATTTACATTGCACGTAATATTATCTTTCATTGTTTTTTTTATGAAAATTTCCAATGGTGAATATTTTTCAATATCTTAGCGTAAAATCAATGTGCTTAGATTTGCCATGAAGGATGTTAATAGATTAATAGTCATATTGGTAGAACAAAAAAGACTGGAAAATGGTTGGCGGAACAATTAAACATATCTAAATGGTGTTCTAATGTAACACAACCATAATTAGATATATTGGTTAGTATATCTAAACTGTTGAATGTTGATATAAAAGATTTAAGAAACGAATAATAGATGACTATGACAAGACCGCTATTCTCTGGGCATGAGACTTTTGCATGTAAGTCGCATTGGATGAAACGGGGGTATGAGTTCGTGCTTGAGGGGCATAATTTTAATGATGATGAAGCTGTAGTTCATCTCGGTGTAGGTAAAAACATGGTCGCATCTATTAAATTTTGGATGAAAGCATTAGGGCTTCTTAATCGAGATGGAGTATTGTCTTCGATTGCTCATAAATTATTAAATACTGACCATGGTTATGATCCTTTTTTGAGGATGTTGGTAGTTTATGGCTAATGCATTTCAACATTGTCAATGAGAATTATGCTACCGCATATAGGACGACTTTTATTGATTATCATAGCCAGCGTAATATAATTGATAAGCTGAAATTGCAAAATTTTATAAAGCACTTATGTTTTGATAATCCGAATTATCGTAGTCTATATAATGAAAATACAGTTCGAAAAGATCTAAATGTATTGATTCATAATTATTGCGCTAAATGGAACAGTGGAGTTGAGGATAGTAATACGATATTTGCTCCGCTTAATCTGATTAGAGAGACAGAGGATGGAACATATATGTTTAACTATGACTCTCGTAATATAGTTCCAGCGAATATATTCTTATATGCTCTGCTTGCTGTTTTCCCTGATAGCAAGAGTATTTCTTTTGAATCGATGCGGGAATTATCTCTCATATTCTGTTTGATGAATAATGATCTATTGACAATAATAAAGCAGCTTAGTGACGAATACGTAGGAATACTAGTGTTCTCAGATGTTGCTGGTATTAAGGAGTTGCAGATAAAAGGTGAAATATCGACTGATAAAGCACTTGAGAATTACTATATCGGATGAATAATATGAAATATACTCCATCTATAAATATTGAGCAAAGTGGTTTTGAGCAGCAAAACTACATCGTTACACAAAATGCGCTCGGTGTGGTTGGTAAAATTGTGAGTTCTTTTAATACTGGAATCCATTCATTTAATATTATTGGTTCGTATGGTACGGGTAAATCTAATTTCTTGCTGGCGTTAGAGCATAGCTTGGTCAACGAATCGCAGATACTTATATCGAACAATGGTCAGTTTAATGGTTTTCATAAATTTCGTTTCTATAAGATTGTTGGAGACTATACATCTTTGCATACTCTCTTGATGGATCATCTGCCTTTCACGCGGGCAACTAATAACCTTTTTGAAAACTTAGAGGAGTTGTTGGCTGCCACGGAACTGGATGGGGAATTTGTGTTCATTGTAATAGACGAGTTCGGTAAATTGTTGGAGTATGCCGCGAAGAATAATCCAGAGAAAGAATTATATCTATTTCAGAAGTTTACAGAATTCATTAATGATCAAAAACGTAATGTAATACTTTTAACAACCCTCCATCAGAACTTTAATTCATATGCACATACTTTAACTGAGGTTCAGCGTCAGGAGTGGAATAAAGTAAAAGGGCGTTTTCAGGAGATAGTATTTAACGAACCAGTGGAGCAACTGCTATATTTGGCCGCGAGACGAATTAAGCAAGCTCCTCGTAAGCGATTGAATAAGTATTTCAAAAAATTATATGAACTTGCTATAGATACTAAATTCGCAAGTCCATCTATTAATTTTGATACTGCTTCAAGCCTATATCCCATGGATTTGTTTGCCGCACAGGCATTAACCATGTCGATTCAGCGATATGGCCAGAATGAACGGACTCTATTCTCTTTTTTGGAGGCTACGGGGGACGGCTCGTTACAATCATTCGGAGAAATGCCATTTTCAACATTCAGTTTAGCTGACATTTATGATTATGATATATATAATTTCTATTCATATTTATCCGAGGTGAATGCGGATTCGGCGTTATGGACAGGAATTAAAGTTGCGATTGAACGCGTAGAAAGTTTATTTGATGAAAATGAGGTAAAGAATGCAGTTAAGCTTGTTAAAGCGATTGGAATAATCAATCTTTTTGGTAATGCAGGTGTGCATTTTAGTAAGGCGGATTTATCATTATATGCGAAATATGCTTTAGATATTGAGTTTCCGGAAATGTTGATTGATTTGTTGAATCGGCATAAAATAATTCGTTATGCTGAATACAAATCTCAATATATGCTTTTTGAGGGTACCGATGTTGATATCGAAGGTGAATTGTTGAAAGCATCAGGTGTGGTCCCTCGTTCTAGTGATGTTGTAGATAAACTTTTGGCAAATTTTAATTTGCCTATTGAATTTGCTAATGCCGCGTATTTCCAGAATGGTACTCCTCGATATTTTGAGTATGTCATATCAGAGCAGCCCATTAAGCGGCAGCCTCAAAATGAAGTGGATGGATATATCAACCTTATTTTCAATGAAACTTTAACTCTGGATAAGATAAAGTCGGCAACAGCCGATGTAGAGGAGGCTATAATATACGCATATTTCAAGCATGTAGATCAGATTATTGATCACGTATGGATGTTGGATAAGTTAGCTTATGTGCAGAATGTGATTGATAGTTCGGATAAAGTCGCACAGCGCGAGATCAAATCATTGATGCTGCATGAACGTAGCTTACTTAATGCTAACGTTTTGGATGTGTTGTATAATTATAATGAAGAAGTTGCTTGGATATATCGGGGACAGGAGGTTGTTGTTGCATCCAAAACAACTTTCAATAAATGGTTGTCCCAAATATGTGAAGAGGTATACAGTGCGACGCCAATATTTATCAATGAGATGGTAAATAAGCACAAACCAAGCGGAACGATGTCTGCTGCGCGTGTTAATTTGTTATCCAGGTTATTGGAATATTCTTCGGATCCGAACCTTGGGTTTGAAGATAATAAGTTTCCGCCCGAGAAAACCATCTTCATGACTTTATTAAAAAATACGGGTATTCATAGGAAATATTTAGGAGCTTACGAATTAAGAGAGCCGCAAGATAGTTCTTTTAAGGCTTTGTGGGATAGCTGCGAGGCATTCTTGGAAAGTAGCAAAGAGAAACCTCGCAAACTGGGTGAACTTATCCATATTTTTAAATCCAGACCGTTTAAGCTCAAGCAGGGCGTGATAGATTTGTGGTTGCCCATTTATTTAATTATTAAAAAGAATGAGTATTCGCTTTATAGCGATCAAGGTATATTCATACCTAATATTAACCGTGAGGTACTTGATATTTTGCAAAAGACTCCGTCGAATTATCAGATTAAAGCATTTAATGTCGAGGGTGTAAAACTTGATTTATTCAATAGGTATAGGGAGGCTTTGAGCCTTAGTCAGGACGATGAATTTACGACGGCATCGCTTATAGAAACGATTCGGCCGTTTTTGGTCTTCTATAAAAAACTGAATAAGTATACCAAGCAAACTAAACGGTTAAAGAAGACGACATTGTTGTTTCGAGATGTATTGGCTGTAGCGAAAGATCCGGAAAAAACATTCTTTGAAGATCTGCCACATGCGCTGGGTTTCAAAGATACAGACATTGCTAGTAACAGCGAGGTTTTAAAAAGTTATGTAGAATTGTTACAAAATGCCATTCGTGATTTGCGAAGCTGTTATGTAAGCCTTATAAACCGCTTAGAAAATACGTTAAATTCCGCCCTCAAGCTCAAATCCATGGAATTTAGCATATACAAGCAAGAGCTTGAGGAACGCTATTCCTGTATTAAAACATACCTGCTAACCGAAAGACAAAAGGCAATATTGACTCGTATTATATCCAAGACGACTGATAGAACAACCTGGTATCAATCGCTGGCGTATATTATACTGGATAAGCAGTTGGAGAACCTGTTAGATGAAGAGGAAGTTTATTTGATGGATAATCTAGTCCATTCTTTTAAAGAGTTGGACAAGTTCATTGATGTAAGCAGTCTGGATTTTAAGAGTGAAGATGATTTTATGCGTTTTGAATTGATCTCCAATCAGGGTGCAATGACACCACAAATTATACGTCTTGATCAGTCAAGGGCTGAAAAAGCGAAACGAATAGAGAAACGAATTAACGATCTGCTTTCGGGGGACAACGAAGTTGATGCGTATGCTCTATTAAGCATACTTAAAAAAAGACTGGGGGATGAATAATGTCAGACATGTGTTAGGTATATCGGGTGGAAAGGATAGTGCTGCGTTAGCTATCTATTTGAAACGACTGTATCCAAAGCTTCCGATAGAGTATTATAACTCCGATACTGGTTGTGAGTTGTCCGAAACAGAGAAACTTGTCAATAATCTGGAGTCTATGTTAGGACGAATCACACGTTTGAAGGCTGCAGAAGGCAGTCCAGAACCGACTCCGTTCGATCATTTTCTGAAAGTAACTGGAGGTTATTTACCTTCCCCTCAAGCTCGCTGGTGTACACAGAAAATGAAATTAGCCGAGTTCGAAAAATTCGTAGGCGATGCCCCTACAATTTCGTATGTCGGTATACGTGGTGATGAAAATAGAGAAGGTTATGTTTCAGCCAAACCCAATATTCAAGCGATATTTCCTTTCCGTAAAAACATTTGGAGCCTTGATGTTATACATAAGGTTCTGCATAATGATCATTTGGAGCAAATTACATCCTTATATAAAGATTGGGCTCCTAAAGAGATTCGAGATGAAGCTATTGCAATAACATCTACTTATATCAATAAATCTTTTTATTATAGTAGAAAATTGAATGCCTTGTTAGATTTAAGTATCAGGACTTTTAATAGGGTTGTTTTTGAATTTTTAAAGACGACTGACTATCCCGTAGGGAAGTTGGATGAATTTCCTCTTATCGACAATGAGGAAATATTAGTAAAAGATGATATCGTGAGGATATTGGACGAAAGTGGCGTTGGTGTACCTGCATACTATAATCCTATCGAGTTTGAGGTAGATGGGCAAAAAGGTACATATTACCGTAGCCGTTCGGGATGTTATTTCTGTTTCTTCCAGCAGCGTATTGAGTGGATATGGCTTTTAGAGCAACATCCGGAACTTTACAAAAAGTCCATGGAGTATGAAAAAGATGGCTATACTTGGATTCAAGGTGAGACACTTGAGGAGTTGAGCCGTCCGGAGCGTGTGCGCCAGATTAAACTCGATCATATTAAAAAACAAGAAAGTCTAAGCGGCAAGTCTTCTAGCGGACTGTTAGTAGATATGTTTGATGATGACGATGAAATACCTTGTGCTAACTGTTTTATATAAAGGCTAAAATTGAAAATGTATGGCAGTGCTGAATATTGAAAAGTCATTCTTGACTGAAAATAGAAGTGTTCTTGATTTTCTGAATCAATCTGGACAAGGTTTGTATATTCCTTTGTATCAGCGCGATTATAGTTGGGATAGTGACAATATTGATCAGTTGCTTGAGGATTTGACCCGAGGAGTACAGAGAATTGCTTCTGGCGAAGTTAGTGATGATAGTAAAGAAATCCGCTTCTTAGGTACAATCATTACGGTTATTGAACCTAATAGAAATAATATATATCCTACCCGTTGGCGGAATTAAAATAGCGCATATTTAACTCTG
>ULVH01058511.1_pt1 | contig 15390 bp, 10 predicted proteins | sample 1959261 | NCBI WGS metagenome assembly ULVH01 (sample SAMEA4835781, study PRJEB28245) | human gut metagenome | biome: gut microbiome; material: fecal sample | place: Denmark | collected 2008
TATATTAAACTTTATGTTATCATCTTGTAATTATAATACATATTTATTATGGTTTTTTTGAAGATTTTCAGCTATAATATGATAAGCTATACAGTAAATATGAATTTAATATTCAACTACCGAAATATAAGGATATAGAAATGAATAAAAAAGTTTACAAAACATTGGAATATAACAAAATCCTCACCATGCTAAGCAGCTACGCAGCATGTGATGAGACAAAGAAGCGGTGTCTTTCGCTTGAGCCTATCACCGATTTATACGAAATCAGACATCTGCAGACCACCACTGCCGATGCACTAAGCCGCCTGTATAAGGACAGCGGAGTGTCCTTCGTTGGCATACACAATGTACATGCTTCCCTAAAGAGGCTTGATATCGGCGGAGCTCTGAATACGACCGAGCTTCTTCGCATCTGCAGTCTTTTGGAGGTTGCAAAGCGCGTGAAGGCTTATGGCAGAAGCGCCATGGATAATGAGAAGCAGGATTCTCTCTCCGGTCTGTTTGCAGGGATTGAACCGGTTTCTGCGCTCTGCGATGAGATTAAGAGATGCATTTTATCTGAGGAAGAGATTGTCGATGATGCAAGTCCTGAGCTTTTTAAGATAAGAAAGGGCATACGCGGCATGAACGACAGAATCCATGCGCAGCTCACCAAGCTCATGAACAACAGCACAACGAGGACATATCTGCAGGATGCGGTTGTGACCATGCGCGACGGCAGATATTGTCTGCCTGTAAAGGCTGAGGCAAAGGGCAATGTACCCGGCATGATGCACGACCAGTCCTCTACCGGCTCCACTCTTTTTATCGAGCCGATGGCTGTTGTCAATTTGAATAACGAGCTCAAGGAGCTTTTCATAAAGGAGCAGGAGGAAATTGAGAAAATTCTTGCGGCCCTCAGCGACAAGGTTGCCATGAATGCGGCTGCTTTGGAGCAGGACTACGAGGTTCTTTCAGAGCTTGACTTCATTTTTGCAAAGGCAAATCTTGCTAAATCATATAATGGTGTGGCACCGGAGTTCAACACCGAGGGGCATATCAATATCAGAAAGGGCCGTCATCCGCTTTTGGATGCTAAAAAGGTGGTTCCTATAGATGTACGGCTCGGCGAGGAATATAAGCAGCTCATCATCACCGGTCCAAACACAGGCGGTAAGACGGTTTCACTAAAGACTGTCGGACTTTTGACGCTCATGGGTCAGGCAGGTCTTCACATTCCTGCGGCTGACAGGTCAAAGCTTGCCATCTTTGAGGATGTCTTTGCGGACATAGGCGATGAGCAGAGTATTGAGCAAAGTCTCAGTACCTTCTCGTCTCACATGACCAATATCGTAAAGATTCTTGAAAAAGCCGATGACAGAAGCCTTTGCCTGTTCGATGAGCTCTGCTCGGGAACCGACCCGACAGAGGGTGCGGCGCTTGCCATCTCAATACTTAACAGGCTGCACCAGTATGGCGCCATCACCATGGCCACCACACACTACAGTGAGCTGAAGGTGTATGCTCTTTCCACAGACGGTGTGGAAAATGCCTGCTGCGAGTTCAACGTGGAGACCTTAAGCCCTACCTACCGCCTGTTAATCGGTATTCCGGGAAAGAGTAACGCATTTGCAATCTCATCAAAGCTTGGTCTGGACGAAAACATTATCGAGGATGCAAAAAGCAGGATTAATGACAACGACCTCGATTTTGAGGATCTGATTGCAAGCCTCGAGTCACAACGACAGACTATCGAAAAGGAACAGCTTGAAATCAACAGCTACAAGGCCGAGATTGAAAAGCTCAAGAAACAGCTCGAGGAGAAAAACGAGCGCATAGATAAGAGCAAGGACAAGATTCTGCGCGAGGCAAACGAGGAAGCCTACAAGATACTGCAGGATGCCAAGGAGCTCGCCGACAAAACCATCCGCAATTTCAACAAATACGGACAGGGACAGGCTCCTATGAGCCAGATGGAAAAGGAGCGCTCTGCTCTTCGTGACAAGATGAATGACAAGGAAAAGAAGCTGTCAGACATCAAGAAAAACACTGCCAAGGCAAATCACAAGGCGCCTAAGAAGCTGCGCATCGGTGATTCTGTGCTTGTGCTCTCCCTCAATCTGAAGGGAACTGTCCACACTCTGCCAAACGCCAAGGGCGATTTGTATGTGCAGATGGGTATACTGCGCTCGCTGGTTAATATTAATGACCTCGTGCTCTTAAACGACGATGTCTCTCCTGCCAAGAAGTACGGCGGCAGCGGAAGCAAGATAAAGATGAGCAAGTCAATGTCAGTTTCATCAGAAATCAACCTGATAGGAAAGACTACGGATGAGGCACTTGCTCTCTTGGATAAATACTTAGACGACGCATATATCGCTCATCTTTCATCAGTGCGCATTGTCCACGGAAAAGGCACCGGTGCTCTGCGAAAGGCTGTGCATGGACTTTTGAAGAGAACAAAAACTATTGCGGAATACCATCTCGGTGAGTTTGGTGAGGGCGATGCCGGAGTAACCATCGCAACCTTTAAATAACGACAATTTACTTTTACGGAATATAAATAATTTTTAAGAAGGAGATTAGAAATGGCTGTTAAACAGAAAATACTGATAGTAGACGACGACAACAATATAGCAGAGCTTATATCTCTATATCTGACCAAAGAATGCTATGACACCAAAATCGTAAATGACGGTGAGCAGGCTCTTATCGCATTTGAGCACTACAAGCCAAACATGCTTCTTTTGGACCTCATGCTTCCGGGCATAGACGGCTATCAGGTATGCCGTGAGATACGTGCAAAGTCCGATGTGCCGATTATCATGCTCTCTGCCAAGGGCGAGGTATTTGACAAGGTTTTAGGCCTGGAGCTTGGCGCCGACGACTATATACTCAAGCCCTTTGACTCAAAGGAGCTTGTGGCAAGAGTCAAGGCCGTGCTCAGACGCTTCCAGCCTGCAAAGCCGGAGGCCTATGCTTCCGTAGATATCAAGTGTGTGGAGTACCCGGGGCTTATTGTAAATCTGTCCAACTACTCTGTCACTTATGACGGACAGCAGATTGATATGCCGCCAAAGGAGCTTGAGCTTTTATATTTTCTTGCCTCATCTCCAAATCAGGTGTTTACAAGGGAGCAGCTTCTGGACAACATATGGGGCTATGAATATGTCGGCGACACACGCACTGTCGATGTACATGTAAAGCGTCTCCGCGAGAAAATCAAGGACAAGCCAACCTGGCGCATCGCAACTGTCTGGGGCATCGGATACAAGTTTGAGGTAAAATAATAATGAAGCACACCATCTACACTAAGCTGTTAATCAGCTATCTGATTTACGGTGTCATCGCTTTTTTCATTATATGCACCTTTACACAGCATCTCACCACAGACTATATCGAAAAGCAGGAGGCTTCCAATCTCTACAGGGAAGCATCCATCATTGCAGGTGATTACGCCGCCGAATACTTTGGCTCATCCATGTCGCTAAGCGATTTCCAGAATCACATGAAAATCGTAGCCGACTATATGGATGCCGAGGTATGGGTGGTCAGCCCTGACGGTGAGCTGCTCATGGACTCAGATGATCCGTCAATAGGCATTGATATCCAAAATGACAGTTCTAAGCCTGTAGTGATAAATGGCTTTGATGTCACCGATTTTGGCAGCGACAACTATATGATTGGAGATTTTTACGGCTCCTTCAAGCATAAGATGCTGTCCGTATTTTCCCCTGTAAATGTCTCGTACCAGAATATCGGCTACATAGTCATTCACAAGACAATGAGCCATATCACGGCAGGTGTAAACGGTTTTATGAATATCTCCTTTTACACTGTAGCGCTCATTTTTGCAGTGGCATTTATTCTGCTTGTCATGCTGAGCCGCTCTATTTACCAGCCAATCACACGAATCACAAAGACTGCAAAGAAGTATGCAAAGGGTGATTTCACCGCCCAGATTGATGTACATTCCAATGACGAAATCGGCTATCTGGCAAACACACTCAACTACATGGCAACGGAGCTAGATACGCTTGAGGAGGATCAGCGCAAGTTTGTTTCCAACGTGTCACACGACTTCCGCTCCCCTCTTACCTCGATAAAGGGCTACGTGGAGGCTATGCTGGACGGAACCATACCTGTTGAGATGCAGGATAAATATTTAAATATCATACTTTTTGAGACCGAGAGGCTTAATAAGCTCACCAAGAGTCTTATCGATCTGAACCAGTTCGGTCATCACGGCATACACCTGGATATTGCTGATTTTGACATCAATACAATGATCCGCACGACAATCCTCACCTTCGAGGGTAAATGCAGTGAAAAGGGCTTAAGCTTTGACCTGCTGCTCACCGGAAAAGAGCTTTTCGTGCGCGGTGATATGGTCAAAATCCAGCAGATTCTTTACAACCTGATTGACAACGCTGTGAAGTTTTCAAATAATGATTCGAGTATCAAGATTGAGACGAGTATCAGAAATGAAAAGGTGTTTATATCAGTAAAGGATCATGGTATCGGTATACCAAAGGACAGCCTTTCAAAGATCTGGGAGCGCTTCTACAAGAGTGATTTATCCCGCGGAAAGGATAAGCGCGGTACGGGACTTGGTCTGTCTATAGTTAAAGAAATCGTGCAGGCGCATGGTGAGAATATAAATGTGATAAGCACTGAGGGTGTGGGAACTGAGTTTATATTTACGCTGCCGCTCAGCAAAAAAGAAGGGTGAGGCGCAGCTCATCATATGATAGGTGTGGTGGGCGCCTCGCTTTTTAGGTTGTGAGGCTGCCGGCATAGCACACAGTATATTCCTCAGAAAAATGTGAAGTCAGCCGCGGTTGTTTATCCGGACAGGTTACGATTTTATTTATGTTTTCTTTCTTCTTTAATTTATGGAACTCCGCGGCAGTTCACATTTTTCTTCGGAACACACCGTGTACTCTCCGGCTAATTCATGTTTATGAGCGAGGCGCTTTGCTACCTTGCATTCTGGCAGTGCCGGACTTATTTCACTGGCGTGAAATTTTGTCCGGCACTTTTTACTTTTTAAATTTAAAGCTCATTTCACTTATGCGAAATGAGCTTTATTTTATATCATATTCTTATGGTTCATATTTGCTGCCGAACGGGTCGGTTACTGTGTAGTCACCGCCTGATATGTCGGCTGTGGTTTCAAAGTCTGTGATGTCCTGATTTACGGTACCATCGAACAGGTCATATGTGAAGGTGTAGCCCTGTGCCGATACTGCTTTGACATATATTTTGATATTGCTTGCGGCTGTGACAGGGATTAAGTCTTCGATTTTGACTGTGCCTTCGAGACTATGGAGCTTACCGTCGTCCTCTTTTGAGGCATCAGAGGTATCATTTTCCGTGTCATTCTTTGAACCATCTTTTTTGGCATCATCCTTCCGGCTTAAGGCGGATGTGATGGAGTCTGTGTCTGCAGAGTCTGCACTGTCTGTGCCGTTTTCTGCCAACAGCTGTCTGATATCGTAGGTCTTTAGCTCTGTATCTGAGCTTGCAACTACGAGCTGCACACTGTTAAAGTCAAAGTAATCATTTCCCATGACCGCTACATCTACATCTGTGCCAAGCTTTATGCTGCCATTGTCAAAGGTTGGTTTATCGGCAAGTATGCCGGATGCTACATTTTTGAACACTGATGTCACACCTTCAAACTCATCGAGCACCTCTGTGCTTCTCTTATTTCCGTCAACAAACAGAAATGTCACATTGCCTGCATAGTCCTCAGACAGTGGAAGTGTGGCCTCACCCGTATACTTGATGCCGTCTAGCTCGAGCGGTATCTCGTTTGTACCGAAAAATACACTGGTTTTTGTATCCTCTGTGTACTCCTTTGGCACCACCGAGACAGAGACCGTGTATGTCTTATCGGTAAAGTCTGCACTTTTTAAGGAAATATCCCAGTCTGTTATGAGGCTGGCCTCCTCCTCAATGGTAGACTTGATATCATCCTGCATGGTCTGCACATCAGAAAGTATCACCGATGTGTTGTCTGAGGTGTATGACATCTGTGTCTCGAGCTTTTTTATCCTGTTATTAAGCAATACTGCCCCCGCAATAAGTGCGGCGAGCAGTATTATGGTAATCGCATTGAAAATATTTTTTTTCAAATTCATATTATAGTGTTATTCCTCATCTTCCTCTGCAGCTACAGCTATTCCAAGCTCCTCAAGCTGCTTTGGATCTACAGTTCCGGGTGCCTCTGACATGAGGTCCGAAGCGTCCTTTACCTTAGGGAAGGCAATAACCTCCTTGATATTGTCTGTATGCAGCATATGCATGCAGATACGGTCAACACCGAAGGCAAGTCCTGCGTGTGGCGGTACACCATATGAGAATGCATCAAGCAGGAATCCAAACTGCTCATGTGCACGCTCCTTTGTGAAACCAAGCACCTCAAACATCTTCTCCTGGATGTCATCCTGATGGATACGCACTGAGCCTCCACCGAGCTCTGTACCATTGAGTACGATATCATATGCCTTTGCACGAACTGCGCCCGGATCTGAGTCTATCTTGTCCCAATCCTCCTCCATAGGCATGGTGAATGGATGATGCATTGCCATAAATCTGTTTTCCTCATCAGACCACTCAAGGAGTGGGAACTCTGTTACCCAGAGGAAATTGTACTTGTTCTCATCAATCAGGCCAAGCTCGGCTCCGAGCATGAGACGAAGCGCTCCAAGTACATTCCATACGATTTTATTCTTGTCTGCTGCGAAAAGGAGTAAATCTCCCGGCTTTCCGTTCATCTTTGCAACAAGTGCATCAAGCTCAACTTCTGTCATAAACTTGGCGAATGATGACTTGTATGTACCATCCTCATTGATGCACAGATAAGCAAGTCCCTTTGCTCCACAGCCCTTTGCGTGCTCTACAAGCTTGTCAATCTTCTTACGAGGCATCTTTGCCTGCCCCTCTACATTGATACCGCGGACAGAGCCACCGTTTTCAAGAGCTCCTGTGAATACTCCAAAGCCACAGTCCTTTACCACATCAGAAACATCGCAAAGCTCCATACCAAAGCGTGTATCAGGCTTGTCAGAACCAAATCTGTCCATAGCCTCCTGCCAAGGCATACGCTTAAACGGAATCTCAACATCCACATTTATGACCTCTTTAAAAAGGTGCTTTAACAGTCTCTCATTTACCTCGATTACATCATCGATATCTACGAATGAAAGCTCCATATCTGCCTGTGTAAACTCAGGCTGTCTGTCTGCACGCAGATCCTCGTCACGGAAGCATCGTGCAATCTGGAAATATCTGTCATAGCCTGAAGCCATCAGAAGCTGCTTAAAGAGCTGTGGTGACTGTGGAAGCGCATAAAAATGTCCGTGGTGTATACGGCTTGGCACGAGATAATCTCTGGCTCCCTCCGGTGTAGACTTGCAAAGGATTGGTGTCTCTATCTCCAAAAAGCCCTCGTTTGCCATAAAGTCACGCATCACACGAAGCACATTGCTTCTGAGCATGAGATTTCTCTGGATATCAGGACGACGAAGATCCAGATAACGGTATTTAAGTCTGATGTCCTCGCTGGTCTTTGAATTCTCCTCAATCTGGAATGGAGGTGTCTGTGCCTCTGAAAGCACTCTGATTGATGTAGCGATAACCTCGATATCACCTGTCTTTAAGTTCTCATTGACAGCAGCTGTTCTCTTCTGGACAGTTCCCTCAACTGCGATGACGAACTCACTTCTTAAGGTGCCTGCCTTTTCAAAGCCCTCTGCACCTACATTTTCCTCACCGAATACTATCTGAAGTATTCCGCTTCTGTCTCTTAAATCTACGAAAATGAGACTTCCTAAATTTCTTCTCTTCTGTACCCAGCCCATGACGGTGACCTTCTCACCGATATTGGCATTTGATACCTCTGTACATCTATGGCTTCTATGTAAGCCCTGCATTGATTCTGCCATTTTATACTCCTTATATTTCTACTATATATTTATTCTAATAACTGTTTGGTACCGCTGCTACACAGCTAATCTGCTGCTTACCAGATTCCTATCTGTTAAAGAACTCAACAAACTCCTCGTAGCCCTCTTTCATAAGCTGCTCCTTCTGGAATTTCTTGTTCTTGTTCATGCGCACAACAAGCACCTGCTGTCCGTTTGCTCTTGCATCTTTTGCCTGATTCATGACATCAACAAGCTTGTCTGCCGGATATTTCTTCTCAACCAGATAAGCCACCTTCTTTGGACTCTCAGGAATCTTGAAGCCGCTCTCCATGAGAAGCAGGATAATTCTCTCAAAACCGATTGAAAAACCACAGGCCGGTACATCATTTCCGGTGAACTTTCCAATCATCTTGTCATATCGTCCGCCACCGCCACAGGCTGCGCCAAGCTCAGGCATTGATATCTCAAAAATAGTTCCTGTGTAGTAGCTCATTCCACGAACAAGTGTAGGGTCAAATACGAGCTCAAACTTTGCTCCCTTTGTAGCATTGACAGCCGTAGCTATCTCTGTCATATTTGTAACCACTTCTTCGTCTAAATATTCACCAAGCTTTTCTGAAAGTATTTTTACACCCTCAGTGACATCCCTTGTCTGCTCCAAAAGCTTGAACAAATCTAGATATTTGTCAATATTTTCCTGTGGATAGCCATCCTGTGCAAGCTCACTTGCAACACCTTCCACTCCTATCTTGTCCATCTTATCGAGTGTGATAAATACGCTGTCGTAGTCCTCCTCAGCGAAACCACTGTAAGCTGCCATAGCCTTTAGGATTCTTCTCTCGTTGATTCTTATCTCAAAGTTCTCGAAGCCGAGTCTGCCGATTGTGGTAGTGGTTGCTGTAATCAGCTCTATCTCTGCCAGATTGCTTGGCTCTCCGAGTATATCTATATCACACTGTGTAAACTGTCTGTAGCGGCCTCTCTGAGGTCTGTCTGCTCTCCACACACTGCCCATCTGAAGTGCCTTAAACGGCGATGGCAGGTTGTTGGCATTGTTTGAATAATATCTTGAAAGTGGCACTGTAAGGTCGTAGCGCATTCCAAAGTCTACTACATCCGACTCTTCCTTTGCTGTCTCCAGATTCAGCTTCTCGCCTCTCTTCATTACCTTGAAGATCAGCTTCTCATTTTCTCCGCCCTGCTTGCTTGTGAGATTTGCTATATTCTCCATGCATGGTGTCTCTATCGGTGTAAATCCGAAGCTTCTGTATGTATCCTTGATCACACTTGTCACATAATCACGGATTTCCATCTCTGCAGGTAATATATCCTTCATGCCGTTGACCGGCTTTTTGCTCAGTGCCATTTGGTTTCCTCCATCTATATTAAAATATTGAATTCATTAGCTATTCTATTATACTTTTCGGTTTTGCAATCGTCAAGGGTTTATGGCAATTATACGGACTGCAAAGATAACGAGCATCTGCTGTGAAAGGTTACGAATGCTAATGCACATCTACTGCGGCGGATTGCAGATGCCACACGGAGACAAACCCATGGATTTTGCTTCATCAAGCGTTACCTCCGTGTCACTCTTTTTCAAGGTCCGACAGCCCGCACGGTGGTATTTCTTGCCGGTTGCAGTGATATGAACCATCGTCTCGCTGTTTGAAGAATCTGCAGCGCTATTTTCTGCTGCTGAGCTGTCTGAGCCTGATGATGCACTTCCTGTGGTGCCATCCAGCCAGCTGTCACCATTCTCATAGTTTATTCCGACTCCAGGCTGCACATTATAGCAATAGACATTAAAAAGTATGCCGCCACCGTTATCCTCAACCGACTTTGCCTCTATGAGAACGCCGTTTGCAACTAGATTGCTGCCCGAGAACATCGGAGTCACCCTGTAGAGTACATGATTTCCTGTATTGTTTACATAATCCGCTACCAGATTCTCAAACGGAAGCATCCCCTCCACATTCAGGTATCTCGTACCAGTAATAAGATTCTTCGGATTGGCATTCTCCCCGGCAAGCTGATAGCCAATAAGATGACAGCGATTATATAAATACCTGTCCTTTATCACATCATACTTCACCGTATGCCAGCCTGATGGCTTTATCATGCCTATCTTGCCCCGCTCCTCAGTCGGCATGATATCCTTGCAGATATTGGCATAAGCCACACCGCATCTGCCAAGTGAATCCAAGTCACTGTAATTTTCAAAAGCAGTGGTAGTCATATCGCTGTCCGTAAAAAAAGGCTCATTGTTGTTGACGGCCACGTATGCCTTGCCATCATATGCAGGAATCGCATCGAGGGAAACGTAGGAATTGTTATTTACCAGATCCTCCTGTGGCTTTCCTGCATCCGCCTGTCCTGTACCGTTAGCACTTGAATCAGCTTCCGCCGGGTCACTTCCGCCCTGTATATCATCCGCGTTATCCTTGCTACCTAAAGCACCGGAAGAATCCTCACCTGCCACTACAGCTCCTGCGGCATGCCCGGCACCTTCAGTGCCGGATAAATCAGCGGAGGCACAGCCTGTAAAAATTGTAGCAAGTGCAAGTAATTCACATAGTGTAATTGCTGCTGTTTTCCTTAACTTTAGCCATATGTTCATATAAAATCACTCTTTCTATCAATCGATTGATATTGGATTTTCCCTAATTACAATAAATTAAATGAATACTTAAATTACTAAACCTAATATACTTTCATTTCCTCTCTTCATTTATTATAGCAAACATTTGTTTGTTTTTCAACCCTTGCTGTAAAGCTATACATTTCCCACTATTTGAACATGATCAGGAGTTTCACACGTAAGAGCTCTCCTGAGTGGATTACCACCACAGCGTAAGGGCCGTAAGCCCCGCCCGGCGGGGTGCACACGGACTCTCGTGAGAGCGCATAGCGAAGCTGTTTAGATACTGTAGGGTTATGCCCATGAAGCACAGAAATCCACAGCCATGGACGGCTGTGGAAGGCGTTATGCGCCACGGACGGCGCATAAAAGCCGGTTTCGTCGAGCATTGAAAACCCAAAAGCATAATCCGTACAGTATCTTAACAGCGCAGCGTAGCGAAAACGAGAGTCCGTGTGCACCACGATCGGGCGGAGCTTACGGCCCGAACTCAAAAAAGCCACCCCAGGCATAACACCCGGTGTGGCTTTTAATCATGTATTATGAAATTATGTGAATCATCTAATGTGAATCAACACTGCTATATTGCAGAACAAATCTACTCGCAAAGCTTAGAAAACTCATCCGCAACAAACTGAACCTTGGTTCCGATAATAACCTGAACAGAATTCTTGCCAGGCTTCATAACGCCTGCAACACCTGCAGATTTAATCTTCTTATCATCAACCTGAGTGATATCCTTAACCTCAAGTCTGAGTCTTGTGATGCAGTTGTCAATGCTTGCAATATTGTCTTTGCCACCGCAGCCCTCAAGAATAGTCTTAGCTACTGCTGTGTAGTCATTGTTAGAAAGCACTGCCTTCTTCTCTGCCTCGACATCATCGTCCTCTCTACCAGGGGTCTTAAGATCCCATTTCTTGATAGCGAAATAGAATACAATGTAGAATACGATAAAAGCTGCGATTCCAAGAGGAATGATGAGCCATGTCTTTGCTGCAGCCGGAAGTGAAGATGAGAATAATAAATCCATCGCACCGGCTGAGAATGAGAAGCCTGCTCTAAATCCAAGAGCTACTGTAATCATTGTGAAAATACCATAAAGTAAAGCATAAATCACATAGAGAACAGGAGCAAGGAACATAAATGCAAACTCGAAAGGCTCTGTAACACCACAGATGAATGCACAGATAGCTGCAGAAGCAAGGATACCGATGGCAGCCTTTTTCTTAGCAGTCTTTGCACACTTAACCATGGCAAGTGCAGCACCAGGAATACCAAACATCATACATGGGAAGAAACCTGACATGTACATTCCGAGGCTCCATGAAACATCCTTTGATGTCTCGCCTGCCCAGAAATGTTTGAGGTCTCCAAGTCCGATAGTATCGAACCAGAATACATTGTTTAATGCGTGGTGTAATCCTGTAGGGATTAACAGACGGTTCAGGAATGCATAGATACCTGCGCCGACTACATCAAGACCAACGATTGCTTTACCGATAGATACAAGAGCACCGAAAAGTAATGGCCATACAAACAGTAATACTACAGATGCAAGGATTGAAACAACACCTGCGATAATTGCTACGCAACGCTTGCCACTGAAGAATGACAGCCAGTCAGGAAGCTTTGTATCCTTAAATCTGTTGTAACACAAAGCACCAATAATACCGGCTAAGATACCGATAAATGGGTTTTCAATCTTGTCGAATGCAAGTGTCTTTGTAGCGCTGTCAGCGATAGATGGCATGATTGTTGTAACAAAGCCTGTAGACAGGAGTGTTGTCATCATCAGCCATGAAGCTAAAGCTGCAATACCGCCAGTACCGTCGTTCTTTTCCGACATACCGACACCAACGCCGATTACAAAAAGGATGGCCATGTTGTCAATCAAAGCGCCCCCTGCTTTAACTAAAAACAGACCTATTAAATTACGCACTCCCTCGATGTCACCACCCTGCATGGTTGCAGGACATAAAAAATATCCAATACCCATGAGGATACCACAGATAGGAAGTACTGCTACGGGAAGCATTAAAGCTTTACCCAGTTTTTGAAGAAATTTCATAAATTTCCCCTCCTTTACATTATGTATACTAAACTGGAGATACTCCAATAAAGTTCGTTATTATTATATAATTATATTCAAATCTACGCGAGACTTAAAATCTCATCACCGGCGGATACATTTCCCTCTTTGAGCATCTTTATCTCACTATAATCAGCAGTGTTGCCAATTAAAACCGGAGTGATAACATTAAGATCTGCTGCCTTAATCTGCTTCAGGTCAGCCTCCATCAAAAGGTCGCCCTTCTTCACCTGATCACCAACGGAAATATGTGATGTAAAAGGATCACCCTTTAGTGTCACTGTATCCAGACCAATGTGCAAAAGCAACTCGACTCCCTGAGTGGTCGTCATGGTAAAAGCATGCAGCGTATCAAATACAGCTGTCACCTCACCATCCGCCGGAGCGTAAAACCTGCCCTCAGAAGGAATCACGGCCACGCCGTCTCCCAATATCTTCTCAGAAAAAGTAGGATCCGGAACCTCTGTAATAGGAACCACTCTGCCGTTGCACGGAGAACAGATCACCTTTCCCTTTGACTTATTCTTAAAAAAACCTAACATGATATCTCCTTTCCGTCGATATACACACTCACAATATCCAAATCATCATTGAGAAGCACAAAATCTGCTCTCTTTCCTGCAGAAATGCTGCCTGCTTCATCATAGATGCCAATCTCCTTAGCCGGATTGGCTGTAGCACACATAATTGCCTCCTCAAGCGGAATACCTGCCTGCCTTACTGTGAAACGCATACAATCCATCAGATTGGTTGCCGAGCCGGCAATTGTCCCATCATGGAGTGTGGCAAGCGGACCTCTGACCGTCACTGCCTGTCCACCGAGTGTATACTCGCCATCCTCGAGCCCTGTGGCTCTCATGCTGTCACTTATTAAAATCATGCGCTTCGCACCAAACATGGCAAATGTCGCCCTGATAACCGACGGATGAATATGCACACCGTCACAAATGAGCTCTGCATGACACTTTTCTGAATCTCTCACAGCCCCGATAACTCCCGGATTCCTGTGATGAAGCGGCGGCATCGCATTATACAAATGTGTGGCATGGCTTGCACCATGCTCAATAGCCTCTACCGCTGTGTCATAATCAGCCGCTGTGTGTGCTATTGAAACCACAACACTTCCTCTTACCCTGTCTATAAAATCAATCGCGCCCGGCTCCTCCGGAGCAATATCTACAAGCTTTATCAAGCCATGGGCCGCATCCTGAAGCTCACAGAAATAATCATAATCACATCGCATGATATTCTCTGCCGCCTGTGCGCCCTTTTTAGAAGGGCTGATAAAAGGTCCCTCCATATTGATACCTACAAGATGTGCACCACCATGATAAGTATAATCACCGGCATTTTTCATGACACTCAAAAGCTCATCCCTTTGAATGGTCATAGTAGCCGGACACACGCTCGTCACTCCGATAGAAGCCTCGTATGCTGTAATCACATCAAGCGCTTCTTTGGTGCCGTCACACATATCAGCTCCCTTGCATCCATGAAAATGAATATCCACAAGACCCGGTATCATGATAAGACCTGATGCATCTATAATCTCCTGCGGTGCGCTGTCATTAGCCGCGTCCGTGTCAGCTGTTCTCTCCAAAACACTGTCAAAACGGCCATCCTTAACGACAACATCGCCTTGCATAAAGCTGCCATCCTCTGTAAATACCCTTGCATTTTTTATTATCATATACATGCACCTTCTCAACTAAAAAATATCTACAAATAACTCAGTGCAGCCTCATCCGCTACAAGCGTAACATCATTGTGCAGCTGTAATACAGAAGCCGGCACCTGTGGTGTAATCGGTCCAAAGAAAGCCTTGTGCACAATCTCTGCCTTATCCTCACCACTTGCAACAATAAGAATCTTCTTAGCCTGCATGATGGTCTTGATACCCATTGTATAAGCCTGCTTCGGAACATCATCAGCCGATGCAAAGAAGCGCTTATTGGCCTCAATAGTAGACTCTGTCAGATTCACACAGTGTACCTGCTTGTCAAAAGACTCGCCCGGCTCATTAAAACCGATATGGCCATTGTGTCCGATACCAAGAAGCTGTAAATCAACACCGCCAAGAGACTGAATCAGCTCTGTATAGCGCTTGCACTCCTTCTGAGAATCCGGCTCCATGCCGTTTGGCAGGTGAGTATTCTCAACCGGAATATTCACATGATCAAACAAATTCTGATGCATAAAATAATAGTAGCTCTGGTCATTCTCACGGCTTAGTCCCTTGTACTCATCAAGGTTCACCGTCATAACCTCTGAGAAGTCCAAATCCCCCTTCTTGAACCACTCAACGAGCTGCTTATACAAGCCGATAGGTGTAGAGCCTGTAGCCAGTCCCAATACACAATTAGGCTTCATAATCACCTGTGCCGATACGATATTTGCAGCCTTTCTGCTCATATCTGCATAATCCTTAGCATGATATATTCTCATGAAAAATCCCCCCAATTCGCAAAATATAACCAATACTATCTGCACAACCTTCAAATGTGCTGTTTGATTACATATATGCATTTTACCTCGTATAGGACATTTTGTTCAGTACTTTTTGTTATATTTTGCATATTTTATAAAAAAAGTATTAAATTTCAATGCAGTAAAGTGGTAAAATTGCATAAAAATTCACTTTAAATGAATATATAATTTTTCACATACTACTATCATTATGGTATAATAGAGACATACAAATCTGAAGTTGGAGGATACACGCATGAAAATTGTAATCATTAATG
>ULVH01004480.1_pt1 | contig 15349 bp, 9 predicted proteins | sample 1959261 | NCBI WGS metagenome assembly ULVH01 (sample SAMEA4835781, study PRJEB28245) | human gut metagenome | biome: gut microbiome; material: fecal sample | place: Denmark | collected 2008
ACAATGGCTATGAGCTTTCTATTAGTGAAAATTTCTTTGACTGCTATGTTTTCCTGACTGGAAAAGAAAATACTGATTTCACTGTTTCACTAATTGAGAATGAAAATGCTAAGACCGATGCCGAGAAATTCTCAATGGACGATGAATCCTCTGATCTGAAATCCTACCTTGAATTTTGCTGTGACTGGTATCTGGATCAAAATAAAGACAACACACAGGCAACACCAGAGCTTCTTCTTTCCAATCTGGCTGACTACTTTAATCGAAGCTCAGTAACAGTTTCTATCGATCTGCTTCCGACAATTGACTGGCTGACCCAGCAGAAGCGTTTCCTCGTTCATCAGTATACTGTCACCGTTCCGGCAGGATCTTCTGCATTTGCATGGACTGAGCGTGAAACTGAACTTTCCAAAAAAGAAGTCACATTAAGCGCACAGCTTTCAAAAGATACTGCATCATATGCAAAAGTTTTGGATACTGTAACTGTATCTCTTCCAGATGGCTATTCATCATTGATTGTCAGAAATGCAGAGAGCAAAAAACTCTCTGATGCAGGATCATCAAGCGACGATAACAATTTGGTCACGTATTCCATTAAATCATATAAGGGTGACACCTACAGCGTTGCCCTGTTTAAGACTCCGATGTGGAATGCCACCCTTAAATATATGCCTATTTTTATTGTTATTATGGCAGTATTTATGTTACTTTGCCTGATTAGCTACCTCTCCCGTAGAAAGAAGAGCTAACAGCTCATCCTTAGACATCGACGCAATAGCTCCGAAGTCCATGGAAAGAATATCGTCTGATAATGCTTTCTTGGACTCCTGGAGCTTTATTATTCCCTCCTCGAGAGAGTCCTTTGCGATCAAACGGTACACCGTTACTGTGTTTTTCTGTCCAATTCTGTGTGCACGGTCAGTTGCCTGATTCTGTGCTGCCACATTCCACCACGGATCGTAGTGAATTACAATATCTGCCGCCGTTAAGTTTAATCCCGTGCCGCCGGCTTTTAGTGAAATCAAAAATACAGGTGTATCGTCATTCTGGAACGCATCAACAAGGCGCTGACGCTCCTGCTTATCTGTATTTCCTGTCAAACAATAATACTTTGTATTCTGCTCAGCTAAGCGCTCACGAATCAGATCTAACATTGATGTAAACTGAGAGAACAATAATACCTTATGTTTTCCCTTTACAGCACGCTGCACAAGCTCCATACATGCCTCAAGCTTAGCAGAGCTTCCCTGATAATCATCGTAGCAAAGCGCTGGATGACAACAAATTTGACGAAGCTTTGTCAGCTGACTCAAGATAAATATCTTGTTCTTCTCATAATATGCACTGTCAATACCCTGCAGCTGATCAACAAGCTGCTTATGGGCAGCAAGATACAGCTTTCTTTGCTCATCTTCCATTCCAGAATAAATAGTCTTTTCATCCTTTTCAGGAAGGTCTGAAAGCACCTGAGACTTTGATCTTCGAAGCAAAAATGGTGCTGTCATTTTTCGCAGGCGATTTCTCGCCGCTGCATCCTCATTTTTCATGATCGGCATCTCAAATTGTTTTCTAAAACGTGTATAGCTGTACAGATAACCTGGCATCAGATAGTCGAAAATACTCCACAGCTCACTTAAACTATTTTCAATCGGAGTTCCCGTAAGAGCAAGACGATATGCTGCATTTATCTGCTTAACAGCCTTTGCATTCATTGTCATATGGTTTTTGATATACTGTGCCTCATCAAGAATCTGATAGAAAAATTTACAGCCTTCATAGATCTCAAGATCTCGGCGAAGAAGGTCGTATGACGTAATCAAAACATCATACGATGTATATTGCTCAATTAGTTCTTTTCTCTCTTTTGCATTTCCAGCCACAACCTGAATGCGCAAGTTTGATGCAAATAATTCCAGCTCATGCTGCCAGTTATAAATAAGCGATGCCGGACAGACAATAATTGAGCTTCCCTTTCCCTGATCAGATACTAGCAGTGTAATCGTCTGCAAAGTTTTTCCAAGACCCATATCATCTGCCAATATTCCATTAAAATGGTAATCCTGCAGCATTTTAAGCCAACGATATCCATAGATCTGATACTCACGAAGCGTTGCTCCAATAGTTTCTGGAACTGGATACATTTCCAGCTCAGTGCGTTTCATGCGCTCTGCCATGTCGCGAATTTCCTTGCCTGGCTGATAATCAATGCCCTGCATAGACGCAAGCATCTCATCTGCAAATAAGAAGCGATACCCTGGAAGACTCACTGGCCTGTCAACTGCTTCACGGGCATCAATATCCATCACATCCTCAAACTCTGCCAGCTTATCAGCAAACTCATCACTTAGCTTTAAGATTCTGCCATCCTCAAGGCGATGATAATGCTGTTTTTCATGGTAAGCCCTAAGCACATCCTTTAACTGCTTTTCACTTAACTCATCACTCTCAAAGCCAAGCTCCAAAAAATGATCCATAAAGCGCATACCGGCCTTGATCTGAGGTGCCTCATCAAAATGAAGATCAGCCAGACCATCTTCTAGCACAACACTTCCAAATGAATATAGCTGCGGCAGGCAAAACTCCAAAAAGCGTCCAATATCATCTCCATTTTCGATAATATAGCGCTCGCAATCTTCCTGACCATTTTCTTCATCTTTTTCCATGCTTGGAAGATATCTTTCAAGAAGATCTTTTAATGCCTGCTCCTTTTCCACATCACGCACAAGGTTCATATCTGACTTTTCACCAAGATGAACTATTCTTTTGCCATAGCGTGTCTCCATCTTCAGCTCAAGAATATCCCACAAATTTATGGTAAATTTCACCTGAAGCATTGGCGGAACAAATTCCTCCAACGACAAGTCGCGGCATTCCAAATTAATATTTTCCTGAATCTCCGGAAGCACATAATGAATAAATGACGGAAAATCACTATTGTTAATATCCATATATCCGCTTCCCGGATAAGCAACCTGCAGCAGATTTCTATAGAAAATCCTAAGAGCGCGGCTGTAATACTCATCACAAATATAAACTGTATCTTCTCCAAAAAGATAGATATGGCGATTTCCCTCTGCTAACTTCCACTTATCTGGAAGCCACAGTCTTGCGCCATCCTTTCCCTTTTTCTCTAATATCAGTTTTACCTGCGGATTTTCCTTTACAACATGAACCATACGGCTCTTGCCATCCTCGATTAGTTCAAGCTCTCTGCCGCAAAATGCTTTCATATACAAATCGGCAAAGCCTTCCTCAAGCTCAACATTTGAAATTTTCCTATCAAATGTATATTTTTCTTGCTGAGACCAATGATTCAAATAGGAATCAATCTGCAGACAAATGACCTGAATCAATGCTGCCGAATCAGAATCATAGGAATATTCACAGTTTGGATACGAAAGCTGCTTACCAAAAGAAATGTCCTCACCTTTTTGATAGCTCTGTTTAAAGGCAGTCAGATCGCGAATAGGATAAAGATGACGTGTTCCGGCAAAAAATTCCAGCCCGATTTTCTTTCCCTCTGTCACAAACTTTGGTACTACTTTTACATCTGAAATAGTGGATTTTTGATACTGCAGCGTATAACGCTTCTCGTATGCCTGAATCATACTTATGCAGGCAGCTGAGGTATGAACACTTGATACAAGCTCTCCTTCACAAAAATATTGCAAAACTGCCGCAATCTCATGACGGCAAAGTTTTCCCGGTGTATGATACTCGCCGCAGGAACATGAAGACTCCTCTATATCAAAGTCTCCCCAATTTCCATCAGCTGCAAGACCTGTTGATTGTATTGTCACCTCTACATCATAGCGTCTGCTTAAATCTCTAACCGTTGCCTGTATCTGTGTTCTTCCATGTGCCTCCTCAGCGCTTGACAAAGCTGCCTGTCCGCGCTGATGAAGGGCACGTCCTTTCTGATATTCCAAAGAGTTTACCGCATACTGCTGCAGCATTTCGTAGGTTTTCTCCATACTTCTCCCCATATACACTAAAGGTTTTTATTTTATAAAACAGTTCCTTTCGTTCAGCCACTTCAAAAAATCCTCATGCAAGCATGGGATTTTTCGAATTTGTCTGAACGCGTGAACTGTTGCATCACATCTTCTCTGGTGCACTAAATCCTAACAGTTCAATGCAGGTCTCCAGAATATCTTTGCAGTAGGAAATCAAAGCAATATAGCCATTCTTCTTATCCTGATCTTCTTCTGCCAAAATCTTTGTCTCATGATAGAAACGATTGAAATCATTTGCTAAATCATAAATATATGCACACAGCTTATGTGGTGCATACTCAGCACTTGCCTGTGCAAATACATCTGAAAATCTTGTCATATCAAGCATAAGTGCCTTCTGTGCAGCACCGTCTGGCACAGTGATTGCAGTTGGAATCTCCTGACCAAACTTCTTTAAGATAGATTTGATTCTTACGATGGTATACAGAATGTACGGACCTGTATTTCCCTCGAAAGAAGTGAAACGATCTACATCAAAGACATAATCCTTTGATGCCTGATTAGACAAATCACCATACTTAATTGCAGAAAGACCAATGATCTTTGCATTCTCGCGTGCTGTCTCTTCATCCTCATCGCGGCTTGCCATGATTTTATCATAAACTGCATCGTTAATATCACGAATCAGGTGCTCAAGACGCATAACACCGCCCTGTCTTGTCTTAAACGGCTTTCCATCCTTTCCGTTCATAGTTCCAAAGCCCAAAAACTGAAGCTTTGTATCTTCCGGAACAAGCTCTGCCAATCTGGATACGCGGAATACCTGTGTAAAATGCATCTCCTGACGCTTATCAACAACATAAATAATGCGGTTTGGCTTAAACAGCTTTTCTCTTTCTACGATAGTAGCAAGATCTGTTGTCTGGTAAAGGCTTGCACCATCTGACTTTAAGATAATACACGGCGGAACTTCCTTTGTATCCTCCGGCTTTGCAACGTCAACAACGAGTGCACCATTTGAAATATAAGCCAGTCCCTTATCCTTTAACATCTGAACCATATCCGGAATATACGGCTGCGCATCACTCTCTTTCTTCCACAGATCAAAATGAACGTCCAGCTTGCTGTAGTTCTTCTGAAGATCTTCGATAGAAACCTTCAAAATGTGATTCCAAATCGCAGTGTAGCCGCGATCCTTATTCTGCAGCATAACAGTTGCATCATGTGCACGCTTTGCAAACTCCTCATCTACCTTTGCCTTACCGCTTGCGCACGGATAGATTTCCTCTAACTCAGAGATTGTAAATGGCGCTTCCTCAGGATATTCACCAGTATATTCATGATCAAAATAAACAAGATCTGGCTTTCTCTCCTTTAACTCAGTAATGATCAGACCCATCTGAAGGCCCCAGTCACCAAGATGCGCATCACCAATAACTTCATTTCCTGCATAACGAAGGATTCTCTTTACGCTCTCTCCGATAATTGCAGAACGCAGATGGCCAACATGAAGCGGCTTTGCTACATTTGGTCCGCCGTAATCAATTACAAACTTCTCTGGTGCTGACAGCTCAATTCCATGCTTCTTACTTGTCTTCATCTGATTAATATAAGATGCCAAGTATTCATTATCAAGATTGAAATTTAAAAATCCTGGCTTTACAGATGCTACATCCTTTACTACCTTTGAAGACTGCAGCTTCTCTGCCACCTCATCTGCTATCATAAAAGGAGCTTTGTGATATTTCTTTGCACCAGCCATTGCGCCATTACACTGATATTCACACAGATCCGGACGATTAGATACGGTAACGCGTCCAAGCTCGCGCTCATAACCGCAAGCTTCAAATGCGTCTCCAATCTCTCTGGAAATAATGCTAAGTAACTTTTCCATATAAAAACCATACCTTTCTCAAATTGTTTGTAAGATCAAAAGTGGAAAAAGATGCTGCCGAAATTCAACAACATCTTTTTCTTAAAATTTTATTTTACGTCCTTCATGCTGAAGCTGAATCTGCCCATCTTATCCTTACCAAGGCATACAACCTTTACAACCTGTCCTAAGGAAAGAACATCTTCAACCTTCTCTACACGCTTATCAGACATCTTGGAGATATGAACCATACCCTCTTTGCCTGGTGCGAACTCAAGGAATGCACCGAAGTCCTTGATACTGATAACAGTACCCTCAAGAACCTGTCCCTCTTCGAAATCGCTAGTGATGATTTCAATGGTCTTCATTGCCTTTGCAATCATATCGGCATCTGTACCACAGATAGAAACATTTCCATCATCTGTGATATCAATCTTTACGCCAGTTTCAGCGATGATACGATTGATTACCTTACCCTGCTTTCCAACAACATCACCGATTGTAGCTGGATCAATAGTCATCATCTCGATCTTCGGTGCATACTTTCCAACTGTCTGTCTCGGCTCTGCGATTGCCTTGGACATAACCTCATCCATGATATAGAATCTTGCTTCTCTTGTTCTTGCAATTGCCTCCTCAATGATGGCTCTTGTCAGACCATGAATCTTAATATCCATCTGGATTGCAGTGATACCCTTATGAGTACCTGCTACCTTAAAGTCCATATCGCCAAAGAAGTCCTCAAGACCCTGAATATCAGTCAAAACGATGTAATCATCATCGGTATCGCCAGTAACAAGACCACAGGAAATACCTGCAACCATAGCCTTAAGCGGAACACCTGCTGCCATAAGTGCCATACAGGATGCACAAATGGAAGCCTGAGATGTAGAACCATTAGACTCGAATGTCTCAGATACGGCACGAATTGCATATGGGAACTCTTCTGCTGATGGAAGAACCGGAACAAGTGCTCTCTCAGCCAGTGCGCCATGACCGATCTCACGTCTTCCCGGACCTCTGGAAACCTTTGTTTCTCCTACAGAATAAGCCGGGAAATTATACTGATGCATGTAGCGCTTGCTTGTCTCGTTCTCATCAAGACCATCAATCTTTTGTGCCTCTGAAAGCGGTGCCAGTGTAACAACATCACAAATCTGAGTCTGTCCTCTGGTGAACATAGCGGAACCATGTGCTCTCGGAATCATGTCAATCTCTGCTGCAAGCGGACGAATCTGAGTGATTGCTCTGCCGTCTGGTCTCTTGTGATCCTTTAAGATCATCTTGCGGACAGTCTTTTTCTGATACTTATAGAGAGCCTCACCGAGCATTGGAATCCACTCTGGATGTGTCTCCTCATAACGCTCCTTTAATCTCTCCTTTAATACACGGATATTCTCCTCACGAACCTGCTTCTCATCTGTGAATACAGCCTCTTCCATCTCTGGTCCCGGAATAAAGGAAGTCATATCCTCCCAAAGCTCTGCATCTACATCATATGACTGATAAGAATGCTTCGGCTTTCCACAATCTGCAACGATTGTATCGATAAAAGCAATAATCTTCTGATTGATTTCATGTGCAGCAAAAATAGCTTCGATCATCTTTGCTTCCGGAATCTCATTTGCACCGGCCTCGATCATGATAACCTTATCTCTTGTGGATGCAACAGTAAGCTCAAGATCAGATACTGCTCTCTGTGCGCTGGTTGGATTAAATACAAGCTCTCCGTCAACCATACCAACTCTTGTGCTGGCAGTCGGGCCATCAAATGGAATGTCAGAAATACAAGTTGCAATAGCAGAACCAAGCATTGCAGTGATCTCTGGGCTGCAATCTGGATCAACACTCATAACCATGTTGTTTAATGTTACATCGTTACGGTAATCCTTCGGAAACAGCGGACGCATAGGACGGTCAATAACACGTGAGGTTAAAATTGCATGCTCGCTTGCCTTTCCCTCTCTTTTATTGAAGCCGCCTGGAATCTTTCCAACTGCGTACATCTTCTCCTCATACTCTACGCTAAGCGGGAAGAAATCAATGCCGTCTCTTGGCTCTTCTGATGCTGTTGCAGTAGATAATACAACGGTATCGCCATAATGCATAAATGCAGCGCCATTCGCCTGAGCTGCTACTCTGCCTACATCTACCGTAAGGGTACGGCCGCAGAGTTCCATAGAATAACTCTTATACATATTGTCCTCATTCCTGTGCATCTTTTTTGCACAACGTTTATCTTTTTTGCAGAAGGTGCCGAAACTACTAAACAGCAGATAAACAGCGCTTATCTGTTCTTGAGCGGTCTCGGAGCACTTCTGCCTTCAAATACGACCATGACAGCGACACTATTTTGTCATCATTTTCCATCGCTGTCTTGATACAAATATAGGGTGGATTTCTCCACCCTAATCGCTAAACTATTCAGAGCCCCTCGATTTTTTCTTTGAATCTGCCTGGCTCTTAATAGTTACAAATTACTTTCTAATACCTAACTTCTCGATTAAGGTACGGTAAGCCTCGATATCCTTGCTCTTTAAGTAGTCCAGCATACCTCTTCTCTGTCCTACCATCATCAGCAGACCTCTTCTGGAATGATGATCCTTCGGGTTCTCCTGAAGATGAGCGGTAAGCTCAGCGATACGTGCTGTTAAGATAGCGATCTGAACCTCCGGTGATCCGGTATCCTCTGGTGTTCTGCCGTAAGCAGCGATAATTTCAGCTTTCTTTTCCTTGGAAATCATTGTTAATTCCTCCTAATATTTTTATTCTGACCTTTGCCCAGGCAATGGTTGGAGTATCCTGTTGCTGGGGCATGGCGCACACATGTGATATACTATCACAGAAATTGCTCTTTGTCAAAGGTTTTTTCTTAATCTCCCATCACATTTTTCATGATGACAGGCGGACCATATTTCCAGCTGCTGACACAGATACCCTTTGACTCAGATGCTGCATGAATGATCTTGCCATTTCCAATATAAATTGCGACATGACCAATCACACCAGGGTAACGACCGACATAGAATATCAAATCGCCAGGGCGAATCGTATCTTCATCAACAGTCATACCTACCTCTGCCTGCGCACCAGAAAACTCTGGAAGCTGCACGCCAAAGAGTTTATACAGACACATTGTGTAACCTGAGCAGTCCACACCGCCCTCTGCCGTCAGCTGCTTGCCTCCCCAGACGTAAGTGCCGCCATAATATTCAAATGCTTTTCGAATAAGATCCTGTCGAGTTTCTGATACACCATCAAGTGAGAAGTAAATTGCTTCATCAAGGAAATATCCTGTGTAAACTGTTTCTCTTTTTACATATCCGGACAGCTCCGTAACAGCTTCGATCTCAACCCAGTCCTTTGTCTCTCCATTTATATCATAGCGCTCACCCTTTAAGAAGGTCGTAATAACTTCTGCACCTTCCTTTGGCTCATATAATGCATCAACAGAATCTGTCAGGATCTCTGCCATATATTTCATACTTGAAAGCGCAAGCTTTCTTGCCTTCTCTCCTGTCGTAACATACTCAGCAGAAACATAACCTGTCGCACCGCCAGACTCAATCTTCATCCAGCCGTCCTTTTCCTCTAAGATTTCTACGGCACAATTTTTGAAAATTACACCGCAAATCTCATAATCAGTTGACGGTCCTTTTCTCATATTCAAATAATTGCGCACACCAGTGATCATACCGAGATTTTTATACTTTTCAAGAACAGCTTCCTTTGCCTCTCGAACTTCTTCACTCTCAGTTGATTCTTCCTCTGTGCTTTCCTCTTCTGACTCAGACTCATCTTCTTTTGTCTGACTTTCTGATTCAGAAGACATCTCCAGCTCTGACTCACTTTCAGACGTTTCCTCACTTTGTTTTTCCAAAACAGATTCCCCCTGTGAATCTTCGCCTGTATTTTTGTTATCAGACTCCTTTGTCTGTTCTTCTGTCTGTGTCACAACAGCAGCAGCCTCTGTTATCTTTGGCGGAATGGTCTGCGGTTTTTCTTTGTTTTTCTCAAGATAATACAAAGCTCCAAGGCTCATTACGCCTGCCAAAAATAATATTGTCAGCAGCACAGCTGCAATCAGAAGTCCATTGCCTGAGCCTTTACGCTTTTTCTTCGACGAATCCTTCCTTTTTGCCATCGTTTCCCCTCTCTTCAAAATAAGTAACGCATGCAAGGGTATCTTTTTTTAACTGCTCTTTTAGTGCATCAAGGCCAGAAAAGCGCACCTCTGGTCTCTCATAATGGAAGAGACTGACCTCAATTTCCTCACCATACGCCATTTGGCTATATTGTAGCAGATGTGCTTCTAAAAGTAAATCAGATTTTGCAGCATCTTTTTCAACTGTTGGGCGATGACCAACATTTGTAATTGCCTGATATGTGTTTCCCCCAATCTTCACCTTTGAAAGATATACGCCTATTGGAACAAGCAGCTTATCTTCCGGCCAGACAAGATTCATTGTTGCAAAGCCTATAGTATGACCAATTGCTTTTCCGTGAATAACTGTACCACTAAGTGAAAACGGACGGTCAAGCATTTCACACGCATCCTCCATCTGTCCCTCACTGATGCATGCACGAATCCTGCTGCTGCTGATTGGCTCTCCTTTATAAGAGACCTTATCAAACACTTCAAATTCATAACCACATAAGGATGACATTTTTTCTAAAAGTGCTACATTTCCTTTTCGCTCATAGCCAAAACAAAAATCTGGTCCTGCTGCAACAAATGCCGCGCAAAGTTTTTTACATAAAATTTCCCGGATAAAATCTTTTGGCGCAGTATGGCGAACCTTTTCGGTAAATGGATATTCAATGAGATAATCTATTCCATAAGCTTCTAGAAATTTCTTTTTCTCATCGTTTGGTGTCAGCTGACGCACATCCTCACATCCCGGAATTGGCGGCACAAAAAATGTGAACACTACAGTCTTTAGTCCCTGCTTTTTCTTTTCAAGCAAAGCATTTAAAAGACGCTGATGACCTTTATGAATTCCGTCGAATTTACCAAGCGTGACCGCGGTCTTCTCTGTGATTTGAAAATCCTCTGTATTGCAAATTACCTGCATCGTTGGTCTCCTTTTCTTTATCGCTGCCTGGTATTAATTTCGATAGAATATTTTTACAGGCTTCAGTAAACGACTGCTTTTGTCAAGATGATATACACCTATAAATTCGTCTAGTCCATTATTATTTAGATACAGGCGCACGCAAATATCATGACTACAAACATCTATAGATGCCTCTTGTAACCCCAAAACAGCATTACTGCCTATCGCATTTCCATTTTTGAGCTGTTTTTCAAATTCGTTTGATGCGATTACTTTTGGAAAATGACCAAGGGCAGTGTCAATGCTAATTAAGCGGCTCTCCAGTTCATTTTTATCGGCAAGCTCTTTTATTTTTTCGAGTGTCAATGCCTGTTCTTTTGAAAATCCACCTGCCATAACTCTTGTTAAACTGCTCATGCAGGCTTCACAGCCAAGCTTTTTTCCGATATCGACACAAAGTGTACGGATATATGTTCCGGCAGAGCAGGTGACAATAAAACGTGCCTTGTTGTCTTTTACAGATAAAACCTGAATATCCTTTAACGTGACTGGTACTGCCTTTCGCTCAACAATTTTTCCTTCTCTTGCAAGCTGGTACAATTTTTTTCCATCAATTTTCTTTGCTGAATACATAGGCGGTATCTGATCATAAGTTCCCCCAAAGGAACAAATTGCCTGTATAATCTCTTCCGGCGTTTTTGAAACATCATGTGTCTTTAAAACATTTCCCCAGATATCCTCCGTGTCTGTTTGAACACCAAATGTTACCTCTGCCTCGTAAGTTTTCCAGTGATCCGGCAATAGATCAAATGTCTTTGTTCCAAGACCTAATCCGACAGCCAGAACACCTTTGGCCTGCGGATCAAGTGTACCAGTATGGCCAATTTTTTTCTGGTGCAAAATACCTCTAAGCTTTGCCACAACATCGTGTGAGGTATACCCCTGCTCCTTCCAGACTGCAATTAGTCCATTATAATGCTCTGCCTGCATAATCCTCCTTCGGAATGCGATTTACGATCTCCGTAATAATCTCATCCGGCTTCTTATGATAAAACGTGCATCCTGATGCACGAACATGACCTCCGCCGCCAAATGAAACTGCCAGCTCACTGACATTCACAACATGGTTTGAGCGGAAACTGCATTTCCATACGCCCGACTCTATTTCATATAAGAATACTGCTATGTCTACACCACGAATATTTCGAAGCTCACTTACAACGCTGTCAAGTTCTGCTGATGTAATATGAAATCTCTCCATCTCCTTAGTTTCCATATAAGACCATACGAAAAAGCCATCAAGAAGCTGTGCGGCTTTAGATATTGCATAAGCGCTCGCCCTTGTTTCATTAAAGCTCTTCTCATAAAAAGTCTTCTGAATCAAATCAGTAAATGGAATGCCAAATGCAATCAGCTTTGCCGCGCGTGTAAGTGTATCTGGTGTTACATTGGAATATTGGAACACGCCAGTGTCGTGAACCATTCCTGTATAAAGACACATCGCCACGTTGTAGTTGATCTTATCTTCCTCGAAAAGTGTATAAAGTACCTCACATGCAGAACCGATCTCACCCTTTACATAATTGACATCACCAAAAACAGGATTACTTATATGGTGATCAATCATTACACGCTTCTTTGCACTGTCAAAAAGTTCTTTTCCTGCACCAATACGGTCTAAATCTGCACAATCAAGTGAATATACCACATCATATACCTCAGGCTTGACAGTATGACGAATAACTGCTGTATCTGGGAGCATATCAAAAACAGATGGATATGGCTCTAAGTACACATCTGCCTCATAACCATAATTATCCTTTAAATAGTGATACAGGGCAAGACACGAGGAGATGCAATCTCCGTCTGGATGAAGATGGCCTACAATTGCCGTCTTCCTGACATTTGCAAACTCCGCACGCAGCATCTCTATTGTGTCGTTCGGGCGTTTTTCCATCGCTTATGCCTCCTTTCCCTCGGAGCTTTCTGCCGGCTCTTTAGCTGCAAGCTCATTTGCAACTGCATCAATCAGACCCGTCATATGAACACCATACTCGATGGACTGGTCTAACACAAAAGTAAGCTCTGGTGTGTTTCTCAAATTTACAGATGATGCAAGCATTCTTCTGATATAAGGCTTTGCATTCTTCAAACCTTCCATTGTGCTTTTTTGTGCTTCCTCGTTTCCTAAAACACTGATATAAGCCTTACAATACTTTAAGTCAGGCGTAACTTCTGCCATGACAACTGTTGTCATCGGATGGATTCTTGGATCTTTAATTTCCTGCTGGATAATACGGCTGAGTTCTCTCTGAACCTCAGCGTTAATTCTGATATTTTTAATACTATTTTTACGCATATTTTCTCCTTAACTATCTTTGAAAAGCCATGACATTGCTGCCATGGCTTTGTTTTGTTGCAGCTTATCTCGGAACCTCTTCCATGATATAAGCCTCTACGATATCATCAATCTGAATATCGTTGAACTTTTCAAATACAAGACCACACTCGTAGCCTTCCTTTACTTCCTTTACATCGTCCTTGAAACGCTTTAAGGATGCCAGTGAACCCTCGTAGATCTGCTCGCCTTCTCTGGAAATACGGATCTTGCAGCCTCTCTGGAACATACCATCTGTTACATAGGAACCAGCAATGTTTCCAACACCTGATGCCTTGAAGATCTGACGAACCTGTGCATGACCTATTACCTTCTCCTCGTAGATCGGATCAAGCATACCCTTCATAGCAGCTTCTACATCAGCGATTGCCTGATAGATAACGCGGTACAGACGAATCTCAACCTTCTCGCGCTCTGCTACTGATTTTGCCATTGCATCTGGACGAATATTAAATCCGATAATGATTGCATTTGATGCAGATGCCAAAGATACATCAGACTCATTGATTGCACCAACACCACTGTGAATAATCTTAACAACAACTTCTTCATTAGACAGCTTCAATAAGGACTGCTTTACAGCCTCAACAGAACCCTGAACGTCAGCCTTAACGATCAAATTCAGTTCCTTTAAGCTTCCTTCCTTAATCTGGGAATTTAAGCTGTCAAGAGTAAGCTGTGTCTTTGTATCAGCCAAAAGCTTTTCTCTGTTCTCTTTAATAAAGGTCTCAGCAAAGCTTCTTGCCTCTTTCTCATTCTCAGTGTTGACAAAGATCTCACCTGCGTTTGGAACATCATTCAGACCAAGAATCTCAACTGGCATAGACGGAGTTGCTTCTTTTACTCTGCGTCCCTTGTCATCGATCATTGCACGAACCTTACCATAGCATGATCCTGCTGCAACATTGTCACCAACATGAAGTGTACCCTTCTGAACAAGGATTGTTGCAACTGGTCCACGGCCCTTATCAAGCTGTGCCTCGATTACAAGACCTCTTGCCTTACGATTTGGATTTGCCTTAAGATCCTTTAACTCTGCATCAAGCAAGATCATCTCAAGCAAGGTATCAATTCCCTCATGTGTCTTTGCAGATACTGGAACGAAGATGGTCTGACCACCCCAATCCTCTGCAATCAGCTCATACTCAGAAAGCTCCTGCTTTACACGCTCGATGTTTGCAGTTGGCTTATCAATCTTGTTTACTGCTACGATAATATCAACACCTGCTGCCTTTGCATGGTTAATCGCCTCGATTGTCTGCGGCATAACACCATCGTCTGCTGCAACAACAAGTACAGCGATATCAGTTGCCTGAGCACCACGCATACGCATTGCTGTAAACGCCTCATGACCTGGTGTATCAAGGAATGTAATATCCTGTCCATTGCACTTAACCATATAAGCACCGATATGCTGTGTAATTCCGCCGGCCTCTCTTGAAATTACGTTAGTTGAACGAATAGCATCCAGTAAGGATGTCTTACCATGGTCAACGTGTCCCATAACGCAGACAACCGGAGGTCTTGAAACCTTTGTCTCTTCCGGATCATCTTCTTCACGAAGAAGTTCCTCAATTACGTCAACCTTTACTTCCTTCTCACAGATATAGTTAAACTCTAATGCAATTTCCTCTGCCTGCTCAAATGTCAGCTCAGCATTAATTGTCATCATGGTGCCCTTCATAAAGAGTGACTTTACGAGTGCTGCCGGCTGCAGCTTCATTGCTTCAGCTAACTCTGCCAGTGTTAAAGTCTCTGGAATTGTAATTGTCTTAATTCCGTCATCTTCTTCTGCCTTTGGCTGTGGCTCTGGCTTCTTACTGTTTTGCTGCTTCATCTTAGAGATATTGCGAGTATTCTCTGTGAATCTGGTATTCTTCTCCTGATTCTGTCTTTCCTTCTCGCGAATCTCACGCTCTTTCTTATTAAGACCTTTGCCGCCTCTTGCCTCGCTCTTGGTCATTCCTGTGCCCATAGAATCAAGATTTTCTCTCTCGGTTCTCTGGCCCCTTGCACCGTCACGTCTCTGACCGTAACCGCCCTGACCATTTCCATCACGTCTCTG
>ULVH01004347.1_pt1 | contig 15348 bp, 7 predicted proteins | sample 1959261 | NCBI WGS metagenome assembly ULVH01 (sample SAMEA4835781, study PRJEB28245) | human gut metagenome | biome: gut microbiome; material: fecal sample | place: Denmark | collected 2008
AGCGGGCGGATCTTGTCGGACGGTTTTAAGTGGCCGCCGTAGAAACCTCCCTCGCAGTAAGCCAGCGGGTTCGTGGATGCACGCATCTCGCCGAGGTAATCGTAGGTCCGTTTGTGCAGATCGCGGATCATCTCGAGGTAGAAGTCAAGCACTTCGTGGAAATCGCGGTTCTCGGAACGGGATTTTGCCAGGATCATCGGAAGATGAAGGGAAACGGCTCCGATGTTGAAACGTCCGACAAAGACCGGTTTGTCGTTCTCATCTGCCGGCTCCATGCCTCCGCGCTCGTACCACGGGCTAAGGAAAGCACGGCATCCCATCGGGCTGATGACTCTCTTGTATTTCTTGTACATCTCGGCGATGTAGCCCTCGCCGCTCATCGACAGCCAGTCCGGATACATCGTCTTGGAAGAACAGTCAAGTCCTGCCTCGAAGACATCTTCTGCGATGCCGCCCTCTCCGTGAATTGCCTTGTCATATAAGAAGACGATTTTCGGGAAGAGCACCGGCTTTTTGTGGCCTTTCTTGCCCTGTCCGTTTTTGTGGACCTCGAGAAGGGAGATGGAAATCATCTTCTCGAACATGCTCGTTCCAAGGCCGAGGGTCACGGTAACGAACGGATAATCACCGCGGGAAGAGCCGACAGTGTTCAGTTTATACTCAATTCCCTGCCATCCCTGATCGCACTCTCTTCTTACTTTGTCGATCGCATACTCGATGGCTTTCTCCTGTGCACCCTCCCAGGATGCGTCGGTATATTTCAGGAACTCTTTTACGTAGTAATCGTAGCTCTTCTGTGCGTACGGAGCAAGGATCTTGTCCACCTCCGGCACGGTAAAGCCGCCGTACTGCTGTGCAGCGGTGCTGAGGACGATATCGCCCATGACATCAAATGCGGTGTCGAGTGTCTTCGGCTCGTTGTACCAGACATTTCCCATCTCGAAGCCGCCTTTTAAAACGTTTCCGACATCGAACAGACAGCAGTTCATGGTATCGAGACGTGCGGACTGGTCGTGGATGTAGATGTAGCCGTCCTTACAGGCCTGCAGCTCGTTGCGGTTCATGAAGAACTTGCGGTACAGCTCTTTGTTCAGCTCGTTGAAAATCAGGCTTCGCTTCGTTGCAACGAGGGCGCTGTCGGTGTTGGCATTGCTCTTGTCGCCGATGTAGCGGATGGACTGGCTCTTCGTGTAGACCTCGTCCATCATATGGATAAAATCAGTTTTGTAATTGCGGTAATCGCGGTAGCTTTTTGCCACAGCCGGGTTTACTTTTTCGAGTGCTCCCTCCACGATATTGTGCATATCGCTGATCGGAATTTCGGTCTTTCCAAGAGAATATACGTGCTCAGTTGCGAACTTACAGATAAAGTCAATCTCCTGCTGTGAGAAGGTATACAGGATTCTCTGTGCGGATTTATTTACGGCACGGACGATCTTCTGCGCGTCGAATTCTTCTTTGGTTCCGTCCTTTTTGATAATATAAACCATTGTGGTGTCCTCCAAATCAAACACTATATCTTGTGTGTCCCCCACCCTTTTCTTGTAGCGGGTACCACATATTGTAGCATGTTTCTTTTGAAAAGAAAAGGCATTTCCTGTAAGTTTTTATTTTCAGAATATTGCATACTGCTCTTTCGTGCAGACAGAAATCTGCATTTTTCAAATTCGTTCTGCAAGCGTTCCTTCAAAAACGGTCTCGGCCGGACCGGTCAGAAGGACCTTATTTTTCGTCCGGTCCCATGTAACGAAAAGCCTGCCGCCGCGCAGTTCTACGGCAGTTTCTCCCTCCGAAACACAACCGGAAAGCATCGCCGCGACGGCTGCCGCACACGCTCCCGTTCCGCAGGACAGCGTTTCACCGCTCCCACGTTCCCAGACTCTCATTTTTATTGTGTGTTGATCTAAAGTCTGGATAAACTCTGTATTGATACGGTCCGGGAAGCAGGAAAGGTGTTCAAAAGCGGAACCGGTCTTTGCAATGGATATTTTTTCCACATCTTCCACCGGAATCACCGCATGCGGATTTCCCATCGAAAGGCAGGTCATCGTATAATTTTCCCCGCACACGGTAATTTTATGCTCCAGCACATATTCCCCCAGAGAAACAACAGGGATCTGTGCGGCGCGGAATTCCGGCGTTCCCATCTCCACTGTCACCTGACAGATCTCATTCAGATTCTCCCCCGTCTGCAGATGAATCACACGGTTTCCGCTGCCGGTTTCGATAGTCAGCGTCGTTTTTCTCGTCAGCCCATGCTCGTACACGTATTTTCCCACACAGCGGATGCCGTTGCCGCACATCGCGCCCTTCGAGCCGTCGGCGTTGTACATTTCCATCGAAAAATCTGCTGTTTTGGATGCCCCGATCAGAATCAGCCCGTCCGCGCCGATGCCGAAATGGCGGTCACTTACCGCTTTTGCCAGCCGTCCCGGACTCTCCACCCGCTCCTCCATGGCATTTACATAGATATAATCATTTCCGCAGCCCTGCATTTTTGTAAAACGCATACACAGCCTCCTCCCAGACTTCTGCCCTTTCCAGTTCCTTACTAAATATGTATTCCGTACCGCGCTTTTGAAAAACCATTTTTCTCAAATCCGCTTCAGACATTGGAAAACGAAGCGGAATGTGATAGAATAGGGGGAACTGATATCGTTACTTACATGAAGTAACTTTCAAATATTTTTAACCATTTATTATGAGGAGGTTTTGATGAAAAAATACCGTTGGGTTTTAACAGCAGTATTTGCCGCTTTTCTCGTAGGAACGAGCGGCTGCGGAAAGAAAACAGAAACGATTCCGATCACAACCATCAGTCAGAGTACCGACGATGACGACCCCGAAGACAATCTGGCGGCCTCCGGCGATTCCGACGAGATTCCGGAATACGATGTGGATCTCTCGAAGAACCTGAACAGTTTTCAGCTTGCCATCTGGGGCGATACATACGAAATTCCGGAATCCTACGCGGATTTTACAGCGCTTGGCTGGGTCTACAGCGGCGACGACGCAAAGGAAATCCAGCCGGAATCCTTCTCAGAGGGCGAAATCTTTGAAAAGGACGGAAACCAGATTACCGTCGATATTGCCAATCCGGACACCACGGCAAAGCCAGTGGCGGAATGCCTGATCGGAGGCATTCACATCGATACCTCGACCGCTGAGGGCCAGAATATCTATGTCGGCCTGCCGAACGGCGTCACCCTGCAGCAGTCGCTGATGGAGGATGTGGAAAGCATCTACGGTGTGCCAAAGGACCGTTATGAGGCCGATACCTCTGTGCAGTTCACGTATGAGTACGGGCTGTACCAGACGATCACGCTCGGCTTCGATAACGAAACGGGAATTCTGTATTCCCTCGATATGCAGAACTTTACGACCACGGCTGATGCAGAAGCGCTCGATGGTGTCAGCGATGCCACAACACCGGAAGTGGAGGCCTACCAGGCACCGGAAGCCGACAGCAGTGAAATCAACGACTGGACCGTCCGCTTTGACGATGTACTCTATCATCTTCCCGTTCCGGTCAGTGAACTTCTGGACCACGACTGGACCGTCAATACGAAAGAGTCCGATACGGCCGTTTTAAACGGAAAATACGGCTACGTCACGCTGGAAAAGGGCGGTCAGAAGCTTTACTGCACCGTACATAATTACGGCGCGGAGGCGACGACAGTGCGCAACTGTTTCGTTACTTCGCTGTACGGCGATCTCGATACGACAAAGATTCCGATTTCAATCACAAACGGCATCACGCTCGGCACTTCCGAGAGCGATTTTCTGGCGAAGGCAGGGGATGCCAAATCAGAAAAAACGGAAAAAGAGGATAGTAACCTAACACTCTACACATTCTATAGTGATGACGAAAAGCTGGACTACACTGAAGTCGGCATCGACAACGATCTGAAGCTGGTACGCAGCATCAAGGTGGTTCACAACCAGCCGGAAGCGCCGGAAGAAGAAGCTGAAAAAACTTCCGCGGAAGATTCATCTTCCGTTTCCGACAGTCAGGAAACGTCCGAAACACCGGCTCCGTAACGATACTTTCAGAAAAATGGCTGCATGGCAGCTTACTACAGACGAAAATGAGGATTTTTATGGAAAACTTATACGACGTTATCATCATCGGCTCCGGCCCAGCGGGTCTTTCTGCCGCGATTTATGCGAAACGCGCAAAACTCTCCTCTCTTACGATTGAGGCAAACTTTGCAAGCGGCGGCCAGGTGCTGAATACCTATGAAGTAGACAACTATCCCGGCCTTCCGGGCATCAGCGGCATGGATCTCGGAAGCACGCTGCGCGCACACGCTGAAAAAATGGGCGCGGAATTTTCCCGCGAGCGTGTGAAGGAGCTTGTTCTTGACGAAGAGATCAAGATTGTCCGCACGAGAAAAAATGAGTATCATGCCAAAACGGTCATTCTTGCAACCGGTGCGGAGCACCGCGCGTTAAATGTACCTGGTGAAAAGGAGCTCTCCGGCATGGGCGTCTCTTACTGTGCAACGTGTGACGGTGCATTTTTCAAAGACAAAACCGTTGCCGTTATCGGCGGCGGCGATGTCGCCGTGGAGGATGCGATTTTCCTTGCCAGAACGTGCAAAAAGGTTTACGTGATCCACCGCCGCGATGAACTGCGGGCAGCCGGTGTTCTCCAGGATGCACTGCTGGCACTGCCGAATGTGGAAATGGTGTGGGATACGGTTGTGGATTCCATCGAGGGAAACGAGATGGTGTCCGGCGTGAAGGTAACGAACAAAAAGGCAGGGGAAGCCGGTGTGATCACGGTAGACGGCGTGTTTATTGCCGTCGGCATCGTTCCGGTCTCCGCACTGATCGCAGGCACCGTAGAAACCGATGAGGCTGGCTACATCAAAGCCGGCGAGGACGGTGTGACGAGCGTGCCGGGCGTGTTCGCCGCAGGCGATGTCCGCACGAAGCAGCTCCGTCAGATCATCACGGCAGCCGCCGACGGCGCGAACTGTGTGACTTCGGTAGAGAAATATCTGATCAGCCACTGATGGCTTCTTTCGAATAGAATACAGCAAAAGCAGGCATTCTTCGTATTGTACGGAGAACTGCCTGCTTTTTTTGTTTTCCCGTATTTTCTGAAATCTGAAAAACCTTTCATGTCAGTCGTGCAAAACTTTAAAACCTCTTTTTGTCGAAATTGCACAAAGAAACCGGGTTTTTTCCACACGGGCCAATTTTATAAACATCTCGTCCACAAGTTATCCACATAGTTAACCACCGAAAACATGCCTAAAAACAAGTTATACACCGAGTTATCCACATTATCCACGAAAAACGGTGTGGAAAGCATGTGTTTAAATCTTGCAAAATCAGAACGCGTGTTTTGGTCATAACAGAGAAAACCGTTATTTCGCCAAAAGATTTTACAAAGCACTTGACTTTTTAAGTGTCAATCTCTGTTGGTTTTTGACTTGAATTGTATGAATTTTTCGTACAATTTAATATTACATTTTTCGTGTTCTTTTGCTGTTTTTACAATGGCTGCAAAAAGAAAATCTCCTGTTCGGAAAACAATTGTTTCGTTCCCAGACAGGAGATTTTGATTGGATTTTTCTTTGTTTTACTCTGCCAGCTTTCCAAGCCGCTTTGCTTCTGCCCTCAGCTCTTCGATCCGGCGGTTGCACATGCCCACCGGGACGCCGGTATCGATGACACGTTCACAGCTCTTCATCAGCTCGCAGGCGCGGGCAAATGCCTCGTCGCTGATCTCCTGGAACGGTGCTTCGGTTACCGTCTCCATCGCCAGAATGCGGGCGAGCTGGTAATCGATATCGTTCGTATACAGGACGCCTGCCGCAAACGGGACATTTTCCTTCTGCAGTTTCCGGAACACCGGGATTCCCGTTCCGCCGCCTGCGAGGACAAAGACGCGCGGTGTTCCCTCCGGCCGTGGCAGCTCGATGCTTCCGAAGCACGGGTCAAACGAACCATTGTCAATCTCGTACAGTTCGCGGATGATATCCTCGCGGAAAATTGTCTCTGGTGCGCCGAAATGGGAAATAGCATCGCCCTTGACGCAGATGATCTTATCTGAAATTTTCTGTGCCAGATCGATCTCATGCAGCGACATGATGACGGTGATGCCCTTCTCCTTTGCCATGCGGCGCAGAATCGCGAGCAGTTCCAGCTTGTGGCGGATATCGAGGAAAGAAGTCGGCTCGTCGAGGATGATGACCTCCGGCTCCTGACAGATCGCACGCGCAAGAAGCACTCTCTGGCGCTGGCCGTCGCTGATGGCGTTGAAATCGCGGCCGCCGAGCTCTTCGGCATGAACGGCGCGCATCGCCTTCTCGACCTTCTCCTCATCCTCGCGGGTCAGCATGCCGAGCCGTCCGGTGTACGGATAGCGGCCCGTTGCCACGATATCGTGGCAGGTCATCAGCTCCGGCTTCATGCGCTCCGTCAGCACAACGGCCATCTTCGTGGACAACTCGCGGAACGAAAGCTCATGCAGGTTTTTCCCGTCAAACTCCACATTTCCGCCGACCAGCTTTAACTGGCGGGTGATGCTTTTTAGAATCGTTGATTTACCGGAACCGTTCGGTCCGATCAGCGTAACGATCTCGCCTTTTTCGATGCCGATGCAGATATCTTTGATCAGCGGCTTCTTATCATAGCCGACCGTCAGGTGGTCCAGATGAAAATAATATTCACTCATATTCTCTTACCCCCTTTTCCGGCGCAGCATCATGAAAATGACGACCGGCGCACCAAAGATCGATGTGACCGTACTGATGGACAGCTCCAGCGGTGCAAACGCCATACGCGCAATCAGGTCGCACATCATACAGAAGACGGCTCCGCCGAGGAACGTTCCCGGGATTACGACGAGCGGACGCGATGTGCCGAGGCTCTGTTTGACGAGGAACGGGACGGCAATGCCGACAAACGAAATCGGACCGGCAAATGCGGTGACACATGCGGAGAGAATACTCGAAAGCAGAATCAGCGCGATGCGGAATACTTTGATGTTGACACCCATGCTCTGCGCATACGCCTCACCGAGCTGGTATGCACCGATCGGTTTTGCCATCAGGAACGTGATGACAAAGGTGATGCCGATCACAGCCGCAGAGATCGCTACGTTGCTCCAGCTCATGCCGGAGAAGCTTCCCTGTGACCAGCCGTGGAGGTTGACGATATCGGAATCCTCCGCGAAGGTGACAACAAAATCCGTGACCGCCGAGCAGATGTAACCGATCATAATACCGCCGACGAGAAGTCCTGCCATATTTTTGATCCGTCGGGACATCAGCAGAATGAAGCCGACGGAGAGAAGGGATCCTAAGAATGCTGCAACAATCATCGTGTAAGATGTGATATTGCGCGCCCACTCCAGATAAAAGATCATGGTCAGCGCCACGACCATTTTGGCTCCCGAGGAAATTCCAAGAACAAACGGACCGGCAATCGGGTTTTCAAAGAAAGTCTGTAAAAGGAAGCCCGACAGGGACAGAGCACCGCCCAGGATTGCCGCCATCAGAATACGCGGAAGGCGGATTTTCCAGATAATATTGTACTCTTTCCCCTCTCCGGTCCGCCGCAGCAGAATCCGGAAAATTTCCGGAATCGAAATATTTACGTTTCCGGAATTGATATTCAGCACGGTGATGGCAGCGAACGCCAGAATCAGCACCAGAAACACAGCGGCATACCGCGAACGGCGCCGGAAGTTTTCCATATGGAAACTGTTCTCTTTTCCTGTCATATTTTTTTTCTCTGACATACGTTCCTCCATCAGGATAATTTTCTTAAGAATACCATCTGATCCGGATCGCCGCCCGTTACCAGAAGGTTAATGTCGTTGGTAAACTGTGCAATTTTATCGGTTGCCTGATACATCGATTTCTCGGTTGTCCAGACGTTGCCCTCTTTGACTGCTTTGTAATCGGCAAACATGGAATCCTTTGCCAGCAGGTCGTCCAGGGTTTTGACGGTGGAATCGATGCTTGCGTTGTAGATCAGGTAGTCCGCATCTTCGGCCGTATCGTAGAACTGCTCCATCGTGATCGGCACGGATGTTTTTCCGCTGTCGTCCTGGAGATCACGGAAGGCGTTGCGCGCACCGCCAAGCTCGATCATGTTGGAAATATAGTCCTCCGGGTTCCGCACAACGGCAGCTCCGCTCGTATTAATATAGAAGAAAGCGACCGTTTTTTCGGTATTCTGGAAATCCTTCAGATTTTCCACAACACTTGCCTGACTTGCAAAGAAGTCGGCTGCCTCCTCCTCTTTGTCCAGCATGGCACCGTAGAGTTTGATCCATTCGGTTCTGCCAAGAGGCTGGGATTCGTAGCTGGAACGGTCGATGAAGACCGGAATATCGAGCATCTCGATCATCTCCTGTACCTTCGGGGAATGGAGGATCATCGTGGATTCAATGGCCAGATCACAGTTCTCACTGACCAGAAGTTCGTAATCCGGCTCACTGTATTTTCCGGCGAAGATCATCGTTCCGGCATTCATCGCGTCAACGGCATCCTGTACGTACCAGTTGTCTGCGGTTTCACCGGAGAGACGAATCGTATCGAGGGAGTCGATGGCATCGAACAGCGCCATCGGAGAGGTTGCTGCCATGTAGATGCGTTCCAGCGGCTGATGGATTACAATTACGTCGGAATCGAGGTCATCCGGCGCCTCTTTTCCGTCCGGGACGAGCAGATACTGCGCGCCGTCTTTGACATCGATCAGTTTATAGCCGTCTGTGCAGTAGTATACGTTAAAGCACTCGGCGTAATTCAGGACCATCTTGCTCTCGATAGTGATTCCGGTGATGTCCGGTGCGTCGCTGACATCGTCTGTCGTTGCGAAACCATCCGCGGATGCGGTATCACTCCCGGAGGTGCTGCTCTCAGCAGTGGCTTCGGAGGTGCTTTCACTTTCAGCCGTACTTTCCGAGACGGATGTGCTCTCCGTCTGGCTTTCGGAAACGTCTGCTGCGGATGCTGTGGATGTGCTACTCTCAGAAACTGCCGAAGTGCCCGACGCGGACGATGTGCTGCTTCCCGTTGATGCGGTGCTGCCGCAGGCCGTCAGTGACATCGCTGCTGCAAGAAAAAGTGCGGCCCATTTTTTCAGCTTTCTTTCGTTTTTTCCTGTCATTTGATATTCCTTTCTTAAAGAAAAAGCCGCTGCCATATGGCAGCAGCCCTTTCTCATTTTTTGCTGCAAATTATTGTACTTATTTATTCTCTTCTGCCTTTACCATCTGCTGGAACAGCTCGTTTGCCTGATCCTCGCATCCGAAGATCACGCCGTAGACTTTCAGCCACTCTGCTTTCGCAAGATCGGTCTTCTCGTCTGCGGAACGGTCAACCAGCATCGGAATGGTCAGGGTTGCCAGACGCTCTGCGGTGTCGGACAGACGCTCATTTTCCTCTTTCAGAAGTTCTTCCGGAGTCTTGTCTTCGTCTGCTTTCTCATCCGTTGTCTTATCGTCTTTATCGTCCTTCTGATCCTCAGCTTTGGTATCTGCGGTCTCGTCGGCTGCATCAGCATCTTCCTCATCTTTTGCATTTCCCGGAAGGAACTCAGATGGAAGAATTGCAAAGTCGATTTCGTCTTTTACCAGAGCTTTGTAGTCCAGATCATCGAATGCTCCGTCGAAGGAGATTTTTTTGTCTTCCATTGCTTTTGCAATGTTTTCGATCTGGCAGTCTTTCTGCTCCATGCCGACTGCTTTGATGCTCTCTGCTGCGTCTAACTGCTCGTCGAGAAGTTTCAGGGCATCCTCAGATGCTACGTATGCTTTCTCAACCGGAAGCTGGATCACGATCATATCTTTGTCCAGTCCTGCCGGAATCTCAACATCTTTCGGAACGATCAGATATTTGACAACATTGCCTTCGTACAGCTCTTTTGTCTTTTCGGTCAGATCTTTCGCTTTCTCAGTGCCGGTCTTTTTGGAATCGGATGCTGCTGCGGTATCCTCTGCTGCTGCGGTATCGGTATCTTCTGCTTTCTTGTCGTCCTCGGTCTGTTTCTCCGGATCACGCTCGGTATCTTTTGTCATATCGATCTCCAGCAGGGTGATGCCTTCGTCGTAATGATACATCTTGAAGTACTCTGCATAAGCAAGTTTTGTCTCTGCTTTGTATTCCAGTCCCATGATCTCCGGAGCGGTGGTATCCAGCTTGGAGTTATCGGTGCTGATCGTGGAGGTTGTTCCGTCTGCTTTTACAAATCCTGTGCTGGAAGAAGTGCTGCCGCCCTTCTTTGCTGCTGCCAGGGAGATGAAGATGTTGTAGGAAATCTCATGGGCAACAGACATTCTGGTGGTCATACCGATGATGGTATTGTTCTTGTTCAGCTCAACCGGAATGGTGAAGATGCTGCTTCCGCCGCTGACATTTGCCATGTATTTATTTCCGTTTGCTTTTACATATCCGTAGTACGGACTGCTGAATGCGATCGTTGCATAAGCCTGTCCGTTCGTTACAGTAATCTTGCTGCAGGAGATGGTTACCTTTCCGGATCCGCCGGAGAAGGAGAATCCGTCTGGTGTGTAAACGCCGTCTGCCAGTGTGGTTGCACTGTCTACTTTAGATGTGCCGCCGCTTAAGTCAGACTCATATTTGGATTCCTGCTCCGGTTTGGTATCGGCCGGTTTCTGGGTCGGTGCCGGAGTCGGGGTGCTGGTCGGTTTTACAACCGGTGTCTCAGATGGAGATACGGTTGGGGTCTTGGTCGGAACGAGGGTTGGTTTCGGAGTATCGCCCTTGTTGTCATCCGACGGAAGGTCTCCGGTCTTTTTCAGGCTGGAAGATGCAATCGTGATGGCTCTGTCGTACCATTTGCCGCTCTTTACTGCATGAGCTGCTACAGCAAATTCCTGATCAAGTGCCTCTACCGGGATTTCAAACTGCATTCCGGTTTTGGTTTCACCGTCTAAGGTGTAGTCCACTTTTCCGGTGGAAGCGATCCATGCGCCGCTCTCTGCTGCCGCATCTTTTCCGGTTCCCATATACAGATAATCATAGCCGCTTCCGCTTAAGGTGATAACTGCTGTCATTTTTCCGTTTTTCGCGGTCAGTTTTACGCCGATTACCTTGAACATTGCTGCATTAGTTGTTGCCTCTGCACTGTAAATACCATCTGCTACTTTATTGGTCTCATCTGCCGGAAGATCTGCGGTCTTTTTCAGACTGGAAGATGCAATAGTAATGGTTCTTGCATACCATTTATCCCGTTTTGCAGAATGGGAAGAAACAACAAGTGCCTGATCGAGTGCTGCTACCGGAATATCATACTGCATTCCTGTTTTCGTCTCGCCGTCTGCTGTTGTGTAATCAACGGTGCCGACGCCTGCAATCCATGCACTCTTGTCTGCGGCAGCTGCCTCTTCCGGTGTTCCCATGTACAGATAATCGTAGGCAACACCACTTAACGTGATGCGTGCTTTCATGTCGCCGTCTTTTACGGTCAGCTCTACGCCGACTACTTTGAACATAGCTGCGCCGGTCTCCGCGGTTCCGCTGTAGATACCGTTTTCTACTTTCGCCGGTTCCGGAGTTGGAGTTGCGGTTGGAACCGGAGTCTCACTCGGAGTCGGGGTTGCAGTCGGGACCGGAGTCTCGGTCGGCTCCGGTATCGGAGTTGCTTCCGGTGTTTTACTTCCCGGAACTGCAAGATAAAGCTGCTTTTTGGTGTACCAGGTTCCATCTGGCTTTCCAAGAACGATCGGAACGGTTGTGCCGGCTTTGTCCGCATCTACTTCAAATGTAAAGGAATAACCGCCGTTTGCTTCCTGCATTCCCTGGATAGCCGGTGTTTTTGCAAGGTCATCGTTCTTTCCAAGATACAGTTTATCAAATGATACGTTGTTTGTTTTCAGTGTAAGAACGAGTTTATCGCCCTTGTTGATCATTGTTGCCTCGGAGATGACGAACATTTTGAATACGCTGCCGTCCTCTTTGGTAACCGGTGCTTCTACACTGGCTGGCTTATTCGAGGAATCCTCACCTGGATTTTCGCTTGGAGTCTCGGTTGGTTCCGGTATTACCGTCGGGATTGCAGCGGTGCTGTGAATCGTAACAGTTTTATCAGCCCATGTTTTTTTCTTGGCTGAGCGAACGGCAACATCCATCTGTTTGTCAAGCTCTTCCACCGGAATTTCAAAACAATATCCGGTCTTTTCTGCACCGGTCTTCGTATCCGTATAGGTTTCGCTTCCTGTCGGAGCAATCCAGCTCTTTTCATCTGCTGCGGCAGCTTCTGCTGCTGTTCCCATATACAGGTAATCATAGCCGGTTCCACTCAGCAGAATGGATGCTTTCAGTTTTCCATCTTTTACGATGAGTCTGGAAGAAACCACACGGAACATGCTTCCGGTTGCTTCTGCAGAAGTCTCATACTCACCATCTGCCGGTTTTGCTGCTTCCGCTGCTTTTGTTTCTTTCTTCTCGGCTGTATTGGATGCCTCATTTTTGGTCGTTTCTTTTACTTCCGTTTTCGGCTGTTCTGCCGCCGGACTGGTATTCTCTTTTACAGCATCTTTGGTTTCTTCTTTTGCCGGTGTTTCTTTTTCAGCATCCTGGGAAGTCTCATCTGCTGCTTCCGGCTCTTTTTCTGTGGTATCGGCAGTCTCTTCACCGTCTTTTGCAGTGTCCTCTGCAGTATCTTCCGAAGCATCCTCATCTGCGGATGGTGTCTCGGTCTCGTCAGATCCTGCCGGTGTCTGATCCTCTGCAGGCGCGGCCGGTGTTTCCGTCGGCTCTTCTGCCGGAGTCTCTGCAGTGCTTTCACTGCTCTCGGTTTCTGCCGGTGTTGTTTCCGGTTCTGCCGTCTCTGCTGTTTCTTCGCTCTGCGGCGCTTCCTCTGCGGCTGCGCTGCTTTCTGTCTGTGCTGCTTTTTCCTGCGTATCTGCTAATACGCTGACAGTCGGGCTCATGATCATGGACGCCGACAGCAGCAGTGCCAGAAATTTGCTTGAATTTCCTTTCATAACTTCTCCTTTTCTTCGGATATCCTTCGCGCATCTGCTCCGGATTCCGTCTGACTTTTTCAGGCAGCTGGGCGGTGCCTGTCCCCGTCAATGATGTCTCCCTGCAAGTAATCTTGTTTTTGAGGACACATTTTTTCTGCGAAAAGACAAACAGACATCTGCTTTTTCTGCAAAAGAGTTTCTCCACCGGAGCTCTTTTTCGGACGCATGGCGACAAAAAAGCAGATGTCCGATTTTACTTCGTACATCTTTCCATGAATATATATGCTTTTATCGGAAGCGATTCACTAACCTTTCCAGCAGGTTTCCTGACTCGCAGATCTTCACGGCAGCCGCGCCTTCTCATGCGTTTCGCACAATGGCATTTCTGCAGCTAACACTCCCTGCTTACAGTGACCGGATCGCTCAGGATTTCCACCTGATTCCCTTTTACCTTCGCGGATTCTTTTTCAAATCCGTTCCGCACTGAAAAGTCCCTTATTTCATTCGTTACTGATTATAGCAAAGCCGTTTTGGAAAGTCAAATGAAAGGCCACGGAAAAAGCGCATAAAATCAGCATTTTTTACATACTTTATGATAACTGTCCGCACCGGAGCCTATTCTATGAAACCAGCTTCTCTGCACCGCCGCATCCTGTTCCCTCTGCTTCTGTGCGGCGGACTTCTTTTCGCTCTGCTGTTCTGGTATTTTTCCCCGTTCTTTTCCCCTGGTGAGAACCGCCGGTTTTCCGCGTATGTGGAGGAACGCTTCCACTCCGAGGTAACCTCTTCTGCCATCACGCTCCACTATACCCTCGCCGATCCGGCTTCCCGCGGAATTGCCCCCGGCACTGCCTCGTTCGGCACGGTTTCCATCCCTGACCGCACCTCGTATGATGCCCTGCTGCAGAGTGTGGAAACAACGCTCACATCCTTTCATCGAAACCGCCTCTCCGCGGAAAATCAGATCACGCTCGATCTTCTGCTCTACGAGCTGAACTGCGAGAAAATGCCGGGCAGCACCAGCCTTCTTGCGGAACCGCTCGGTCCGTCGCTCGGGATTCAGGCACAGCTTCCCATTCTGCTCGCGGAGTACCCGTTCCGCACACAGCAGGATATCGCCGACTACCTCCATCTTCTGCAGGATCTCCCGCGCTATTTTTCCGACCTCATCGCACTCGAGCAGGAAAAATCCCGGCAGGGCGTGTTTCAGAATGACCTTGCGGTCGATGGCATTATCCGCCAGTGCAGTGCTTTTCTCGCCGACGCGGATACACCGGAAAGCCATCTGCTCCACACCGTTTTTCAGAATAAACTGCAGGCGTCTTCACTGTTTTCTGAGGCGGAAAGGAATCTCTGTCTGCAGACGCATGAAAAACTCCTTACCTCCTGTGTTTTTCCTGCCTACCGCTCTCTTTCCGATGCGCTTTCTTCACTCCGCGGCAAAGGAACGCAGAACGCCGGCGGTCTTTCCCGGCAGGAAGACGGACTTTCCTACTATGCGTATCTTCTCCGCAGCCGCGTCGGTGTTGACGCTTCACCGGAGGAGCTGACCCGCCTTTTAACACAGCAGCTTGCGGACCAGTGTGCCGAAATGCAGATTATTCTCGATCAGAATCCGTCGCTCTCCCTCTCCGAGCAGGCGCTCGTGCTGCCGTTCTCCACGCCGGAGGAAATGCTTGCCGATCTGCAGAATGCCGTTTCTGAAGATTTTCCCGTTCTTTCGGGTATCGCATACGAAGTAAAGACCGTGGATGACTCCCTCAAGGATTTTTTAAGCCCCGCCTTTTATCTCACACCGCCCGCCGATGTCAATTCACCCAACTCCATTTACCTGAATCCCGCGGATGAAATGACCGGCATCGAGCTGTATTCCACACTTGCCCACGAGGGCTTTCCCGGCCATCTGTACCAGACCGTCTCGTTCTCGCGCTCCGACCCGCTTCTGATCCGCCATCTCTACGCGCCGTCGGGTTATGTGGAAGGATGGGCAACCTACGTCGAATCATATGCCTGCCGCTACGCCGCACGTAATCTCGATGCAAACACGCAGGCGCTCTGCCGTCTCTGGTATCTGAACCGCTCGGTGCATCTTACCCTCTGCTCGCTGCTGGATCTCGGAATCCACAGCCAGGGATGGCTCCTCTCGGATGCGTCAGCCTTTCTGGCGCAGTTCGGCATCACGGATGCGTCGGCCGCTGCCTCTTTATATCAGTATATTCTCGAGACACCGGCGAACTATCTGAAATACTGTGTCGGATCGCTCTCGTTTTCGCAGCTCCTCTCGGAAGTGCAGAAACAGGAAGGTGACTCATTCTCATTGATCGGTTTCCATGAAAAACTGCTCCGTCTCGGGCCTCTGCCATTTCCGCTCGTAGAAAAATATCTGTAAA
>ULVH01085950.1_pt1 | contig 14942 bp, 10 predicted proteins | sample 1959261 | NCBI WGS metagenome assembly ULVH01 (sample SAMEA4835781, study PRJEB28245) | human gut metagenome | biome: gut microbiome; material: fecal sample | place: Denmark | collected 2008
ATTGATGGTTTCGGGCTTGGTGACCTCGCCGTAGCTCCAGGCGCGGATCTGGTCCGGGGAGGCAAGGCCGATCTTAATCGAATCGAATTCTTTATTTTCCATTCAGCGAACCCTCTCAAATTCAATATGACACACGATGCAATTCGATCAATCGTCGAAGGAATCAGACTCGATGGCGGCGAGGTCGTCAGCCGTGGGGCCGGCATCCTCATCCAGATCATCGTCAAAGCCTTCGTCGGTGTCCTTGACGCTGTAATCGTCCTGCAGCTCACTCTCGACCATGACGTTATCGCCCAGGTCGTAGTCATTGTTCTCAAAGCTGCTGTCATCGTCGTCAAACTCCTGACGCATATCGACGGCGTTGCCTTCCTTATCCTGCACAACAATATCCAGGCCAAGGCTCTGCAGCTCTTTGAGCATAACGCGGAAGCTCTCGGGGATACCGGGGCGCGGGATCGGCTCGCCCTTGACGATGGCCTCGTAGGTCTTGACACGGCCCACGACGTCGTCGGACTTGATGGTCAGGATCTCCTGCAGGGTGTAGGCGGCGCCGTAGGCTTCCAGCGCCCAGACTTCCATCTCGCCGAAGCGCTGGCCGCCGAACTGCGCCTTGCCGCCCAGAGGCTGCTGGGTGACCATGGAGTAGGGGCCGGTGGAACGGGCATGGATCTTATCGTCGACCAGGTGATGCAGCTTCAGGTAGTACATATAGCCTACCGTGACCTTGCTGGGGAACTGTTCACCGGTACGGCCATCATACAGGGTGGTCTTGCCGTCGTCGGTCAGATCGATCTTGGAGAAGTCGATGACATGGCCTTTCTCGCCCATCAGGCGGTCCAGGTGGGTCGGGTACTCGGGCGCGTTTTCGCCGTGCCACTTCTCGCGGGCCTCGGCGAAGCAGTCGCGCAGGTCGGACTCGTGTGCACCGTCAAAGACGGGGGTCTGGACCTTCCAGCCCAGTGCCTTGGCAACGTAGCCCAGGTTGACCTCCAGGACCTGACCGATGTTCATACGGGAGGGAACGCCCAGGGGGTTCAGCACGATGTCCAGCGGGGTGCCGTCGGGCAGGAAGGGCATATCCTCCTGCGGCAGAATGCGGGAAACAACACCCTTGTTGCCGTGACGGCCTGCCATCTTATCGCCGACGCTGATCTTACGCTTCTGGGCGATGTAGCAGCGCACGCACATACGCACGCCGGGCTGCAGCTCGTCGCTGTTCTCGGGGGTAAAGACCTTGACGTCGACAACGATGCCGTAGGCACCGTGGGGCACACGCAGGGAGGTGTCGCGGACCTCGCGGGCCTTCTCGCCGAAGATGGCGCGCAGCAGGCGCTCCTCGGCGGTCAGCTCGGTCTCGCCCTTCGGGGTGACCTTGCCGACGAGGATGTCGCCGGTCTTGACCTCGGCACCGATGCGGATGATGCCGCGGTCATCGAGGTCCTTCAGCGCGTCATCGCCGACGTTCGGGATGTCGCGGGTGATCTCCTCGGGTCCGAGCTTCGTGTCGCGGGCCTCGGTCTCATATTCTTCAATGTGGATGGAGGTGTAGACATCCTCGCGGACGAGCTTCTCGTTCAGCAGGACGGCGTCCTCGTAGTTGTAGCCCTCCCAGGTCATGAAGCCGATCAGGGCGTTCTTGCCCAGGCTGATCTCGCCGTTGCGGGTCGCGGGGCCGTCGGCCAGCACGTCGCCGGCCTTGACGGTCTCGCCCACATTGACGATGGGGCGCTGGTTGTTGCAGTTGCCCTGGTTGGAGCGCATGAACTTGATGAGCTCATAGGTGTCGGCGGAGCCGTCGGCGCAGCGGACAATGATCTTGTCGGCGTCGACATACTCAACGGTGCCGTCATGGGCGGCCAGGACGCAGACACCGGAGTCGGTGGCGGCCTTGTACTCCATGCCGGTGGCGACCAGCGGCTGCTGGGTGACCATCAGAGGCACGGCCTGACGCTGCATGTTGGAGCCCATCAGTGCACGGTTGCAGTCGTCGTTCTCGAGGAACGGGATGCAGGCCGTAGCGACGGAAACCATCATACGCGGAGAAACGTCCATGTAGTCGACCTGAGAAGCGTCGAACTCCTGGATGTCGTTGCGGTGGCGGCCGGAGACGCGGGGACGGACGAAGTGGTTGTTCTCGTCCAGCGGCTCGTTGGCCTGAGCGACGATATACTCGTCCTCCTCGTCGGCGGTCATATAGACGACCTCATCGGTGACAGTGCCGGTGGCCTTGTCGACCTTGCGGTACGGGGCCTCAACGAAGCCGTACTTGTTGATCTTGGCGTAGGTGGCCAGATAGGAGATCAGACCGATGTTCGGGCCTTCAGGCGTCTCGATGGGGCACAGACGGCCATAGTGGGTGTAGTGAACGTCGCGGACTTCGAAGCCTGCGCGGTCACGGGACAGACCGCCGGGGCCCAGAGCGGACAGACGGCGCTTGTGGGTCAGCTCGGCCAGCGGGTTGTTCTGGTCCATGAACTGGGACAGCGGGCTGGAACCGATGAACTCCTTGATGGCGGCGACGACAGGGCGGATGTTGACCAGGCTCTGCGGGGTGATCTCGCCGTTTTCCTGATTCTGCAGGGTCATGCGCTCACGGATGACGCGCTCCATGCGAGAGAAGCCGATGCGGAACTGGTTCTGCAGCAGCTCACCGACGCTGCGGACGCGGCGGTTGCCCAGATGGTCGATCTCATCGGTGGTGCCGATGCCGTGATCAAGGCCCAGCAGGTAGTTGACGGAGGCAAAGATGTCATCGACGGTGACGGTGCGGCTGATCAGAACATCATGGTTCTGGCGCAGCAGCTCCTTCTGCTCCTCCACATCGGAGGTGGTGTCGAGGATCTTGCGGATCTCGGCAAAGTTGGCACGCTCATTGACACCGGCCTCGGCCTCGACGTCGAAGCTGAAGAAGTTCTGGGCGTTGACGCAGCCGTTGGAGATGACAATGAACGGACGGGGCTCCTCGCCCTTCTTCTCAACGAGGATGGTAACGCGGGTAACACCGGCGTTATCGATCTCCTCGGCCTTGGCCATGTTGATCTTCTCGCCCTTGGCGGCCAGCAGCTCGCCGGTCAGCGGGGCGATGATGTCCTCGGCAGCCTTATAACCGGCAATGCGGCGGGTCAGGCTGAGCTTGTTGTTCATCTTATAGCGGCCAAAACGAGCCAGGTCGTAACGGCGCGGGTCAAAGAACAGGTTGTTCAGGTGCGCGCGGGAGTTTTCCACCGTCGGGGGCTCACCGGGGCGCAGCTTGCGGTAGACCTCGAGCAGGCCCTCCTCGGTGTTGTGGGTGATGTCCTTCTCGAGAGAGGCGTTGATCTTCGGCTCGGAATCGCCGAAGAACTGCTTGATCTGCTCATCGGTGGACAGGCCCAGGGCACGCAGCAGCGTGGTAACGGGCAGCTTGCGGTTCTTATCGATACGGACGTAGTAAACGTCAGAGGAGTCCGTCTCATACTCCAGCCAGGCACCGCGGTTGGGGTTCATGGTAGCGGTGAACAGGTCCTTGCCGGTACGGTCCTTGCTGGAACCGTAGAAAACGCCGGGAGAACGGACCAACTGGGAGACGATGGCACGCTCGGCACCGTTGGAGATGAAGGTACCGGCGTCGGTCATGAGCGGGAAGTCGCCCATGAAGATCTCCTGCTCCTTCACCTCGCCGGTCTGCTTGTTGAACAGACGGGCCGTGACGTACAGGGGTGCCGCATACGTGGCATCCCGCTCTTTGCATTCTTTAATAGAATACTTGGGGTTCTTGTCCAGCCGGTAATCGACGAACTCCAGCACGAGGTTGCCGGTGTAGTCCTCGATCGCGGCAATGTCGTGGAAGACCTCATGCAGGCCCTCCTCCAGGAACCAGTTGTAAGAGTTTTTCTGGATCTCGATCAGATTGGGCATACCAATCACTTCGTTGATGTGAGAAAAGCTCATGCGGGTCGTTCTGCCGTTTTGTACGGGCTTGACCTTTACCATAAAACGCGACCACTCCTATTCCATAGATTGACAAAGTTGGCGAAAGCGACCCGAAAGGCGGCTGTGAAACTGCGGCATATTCGTCGTTTTTCACAAACTTTTTGATTTTACAGATTTTGCAAAATTCCTTTAGGGCGCTCTATTCCATTTTTGTGATACTGCTTTAGTATACAGGGTAAATGGCTTGCTGTCAAGGGTTTTTCGGCTTTTTTATGAAGTTTTTCCTTTTCATCGAACGCCCGGGCGGGTGTAACAAAATTTCGGCAATTTGCTGATTTTGCACCGTTTCCCTCCGCTTGACAAATTCGGTACAGCGGTTACAGGGTGCGGTTTTTGGCAGTTTTCACAAGGTTGGGTGTGATATTTTAAACAGGTTGTCTCTTGACAGACGGGGTGGTTTTACGGGATAGTACTATACAGAATCCTTAATAAAATTGGAAAGGCGTTTTGCACATGAATCTTCTCGGCCAGAAAATCACCCTGCGGCGCATCCTTGGCATGATTGCGGGCGTCGCCATCATCGGCATCGGCATTGCGGTGTTCAAATTCTCGCGCCTGGGCAACGACTCCATCAGTGCGCTGAACCTGCGGTTGGCGGAGCTGGTCGGCCTGCCGTTCAGCATCGAGAATGTGCTGATGAATCTCTGCCTTTTCGTGCCGCAGCTGCTTTGGGGGCGGCGGTACATCGGGCTTGGCACCATCATCAACAGCTTCTGCATCGGGTTCATCGTCACGCTTACCGGCGACGCGATGACCGCCGTCTTTGGCTCTGCCGACACGCTGCCGGTGCAGCTGCTTTGGGTCGCTGTGGCGGTGTTGGTCATCGCGCTGGGGTGCTCGCTGTACCAGACGGCGGATTTAGGCGTCGCGCCGTATGACGCGCTCTCGCTGATGCTGGCAGACCGGCTGCCTGTCCCCTACTTCGGCTGCCGCGTGTTCACCGATGCGCTGTGTGCGGTGCTTGCCTTCCTGTTGGGCGGACTGATCGGGCTGGGCACCCTGATCTGCGCCTTCGGGTTAGGACCGTTCGTGCAGTTCTTTACAAGGCATTTTTCGGAGAAGGTGCTGCGGTACAAGCCGGAGAAGAAATAGAAGCATCGCAGGGCGGGGTGCCCCCGACGGCCCGGCAGCGTTCCGGCTGCCGCAACGCTTCTGCGGGCGAGCCGTGCTCGCCCCTGCGATGCACTTTTTCGACAGGCTGCGGGTGCCTGCGGCCTCGGAGGCCGTAGGGGCGGATTCTATATCCGCCCGCGGAGCCTTGCCCTGCATCTCTAATAAAAGCAAAAAAGGACCGTCTCCACACCCGGAAACGGTCCTTTTCTGTCACATTTTAATGATTCCAAACGCATTGGCCACCGAGCTTGCCAGAATGACGGCGGCAAAGACCGGGCAGAGCCAGCGGATCATGAAACGGAAAATCCTCTTGCGGCGGAAGGGCTGGCCGTCCAGCTCAACCTCCTGCTCGATCTTGTCCACGCCGATGACGCGGGAGACGAGCAGACAGGTCGCAATGGCCGCAATCGGCATCATGACCGAGTTCGTCAGGAAGTCAAAGAAGTCGAGGAACTGCATCCCGATGACCGTGATCCCCGCCAGCGGGCCGTAGCCCAGGCTGGACAGCGTGCCCAGCGCCACCATGATGACACCGACGAGCACCGTGGCCTTTTTGCGGCCCCAGCCCAACTCATCCTCAAACGTTGAGACGGCACTCTCGGTCAGGGCAATCGAGCTGGTGACCGCTGCAAACAGCACAAGCACAAAGAACAGCACGCCCACCACCGTGCCCAGCCCCATGCTGGCAAAGACTTTCGGGATCGTAATGAACATTAGCGCGGGGCCGGCCTGCAGCGTGTCGGGATCGCCGCCGGAGAACGCAAACACCGCCGGAATGATCATCAGGCCCGCCATGACGGCGATGAGCGTGTCGAAAATCTCGACGTGCTCGGTGGATTCCTCAATCGAGACATCCTTCTTCATGTAGGAGCCGAACGTGACAAGAATGCCCATGGCGATGGACAGCGAGTAGAACATCTGCCCCATGGCCGTGACGACGGTCATCCACGAGAAGTTGGCCGGGTTGGGCACCAGGAAATAGGCAACGCCCGCCAGTGCACCGGGCCGCGTGACCGAGTAGACCGCAATGATGACCGACAGCACGACCAGCACCGGCATCATGAGCCTGGAGACGCGCTCCACGCCGTTGCGCACGCCCGCAAAGATGATGCCCAGCGTAAAGAACGCAAACAGCAGGAAGCAGACCTCGGCGGACGCGCCGTCTGCAATAAACGCGCTGAAATAGCCGTCCTCCGCAAGGCCCTGGGCGTTGCCGCGCAGATATTCAAACAGATATTTGATGACCCAGCCGCCGATGACCGAGTAGTACGGCACGATCAGCACCGGGATAATGGCGTTGATCCAGCCGCCAAAGCCGAGAAATCCGCTCTTTTTGCCGGGCTTGGCAAACGTGCCGTAGGCGCTGACCGGACTTTTGTGGGTCATGCGGCCCAGGGCGGTCTCGGCCATGATCATCGTGTAGCCGAACGTCAGCGCCAGCACAATATAGATCAGCAGAAAAATACCGCCGCCGTACTTGGCCGCCAGATACGGGAACCGCCAGATATTGCCCAGCCCCACCGATGCCCCGGCAGCCGACAGCACAAAGCCGAGCTTGCCGGAAAACGAACTTCTGTTTTGTTTTTGTTCCATGATTCTCCTGTTTCCTCCTAATTTCGTAATTCGCACAAAGGCAAGTGTAACACAGACGCGGAAAGTTTTCAATTACACTTTTTTTCAAGAAAAGCTTGACTCTGACGCAACGTCAGGGTGTATGATAGCAGCACCGCAAAGGAAACGAGGGTTTTATCATGATGACCGTAAAAGAAGCCAGCCGACTGACAGGCATAAGCATACGCACGCTGCAATACTATGATAAGCTGGGTCTGCTGCCCGCCATGCGCACCGAGAGCGGCTACAGGCTGTATGACGATGCAGCGCTGGAACGTTTGCAGCAGATTTTGCTGTTTCGGGAGCTGGAGTTTCCCTTGCGGGACATCCGCACCATTTTGGACAACCCGAATTTTGACCGCCGCAAGGCTCTGCGCCAGCAAATTGAGCTACTCACGCTGAAAAAGCAGCACTTGGAAGATTTGATACGGCTGGCGTGGACTTTGCAAGCCGCAGGAGGACACACTATGCAATTCAAAGAATTTGATACATCCCGCATTGACGAGTACACACGCCGCGCCAAGGAATCTTGGGGCGACACCCCCGCCTACCGCGAGTTTGAGCAGAACGCCGCCGAACGCACGGTGCAGGAGAGCAGCGATATAAACAATCAGCTGATGGCGTTGACCGCCGGGTTCGGCGCACTGCAAAACCTGCCCATCGACAACCCCGCCGTGCAGGCGCAGGCCGCCAAGCTGCAAGCTTTCATCACCGAGCACTACTACACCTGCACAAAGGAGATTTTCGCCCAGCTCGGCCAAATGTACGGCGCTGGCGGAGAGTTCACCACCAACATCAACGCCGCAGGCGGCCCCGGCACCGCCGAGTTTGCAGCGAAAGCGATTGAGGTGTATTGCGAGACTTAAGGCATAGCAGCACATTTTTTCATAGAATTCAAAAGAACGGTTCAACCACTGCGGTTGAGCCGTTCTTCTTTTATATTTTCAGTTCTGTGTGTCGGCGGGCTGCCGTGCGGTATCTAAAAGAGCCTGCGCGGTAGCTTGTAAAACCCTCAGCTGGTCGGGGCCGCACTGTGTCAGCAGCAGGGTCAGTTCCCGCCGAGCCGCCTCCGTCTGGATAGGGGCTTCCGCCAGCAAAAAATTGTCCGTGGAGAAGCCCAGCACCTCCACCATCTTGAAATACACTTCAATGGACGGTTTGCGGTGCCCGCTTTCGATATGCTTCATGTGGGTCGGCGTGATGTTCAGCAGTTCCGCCAGATATTCCTGCGTATAGTTTTTCTCCATCCGCGCTTCCCGCAGCGCCGCGCCCAATCGCCTGCTGTCAAACATGGTTCTCTTTCAGCTCCCTTCCATGATAGCATAAAATCTGTTATGCCACTTGAAAATCAGCTTATTGAGCCTTATAATGTCTCTTAAAGAGCCTCATTATTGATGAATAACGTCCAGGCAGAATTGTCAAAGTGCAAATCCACTTGCAAACGCAGAAACAAGCGAGCCTGTTGCTACAGGAACCCCTGCAAAGATTGTGGCCGCCTTGAATTATGGGCTTAACGATATTAGAGAACTACCGAAAGGCGGCGAATGGTATGGCGGGAAATAGTAATTTGCATATGTCGCGCAATGACAAGGCAGATGAATTCTATACACAGCTTTCGCTCATAGAAAGTGAATTGAAGCATTACAGACAGCATTTCAGGGGTAAAACGATTCTTTGCAACTGCGATGACCCATACGAAAGCAATTTTTTCAAATATTTTGCTATGAACTTCAATGCTTTGGGTTTGAAGAAACTGATAACAACCTGCTATGCCATATCGCCCGTAACGGGCAAAGAATTTCAGTATTATATGGATAATGGCGGGCAGCTATCCTTTGTACCATCTGCAAGCAGCGCCCCGGTACAGGAAGAAAACGAGCGCAAGCCATATAAAGTTGAAATAACAGAGGTCACAGATGAAAACGGGGACGGGCGCATAGACCTTTCGGATGTTGAGTATCTTATGCGTAACAAGAAAAATACCATGACCCTGCTTGAAGGAGACGGCGATTTTCGCAGTCCTGAGTGTGTAGAGCTGCTGAAAGAAGCCGACATCGTAGTGACAAATCCGCCATTTTCTCTGTTTCGTGATTATGTAGCATTACTGATGCAGTATAACAAGCAATTTGCAATTATCGGAAATCAAAATGCGATTACCTACCGCGAAATTTTCCCATTAATTAAAAGCAATAAAATTTGGCTGGGATATAATAACGGGCATTATTGGTTTATGGTCCCGGATAGTTACGAAGAAAAGAAAACCGATTTTAAGATTGACGAGAGCGGGCAAAAATGGCGAAGAATGGGCAATATTTGTTGGTTTACAAACCTTGACATAGAAAAGCGGCATGAAGACATGACACTGTTTCGCACGTATTCACCGGATATCTATCCAAAATATGACAATTACGATGCAATCGAGGTCAGTAAAACTGCCGATATTCCGTGTGACTACGATGGTTATATGGGCGTGCCAATAACATTTATGCAATACTATAACCCAGAGCAATTTGAAATAGCCGGATTAGACGACCATCGCGTCGAATGGGTAGGACATGGGCCACGGTTAAACGGAAAAGTAAAGTACAGGCGTGTTATTATTCGCAGAAAGCAGGTGAACACAAATGAAAATTGAGTTGCATGAAATCCCCGTTCGGGATGTTGTTGCCGGATATGTAGACAGCGCAGAAAACGGCGTTGTGGGATACGGCGGCAAGCTGAATATTCGCCCTGCTTTTCAGCGTGAATTTATCTACAAAGACAAACAGCGTGATGAAGTTATCCACACCATTACAAAGCAGTTTCCTCTAAATGTCATGTATTGGGTAAAGGGCGATAGAGGAAGTTTTGAATTGCTTGACGGGCAGCAAAGAACCATCAGTATTTGCCAATACGTCAACGGCGACTTCTCGATTGACCACTTAGCTTTTCACAATCTGACCGATACAGAGCAAGCGCAGATTCTTGACTATAAGCTCATGATTTACATTTGCGAGGGCACCGACAAAGAAAAGCTCGACTGGTTTAAGATCATCAATATTGCGGGCGAGCAGTTGACCGCGCAGGAGCTCCGCAATGCCATATACACGGGTGAATGGTTAACCGAGGCGAAGAAGTATTTCAGCAAAAGCCAATGCCCTGCCTACCAAATCGCAGGCGATTATTTAAACGGCAGTGCAATCCGGCAAAACTATCTTGAAACAGCGCTGAAATGGATTGCTGCCCGTAACGGCCTCGAAATTGAAGACTATATGTCACAGCACCAACATGACACGAATTGCAATGACCTATGGCTGTATTTTCAATCTGTCATAATCTGGGTAAAAGCCACTTTCCCTACTTTCCGCAAAAAGCTAATGTCCGGGCTTGACTGGGGTATCTATTACAACAAATACGGTACTACCGCACATGACCCAAAAGCATACGAAAAGCGCATTGTTGAACTGCTTGATGATGAGGACATAAGCAATCAGAAAGGCATTTATGAATACCTGCTTGACGGCAACGAAAAGCATTTAAGTATTCGTGCGTTCAGCCCCAAAATGGCACGCACTGCATACGAGCGGCAAAAAGGCATTTGCCCGAAATGCGGCAAGCACTTTGCAATTGAAGAAATGCAAGCCGACCACATTACCCCGTGGAGCAAGGGCGGTAAAACCGTCCCGGAAAACTGTCAAATGCTTTGCGCAGATTGCAACCGTCGCAAGAGCAATATATAAACTTTAAGCGTCTGCCGCACTACATGGCAGACGCTTTTTAATGTTCGCCCCCACAGTCCTTATAAACAGCAAAAGACCCCACCCTCACGGATGGAGCCTTTTGTGTTTATGCAAATATCAATCCAGGAAATCCCGCAGTTTCTTGCTGCGGCTGGGGGGGCGGAGCTTGCGCAGGGCCTTGGCTTCGATCTGGCGGATGCGTTCACGGGTGACGTTGAACTCCTTGCCGACCTCCTCCAGCGTGCGGGGGCGGCCATCCTCCAGGCCGAAGCGCAGGCGCAGGACCTTTTCCTCACGCGGGGTCAGGGTCTTGAGCACGTCGGCCAGCTGCTCCTTCAGCAGGGTCTGGCTGGCGGCCTCGGCGGGCACGGGTGCGTCATCGTCGGGGATGAAGTCGCCCAGATGGCTGTCCTCCTCCTCACCGATGGGCGTCTCCAGACTGACGGGTTCCTGTGCGACGCGCATGATCTCGCGGACCTTATCCACGGGCATGTCAAGGCGCTCGGCGATCTCCTCGGCGCTGGGGTCGTGGCCGTACTCATGCAGCAGCTGGCTGGACACCTTCTTGACCTTGTTGATCGTCTCGACCATGTGCACGGGGATGCGGATGGTGCGGGCCTGGTCGGCGATGGCGCGGGTGATGGCCTGACGGATCCACCACGTTGCGTAGGTGGAGAACTTGAAGCCCTTGGTGTGGTCAAACTTTTCGACAGCCTTGATCAGGCCCAGGTTGCCTTCCTGGATCAGATCCAAAAACTGCATGCCGCGGCCCACATAGCGCTTGGCGATGGAGACGACCAGACGCAGGTTGGCCTCGCTCAGGCGCTGCTTGGCCTTCTCGCCATCGGGGCCGCCGGCCTGAATTTTCAGTGCCAGCTCGGTTTCCTCCTCGGGGGACAGCAGCGGCACGCGGCCAATTTCCTTCAGGTAGACCTTGACCGGGTCGTCAATCGTGATGCCGTCGGCAGTCAGGCCGTCCTCGTAGTCGTCCGCGCCCTCCTCGGAGCTGGGCAGGGCGCTGCTGACGTCAACGGGCGTGTCGTCGACGATCTCGATGCCGTTGCTTTCCAGCTCCTCGTAAAGCTTTTCCATTGCTTCTACGTCAAGAACGTTGCCATTTTCCTCCATTGCGTCGCTGATCTCACTGCTGGTCAGCTTGCCGGCGCGGCGGCCCGTGTCGATCAGGCTGCGGATCGGATCTTTCTTTTCTGCCATAAGTACGTTCTCCTTTTGGTTTTCTATTGTTTGACAAAGTATGTCGGAATGTCGTTATTCGTCTGTCTCGGCGGGGCGGGCGCCCTTCTTTTTGCCGAGGTTTGCAAAGTAGCTTTCCAGCTGGCCGTCGCTCATACCCTTGACCTGCTCACTGATCGGCTTGGCGGTCTGCAAGCGGTCCAGATACATATCAATATCCTGCCTTTGCAGACGGATGTCGTGGTTGTACGCCTGCCCGTGGGCCAGCTGCCGGAACGCGGCCTCATCCAGCATTTGCTGTAATGACGTCTGGTTCAGCGGCAGGTGCTCGTCCACACAGCGGAAAATTGCCTCCAGTGCGCGCTGCATCTCGGGCACCAGCACGGTGGACATATCCAGCCGCGCACGGACGTAGGGCACCTGCTCGGGGTCCTGCAGCATGGCTACGGCCAGCTGGCGCGCCGCGTTGGCCGCGCCGAGGGCGGATTCCCCGCTGCTGGTGTAGGGCACGCGAATGTCCGACGCGATGCCCTCCTTGGAAAGGTCGCGCTGCTCCTTGCGGTAGCTGCGGCGCGCAGCGGCCTGAAGCGCCCCGTTGAGCTGGGAAAGGATGGCCTGTTTTGAGACGCCGGTTTCGTCGGCCAGCCGCCCGGCGTAGACGTCCCGCGCCGTCGGGCTGACGCCGCGCTCGGTCAGAATCTCGATGGCCTCCCGGATGTAGCTCAGCCGCCCGTCGTCGCTGCGCAGGTCATACTTGGCCTTGCTCTTTTTTAGCTGGAATTCTGTCGGGTTGGCCGTGCCGTTCAAGAGCATCTCGAACCGCTCACGGCCATATTTTTTGATGAACTCGTCCGGGTCCTTTGCGCCCTGGTAGCTCAGCACGCTGACTTTCAGCGTCGTGCTGCCCAGAATGCCAAGGCTGCGCTCGGTGGCCTTCTGGCCCGCCTCGTCGGAGTCGTAACTCAAAACGACCTCGTCGGCGTACTCGCTCAGCAGCTTGGCCTGCTCGGGTGTCAGGGCCGTGCCGCAGGCACAAATCGCCGTGTCAAACCCGGCCTCGTGCATTGAGATGACGTCCATGTAGCCCTCACAGAGGATGTAGCGCCGGTTTTTTGACTTTTTGGCGATGTTCAGTGCAAAAAGTGTGCGGGATTTGTGGTAGACCATCGTCTCGGGGCTGTTGATGTACTTGGGCTTGGAGTCGTCCAGCACACGCCCGCCGAAGGCAATGATGGCCCCGCGCACATCAATGATGGGCACCATGACGCGGTGGCGGAAGATGTCATAGAGGTTGCCCTTGGCGCTGCGCTTGACGAGGCCGGAGGTTTCCAGCTCCTCCTCACTGAAGCCGCGGCGCTTGAGGTAGTGCAACAGGCCGCCGAAATCCTCCGGCGCGTAGCCAAGACCGAACCGGCGGATGGCGGCGTCGGACAGGCCGCGCTTTTCCTTCCAGTAGCGGCGGGCCATGGCGGCCTCCGGCGTTTTGGCGTTGAGGTTCTCGTAGAAGTAGCGCGCGGCGCAGCGGTTGATCTCCAACAGGCGCTGGCGCGCACGGGACTCGCGGTCATCCTCCTCGGGCAGCGGCATACCGGCGCGGCCCGCCAGCTGCTTGACAGCCTCGACATAGCCGAGATTGTTGTACTTGCGCACAAAGTTGATGACATCACCCGCCGCACCGCAGCCGAAGCAGTAAAAGCTCTGGGTATCCGGGTAAACGACGAAGGACGGCGTTTTTTCATTGTGGAACGGACACAGACCCGTGGCCGTGCGTCCGCGGCGGCGCAGCTGGACATACTGGCCGATGACTTCTTCAATGTCGTTGCGCCGCACGACTTCCTGTATATATTCCTGGGGTATCATGGGATAGGCTGCACCTCCGTTTCTCAAAATAAAAAATAATAAATGTGGTGGAGTTTTCTCCCTTTGGTCGAAAACAAAATCGTAGGGGCGGATTCCATATCCACCCGTGCCCGTTCGCGGCGGCGCAGACCTCCGCGGGCGCATATAGAATGCGCCCCTACGGTATTTTTTTGAGCGGAGCGCAGCGACGCGCTCCACAATCTTTCTTATTTATTATTTCTTATTTATTATTTGCTCACAAAACCTTCCACTTCTGCGGAACGAACAGTTCCTCAAACAGGCGCGTGGCGAACTCGTCGCTCATGCCGCTGATGTAGTCGGTCACAGCACGGTCCACACCCTCATTGTAGGCGATCTGCATGTAAAAGTTCGGCATCAGGGCCGGTTCGTCGCACAGGCGGGCGTACAGCTCGCTGATGAGCTTGTCCACCTTCTTTTCCTCGCGCTTGGCCTCCTTGTCGACGTAGACCGTCGCGTACATGAAGTCCTTCAGCACGGCGTAGGCGGCCTCGACCTCGGGGGAAAAATTGATTTTCCCGTTGCCGCTGTGGGCGACCAGGTCGGTGATCATCGTCGTGATACGCTCGGATTTGGTATGTCCCAGCACGGCGACGGCCTCGGGCGGCAGCTGGCGCGCGTCGAGCACACCGGCGGTGATGGCGTCCTCAATGTCGTGGTTCAGAAACGCAATGTGGTCGGCACGGCGCACAACGCAGCCCTCGGGCGTGCGGGCCCACGCGCCGGACGTGTGGGTCACAATGCCGTTGCGCACCTCCCAAGTCAGGTCAAGGCCCTGGCCGTCGCGCTCTAAGTAATCCACCACGCGCAGGCTCTGGCGGTAGTGGGAGAACCCGCCCGGGCAGAGCCGGTTGAGCGCTCTCTCCCCCGCGTGGCCGAACGGCGTATGGCCCAGATCGTGGCCGAGCGCGATGGCCTCGGTCAGGTCCTCATTCAGGCGCAGTGCGCGGGAAATTGTGCGTGCGATCTGAGAGACCTCCAGCGTATGGGTCAGGCGGGTGCGGTAGTGGTCGCCCTCCGGGGACAGAAAGACCTGCGTTTTCTGCTTTAAACGGCGGAACGCCTTGCAGTGCAGAATGCGGTCCCGGTCCCGCTGGAAGCAGGGCCGGATAGGGTCCGGCTCCAGCGGCACACGGCGGCCCAGGCTGTTTTCGCTTAAAGTCGCGTAGCGGCTCAGGGTCTGCCGTTCGATAGCCTCGGTCTCTTCACGGATCGTCATAGTGTGCCCCCTTTTCTGCTCTCTGCTTATAAATACGACAAAAGTGCGGGAAACACTCTTTTTTTGTTGGAAAAATTTTGATTTTTTACAGAAATTTAAAACGCCGCATACTGCGGGGCAGAAATTTCCACCTCTGCCCCGCCGCGGGTCAGCTCGTTGAGAGCCGTGCGGAGCGCCTCCTCCCGCCCTGCCGGCATACGCCAGCAGAGCGTCACGGCATCGTCAAAAATCGGCTC
>ULVH01076679.1_pt1 | contig 14895 bp, 10 predicted proteins | sample 1959261 | NCBI WGS metagenome assembly ULVH01 (sample SAMEA4835781, study PRJEB28245) | human gut metagenome | biome: gut microbiome; material: fecal sample | place: Denmark | collected 2008
ACACATGCAATACTGTTCATTTGCAAACAGTATTTTAAAAACCCGGCATTTCCATTCCTTACACCTGCCGGGAAACCAACGGTCAATTTTTATTTGCCTGCTGTCTGCACTGGCCTTTGAAAAATCTGTCACATTTCCGAGAGTTCACAGTAATGTGCATAAATCCCGCCTTTTTTCAGCAGTTCTTCATGTGTTCCACTCTCTGCGATCCCATTATCGGCAACAACAAGAATCTGATCTGCCCCGCGGATCGTAGAAAGGCGGTGTGCGATCGTGATTGTGGTGCGGTTCTTTGCCAGTTCTTCGAGACTTTTCTGAATCCATCGTTCGCTCTCATTATCCAGTGCACTTGTTGCCTCATCTAAAATAAGGATCGGCGGATTTTTCAGGAAAACTCTGGCGATGGAAATTCTCTGTTTCTGCCCTCCTGAGAGGCGTGTTCCGCGTTCACCGACGTAGCTGTCGTATCCATCCGGCAGTGACATGATAAAATCGTGAATATTTGCTTTTTTCGCTGCATCGACGATCTCTTCCATGGAGGCCTCTGGTTTTCCGTAAGCGATATTATCCCGGATCGTTCCGCAGAACAGATAGACATCCTGCTGCACCAGTCCGATCTGATTTCGCAGACTTTCAAGTGTCAGTCCTCTGACATCTTTTCCGTCAATCGTGATTTTTCCTTCCGTCACATCGTAAAAACGTGGAAGCAACGAACAGATCGTGGTCTTACCACTTCCGGACGGTCCGACCAGTGCGATCGATCTGCCTGCCGGAATCCGAAAGCTGACATGAGACAGTACCGGTGTCTCATCATCCTGATAATGAAAGGAAACATTTTCATAAGATACATCACCACATACATTGGTCAGTGGTTTTGCATCTTCGGCATCCTGAATATCCGGTTCTGTCTCGATCACATCGAGAAATCTGCGAAATCCGGACAGGCCTTTCTGCATCATTTCTGTCAGCTCAACCAGGATCTGGATCGGGCTGATGAAGATTCCGATGTACAGAGCATACATGGCAAGATCTGCTGCTTCCATTTTTCCGTGTGCGATCAGCCATCCGCCAAAGACCAGGGTCACCAGATACATCAGTCCCTGGAAAAACAGGTTGCTGCTCATAAAACTTCCCATACAACGATAGTTCGCATCTTTGGATACCAGAAATCCTTCGTTGCTCTTCTGAAATTTCTTCCGCTCAATCTCCTCATTTGCAAAAGACTGTACGACACGGATCCCGGAAAGGGTATCCTGAAGCCTCGCATTGATATCTCCGATCTTGCGTCGGTTATCCATGAACGTTGCCTGCATACGGCGATTCTGACGCAGGGAAAAGATCAGCATCAGCACAACCAGAAACAGAAGCGGCACTGCCAGTCTCCAGTTGATAAAAAATAAGAAGATAAAGGCTCCGACAATCTTAATCAGTGAAATGAACAGATTTTCCGGTCCGTGATGTGCCAGCTCAGAAATGTCAAACAAATCTGATACGAGTTTGCTCATCATCTGACCGGAATTATGCTGATTATAATAAGAGAACGACAGTTTTTCATAATGCTCAAACAATTCCTGGCGCATATCCCGCTCCATCCTTGCTCCCATCATATGCCCCTGACACGTCACATAATACTTGCACAACGCCTGTATTGCATACATAAGCAGCAATCCTGCCCCGATAGGAATCAGTGCCTGTAAGATCACAGCTGCATCTTTTAAAAACAGTGTTTTTGTCAGACTGCGAAGGATCTGTGGAAATGCCAGATCCACAAAACTGATAATCGCTGCACACAGCAAATCCAGAAAAAACACACCTTTGTAAGGTGCATAATATTTCACAAACTTTTTCAGTGTCTCCACTTTTGTTACCTTCTTTCGTTATTATGATTGAACCAAATCAAGGAAGTCCCCTGCTTCAATTGCGAATATCCGCTTGACACGTAAGACTTGGCACGCGATTCTGTTCAGCTTTGCTGACATTTACCCAACAAAATCGCCGCATGCCTATTGTAGCATGCGACGATTCTCGTTACAACTTGAACTTCTGTTATTCAAGAGATTCTTTTATTTACTTTACTTTCGCTACTTTATTATAAGTTGCCTTTTTGCTGATTTTTGCTTTCTGAAGGTTCTTTTTCAGTGCTCTCAGCGTTTTGGATTTCATCTTCTTAGGAACTGTAACTTTCATCTTAGAAGAAGTACCCTTGAATGCATTCCTGCCAACTTTCACGATCTTTGTTCCCTTGAAAGTTACGCTTGACAACTTGCTCGCTTTACTGAATGCATTGGAGCCAATGCTCTTGACGTTGTTTCCAATCACGATGCTCTTCAGTTTCTTGTTGTTCTTGAAAGCATTCTTACCGATCGTGGTTACTTTGAAGCTGTAATTTCCAACTTTTACTGTATCCTGGATCGTAACTTTTGTTTTCTTCGTTGCTTTCAGTTTCACTGCAGAAACCGTTCCGTTTACTGCATCAGCTTTCGTTACTTTGTAAGTAACGCCTTTTACTGTAATGGTTGTTCCAACTGCCGGAACCTGTGGTGCCGGATTATTGTTTCCGTTGTTGTTATTGTTATCATCTTTCTTGACAAGAGCTGCTTTTGCATCGCTGACTGCTTTCAGTGCTGCATTTACTTCTGCCTCAGTAGCATTCTTATTCTCCAGAACTTTCTTAGCTTCTGCCAGTGCTGCTTTCAGTTTGCCTGCACTCTCAGCTGTGTAATCTGCTTCTTTGAATGATTCTGCTTCTTTGACTGCCTTGTTCAGCTCTTCGACTTTTTCTGCCGGTGCAGGGGTCGGAGTCGGTATCGGATCAATATCTTTTGATTTTACCGTGATGGTAACTTTGCCTGTTACACCGCTTCCGTCTTTTGCAGTTGCAATGATATCTGCACTTCCAACACCAATTGCTTTGATCAGACCACTTTCGTTTACTGTTACTGCACTTTCATTTGAGCTTGTCCATGTAACTTCTTTGTTGTCTGCATTTTCCGGTAATACAGCTGCAGCTGCCTGCATCGTATCACCGACGGTCAGCTCTGTCTTATCAGCTGTTACGCTGATGCTTGCTACTTTGATCGGCTTCGGATCTGGAGTTTCACTCTGGAACGTGAATTTTGCATCTGCCCACAGTGCGTGGTCATTGTAATCTGCATCGCCTTCTTCTACGATCAGACGCAGATCTTTTACTTTGGATACATCGATATCTACGAGGTAGGACTGTCCGTTGGAGATCACATGGTCTTTGCGGTACAGCTCTTTGCCATCACCTTTGATCACATAGTTTACATCTGCTTTGTTTCCAAGTGTCTGGTCTGCACTGATACCGATGCGTGCGGTAAATCTGCTTACGCCCTTGCCTTCCAGGTTAACGCCCAGTTCTGCCGGTGCATGCATAGCCACACCTTTATCAAAGCTCTGTTTTGTGCCTTCTACATAGACTGCCATCGGATTTCCGCATCCGCAGGCATCTCTTGTGTTTTCGAAGTATCCGCCCTGGTCAACGGTCCAGTCCATATCGGATACATACAGTTCATCCTGAACTTTGAAGTTGATCGTATAAGTCTTTTCTACACCAAACGGAGAAACGGCTTTGATGGTCGCTGTGCCAGGAACTGCTGCTGCCTGTGTAACAGTTACAATGACATCATCTGATTTTTCGATTGCTTCTACCTGAGGAACCTTTCCTTCTTCGTAGCTTCCTCTCAGAAGTGTGTAAGTGTATTCGCTCTGTCCGTCACTGAAGTTGTCCAGTTCTTTGCCGTTTACTTTGATTCCGGTCAGCGGCATTCCGGATTTCACGTCTTCGTTGCTCTTTGCCATCTTTTCTTCATCTGATGTCTGTTTTGTCAGAGGAAGGATGCTGAATGTCTGTGTATAAGTCTTTCCTGCGGAAATGATGTATTTGCTCAGCGGAGCCGGACCGCAGCTTGCATTTCCAAGTCCGCGCTGCATCAGGTCAACAGTCAGAATGGTATTTTCCTGTACCGGAACCTGATATGGATGACGGTAGGATGCCAGATCTTCTGCTTTATAATGCAGGGCTCCGGATTCCATTTCGCTGTCAGAAGATACCAGGATACCTGTTCCGTCTTCTGCTGTCAGTGCTGTCCATCTTACACCTGTGTGGTTTCCGTTTTCCTGAGGTTTTACATATTTTTTTTCAAACTGTTCGGTTACGGTGCTGTTGTATATACCAAGTTTTGCACCGGTGTTACGGTCAACATAGTTTGCCTGCGGACCATTTCCGTAGTATGTCAGCTTCTCGTAATCTTTTGCAACTGTCATCTTCATACCGATTCTTGCAATATTTCCTGCAGAAGCACTCGGTGTAACCGTATTGGTTACTACGATCTCACCATTGCCATAGATCATATAATCAATGCTGTTCGGTGTATTTACTTCAGGAATGCTTCCTGATACATGAATGTTGACTACTTTATCTTTTGCATCTACTGTTATGCCGTTCTCATCCAGTGTGAAGTTCTGTGCTGCATTCTTCATCGCTGTGGAGAAGGATGGGTCGTTGCTGACCGGTGCACGGTAGTAGTTCGGAACCGGTCCGTTCTCCAGCAGGCTCTTGCCGTCTACTTTGTAGCTGGTGATGTAACCCTGTGCTTTGTCGATCACAACTTCAAATGCTTTGCCGTTTGTTTTGGATGTCTTTCCGGTAACAGTGATCGCATCATCGCTCTCTGCTACGTTTACTTTATCCATGTCAGATGCACTGATCGTTGGCTGTGCTTTTTCCGGAGTGTAAGCAAGATCAAATTCTTCAAATGCAATCTCATCACCTTCATGTCCGTAATAATCGCCTGCCCACGCAGCATCTTCTTTCAGTGTTACGGAGAGTGTCAGTGTATAGTCAGAACCTGCTGTCGCACTTACTTTCGGGAAGTTTGCCAGTGTTACGGTAGCTTCTGCCTGCGGTGCGATGTTCTTCTGCTCCTCGCTAAGCTGACCGCTTCCGATCACTTTGTTATCTTCTTTTAATGTCCAGGAGACATTGTATTTGTTCAGGTTGGTGTTCAGGAACTCGTTTACAACACGGACTTTACCGTTTGCTGCTTCACCGTCATCATAGAAGGAAACTTCCTGATGTACTTTCTTGACTTCATACAGTTCTGCGGAAGGTGTGCGGTCTGCATTTAAGATACCGTTTGCACAGAAATCATTATCATTTACCGTCTCGCCCCAGTCTCCGCCGTATGCGAAGTATGTGCTGTCTTTGTAGTTTGTTCCTTCTGATTTAATGGAAGCAGATCCAAAGTCAATAGAATAAGCTACGTTATCTTTTACTGCGTCCAGATTATCGTTTGTATTCTGGATCTGTTCCTCTGTCATAACACCTTTGATCACGGCTGCACGGTCGATTGCACCGTTGAAGGTTCTTCCGGACTGGTCTGCGGATGCTCCGATGGTGATGTCGATCGGATTGCTGGATGCATCACAGGTTGTCTTGTTGGTTCTTTGTCCTGTTGCAAGCTGTTTTCCATCGTAATACAGCTTGTACTCGGTACCGATATAAGTTGCCGTCAGACGATGCCAGTTTCCGTCTGTGAAATCAGATGGAATATCTGCGGATAAAGTACCACCGCTCCATCCGTCTACAAAGAACTCAAATTTACCATAGCGGTCAATCTGAAGGTTGTAGCCGTCGCTGTCTCCTCTGGAGATAAACGCCTGTGCGGATTTTGTAAAGTCCTCCGATGGTTTTACCCATACATCCAGTGTGATACCGGTTGTGCTGTTGGTTGCCAGTTTTGCACTGTCCGTCGCTGCATAAGTTCCCTGGATCGCTTTTGTATTGTTGCGTCCTTCGGTAACTTTTCCGTCAAATTTCGTTGCAACACCGGTGTTCGGATCTGTGATCGTGTAAGTTGTTGTATTTTCTACTTTTGTAGAAACAGACTGATCGATCCAGTCCCAGATAAATCCACCCTGTGCATTCGGGTAGTTACGGAAAATATCCCAGTACTCTTTGAAGTTACCAAGGGCATTACCCATTGCATGGGCATACTCAGACTGGATATACGGCAGCTTATTGCCAGTATTTGTTACCTGACTCTTGACAGAATCTACACCCCAGTACTGGGAGGAATAGATATCTACCATGGATTTTTTGCGGTCACCCTTTGTATAGCGGTTGTCACGCTCGTATTTACGGATACGGGACGGATCACGCTGCAGGATCCACTGTGTGGAATTATAGAAGCAGTAGTTTTCATCCATATTGTAAGCCTGATAAGTAGCTTCATTACCAAGGGACCAGATCACTACGGATGGATGGTTTTTATCGCGCTCTACCATATTCTGGGTGCGGTCCATAACGGAAGTATTCCAGATCGGATATCCGGACGGGATGTTGCTGCTTGTCGCACCGATGTGGGACTCTGCATTCGTCTCATCACAGATATAAATACCCAGCTCATCTGCCAGTCCGTACATATATGGATTGTTCGGATAATGGCTGGTACGGATCGCATTGACATTGAACTGTTTCATCATCTTCAGATCCGTCGTAATATCTTCTTTGGAGATTGCACGTCCGTCCTGGTCATCTGTTTCATGACGGTTTGTACCACGGAACATGATCTTTTCACCGTTGATCTGTACCTGTTCCTGACCTGCTTCGTTGATATCTGCTTTGCTGATCTTGCGGAATCCGACTCTCTGAACAGTCGTCTCAATGACATTGCCGTTTTCATCTTTTAACTGAACAAGAAGCATATACAGATTCGGAGTATCTGCAAACCACTTGTCCGGATTGGTTACTTGTTTGCTTCCCCTAAAGGTTGCTCCCTTATCGTCTGCTTTCTCTGCCACACTTTCCTTTGCTGCCGGAACAGTTGCTTCGATCACCATCGGCTCAGACCACACTTTTGTCTTGCCGTCGATCTTATAAAGATCAGCAGATACGGTATATTTCTTGCCTGCTGCTGTATCATCACCGAGATTACGGATATCTGCATCCAGCGTCAGGGTTGCATCTTTATAGTTTTTATCCAGATCTGTTTTTACAAACAGGTCACGCATCTCTACTTTTGCTTTCGAGTAAAGATTTACATCACGGAAAATACCGCTCATACGGATAAAGTCCTGGTTCTCCAGATAACTTCCGGTAGACCAGCGGTAAACTTCCACAGCGATGGTATTTTCACCCTTTTTCAGATAACTTGTAATGTTAAACTCATCCGTTGTGTAGCTGTCTTCGCCGTATCCGACTCTCTGTCCGTTTACATATAAATAGAATGCGGACTCTACACCTTCAAAGGATACGAAAACATCTCTTCCATCCCAGTCTGAAGGAACGGTAAAGGTTCTCTTGTACTGGCCGACACTGTTGTTTACGGTCGGTGCTGTAACGTTTGCTCCAAGGCTGACATTTTCATAGTTCTGCCACGGATATCTCTGGTTTACATAGATCGGCTTTTCGTTTTTAAAATTGCCGTCTGCATCCTTGATCGTCTGGATGGAACTTGGAACTTTGATATCATCCCAGCCTGAGGTATCCCAGTTCTCCACATAATTTTTTGCATCTGCACCTTTTGCCTGTTTTTCGCGGTCTGCCGGTTTCTGGGCAAACTTGAATTTCCAGGTACCATTCAGAGACTGTTTGTAAGCGGACTCGGATGCATCCTCATCCAGAACGGATTTCTCATTGGTCAAAGCTTTCTCTGCTGACTCATATGGTGTAAAATACGCATGAGCCGGCTCTCTGTTTTCCTCTACTGTGGCAATCTGGTCATACCACTCTTCTCCTGCGAAACTGCTGTCGGCTGCACTGACGTTCAGTGAGAAACTGCCGATGCCGGTCAGAAGCTCACCGCCAATCATGGCACCGGCTAACACTACAGACAAAATTTTCTTTCTCAAATGCATGTACATTCCTCCTTTTATGCATTTTTTCTTTTGCAGCCGTTCCGTTTCCCTTTCAGCTGCAATTTTTTCTTTTTCTTTCTCTCTTTTCGCAGACTTTTTGTCATTTTGAAAATCTCTGCGAAAAATGAAGTCCCGCTGTGCGGGACTTCCAGCACCCTCTCGGGATACATGTTAAGTTTATTATAGTACATTTTTATGTTTTTGTCTATATTGTTACTATTTATTTTTATCAAGCGTTCGTTTTTTAGTAATTTTCTACATATTCTCTGTCCGTTTATTGTCTATTTCGCCAGTTTCGTTGATTCCATCGGAAACATCCACGCTTCCAGGAACCTGTTTTATCACCTCTGGAAACTTACGACACTATGCAAAATGAACGAATTCCCAAGAAGGCACTTTTACGTGCCCTTCTGGGAATTCGTTCATTTGCACATACACTTTTTTCTGTATACAGTTTGTCTATTCCTTTCACAGGAAAGCCGCCTTCATTTTCTCTGCCACTTCCTGCAGTTTCTGTGCTCTTTGTCCGAATATCCGGACAGCGAGATCATTCTGCACCAGTTTTGTCACGCCGCCATCGCACTCCGCTTCCTGTTCCAGGATCTTCCAGATATTCTGCTGCAGTTCTTCGCTGCCGCCGGTCAGAAAGATATTTGCCATATGCGTGTAACCTTCGTACATACCGATGCCTTCCATATCCATCTTTTCCGGCTCATAGCGGGTGTTGTCCCGGTAGATCAGGCTGCCGCTTCGCCAGACGGAAACTTTCGATGCATACTTCCGGTAGCGAAAGCGTTCCCCGGATGCTTTTCGACCGCAGGAAATGATTTCCATCAGAAAGAATCTTGAACTTTCGTCTTCGAGATGGATTTTCATATCACTTTCAAATGCAGACTGTGCATATGGGATCACCGGCTGCGGATAATAACAGAAGACTGCATTTTTTTTCACTTCTGCCGTCACACTCCGGCGTGCCAGTCCTTCTTTCATCTTATGCACTTTATCAAAAGACTGAGAAAGAAATTCCAGATTGCTTCCTTCGGAAATCTGAAAGGTGAACTCCTGAACATCGCCTTCCATGATTCCGGCCGAAGCACACAGCGGCATAATGGAAATTCCGCCATCTTCTTTTGGAAATGGTGTCATAACTTTATAAGGTGCAGTAAAGGAAAGATCTTCCAGTATGGTTTTTCCATCCCGGCTTCCGGTGCGGATCGACAGTCTGGATATTTTTCCGAATTTGTTTTCTGTCAAATGTTCGTCCGCCTTTCTTTTTTATTTTTCAAAAATGCTTCTTCTATTCTTGTTGTGAAGTAAAGCGGACATTCACAATCCGCTTCTCTGCGTTCAAGTCGAACATTATGCTTACAGATCTTCCAGCAATACACTTTTTTTGATCCATTCTACTACTTTATCCACATTTTCATCCCCGCGGATGTTGGTAAACTGGAATGGACGGTCACCACGCATTTTCTTTGAATCACGTTCCATGACTTCCAGACTTGCTCCGACATATGGTGCGAGGTCGATTTTGTTGATGACAAGCAGATCTGATCTTGTGATACCAGGACCGCCTTTTCTCGGAATTTTATCTCCTTCTGCAACATCGATCACGAAAATCGTGGCATCTACCAGTTCTGGGCTGAAGGTTGCGGAAAGGTTATCTCCGCCGCTCTCGATAAAGAGCAGTTCAATATCCGGGAAACGCTCCATCATTTCATCAACTGCTTCAAGGTTCATCGAGGCATCTTCACGGATTGCCGTATGCGGGCATCCGCCGGTTTCCACACCGATGATCCGCTCGACCGGAAGAACACTGTTTTTTGCCAGAAACTGTGCGTCTTCCTTTGTATAAATATCATTGGTGATGACACCAATGCTGTAGTCTTTTGCCATTTTTCTTGATAATGCTTCGATAAGTGCTGTTTTTCCGGAACCTACCGGGCCGGCAACTCCAATTTTCACGTATGACATACTTTTTCCTCCTGCTATGACATATACAATCTGGAATACAGTTTTTCGTGCTGGATTCCACGAATATCAAATCCCGGTGCTGACAGGCACAGGTCATCTTCGCTGTAAGTTCGGATCTCTTCCAGAATTTCTGCAAATTCCGGATAACATCCGCTCAAAAGCTGCTGTCCTGCACTCTGACTGAGCGAGATGGTTTTGACACAGTTTGTTACCATTGCGGAAGTCTGTGCATATAAATAATGATACAACGTCTCTTCTTCCTCGATTCCAAGAGCCGCACAGAAAACTCCGTACACAATGCAGTGACTGACCGCTTTTCCCTTTCTTGCGTCCAGATACGCTTCAAAAATTTCTCTGTTTTTCATCGGCATCGTTTCTGCATGCAATTTTTCGATTGTTTTTGCAAAACGGGAACCCATTTTTCTGGACGCTTCCCGTTGTTCAAAAGGAATCCTGGATGCTCCGAGGATTTCTTCCAGCTCATCCAGTCCGTCTGCATCACTTTGATCTGCCAGTTCCCACGCAAGACGAACTGCCAGCAGATCGGTATAAGCAAGTGCGAAACGCAGTTTTTTATGAATATATTCTGCCGCTGTTTTCTCATCGCAGACGCTTCCCTGCTGGATGTAAGTTTCCAGTCCCTGCGAGTGAGAATAGCCTCCGATCGGGAAAAGTGCGTCATTTACCTGCAATAAGAAGAAACGGCGAATCTCCTGTTCTCTGTCCATATCCGTTCCTCTCTTTTTGTGATGCCGGAGCACATTCTGCCCCGGCACCGTAATATCTTTTATATTCTCAGTGATGATGGTTGTGGATCGCTGCGGAAATCCGTCGGTCAAAATCAAGTTTCCGCACGGTTTTTTCTGCTTTTACACCGTGCAGTTTTTCCAGCATCGCCATCATCGGCTCATTGTAAATGGTGATAAAGGTATTTTCTTTATCGCCCCAGAAAAGCGGTGCATGGCGGTTGCCGATCTCGTAGCAGACCTTTGCAACATATTTTTCGTGTCCCGGTGCAAGCGATACTTCGATCACTTCGCACGGCGGTGTGTTGACCACGATTACCACACCGTCTGCATCATAGATCACATCATCCTGAAACAGTCCTCTTGTCAGAATGGAATCATCCATACGGATGCCCACTTCACGACCCTGACCGGTCACTTTTCGATGGATCTTTTTAAATGCTTCATGCCATTCGATATCCACATATTCTACTGTTTTTCCTGTGATATCCACATCTTTTAATTTTCCGATTACTTTTTCACAAACCATTCTACCATACTCCTAAGATCAGCATGCTTCCCGGAATCCATGCGGTGACCACGCCTTCAAACACCTGAAGCAGCGGTACAAATTTTCCGAGCTTTTTGCCCATGATATCTTCTACAAATGCAGTTCCCCAGAGGATTGCCCACAGATACCAGATACCTGCCCAGCGGATATCTGCGGTAATTCCAAGTGCTGCACTTCCGGTAATTCCTTCGATGGTTCCAAAGATCAGTGCATTGACTGCAACAAAGGTGGAAAACCATGCAAACGGAATCGGGCTGAGCTTGTAAATCTTGCTGAATGCGACAAACAGATAGGTAAATCCAAACAGAAGTCCGGTTCCTGCCGCATAATAGTTGCCCTGTACCAGGCTCACGAAATTGATAAAGACCGACAGGCCTCCGGTCAGCAAATTCATCACTGCCGCCGATTTGCCATCGACTTTGTACAGCGTACACATGCCGTTGTTGATCAGTACAATTCCCACAAATAAAAGGCAAACTCCTAACATTTTGTTCCTCCTAACTCTTTATTTAAATTGATGTCCTCAAAATTGCTCCGTTATAATATAACTCTCGCAATTTTGCAATCATTCAAAATCCGCTCATTTTTCTGCGAAAAATGGCTGCTTTTTCATGATTTGGCGGGATTCATAGACATAAAAATGTATGCAAGCATCCATTTTATGTCCATTTCTCCCTTGGACATCAAAATAAGTTATACAGCTGTGTAAGCGGCAGTTTTTGTGCCGGTTTGGATGTGATGGATTCTCCGTCGACCGTCACTTCATAGGTTTCCGGATCTACGGTGATCTTCGGTGTGCGATTATTAAATACCATGTCTTTCTTGGCGATCGTGCGGCATCCTTTTACCGGAACAACGGTTTTTTCCAGTCCGTATGCATCTTTGATATCTGCATCGTAAGCTGCTTTGGAGACAAAGGTCAGGCATGCTTCATTTTTTGCCTTTCCATGTGCTGCGAACATCGGCTGATAGAGAACTGGCTGTGTGGTCGGGATGGATGCATTTGCATCACCCATCTTAGATGCAATGATCATGCCGCCTTTGATGATCATATCCGGTTTTGCACCGAAGAATGCCGGTTTCCACAGTACCAGGTCTGCGAACTTGCCTTTTTCCACAGAACCTACATAATCTGCAATACCATGTGTCAGTGCCGGATTGATCGTATATTTTGCGATATAACGTTTTACACGGAAGTTGTCGTTTCCTTTGCCTTCGTCTTCCGGAAGTGCTCCGCGTTCGTCTTTCATTTTGCTTGCTGTCTGCCAGGTACGTGTGATAACTTCGCCGACACGTCCCATTGCCTGAGAGTCCGAACTCATCATACTGAAGATACCCATGTCATGCAGAACATCTTCTGCTGCGATGGTTTCCGGACGGATTCTGGAATCTGCAAATGCGACATCTTCCGGGATTTTTTTGTCCAGATGATGGCATACCATCAGCATATCCAGATGCTCATCCAGTGTATTGACCGTGTATGGCATGGTCGGGTTTGTGGATGACGGAAGTACATTTCCTGCTGCCGCTGCACGGATGATGTCCGGTGCGTGTCCTCCGCCTGCACCCTCGGTGTGGTAAGTATGGATCGTTCGACCTCCGATCGCTGCCAAGGTATCTTCGACACATCCGCCCTCATTCAGCGTATCGGTATGGATTGCTACCTGCACATCGTACTCATCTGCTACATTCAGGCAGTGGTTGATAACAGCCGGTGTCGCACCCCAGTCTTCATGAATTTTCAGTCCCATTGCACCTGCTTTGACCTGCTCGATCAGCGGTGCCTCATCCGAACAGTTTCCTTTTCCGAGGAATCCCAAGTTCATCGGATATTCTTCTGCTGCTTTGAGCATCATTTTCAGGTTCCACGGTCCAGGTGTACAGGTCGTTGCATTGGTTCCGTCTGCCGGACCGGTACCGCCTCCAATCATTGTTGTCACACCGCTGTACAGTGCACAGTCGATCTGCTGCGGGCTGATAAAATGAATGTGGGTATCAATTCCGCCGGCAGTTACGATCATGCCTTCTCCTGCCAGTGCCTCTGTGGAAGCTCCAACCGTCATGCCCGGAGTTACGCCGTCCATAATATCCGGGTTTCCTGCTTTTCCGATTCCAACGATTTTGCCGTCTTTGATACCGATATCTGCTTTTATGATTCCGGTCACATCCACGATCAGTGCATTTGTGATGACCAGATCCAGATCTCCGTCTTTGCTGCAGGTCTTAACAGACTGTCCCATACCGTCACGGATGGTTTTTCCGCCTCCGAATTTAATTTCATCTCCATAGGTGGTAAAATCTTTTTCCACTTCAACGACAAGACTTGTATCTGCCAGTCTTACTTTATCGCCCACGGTCGGGCCGTACATCATTGCATATTTTTCACCGGAAATTTTTACGCTCATCTGCCATCCTCCTATACAAAACCTTTTAATGCTGCTTTTTCCATAGAAGCTTTTTTCGTGTCTTCTTCTGCTCTGGCTCTTGTCAGGTCATTTAATCCAAATACACGCTTTCTGCCGCCCATCTGTGTGAGCTGAACCTCTTTTTCTTCGCCCGGTTCAAAACGAACTGATGTTCCTGACGGAATGTCCAGATGATATCCATAAGCTGTCTCACGGTCAAACGAAAGGCATTTATTTACTTCGAAAAAATGATAATGAGATCCCACCTGCACCGGGCGGTCTCCTTTATTCGCAACAAGAATTTTCACTGTGTTTTTTCCTTCGTTGAGTGTGATCTCTCTGTCTGCCGGAATAATTTCACCGATTTTCATGGTTTGTTGTCCTCCTTCTTCAAGATTCGCCCGCAAATCATCTACGGGGCTGCCTCTGTCTACTGGATCGGATTATGTACCGTTACCAGCTTGGTTCCATCCGGAAAAGTTGCCTCTACCTGTACTTCTTCCAGCATATCTGCAACACCATCCATAACATCTTTTTTGGTAAGGATCTTCGTTCCAAGCTGCATCAGCTCCACAACCGTTTTTCCGTCACGTGCCAGTTCCAGAAGTTCCGAACTGATATAAGCAAGCGACTCTACATAATTCAGCTTCACGCCGCGTTCTTTTCTCTCTTTGGCAAGATTTCCCGCCATGTGAAGCATCAGTTTTTCCTGTTCCTTCGGGGTAAGTCTCATAGTAATCCTCCTGTTCGTTTATTTAGTAAGAATAAAATCAACATCAACAGTTCAGCCATGCAAGCTCGATTTGGCGATTCCATCGCCTTTTTCGCTGCTATCGCAGCTAAAATCTCGCTTTTGGCAGAGTGCCATATCAAAATACATAAAAATATTCATTTGCAAACTTGTTTGCATTCATATTTTTTTGCATTTTGTCACGGCTGAACTGTTACAAAAAAAGACGCAGACAATGGCTCCCTTTTACAGGCTCCATTGTCTGCGTCTTTATCCCTATGGATTTGCTATGCATTATAGCCGATTTTATTTTTTCCGTCAAGCAGTTTTTTGAAAGATTTTTGCATTATTCGAATGTTTTTGCTGTTATTTTTCCTGGTTTCCTTCGTTTTCTGCATTATTTTGAACGTTTTGATAAACTTTTGCTTTATCAACACGATGGTCATCCATCTTCAGGACAACTACTTTCACGCCGTCACTTACAAAACTGTCCCCCTCTTTCGGGATCTGCCCCAGCTCTTCCATGATCCAGCCGCTCAAGGTATTGACATCCACCGCTTTCTCGATATCTAGCAGTTCAAATACTTTATCAATATTTGCCGATCCGCT
>ULVH01052260.1_pt1 | contig 14723 bp, 9 predicted proteins | sample 1959261 | NCBI WGS metagenome assembly ULVH01 (sample SAMEA4835781, study PRJEB28245) | human gut metagenome | biome: gut microbiome; material: fecal sample | place: Denmark | collected 2008
CAAGGTCCCGCTTCTGTCTGCAGAAGAGGAAATCGAGCTTGCAAAGAAAATGGAAAACGGCGATCAGGAAGCCAAAAAACGTTTGGCAGAGGCCAACCTGCGTCTGGTTGTCAGCATTGCAAAGCGTTATGTGGGCCGTGGTATGCTGTTTCTGGATCTGATTCAGGAAGGTAACCTGGGTCTGATCAAAGCGGTTGAAAAATTTGATTACCGCAAAGGCTACAAGTTTTCTACCTACGCGACCTGGTGGATTCGTCAGGCGATTACGAGAGCGATTGCGGATCAGGCGAGAACGATCCGTATCCCTGTCCATATGGTAGAGACCATCAACAAGCTGATCCGCGTGAGCCGTCAGCTGCTTCAGGAGTTAGGCCGTGAACCTACCCCGGAAGAAATTTCCGAGGAGATGGGCATGCCGGTGGATCGTGTCAGAGAGATCTTAAAGATTTCTCAGGAGCCGGTATCTTTGGAAACTCCCATCGGCGAAGAGGAAGACAGCCATCTGGGCGACTTCATTCAGGACGACAACGTTCCGGTACCGGCGGAAGCGGCATCCTTTACGCTGCTTCGGGAACAGCTCGTTGAGGTTCTGGGCACGCTGACAGAGAGGGAGCAGAAGGTTCTGCGCCTGCGGTTTGGTCTGGATGATGGCCGTGCGAGAACACTGGAAGAGGTTGGCAAGGAATTTAACGTTACCAGAGAGCGTATCCGTCAGATTGAGGCAAAAGCGCTCAGAAAGCTGCGCCATCCCAGCCGCAGCCGCAAGTTAAAGGATTATCTGGACTAAGATGAAAATAGAATTATCGGAAAGAATGCAGGCGGTTTCGGCGCTCGTCCCGAAAGGCCATGTCGCTGCGGACATCGGCTGCGACCACGGGTTTGTTTCGATTGATCTGGTGCAGCGTAGCATTTGTCCGCACGTCTATGCGGCGGACGTCCGCAAGGGACCGCTGGATCGCGCAAAAGAGCATATCGCATCCTATGGCTTGAAGGATAAGATTACGGCGGTGCTGTCGGACGGATTGAAAGAGGTGCCGGTTTGTGGCAGCGGCGCGGACGGCTTTATCGCTGCCGGGATGGGCGGCAAGCTGATCGTTTCGATTCTGACGGCGGTACCGAAAAAAACAGCGCAGCTTTCCTGGTGTGTCCTTTCCCCTCAGTCGGAAATCTGGCTGGTGCGGCAGGCATTGACAGAGCTCGATTTTTTTATCATCGAAGAAAACATGGTGCTGGAAGATGGAAAGTATTACCCAATGATGCTGGCAGTCCGGGCGGGCGCAGACTGGGATGTCGAATTGGAAAATGCGCAGCGCAAAAAACATCAACTGGCGGAAAAGTTTCTGCAGTCGGGACTGACTGAGGAAATGTGCCGGTTTGCCGGAGACTGGCTTGGCTGGCAGCTGATGGACAGCCGCAGTGAGGTATTGTTTTCCTTCCTGGAACATACAATCAAAACAGACGAGGCACTGCTTTTGGCGCTGCCGAAGCCGGATGGTGATCGGGCGGCAGAATGCAGCGATCAGCGGATGCCTGGCGACGACGCTGCAGAGCGTATTTTAAAGCGCCGAACTGAGCTGGAGGCGCGTATACAGCTTTCTGAAAAAGTGCTGGAAGTTTTGAAAATGGAAAAGCAATAGAGCGCACGCTCCGGGAGCAGTTTCCGTTGGCGAAAGCGGAAAGGAGATCGTACAGATGCAGGAAAAAACGGTGACATATCAGGATCTTGCCAGACAGGCACAGAAAACAGAAAAGCATCAGATTGTACTTGCGATTGCGGACGGCAAAATCCGGGAGTTGTTCCAGACAGCGAAAGAGGGAGAGGAGATTTCCTTTTTGACGACGGCTGACCGGATCGGTCATGATACCTGGGTGCGCAGCGCAGTCATGCTTTTGATGAAAGCGGCATCCGATGTGGCAGGCAGCCTGCAGAAGGGAAAGCTGAAAGTAGAATTTTCCATTGGAAGAGGGCTGTATTGCTCTCCACGGGATGGACGGAAGGTGGACAGTACGTTCATCGATCAGGTGCGGGAGCGGATGAGAGAGCTGGCGGCGCAAAAAGTTCCGTTTGTAAAAATGACGAAAACGACGGACGATGCGATCGCCTTGTTTGAATCACAGGGAATGGCGGATAAGGTGCAGCTGTTCCGTTACCGGAGAGCTTCTTGTATCAATGTGTATGAGCTGGACGGTTATTATGATTATAATTATGGCTACATGGTGCCGGATACGGGCTATATCGACTGTTTTGAACTGTTCCCTTACCAGGACGGACTGATGCTTCTGCTTCCGGAACGGCGCGATCCGGAGCAGTTGCCTGTTTTTGAAGAGCGAAAAAAGCTTTTTAAAGCGCTGGAGGATTCGACGCGCTGGGGCGAGAAGCTCGGCATTACGACGGTTGGAGATTTGAATGACAAGATCTGCGGCGGCGATCTGGCAGAGCTGATTCTGGTACAGGAGGCGATGCAGGAGAGCCGAATTGGACGGATTGCAGAGGATATCGCAGGACGCAAGGGTGTCAAATTCGTCATGATTGCGGGACCTTCTTCTTCCGGGAAAACGACATTTTCTCATCGACTTTCCATTCAGCTAAAGACGTTTGGACTGACGCCGCATCCGATCGAGGTGGACAATTATTTTGTCAACAGAGAAAAAACGCCGCGGGACGCGGACGGCAATTACAACTTCGAGAGCCTGGACGCGATCGATACAGAGCGGTTCAACAGAGATATGTGCGAGCTGCTGGAAGGAAAGCGTATCGAGCTGCCGACGTTTAATTTCAAGACCGGCAAACGGGAATATAAGGGAAACTTTTTACAGCTCGGGGCAGACGATATTTTAGTGATTGAGGGCATTCACGGCTTAAACGATAAGATGTCTTACGCGCTGCCAAACGAGAGCAAATACAAAATTTACATCAGCGCACTGACGAGCCTGAACGTGGATGAGCATAATCGGATTTCCACGGCAGACGGAAGACTGCTGCGTCGGCTGGTGCGGGATGCCCGGACGAGAGGAACGAGCGCAGGACAGACAATTGCCCAGTGGCCGTCTGTGCGGCGCGGCGAGGAAGAGAATATTTTTCCCTTCCAGGAAAGTGCGGATGCGACGTTTAATTCTGCGTTAATTTACGAGCTCTGCGTCTTAAAAACCTATGCGGAACCGCTGCTTTACGGTATTCAGAAGGGCGATCCGGAATATTTTGAGGCAAAGCGGCTGCTCAAGTTTCTGGACTATTTCCTGGGCGTCAGCAGCGAGAATTTGCCGAAAAATTCGATTGTGCGGGAGTTTGTCGGAGGCAGTTGCTTCCGCGTCTGAAAATGGGACAAGCGTGCGGAAACGCATGAAAGCTGTGGCTGACATTGAAGCTACAGACAGAATTTCTCCTTGCCAAGCAGGGAAAATGCTGTTAAAATGGCACATGGCAAGTAAGATAAATGGTCGCGGCTGTCAGCCGTAAGGCACCCGAAAGGGGACAGGTGAGGAAAGTCCGGGCTTCACAGGGCAGGATGCCGGATAACGTCCGGTGGAGGTGACTCCAAGGATAGTGCAACAGAAATGAACCGCCAGGCTTTGCCTGGTAAGGGTGGAAGGGCAGTGTAAGAGACTACCGCCCGTCCGGTAACGGACGGGGCATATGTAAACCCCATCCGAAGCAAGACCGAATAGAAAGCAACAGATTTGCCCGATCTGCTTTCAGGTAGGTCGCTTGAGCCTGCCGGCGACGGCAGGACTAGATAGATGACCATTCACGACATAACCCGGCTTATCGTTTTGCTTGCCGGCAAAAGCACTGCGCAGGAGTTTTCCTGGGCAGTGTTTTTCTTCTCGTATAGGAAACTTCGTTTCCATACGATAAGAAAAGCTCCGCGGGGATGCGCACTCGGCGCAAGGGTAGATGGTTGCCGAAGCAACCGCGCCTCGGCGCGAGAATGTGCCAAGGCACATTCTTTTTTCAAATGGCAAAAACGCTTTCTGCCCTAAGGGGCATTTGTAAGAAATCAGTATGGATTGGAAAAATGCAGGGGATTTTCTGCCTGAGAATGAAAAGGGCAGGGTAAGACAGAGGGATTGCAGGTGGAGAGACAAAAGGGAGGAAGAAGGATGACGGGAATTGTATGTCTGGATCAGGAGGACGGTTTGCTGTTTAACGGCAGAAGACAGAGCCGTGATCGCGTGGTGACAGAGAAAATCCTTTCGATGACGGAAGGAAAGCCCCTTTGGATGAGCGCTTACAGCAGGCGTATTTTCCCGGAGGATGCGCCAGTTTGCGTGGCAGAGGATCTTGTGGGAAAGCTGGAAGAGCTGGCAGAGCCTGCAGGGAAAGATGCGGAACAGGTGGAGTCTGCGCAGGAGGAGCTGGAACGGGAGGAAGCTGCACAGAAGGAGCCTTGGCAGCAGCCGGGCGAAGCGGCCTTTTGCCTGATCGAAGAAGCAGTTAATTTGGAAAACGAAATGATCGATGAATGGATCGTTTTTCGATGGAAACGCGTTTATCCGGCGGACGTTTTTTTGAAATTTCCGGCGGATGACTGGGAGAAGGAGCTGATCGAAACCTTTGCAGGCTATTCGCATGAGGAGATCGATCTGGAACGTTATCGGAAAAAAGACAGGGCGAAATTTTAACAGGAAACAGATGAACCTGCGGACAGGACAGAAAATTTCAGGCAAGAGCAGGAAGAGAGATTATGAAAAAAGAGAAATGGAGCAAACGGCATTCCAGCGGTTTTCGAAAATGGCTCATAACAGTGTTGCTGGCGATATCCGTGCTGATGACCGGCTACAGCGTTCTGAAAGAGACTGGGGACGTGCTGCTGGATCAGGCGAAGGCATGGATGGAGGAAGGAATCGATGGGGCGCGGGACGAGGCAGGAGATGACGGTGATGTAGCGTCAGATAAGAAATGCGGCGGCACATCCGCTGCAGAAACGCCAGAGGACGGCTTCTGGGGCACTGAAATCCCCGTCTATCAGGGAAAGGCCTGGATCGAATTAAACAACAACGTTCCGCTTTTTACGAAAAAGGACTACTCGACGAAATCCTTTGAAACCTACGGCGAGCTGGACAGCCTTGGCAGATGTACGACTGCTTATGCAAACGTCGGGCAGGATTTGATGCCGACCAAAGAGCGGGAGAGCATCAGCCAGGTGAAGCCGACCGGCTGGCAGAAGTCGGAATATGACGGAATCGATGGAAAATATCTGTATAATCGTTGTCATCTGATCGGTTACCAGCTGACGGCGGAAAATGCAAACGAGAAAAATCTGATTACCGGGACGCGTTATTTGAATGTCACCGGGATGCTGCCGTTTGAAAATATGGTGGCGGATTATGTAAAAGAAACAAAGGGACATGTCCTGTACCGGGTAACGCCGGTGTTTTACCAGGATGAGCTGGTTGCGCGCGGCGTCAAAATGGAGGGCTGGTCGGTAGAGAATAACGGGGAAGGCGTATGCTTCAACGTGTTTGTATACAATGTACAGCCCGGAATTTCCATCTGTTACGCGGACGGTACGAGCAGCAGGATTGCGCAGGAAGAGACGGCAGATCCTTCGGCGCAGAAAATTTATGGGAACAGGCGCTCGAAAATTTACCATTGTCCCGGACAGGCGGCGTATGAGGAGATGAAGGATTCCCCGAACCTCGTGATTTTCGACAGCGAGGAGCAGGCGCAGGCAGCGGGCTACCGGAAAGCGGTACGCTAAACACAGAATACAAAGCAATATGAGGAAAAAAGATTCCTGTACAGGTGCGTCGAATTGGGCGAATCGTACAGGATTTCTTTTTGTAGTTGTAAAAATTGTCAAAATAGTGTTACAATAAGGATATATGTATCAGAAATGCGCATAAACTGCGCAGGGGAGAGTGGGATCGTGTATCGTATTTTAATAGTAGATGATGAAAAAATCGAGCGGACGGGACTTCGGCTTCTGCTTGGTAAAATGGATCAGAAATTTGAAATTACAGAGGCCGTAAACGGAAAAGAAGCGCTGGAATGGCTTTCCTGTAACCGCGCCGATATTCTGGTGACGGATATCCGTATGCCGTTTGTGGATGGACTGGAGCTGGTGGAGCAGGCAGCGCGGCTTTATCCGGATATGAAAGCCATGGTTTTTTCCGGCTACGGAGAATTTGAATATGCGCGCAGGGCGATGCGCTTTGGAGTAGAGGAATATATTTTGAAGCCGGTAAATCCGACAGAATTTCAGAACGCGATAAAAAAGATTATACGTGTATTGGAAGAGAGCAAACAGGAAAAGAGCCGCAGGCAGACAGAAGGCAGCCTGTTTAAGGAATATATTCTGAATGCGATTTTTAACGGGACGGACGCGGCAGAGCTTGAAAAACGCGCAGCCGGAATTTATCCGATGGATTTTCTGAACAGCTACAAACGTCTGATGCTTCTGGAGGTTAGCGGGGATTTCTTTGAAAATAAGAGCAGTCAGCTTCTGGGGGGACTTAAGCTTGCCGGCTTAAATGCAGACTATCTGAATGTGAGCCCTCAGCAGGGAATCCTTTTATTTAAATCGGAAAGCGACGACTGGAAGGAGACGGCGCGCCGGGTGCTTGGAATTTTGGAGGAGCTGAGCGGCAAGGACGCAAAATGTTACGTTGCGGTTTCCTCCGGCCTCAAGAACAGAAGTCAGCTGGCGGAGCGCTGCAGGGAGACGGAGCTTTTGATGGAAAACCGTTTTTACGGTCTGGACAGCCATATTTTCATGGCGGAATACGATGTGGAATGCGCGGACGACGTGCAGCTGGACGACAACACACTGATCAAGCAGATCCAGCAGGATGTTCGAACGAAGGATATGTTAAGCCTTTCCGAGCATGTGGACAGACTGTTCCACAATTACCGACAGAACGTCGGATTTTCCCAGATTTATGTGAAATTCGTCTTTTCCAGCCTGTTGAAGGTTTTATATGAAGCGATTCCGGGTAAAAACGACAGGGACTTAAATGAAGAAATGGAAATGCTTTACCGGACAGCGGATATCGATGAGATCCGGCGGATCATAGAAAAAAACATTCAGCTTCTGGAGCAAGAGACCCAGACGGACAGTGGCAATATTCATCGGGAGGTAGAAGAGGTCAAGCGCTATATCAATACGCATTACGGGGAAGAGATAAGCATCGAAATGTTGGCAGAGCGCGTTTTTTTGGCTCCCAGTTATCTGAGTACGATTTTTAAAAAGGAAACCGGCCAGAATTTAAGCAAATTTATCAAGATCTGCCGAATGGAAAAAGCACGCGAGATGCTGGAGGGCACGAAGGACAAAATCGTGAGCATCAGCGAAAAGGTAGGATATCCGAATGTTTCCTATTTTTGTCAGAGCTTTCGGGAGTATTATGGGATGACGCCGCAGAAATATCGCGATCAAGGAGAGAATGCAGAACAAGATGAAGAAGCTGTTGCATTGGTTTAACGGAATCAAGCTGCGGTATAAGCTGGCGATCTTTTATTCCCTGTTTTGCTTTTTGCCGGTGATGCTTTTGTTTTGGCTGAGCTTTCTGCAGATGCGAAGTATTATTGACGATAAGGGAAAAATGAACCTGCAGTCCTATCTGCAGCAGTCGGTGTCGTCGATGGACCGAACTCTGGACGGCTATAACAGCCTGTCGGATTATATTGCCTTTGACCGGACGCTGGCAGAGGTATTTTCCATGGAATATGGGACACCCTACGAGCAGTATGAGCAGCTGACACAGAAGGTGGATCCGATCCTGCGGACAGCGAGCTATTTTCATGGCGGGATGCAGCAGATCACGATCTATACGGATAATGGAATGGTCAAGCATGACACGACGGTTGCGCCGGTGTCAGAGATTGAGGAGACGGATTGGTATCAGAAGACATTGGAGCACCCGGGTCTTAACTGGTTTGCAAATTATCAGGAAGAGACACTGTTTTCCGCCCGGAAGCTTGCCTTTTCCGGTGCCAGAGAGGGCGTGAACATCCTGTATATGGATGTGGATTATCAGAAGCTTTTTACGCCGTATGCAGAAACGCTGATCTCAGAATGCGGGCTTTATATTACAGATCAGGATGGTAAGCTGGTCTTTGAGGAAAGCAGATTTTCCGGAAAGAATCAGAACTATGATCTGACGTATTCCGAATTTCTGGAGCAGCGGGATAGGGGCAGTACAGATTATATCATTCTCTGTGAGCAGTCAAATACAACAGGATGGACGGTGTGGCTGTATCAACCGGTTGGACTTGCAGGAGAAGCGATGCGGCCGATCGGAGTGATGGCGGGAGTGACGATCCTGATCTGTATCTTCGCAGCAGTGCTTGCTTATTTTATCACCTCCGGCATGGTGAGCAGCAGGATTGAACGGCTGACGCACTTCATGCAGGAGGGCAGCATGGATATGCAGATGGAGAGCGATGATCGGGATGAAATTGGGATGCTTTACCGTGGCTTTGGCAGCATGATGAAGCGAATACGGACGCTGATCAATGAAGTTTATCTCAGCAAGATCACCCAGAAGGAGGCGGAGCTGAAGGCACTGCAGGCACAGATCAATCCGCATTTTCTGTATAATACGCTGTCTTTGATCAACTGGAAGGCACTGGCGGCAGGAGAAGAGGATATCAGCAGGATGACACTGGCCCTGTCTACCTTTTACCGCACTGCCTTAAACCGCGGGCGGAATGTGCTACAGGTAGAGACTGAGCTGAGTAATACCCGTGCCTATCTGGAAATTCAAAGCATGCTGCATGACGGGGATTTTGATTACGAAATCGAAGCACAGACGGAAATCCTGCAGTGCGAGTCTCTGAATCTGATCCTGCAGCCCCTTGTTGAGAATGCGATCCATCACGGAATCGAAGAAAAAACAGACGGACGAGGTAAAATTACTGTCCGGGGATGGAAAGAAGACAATTGTGTATGGTTTATGGTAGAGGATAACGGTGTCGGGATGGAGCAGGAGGTTGCGGATAAAATCCTGACAATGGAATCCAAGGGCTATGGAGTTCGTAATGTTGATGAACGAATCCGCCTCTGTTATGGGGAAAAATATGCGATGAAGGTAGAAAGTGTTGTCGGCAAAGGTACAAAAATGACAATTCACTTCCCTGCAAGACGGATTACGAATATACAAAAATCACAAATTTCTTAAAAAAATGATATTATTCTTAAAACTTTGATATAGACGGTTGCTCTTTTGCACTTTATAATGATGTTATCAAATGAACACGAAACACCGAAAAGGTGTGGTGTATAGGAGGAAAAAGCTATGAAATTCAAAAAAGTGACAGCACTGGCGCTTTGCGTAGCAATGTCTGCAACAGCTCTTGCAGGTTGCGGATCTAAAGCAGCTACAACAGACAGCCAGACAGCAGCTCCCGCAGAGAGCGCAGCAGCAGATACTGCAGACACTGCAGATGCAGCAGAAGAAGCTCCTGTTGAGACAAAGGATGTTACCCTGAAGGTTTGGGCACCTCAGGAAGACCAGAACCCGACAGATACTTATGACAAGGGTATGCTGGCTGCAATGTGTGATGCTTTTAATGAAGCACATCCGGAATGGAACATTACATATGAATATGGCGTATGCGGTGAAGACGTTGCAAAAGACGAAGTAACCAAGGACGTTGATGCAGCAGCAGATGTTTACATGTTTGCAAACGACCAGCTGCCGATTCTGGTAGAGGCTGGTGCCATCGCAGAGCTGGGCGGCAAAAACCTGGAAGAGGTTAAGGCGACCAACTCCGAATCTATGATAAACACTGTTACTTATGAGGGCGGTGTATACGGTGTTCCTTATGCATACAACGGCTGGTTCATGTACTATGACAGCAGCAAATTTACAGAAGACGAAGTTAAGGATCTGGATGTTATGTTGGCAAAGGATCTGGGAGATGATGTGACCAATGTATGCTTCCAGCTGAGCAACTCTTGGTATATTCCTTCCTTCTTCTATGGCGTTGGCGGCACAATGTTTGGTCCTGACGGTACAGACGGCTCTGTTCCCTGTGATTTCGATGATGAAAAGGGTCTTGCAGTAACCAATTACCTCATTGACCTTGCTGCAAATCCGAAATTCACAAACCAGGCAAACGAAGAAGCAGGTAAGGCAATCAACCTGTTCACCGAAGGTAAGCTGGGTGCATTCTTTAGCGGCTCCTGGGATCGTGAAGCAATTGAAACTGCTCTGGGCGACAACTTCGCATGTGCACAGCTTCCTTCCTTCAAGGCTGGCGATTATGAAGGCACAATGAAGTCCTATGCAGGTTCCAAGGCAATTGGTGTAAATCCTACCTGCGAGAACATGGACGTTGCAGTTGCACTGGCTGTATATCTTGGCAACGCTGACTGCCAGAAGATCCGTTATGAAGTTCGTGGTGTAGTTCCGCTGGATTCCACCGGTATCGACGATGTAATGTTAAACGCTATTACCGACACTGTAAACAACACTTCTGTTGCTCAGCCTCTGGTTTCTGAGATGAACGGCTGGTGGAGCAACGCAGAAGCATTCGGCAAAGCAATCGTAGCTGGTGAGGTTAACCACGACAATGCACAGGATAAGCTGACCAACTTCATTGCAAACGTAAATGCAGGCGGCTCTCTGGAGTAAGATTCCGGCTTGATTTTAAGGCTTCACCCGATCTTCCGGTGAAGCCTTTCTTTCAGAAACGGACATTTGGGGATGACACAGTGTCTGCCTGAAACTGTATGAGGGAAAGGAAGAATACGATGGCAGCTTTTGGAAAAAAGAAAAAAGCTTCTGAATTTCCGGATGTGATACCGGTATCCGAAGCGATTCGAAAAGGTGATATTTTTACAAAACTGACCTGTCTGATCATGGGCGCGGGCAATCTTGCGAGAAAACAGATCATACAGGGACTTTTGTTCCTGACAGGAGAACTTGCATATATTCTCTATATGGTTTTCTACGGGGCAAAGGCTCTGCAGAATTTCGTTACGCTGGGTACCGAAACGCAGAAAAAGGTTTTCAATGAAGCGACACAGGTTTATGAGTATGCGACAGGAGATAACTCCCAGCTCTGCCTGCTCTATGGTGTTGTTACGTTCTTTGTGACAATTGGATTTATCCTGCTGTGGCGAGCTGCAATTCGCTCCTCCTATATTGCGCAGAAAGCACAGGAAGCAGGAAAGAAGCCGATTACCTTCGGCCAGATTTTAAAAGACTTGAAAGATAACAGGATGTATCAGCTCTTCCTGCTTTTCCCGTTCCTGGGAATTATATTGTTTACGGTAATGCCTCTGGTATTCATGATCCTGATGGCATTTACCAATTATGACCGTGATCATTTGCCGCCAGGTAAGTTGTTTGACTGGGTAGGCTTCCAGAACTTTGCCAGAGTATTAAATGCAGGCGGAGCACTTGGAGAGACCTTCTGGAGGGTGCTTGGCTGGACGATCATCTGGGCTATTTTTGCAACCTTCTTAAACTATATCTTTGGTATTATCCTGGCGATCATCATCAACCGGGATGGGACGAAGTTCAAAGCCTTCTGGCGTTTTATCTTCGTACTGACCATCGCTGTGCCTCAGTTTGTATCCCTGCTGGTAGTCAATACCATGATCCAGGAGCACGGTGTAATCAATCTGCTGTTAAAGGAACTGTTCGGTGTAGGACCGCTGCCGTTCTTGACCAATGTGACCTGGGCGAGAGTGACAGTTATTGTCATCAACCTCTGGGTCGGCATTCCTTATACGCTGCTTGCAGTAACCGGTATTTTGAAGAATATTCCTGCAGAGCTGTACGAAGCGGCAAGGGTGGACGGCGCAAATGCGTTTGTTACCTTCTTTAAGATCACCATGCCGTACATGATGTTTGTCATGACGCCGAATCTGATTACAACCTTTACAGGGAATATCAATAACTTCAACGTTATTTACCTGTTGACAAACGGCGCGCCGGCCTGCGATACCTATTACCGCGGTACTGCGGGTAAGACGGATCTGCTCGTTACCTGGCTGTACAAGCTGACAATTGATAATAAGGACTATAACCTGGGTGCCGTAATCGGTATCCTGACCTTTGTCCTGATGGCGACGTTGTCTCTGATAACGTACAGACGGACCGGATCCTATAAAAACGAGGAGGGATTCTCATGAAAAACACCAGACAGAATTCAGCAAGCATTAAAAAGAAAGTCACTAATGTGCTTGTGCATTTGTTTCTGACGATCCTTTCCGTGATCTGGGTATTCCCGATTTTCTGGGTAGTCCTGTTATCCTTCAGAGAACAGAAAGGACAGTATATCACATCGTTCTGGCCTAAAAAGTTTACGATGGCAAACTATGTGAAGCTGTTTACAGATACTGCACTGTTCAATTTCCCGAAGTGGTTTTTGAATACGCTGTTTGTAGCAATTTGTTCCTGTATCCTGACAACATTCTTTGTTTTGGCGATTTCCTATTGTCTGTCCAGACTCCGGTTTAAGATCCGTAAGCCTTATATGAATGTTGCCATGATTCTTGGTATGTTCCCCGGCTTTATGTCCATGATCGCCGTTTATTATATCTTAAAGGGCTTTGGACTGACCAAGGGTCCCATGATCTTCCTGGCGTTGATTATGGTATATTCCGGCGGTGCGGGGTTGGGCTTTTACGTATCCAAGGGCTTCTTTGATACGATTCCGAAGGCACTGGATGAAGCTGCAATCGTGGACGGCGCAACGAAATGGGATGTCTTTTCCAAGATCATTATGCCGTTGTCGAAACCGATCATTGTAAGCACGATCATGACTTCCTTCATGGCTCCCTGGCTGGATTTCATCTTCGCAAAGGTAATTGCAGGTGCGGATCCGAGATATTATACGGTTGCGATCGGTCTGTACACGATGCTGACCAAGGAAAATATCGTAAATTGGTATGCCTGCTTCGCAGCTGGCGCAGTTTGCGTTTCCATTCCGATCGCTATTCTGTTCCTGAATTTGCAGAAATACTATGCAGAAGGTATGTCCGGAGCAGTTAAGGGCTGATGGCAGTTTGTAAGGACTGACAGCAGACAGCCGAAAATAGTTTTACAGCAGGCGAAAACGAATATCGTTTTCGCCTGTTTTGCTACTGAAAACAAAGATCTGCAGAAAGGCGGATATAGGGATGAAAAAGAGACTGAGTTTAATACTATGCGTAGTGCTTCTTTGTCAGCTGCTCTCAGGATGCGGGAAAACGACGGAGACTGTCAGGGAGCCGGATGATGCATACCGCTGCTATTATGAAATTTTTGTCGGTTCGTTTTGCGACAGTGACGGAGACAAATGCGGCGATCTAAGCGGAATCACAGAAAAGCTGGATTACATCGAAGATATGGGTTTTACCGGGATCTGGCTTACACCGATCATGCCGTCACCGACCTATCACAAATATGATGCCACAGATTATTACGGGATCGATCCGTCCTTTGGAACGATGGAGGATTTTGAGACACTGCTTAAGGAATGTCACAAACGCAATATCCGGTTGATTATGGATCTGGTGTTCAATCATACCTCCAGCAGCCATCCGTGGTTTTTGGAGGCCTGTGATTATTTGGAGCAGCTTGGAGAAAAGGAACCGGACGAAAACGAGTGCAAGTATGTGAACTATTATAATTTTGCAAAGGATCAGGCACAAACTCCAAACTGGTATCAGATAGGCAGCTCGGACTGGTACTATGAGGGGGTTTTCTGGGATGGTATGCCGGATCTGAATCTGAATAGTGAAGCGGTCAGAGAAGAGCTGGAGCAGGTTGCCTCCTTCTGGCTGGAGAAGGGTGCAGACGGCTTCAGACTGGATGCGGCGAAGGAATATTTTACAGGATACGCAGAAAAGAATATAGAGGTTTTAAACTGGTTTGAAACCTACGTGAAAAGTGTAAAGCCGGAGGCATATCTGGTAGCAGAGGTCTGGGAAGGACAGGGAGTGCTGCAGGAATATTACAAAAGCGGGATCGACAGCTTATTTAATTTCCCGGCGTCACAGCAGGATGGCGCGATCATAAAGACTGCCAAGGCAAGAGTGACGCCCCAGCAGTTTTTCTCCTGGATGGTAAAGCAGCAGACTGCAGACAGACTGGCAAATCCGGATTATATTGATGCACCGTTTATCAGCAATCACGATACCACCAGGATCAGCGCCCAGTGCGTCAACAACGAAGAGCAGATGAAATTTGCGGCAGGGTTGATGATGATGATGCCGGGCAGTCCCTTTGTTTATTACGGAGAAGAGCTGGGGATGAAGAGCTCCGGAACAAAGGATGAAAACAAGCGCCTTCCAATGTACTGGTCTGCACAGGATTTGTCTAAGACACCGGATGCGCCTCAGACAGCAGATGCAGTGGAGCAGAAGTTTCCGTCTGCGGAGGAGCAGGAAAAGGATCCGGGGTCCATTTTACAGTATTATAAGAACGCCATCGAGTTGCGCAGAAGCAATCCGGAAATCGCGAGGGGAAGTATAAGTGTTCCGGACGGAGAGCTTCCGGAAGATATCGGTGTGCTTTTGACAGAATGGGAAGGAAAGGTAAGTGTAATTTTATGTAATAATGCAACGGAATCTGTGGAAATAGACTTGCAGCAAGCCCTTCCGGAAGGTTATAATTATACTCTAAAGGGCAGTTTAAACGTTGGAGACCAGCAGGAAAAGCTGGAGAATAACAAGCTGGAATTGCCCGCCTATGGAATTGTGATCCTGAAACAAAGCGGGGTGGATTAAAGAATGAGACGAAAACGCTGGCTGGCTGCTATTTTGGCGGCAGGGACAGCCTGT
>ULVH01058184.1_pt1 | contig 14622 bp, 9 predicted proteins | sample 1959261 | NCBI WGS metagenome assembly ULVH01 (sample SAMEA4835781, study PRJEB28245) | human gut metagenome | biome: gut microbiome; material: fecal sample | place: Denmark | collected 2008
TCTGCCGAAGAGTCTTCCGATGATGGCGCCGATGCGGAAGAATAAGTGAACGTAATGATTGTTGAAATACTCTAAGCGGTACTATGGCAAACGTATTTTCTGAAGCAAATTTTGAGGATGAAGTTCTGAAGTCCGACATTCCTGTGCTTGTCGATTTCTGGGCTACATGGTGCGGGCCCTGCCGCATGATCGCCCCGATTATTGACCAGCTTTCTACGGAATTGGCCGGTAAGATCAAAGTGGGCAAAGTGGATGTGGACGCCAACAACGGACTGGCCGCCACCTATGGTGTGCGCACTATCCCCACTCTTCTGATTATCAAGGACGGGGAAATCATGGATACGATGGTGGGAGCTTCTTCCAAGGACGCTATCATGCAGCGTTTGCGTCCGTTCATGTAAATCATCGGACTGGTTTATTCATTCAAACCGGCCTGCTGCGGAATTTACTGCGGCAGGCCGGTTTTTTTTACCGGGCAGCATTATTAGAAAAGGACGGATGGGAGAGGATAAAGAAGGAATGGTTCGCTGGAGGAAGATTCATTTTTTCTTGGCAGAACCGTCATGGGAGAATACATTACCAGCGTAGATTCCGAGCAGCGGGGCTATTCCCCGCCCCTTTTTTCGTTATGCGATTTATCTCTGCCATTCTGCCTTTCCTTTCAGTCTGCTGCCTTCTTCCCTCCGCCTGGGGTGCGGGCAACATGGCGCCGGATTTAAAGTCTGGTGCGTTCTGGAAGCTGCCTCAGCCGGATTTGTTCGGAAAGTATTTTAACGGAGAGCCCGGCGGCTGGGTGGATAAAGGCAAGACCCAGCTCCGGATTGCGAAGCCCTCCATCAAGATAGGGGACATGTCCCTGGGGGAAATGCTGGTGAACTGGAAGGACGGAGCCCCCCAGTCAATGACTGTCATGATGTACAACAAGGGGGATAACGGGGCCATTGGCAAGGATGAATTTGACAAGCGCCTGGAGCTCATCAAGGAATCCCTGACCGCTCTTACCGGGATTCAGCCCAAGGAGTACCGGGCCTCCCGTAAGGAGGCGGTAGTCAAAGTCAACGGCTGGTCCTGGATTTGGGACAACGGGGCGATTACCCTGGAGATCAATACATCGCGGGAGGGCAGGGAGTTTGAAGCGGAATTTATCCGGATGAAGGCCGGTCCCACGGAAGATTCCATCGCGAGGGGAGATGCTTCTTCCCGGGCCAGAAAGGCGGATATCAAGCAGCACGTCAGGAAAGAAGGAAAGCGGGTGGTGATTCAGGATATTCCCATGGTGGACCAGGGCCAGAAAGGTTATTGCGTGGTGGCTACCGCCGCCCGCATTTTTGCCTATTATGGAATGGACTATGTGGATCAGCATGAACTGGCTTCCCTGGCCAATACCTCTGCGGACGGAGGCACTAATACGGCGGCAATGGCGGAAAACCTGAAAAAAATCGGGACGCGCTTCCAGATACGGATCAAAGTGCTGGATTCCCTGGCGAATTCCCGTGATTTCAGGAATCTGCTGAAAGCCTATAACCGCGCCGCCTCCAAGCTGAAAAAAGAGAAGGTGGAAAATGAACATGACTGGTCCGGTTTCTGGGACAATGCGGACGGAGAAGTCCTGAAGCTGGCGCGTGCCGGATCACCGTCCCAGGTGGACAGGTGGCTCAATGCCATCAGGCCCTATATCATGGCGGGCATACCCGTGTTCTGGTCCGTGCAGCTTGGCATTGTTCCGGAACCGTTGCGTTTGTCCCAGACGCGCGGAGGCCATTTGAGGCTGATTATCGGTTTTGACGAGGAAAAGAAAACGCTTATCTTTTCAGATTCCTGGGGGGCCGCCCATACGGAGAAGGAAATGCCGCTGGCGGATGCCATCGCCATTACGACGGGGCGGCAGGTCATGCAGCCTTCCAAATAACAGGTGCGGCATATCCCCTCCTTCTCTGCCGGAAAATCCGGAATATTCTCTCCGTGGTGAAGCAATTCTGCTGGCATGGGCAAGGCGCTGTATTATACTTGCGCCATGATGAACAGAACATTGGTGAAACATGTCCTGGACAGTGAGGAGGAAATGCCGGACGTACTGATTCAGGGATGGGTGCGTACGCGCCGTGATTCCAAGGCTTTTTCCTTTCTGGAGGTGAATGACGGTTCCTCCGTCGCCTCCCTGCAGGTCGTGGCGGATGAGGGTATCCCCGGCTATGAACGGATTGGAGAAATGGCTACGGGGTCTGCCGTGAGCATCCGCGGCGCTCTGGTTGCCGGGCAGGGAAGGCAGCGATGGGAATTGCGCGCCGCTTCCCTGGAGCTGGTGGGGGCTGTTCCGGATTCCTATCCCTTGCAGAAAAAGGGGCATACGCCGGAGTTTCTGCGTTCCATCGCCCATTTGCGCCCCCGCACCAACCTGTTTGGAGCCGTGTTCCGTATGCGCAGCAGGCTGGCCTTCGCCATCCACCGCTTTTTCCAGGAAAGGGATTTTTCCTGGGTCAGCACTCCCATTATTACCGCCAGTGACTGCGAAGGGGCCGGAGAAATGTTCCGCGTGACGACTTTGGATGTGGGAGACGCTGCTTCCCGTGACGCCTCCCGGGATTTCTTCGGCAAGGCGGCCTACCTCACGGTAAGCGGCCAGCTGGAAGGGGAAGCGTTCGCGTGCGCCCTGAGCAACATTTATACCTTTGGCCCCACGTTCCGGGCAGAGAACTCCAATACTACGCGCCATGCGGCGGAATTCTGGATGGTAGAGCCTGAAATGGCATTCTGCGACCTGTATGGAGACATGGACATGGCGGAAGAGTTTGTCCGTTTTCTCGTCGGCGATGCCTTGGCAAACAGCGCGGAAGAAGTGGAATTCCTGACCCGTTTTGTAGACAAGGGGCTGCGGGAACGCCTGGAGCATGTGAAGGAAACGCCGTTTGTGCGCTGTTCCTATACGGAAGCCGTGGATATCCTGCTCAAAAGCGGCAAAACATTTGATTACCCCGTTTCCTGGGGCATCAATCTGCAGAGCGAACATGAACGCTTCCTGACGGAGGAGCATTTTAAATGCCCCGTCATCGTATACAACTACCCGAAGGAGATTAAACCCTTCTACATGCGCCTGAATGAAGACGGAAAGACCGTTACCGCCATGGATGTGCTGGTGCCCGGCATCGGTGAAATCGTGGGTGGCAGCCAGCGTGAGGAGCGGCTGGATATTCTGGAGGAAAACATGCGCCGCATGGGCATGAATGCGGAAGCGTACCGGTGGTATGCGGATCTGCGCCGCTACGGCACGGTGCCGCACGCCGGATTCGGGGCCGGGTTTGAACGCCTGTTGATGTTCGTGACCGGGGTGACCAACATCCGCGACGTCCTGCCTTTTGCCCGTACCCCGCGGAATTGCGATTTCTGACCTGCTCCGGAAAACGGATTTTTCCGTCTGGAAGGATGCTATATGGTTCCGCAGGATAAATGTTGCGGTATAAGGGAGGCGTGCGCAAACCGGGCCAGCGGCAAAAGAAAACCCCGGCTTTCCTTTAGGAATAAGCCGGGGTGGAATCAGACATGCGGAAGAGGCTACTGTCTCTTTCTTCTTAACAGCAGACCGCCCAGTCCCAGGAGGCTCAGCGTGGCCGTTGCGGGTTCCGGAACGGTTTCGTAGTTAATCAACACCTTGATGATGTCGTTTTCCGTGACCTGTGTTACATCCGCTTGAATTTGGTTGTTGCCGGTAATGTCCAGGCCGCTCAGGTCCAAATTGAGATTGCCTCCCAGTTGGGAAGATTTAATGGAAGCGAGTTCAATAGTTCCGCTTCCGGAAAGGTTGTTCATATCCAGTGTGCCGACGAAGGTGACGGTTTTCCCATTGGTCCAGAAGCTGGGGAGATCCGTGGCAACCCAGGAACCGTGTTCCTCCGCCGTAAACGTGCCGAAGTTCAGCGTGAAATCACGTCCCAGTCCAAGGGCGTTGCTGGATTAAAATATCAATTGGGAATTGCCTTTCAGCGTGAAAGAATTAACGTTGAGATCTCCTATTTCCGTTGTACAAAGCAGGGAGCTTCCGGAGTCTATTTGGACTGTGTTAGTGGCTCCGAAATAAGAATGCCCGGTGGACCAGGTGATCGTTCCGGCATTTTCTCCGATGATGGCGGTATCGCTATCGCTTTGCGGATAATAGCCGTTCGGCGCGCCGTTGACCGTCCAGTTGTTGGAATCTCCGTAAATTCCGTTCCCTGCCGCTCCGCTCCAGACGTAGGTGGCAGCCTGGGAAAGACCTGCGGAAAGGCAACATAAGATGCAGAATGTAGATAATTTCATGTTGATCAGGTACTTCAAAAAAGCACGGGTAACGGATTCCCAATTCGAAAAATAAATCCACGTCTCTTTATTATGCATAAATAATTGGAATTGTGAATTATATAATGGTTTTAAATTTCCCGCAGGAAAGTTTCTGGTTATAAGACGACTCTGTTCATGTATTTGTATAAACATCTCGTTTTTATCGTTTAGTGTTGACTTCGGATTGGGAATCCGCAGAGGAATTAAAAGAACGGATGCGGAAACATACGGAAAACCCTTTCCCGCGTGGGGCGGGAAAGGGCCTACCATAACCAAGTAAAAGCATGCGCTGGAGCGCTCTCCTACTTAGAACGTATAGCTGAGGGCGCCGTTGATACCGTGGGCGGTCAGCTTGTTGCGGGTCTCGAACTGGTAGCAGACGCGTGCTCCCCACTGGTTGGAGAAGAGCACATCAATGCCGGCATTCAAACGGAATGCGGTGCGGCCAACATTGACGCCGCGGGCGTTCCAGGTTCCGAGGGGGCCGGCGACATTGGATTTCGGATTCATGCGGCTCACATCCTGGGATACGGCTACCGTCAAGGCCGGGGTGATGGTGGTGCCTCCGTCCGTCTGGTAGGCGCGGGCGATCGTAATGCCGACAGGAATGGTCCAGTTCTGGGCCCGGGCGTGGCCGAAGGTGCGCCCATAAGGTCCGCTTTCAGAGAATCCCTTGAGTTCGGAAGTCATGAACTCAATACCCGTGTAAGGTGTTATAAAGGCCCTGTCGAGTGCGAAACGTTCCGTCCAGGTGCCGTAAAGGGCGCCGCTGAAGGTGTCCGTATCTGCTCTGCCGTTGGCGGCGGACCCCATGATGTAGGAATCACCTTTGAAACGGGAACGTCCGTAGGCGCCGTAGCCGTCCAGAGTGAACTTGCTGTCCCTGAAGGGATGCATGCGTCCATAAATCATGGCCAGGAAGGAATCGACGTCGTAGTCGGCGCCGATGCCTGTCTTATCCTTGAAGCTGCCGAAGCTTTGACCGGCGGCGATGCCGATCAGGGAACCTTGAGCGGCTTTGTAGTCAATGCCTACGGCATAACCGCCGGCATTGTACTTATACCCGGAAACACCGTCGCGGGCATCCTGATCATCCCAGATTCCCATGCCGCCCACCCAGATATTGCCGTTGCCTCTGGCGATTGTCTTGCGGGCGATCGGAGAACCCTTGGCGTCCACTACTTCAACGGTGTCTTCCGTCTGGCGTGCCATGGAGGCGGCGGATTGAATGCGCCCCAGGTCGGCGAAGTTCCGCACGGTGCGGCTGGCTGCCCAGGTGAAGTTCACCACGTGTTCACCGCTGACGGACTGGATGATGCGGGCCGCTTCATCCGCGCTCGTGGCCCGGAACAGGTTTTCATAGAACTGGGCGGCGGGAGAACCGGCGGCCACATTCAGACGGTTGTTTTCCAGAGCGGCCGCTACGGTGTAAACGTTGCCGTTGTAGCCGGACATGGGGCCGTCAATGCCCTTCATATCCTGGGTGATGGTGGTGGTGCCTTCCGCCGTTCCCGGAGCCATGGTGGTGCTCAGAAATACGTTGTTCAGCAGGCGTCCGGAAATGTCCGTGCCGTTCAGCGTGACCGTCACGCTTTCCGTCCCCTTGCGGAGTTGGGCGAGCGGAACGGGATTGCCGCTGGCGTCGGATACCTGGATGCCTACGCGGGAATTATCCTGGAACGTGGCGGGAGTGCCGAAGTCCAGTACGGACCCGTCGCTCAGCAGCAAGGTAGAATCGCCTCCGAAAGTGGCGGAAGCTCCCTTCATGGTGGAATTCTTCGCCAGGGTCACCTGTCCCGTCCGAATGTCGTAAACAGTATCGTCCGTCCCCATTACGGCGCCGTCAATGGACTGGAGCGGACCGACTTTTCCGGTGGCGGAGTCAACGGCGCCGAAGGTGGCATGGCCGATGATCAGGTTGCCTTCAAGCTGCTGGTAGGTTCCTCCGAACGTATCGGTGGTTCCTGTGCCGCCGTAAACGAGAGTTCCCGCTCCGGTCTTCGTCATGACGGTCTGGTCAGCAGCCAGCGGAGCGGCGTCAGCCGTGGAAGCGGCGGCCGTGGTGGAGATGCCGTCATTGATGAAGGTATAGGCGGTGGCGTCCGTATAAACGTTGATCTGGGTGTTTTGGCCAGCTTGCACGGAACTGGAAACGTCGTTGGAAGTATTGCCGGAAAGGATTGCTCCGGAGCCGATGTACAGGGTTTGTCCGTCCGCCAGGTTGATGGCGGCTTTGCCGTCGCTGGTGGCGGTGTTGTCCAAGACCTGGGTACCGTCCCCGATGGAAATCTGGCCACCTGCGGAGATCACGCCGTCAGCGGCGGTATTGCCGGTGATGACGCTGTTGTTGCCGATGGCGATATTGTCATCCGCTGTCAGGGTGGAATTTCCCTTGACGGTAGTATTTTCACCCAGCGTGACGCTGCCTTCGATGGTGCCCAGCTTTTCAGTGCTTGCGACGGTATTCCAGCTGCCGCCGTCATTGCTGTAAACGGTTTTGTTCAGGTCGGCGGATTCTGCGGAAACAGTAGTGCCATCCAGGATGGAATTGTCTCCCAGGGAAATATTGCCGCCCTCAGTTTTGAGGGTGACGGCCCCGGCTGTGGTTTCTCCAAGAATGATGCCGCCGGAGACGCTGTCATCCATAGAGTCGATGACGGTTTTGCCGGTCTGGGCGTTGGAGGCGTCAAACTGTTCCGTAGTTACGGTTCCGATTCCCGCTGTGGAGGTCACATCTCCGTTCAGCGCAACCTTGGATGCCGGATCGCTTACGATTTGGCCTGTCGCCGTTACGGTATCCTGCATCGTGACGTTGTTGCCCAGGACCACGGCCTGTTCGTTGGAATTATTGTAAGTATTGTACGTCGTCTTGGTATAGGCTTGGCCGGTCGGCGGCGTTGCCGGATCTACGGTTTGAGCTGCCTGGCCGGTGACGGTAACGGCTTTTTCCATGGAAACATTGTCGCCGATGCCTACCTGTCCGTTCGTGGAGGTGACGGTGGCTCCCACCGTCTTGGGATTGGCAGCATCATTCGTACCTTCGATGGCAATATTCCTGCCATCAATAGTTGTGGTATTTGAAGCATTCGTCACTACAATGTCATTGTCGCTTCCCAGAGGTTCACTCAAGGTGACGTCGTTGAAACTGACTTGGTTGTTAACCAGATTGTAATTGAAATTAACCAGTTTGTTGCTGGCGTCCGTCATTTGAATGGTGACGTTGCCCGTTCCGGAGATGGCGTTCAACTGGGCTCGTTGCTCTTGGGTCAGCGTAATATTATCGGAGCCGGAAGGTACGGTAATCGTGATGGTTGAAGCTTCATTGGAAGCGGCAGCCTGGTTCCAGGCCGTAACGAATTCATCGGCACTGTTGACTGCATAGTCAGCTGCCGTAGCAACGGAGAAACTGCCAAGGCAGGCGATAACAGCCGCCAGCAGCATATGTGGGAGTCTTAATTTCATGCTTTTTATTTGTTTAATGATTAGATGGTTATGCGTTCGTGACAATCACGGCGCCCGAGATTTTAGATGATTCTCATTCCGGTTCGTTCACCGGAATGACATGAGAGAAATTAATGAAAATAATAATTAAAATTGTTCATGATGAATTGGTTATATTTCTTCTTCAAATAATTTAATCATGACATGTTTTTTCAGTTTTGAGCCGGGAAGGAATTTCAAGAACATCCAGGTCAATTCATTTTTTATAGCAACAATTTTGATTATCTCTAAAAATTCTTGAAAACAGTTATTTTCGCGGATATGGAGAAGTTAATTGCTAATTTTACGAAAAGAGCCTTGATATACGCAGAACCGTGAAGGTCAGACATTCAGAGAGAGGATAAAAAACGGCGGCTTTGAGAATCCCGAGACCGCCGTTTTTTAATTTGGGAGTATCAAAATGCTGTTGCACGACGGCTTTTTCTTTTACCGTCGTCCCACAGATTTACGTTTCTATGAAATTATTTCACATAGATATTTTCCTGTAAGGCTTTCAGCCGTTTCAGCGATTTTTTTAGGCAAACCAGTTGCTACAATTTGTCCTCCTGCTTTGCCGCCTCCCGGCCCCATATCGACCACATAATCGGAATTGGCAATCATGTTTAAATCATGCTCAATGACGATAACTGTTGCACCGGCATCAACAAGTTTCTGAAATACGCCAATTAGTATCCGTACATCCAGCGGATGAAGTCCAATCGTTGGCTCGTCAAATACAAATATGGCGTCGTCCTGTGCCTTTTCCATTTCAGCCGCCAGCTTTAGCCGCTGTGCCTCACCGCCGGACAGGGCAGGAGTTGCTTCGCCTAAAGTTAAATAATCCAAACCTAAATCAGAAAGAATTTGGAGCTTTTCTTTAACCTTTTTCACGTCACATAAGCGTTCTAACGCCTGCTCCACGGTCATCCCCATCAGTACAGGCAGAGAAATACCGGGTGCGTTCACCTTGTCTTTTTTAGAGCGATAACGAATTGCCTCCGCTTCTTTCCCATAGCGGGAGCCGCCGCAGTCCGGGCAGATGATATCCACGTCCGGGAGAAATTGCACATCCATTGTAATTTGACCTGTTCCGTCACAACCAAAGCAACGGAGTGACCCAGTATTATAGGAAAAGTCACTTACTTTATACCCTTTTGATTTTGCTTCCGGGACAGCTGCATAAAGCCGGCGCAAATCATCTAATATCCCGCTGTATGTTGCAACGGTAGAACGGCCATTCACGCCAATAGGTGTTGCATCAATAAGATTTATACGTTCAATACCGGCTACCTCCACGCTTTTCACATGGTCAGGCATCGGCGCTTTCGCTATGGCAGCTTCTATGGCGGGAATAAGACTTTCCAAAATCAGTGTTGTTTTGCCGGAACCGGAAACTCCTGTTACAGCAATCAGCCGACCTTTGGGGATGTCTAAATCAAGGGCATGGACTGTATGCAAAGGAGCAGTAGACAGTTTGATATGCCCATGTGCAAACATGGCCTCCGGCGTTGCCGTTTCTCGGATAACCGGTTTTTCCTTGTCTGCCAAAAATCCAGCGATGAGTGAACTCGTTTTTTTTGCTACTGCTTTAATCGTTCCCTGTGCAACTATCTGTCCGCCATGCTCTCCAGCTTTTGGGCCCATTTCAATTAACCAATCAGCAGCCTTTAAAACTCGCACATCATGGTCTACCAATATCACAGAATTACCATGGGCAATAAGATCATCTATAACGCCCAACAGCCCATCTACATTTGCTGGGTGTAAGCCAATAGACGGTTCATCCAACACATAGAGAACACCTGTGGTACGGTTTCGTACAGCCCTTGCAAGCTGCACGCGTTGACGCTCTCCGGTGGAAAGCGTTGTTCCGGCCCGGTCAAGGGTAATATAATCCAGACCTAAGTCAGAAAGACGTTTTGATACATGCAGAAATTGACCGCAGATACTTTCCGCCATTGTTTTTAGTTCTTCCGGCATGGAAGCAGAAATCGTCTTTATCCAAGCGGTTAAATCGCTTAATGTCATTTTGGTGATTTCCGCAAGGTTTTTTCCGCATAGCAGACTTGATAACGCCCGCTTATTGAGCCGGGAGCCTCCGCAATTCGGGCAGGTGTTCCGCTTCAAAAATTTTTCTACCCGCTTCATTCCCTTTTCGTCTTTAACTTTAGCAAGGGCATTTTCCACGGTATAAACAGCGTTATAATAGGTAAAATCCATTTCTCCCGCTTGATTGCTGCTCTTTGCTTTATAAAGGATATGTTTCTTTTCTGGCGGACCATGAAAGACGATCTCCCGTTCCTGTTCTGTCAACTCCGAAAAAGGTACATCGGTTCGAACGCCCATCGCCCGGCATACGTTAGTCATCAGCGACCACATCAAAGAATTCCACGGCGCAACTGCTCCTTCGTCAATGGAAAGGGACTCGTCAGGCACTAAAGTTGTTTCGTCTACTGCTTGAACAATTCCAGTTCCTCCGCAGGTGTGACACGCTCCTTGGCCATTGAATGAAAAACTTTCTGCGCTGAGACCGTCAAATACCGCTCCGCATACAGAGCAGACAAGGGGACGCATTGCCGCGACGTTGACCGATGGCGAAAGCAAATGTCCATTGGGACAGCGGTGATTTCCCAAGCGGGAAAACATAAGCCGGATTGAGTTCAAAAGTTCGGTAGCCGTTCCAAATGTACTGCGGACACCGGGAACAGCGGGACGTTGACGAAGAGCAAGGGCAGCCGGGACATATTCTATACTGTCAATTTTTGCCTCTGCCATCTGTATTATACGCCGCCGAGTATAGGCGGACAATGCCTCTAAATAGCGGCGGGAACCTTCGGCATAAAGTACGCCCAAAGCTAAAGAGGACTTTCCTGATCCTGACACCCCCGTAATTCCTACCAGCTTGCCCAACGGGATATCTAAATCAATATTTTTCAGATTATGAACACGGGCGCCACGGATTTCAATGTGATCCGGTCTACTTTGAAAATTAGAAAACTGGCTCATAAGTGTCGCTTTTTTTTAATTATACACTTTATTATATCATCCCCATCGCCAGATTTTGATATTTGGAAAAGAACAGGGCTTTCACAGAAAACCATGAAAGCCCCGCTGACGGCATCAAATTATTTTTCCTGTGCCGGGGCAACTTTGGCATAACCATTCCATGCGAACAGGGCTTCTTTTGTTTTGTCCGCCACTATTTTGTCAATATTGCAGAGATACAGGTAATGATTGCCAGACTCCACAGTTTCAGCTAGCGATGCCACAAAAGCAATAGGGCTGTCCTCCGGGATCTGAATGTCTGTTCCGTCAATGTTTTGCAGAGCGACTGGAAATTCCTTCAGTTTGTCAATCTGCCCGCCGTTTTTAGAGCCGTAAGCCATGACCGCATCTTTCAAGCTGACGCCAGGGGCAGCGAGTACGGCTTTGCCGGTCTTGCGGATATTTTCGCCGGAATTGGCGGTTTTACCCATTGCAAAGGCCAGCATAGGAGGGTTAAACGAGGAGTACATGAAGAATGAAACGGGAGCCATGTTCAGCATACCGTTCTCTTTTTTGGTGCAAACCAACACGAGAGGATTGGGAGAGGTGATAGCCGTCGCCTGACCTATATTGATTTCTTTCATTGTAAAACGATTATAAATATTTAACTTTGCTTGTTGACTTCTATTAGTAAGATAATTATACTAAGGATAAAATTTTTTTCAAGTACGCATATTGTTCTGACTCAGTACGGTTGACTATACTAATAGAGAAAGGAAGGCATTTTTCATGCACAAGGATATGACCTACGATGAATACAGGCATGAAGTGAAAGAGGGAATTTTGACTGAAGCGGGGAATTGTCCTGTGACTCCACTTCTGCTTATGTTGCAGGGGAAATGGAAATTTCAAATCCTTTATGAATTGTTTATTCAAGATCCCATCCGCTTTGGTGAGTTAAAAAAAAATATTAATGGTATTACAAATACCATGCTTGCCTCTTCCCTTCGAGAATTAGAAAAGGACGGGCTTGTGTCCAGAATGCAATTCAACGAGATACCGCCCCGTGTTGAATACTCTCTTACGGAAAAGGGGCAGGCATTATTGCCTGTATTCTATGAAATGACGAAGTGGGGATTTCAGTATATTCCGTAAATACTTACTTACAAAAACGCATATGAAATATTTCCCTAAGCGCTTTCCCGCCAAAATCAGAAAGCTATATATTTAATTTTGCAAACCAGCAGGAATGAAAAGAGGGTTTGGGATGCTTCCCAACAAGCGTTTTGAGAAGCAAAATACGGAAGTGGGTATTGGCTTTGCTGGATATGGCGGTGATGAACCGCAGCGGTAGAAACGGAAGGATGCGGTAAGAGCCGCGGTGTCCACGGTTTTTGGAATATGGCCGGGGTTGTCGGGGAATTCCGTTCTCCGGGAAAGACGGAAATATCTCCGGATAAGGGTTGGAAGCAGGAATTCAAACGGGTGGGAAAAGAACCCTTCGGAAACTCTGCGCCACGTTTTCCCTGTCCGGCGGGAGAAGATTGAGAACCGGCGTTTCCCGGATATGACCCGGGAGAGGAGATCTGGATTATTCCACCTCCCACTCTTCCACCAGGCCGGCTGGGAATTCATCCAGAAAGCGGGAGGGCATTTGCATGAAGGTTCCTCCCTGGGCGCGGCAGTTCCAGCGGGGGTAGGTCAGGTAAAGCTGGTCCTTGGCGCGGGTAATGCCTACATAAAAGAGGCGGCGTTCTTCTTCCAGCCCGGCCAGGTCTCCGTCATCAATGACCCGCTGGTGCGGAAACATGCCGTCGCACAGGCTGATCAGGAAGACGACAGACCATTCCAGTCCCTTGGCCTGGTGGATAGTGGACAGGGTGACGGAGCCACCGGAGAAGTCCGCCGCGGCGCTTTCATCATCCGTGTTGCCCAAAAGGGAAAGCTGGGAAAGAAAATCCTCCGTGGATTCAAAGCGTTCGGAAAATCCGGCCAGATGCAGAAGGTCCTGCCTGCGCTGGTCGTAATTTTCGAATGCGGCCTGCATGTACTCGTCGTACACGGCCTCATTGATGGAAAGGAGCATGGAGGCCGGTCCGGCCAGCTTTCCGGCAGGAGCCAGTTCATCCAGTGTGTAGCAAAGCTGCGTCCAGGCCGTTCTGGATTTGGCAGGAACCGGGAAATCCAGCATCAGGGCGGAAAAGGATTCCGGAGGGGTTTCTTTCCGGCTTTCCGGGCAGGCGGTCCAGCGTATCCAGAGTTTTTGGGCCATACCGGGGCCGATGCCGGGCAGCAGCATCACCATGCGGCGGAAGGAAAGTTCATCCCTGGGATTGACCACAAAACGCATAAATGCCACCACGTCCTTAATATGGGCCTGCTCGAAAAACCTGATGCCGCTGGTGATGCGGAAAGGTATTTCTCCGCGGGTCAGTTCCATTTGCAATTCCATGCTGTGGAAGTGGGCGCGGTAAAGCACGGCTATTTCACTGGGGTCCGTGCCTTCTTCAATGAGATCCCTGATACGCTGGACGACAAATTTGGCCTGCATCCGGTCGTCGTTGAGCGGGACGAGGGCGGGGGGCATTTCCCCGGTGGGCCGCACGGAGCGGAGTTGTTTTTCAATTTGAACTTCGTTGGCGGCGATAGCCGCGTTGGAAAGTTCCAGAATTTCCGGCACACTGCGGTAATTGGTTTCTATCTTGAAAGTCTTTGCCGCCGGATAGCGGGTAGTGAAGCTGAGGATGTTTTCCATGTCCGCTCCGCGCCAGGAGTAGATGCTCTGGGCATCGTCCCCCACCACCATCAGCTGGCCGTGTTCCCGGGCCAGCATGTCGATGAGGCGGCTCTGGAGGTAATTGGTGTCCTGGTACTCATCCACCAGAATATGCTGGAAGCGGGAACCGTACAGGGCACGCAGGTGCTCCTGTTCCTGAAAAAGCCTCACGACGTTGAGAAGCAGGTCGTCAAAGTCCATGCTGTTGGTTTCCTGCTTGCGGGCTACGTATTGGTCATGCACCTCCAGGATGGCGTCCAGGTGGTTGGAAAGGTAGGGATAGGCGTTTTCCTGCGTTTCCCGGATATTGGCTCCCTCGTTGTCTGCCAGACTGAACAGGGATGAAAGAACTTCCGGCTTGGGGAAGCGGGTGGATTTCTCATCCAGTTTGAGGGATTTGACCACGCTTTTAATCATGGATTTGCGGTCGTCGGAGTCCATGATTGTAAAAGCCGGTGTATATCCCAGGTATTCCGCATGCTGGCGCAGGATGCGGTTGGCAATGGAATGGAACGTGCCGCTCCACAGGCGGGACAAGTCCAGGGGAATCAGGGAACGCACCCGTTCCGTCATTTCCCGCGCCGCCTTATTGGTGAAAGTAAGCAGCAGAATGTTCCATGGGTCCGTACCGTGATCCAGAAGCCAGGCCACGCGATAAGTCAGCGTGCGCGTTTTTCCCGATCCGGCTCCTGCGATGACAAGAGCCGGCCCCGGTTCTGAAGAAACGGCGGCGTACTGTTCTTCATTGAGGGCCGTACGGTAGTCGATCCCGGAGATGGGGGCGACCGGCGCGGCATCCTGCCTGATGACGTATCGGCGAGCCATGGAATATGGTTAATAATTGACAGGCAACAGTAAATAGAGAAGTTGGAAAGGCTTGTCCCTTCTCTGCTCTCTGATGACTCTTTTAAAAGTCCAGGTACATTTCTGCGCGGCGGTTTTCCTTGCGGGCTTCATCCCTTGTTTCTTCGTCTGCCGTGGGGGAGTAGGTTCGGCGCGGCTGAGATTTGCCGAATCCCTTGGTAACGATTCTTTCCGCAGGAACGCCGAACTGGACGAGCTGGGCTTTC
>ULVH01036182.1_pt1 | contig 14465 bp, 9 predicted proteins | sample 1959261 | NCBI WGS metagenome assembly ULVH01 (sample SAMEA4835781, study PRJEB28245) | human gut metagenome | biome: gut microbiome; material: fecal sample | place: Denmark | collected 2008
CTTGAATCCTACATTGCCAAGTTGGAAGAAGCCCGGAAGGCCGGGAACAACGTGGCCCAGGCGGATGCCCTGAAGAATATCCAGGACCTGGGACGGCGCATCAAGACGGCCGGAGATGCCGGACAACTCACCTCCACGCAGGTCAAGGGGCTGGCGGGGCAGATTACCATAGCGGCAACGCGCATTCTGGGCATGTCCAGCTCGCTCCGGGGAGCTATCCCGTTCATTCATTTATTCGGAACCACCATCAAAACGGCGATGGGGCCGCTGGGCTGGGCCATGCTGCTGATCCAGGGGCTGACCGCCGGCATTACCGCTTTGATTGACCACTTCAAGGCCAAAAGCGACGAATTGGAGCGGCAGGCGGAACAGGCAACCGAAAGGATGAAAAAACGTGCCAGGGATGCTGCCGAATCTATCAAAAAGAGTTATGAAGCTATCCAGGACTATAACAAAGCCGACCGAACACAGGAAATCAACAAAGGGTTTGAAGACTTTGTGAAGGGCATTACGACGCAATACCGTTTGCAAACGCAGGAGATTGAACGGCAAATCCAGCTACGGAGGGAGGAAGCCGCCCGCCAGAAGGGGATTGACACGCAGGAAGCCGAACTTGCCCGCGTGAAGTTGGACAATGACTTTGAAGACGGAAAAATCACCGAGAGGCAACGGGACTACGGCATGATGATGATCAACCAGAATCTTGACGATAAAATACGCCGCCGAGATCTGGAAGTAGCGCAGAAGGAATTCATGGACTACGGAAAGCAGTTGGATACGGCCGTTCAAAACCGTGACCGTTTACAAGACAAGGACTTCGATATGAAGTTTATTCAAGGGCAGATGCCCTCCCTCCAGGAGGTTGAAAGACTGTTCCTGCAACAGTTCAAAGCCCAGGAACGGATTGATGCGAGTAACAGGAAGCTTCCGGAGACAGAGAAGAGAATAGCTGATCTCGAAAAGGTTGTAAATACTGCACTGAGTAAAGGAGTTGAACCGGGGGAAGCGTACAATGAGCTACTCCGCCAGAAGGAGAAAAAGGAACGTCTTCTATCTGCCCGTGATGCCGCTAAAAGTGAAGGCAATGCCGCCACTATCCGAATAAACGAACTCCGAGATTTGTTCCGCCAATCCGGAGTGAACTTTGAACCTTCCTACCAGCAGGGAACGGATGTAACCAGCCGAACTAGGGAATATCAGAAAGCCCTGGAAGACCAAAAAACCAAGGCAAAAGAACTTGCGGACAAACTTGTTGATGCCAGAGAAGAAGCCGGGAAGCTGGGGGATATTATGGGGGCCTATGAGCGCAACATTGTTGATCAGGAGTGGGGTATCAGGACGCAAGACCGGCTCAATTCCGCCAATATCGACCTGTTCAACAAACGGGCCGACAAAAAGGAAGCTCAGGAAGCCAAGAAGGCCCGGGAAAAGCTTGAGAAAGAGCAGGAGCGGGAATTGAAGAAGCTTCAGCGGGAACAGCAAAAAGATGCGTCTAAAACTTTTGTACAGGGATTGCTTATGAAGACTGGCGAAAGCTCTAGCCCCCAGCAATCAGACCTAGCCAACAAGGCGCTTGATGCCATACGTAAAAATATAGAAGCCGCGGCTGCTGATGGACACATTGATGAAGCTGAAATGAGGGAATTAGGTAAGCTCTACGTTGCTAAGCTTCAGGAATTAGGACTGGCGACAAAACGTGCTGTCAATGGACTAAAAGAGGAATTAACCCAGGGGCTTAGAGGAATCAATGCTCAAATTGACGCAATAGGAAAATGGGCTAATACTACTGAGAGGCAGAAACGCCCTGGAAGCATTGTTAATCTTCCTTATCGGAGATAGATTTCTTCAAAAAAGAAAAAACAGTTTATGCCCTATTGTGAAGTAGAAAAAATAATATGAAAACTATTCTTCGGATATGATATCCGGAGTTTTTTGTTTAAAAAATAGTTATTGATAGCTGACCTTCCTAACAGAGTCGGGATTTCTGCTGTCATTGATAAGTTTGATAAGCTCACTGGATTTAATGACGACTCCAAGATCAATCATTTGTTTAGGTATTATGATAGGTACAGATGGAGGATAAGAGTTATTTTTTATAGAATTTCCATAACTGTATCCTTCAGTTATAATACCCAATAAAAAAACTTGTATAGATTCTTTACAGGTAGCTCTTAAATCTTTAGTCTGATTAATATTTTGAAAAATAAGGAAAACAGGACTCCCACTACTTCCTGGGAAGATAGAAGCATCAATAAGAAATTGATACTTTCCCTCATAATTTAAAGAAATAGGTGTAGCAGTTATTCCTTTTCGGGCAATAGGGGAGTTATTATATGTGTCATATATTCCTGTAGGATAACCAATAAATAGAATATCTTCAATAGCATCAAAATTTTCTGTCTGTTTCCGATTTGGAATTTGATTTGGAGTTAACATTTTTGCAGAGGAAGGAATATTGTTCAATATGCAAATGGCTATGTCATACTGTAAGCTTGTTATAAAATTATTTTTTATAACAAGGAAATTATCTTGGCCATAAAATTTCAATTCTATTTCTCTTGATTTTTCAACAACATGTCTATTAGTGACCAAAAATATATTTTCATGAGAGTAAAATAAAAAACCTGTTCCAGAAGTCAAAGTCCCTTCCTTTTTAATATTAATTAAGACAGTTGTTCTTAATAACAGTTCTCCTATAGTAAGTATTTCTTTCATAAAATAATATATAATATTTCATATGCAGAATATTTTCTAGAAATGTGGAACAAGAGAAATATTGCTGGAGTCTAGAATAACAAGAGTTTTTTTGCGGAAATTGTTTTGATGCCTATCGTAGTGGAGTAATATATCTTTTTCATTTTCGGAGATAGACTTTTTGAACATGTTAAGGATATTCAATCTACGCCCTTTCGTTGGTACAGAGACGTTTCCCAACGGTCATAAGATGTCCTAATGAAGCTTTATCCAATAGGTTGGATAAGCAGAACTTTGGAAAACTGGAAATACAAAGGTTTTAGTTGTTTTCGGTAGATAAAAGTTCTCTAACTATAACCAACGAACTAGAATGAAGGAGGTCTTAACCATATACTATTAATATTAGGGGTATTTTAATTTCTATTTTTCATGTTATATATACGTGTGGATATTACAGTAAGTAAGTCGACAATACGAGAAAGCAACTTAATGACTTTGGCACACCAGAAGCACCCAAGGCAGAAGAAAGCTCCGGAAAGCAGGTAAATAATACCAATAGCGGCATATCCTGGCCCCGTGTTGCATAAAGCTAGTATCACCCCAGCGAGTAGAGCAAGAATACCTGCGATACAGAATAAGCCTTCGACAGTTATTCTCAACGGTTCAGATTCGCTTGGTCGCGTATCCTGTTGTTCATGAATCTTTTGCCAAGCAGGTTTATTTAATTGTGCCTGTGCTTCATCGAACCTTCTTCGTGCCTCTTCCTCTTTTTTACGGGTAGCCTCACCCCTTTGAAAGGCTTGTATTTTCCGCTCATGTTCTAAAAGGGCGTAAAATCGCATCCATCTTTGATCCCCAGCAATGCAAACAAGAGTATCATCATTTATCTTGCCTTCGGTGTAGAAGGTTTCCAAAGATTCAAAAGAATACGGCCCCTCCGTTTGCCCTTCCTCCGTTGCAATGTAATACCGTTCCATTGCTTTTTATCATTTCCAGATAGTATTTTTCTGCAAGTCCAAAATAGACAAGGCTGATTTTTTCTGGCACTCTTCCTTCTAGAAAGAATTACCGAGAATACGAGCGAGAAATGAATCGTAAAAACTGAAATAGTTACCCAGTAGTTACCTATGAATCGTTTTCTAATAAAAATATTGAAATATCAATGTTTTGGATTTGTCTTAAAATCTGTTGTCCGCAAGGACGTACCGGTTCGAGTCCGGTCGGGGGTACTTTATCGAAATTAAATCTTGTAAATAAAAAGCCCGCTGTTTGCGGGCCTTTTTGTTTTGCTTCAATATCATTTGCTGGCTGATTCTCCATCAATAATTTTTGTTTTCCCGGATGAGTAAAACAAGGATGGTGGTGTTTCGTGGCTATTCTTGTCATGAAATGCAGAAAGCAGAGAGAAGAATGTTGAGTGGAAACAGTTCTGAAAAAAGAGTTTGTAACAGGGCGCCTCAGGCTGAAAAATAGAAATACGGAGTATGAAATTGTTGGGTATCTTCCGGTTTGGAAAATCAGATGGTTCATGGCGCCCTGGAAAAAAGGGAATGCTGCTGGCGTTGAAAATAGCAGGAGGCATGTTTGCGGGAGCGGTTGTGGTATGCGTTGCCGCAGAATGGTACATTTATTCCGTTTCAGAGGGCAGGATTGTTGAGCATTCCAGGGATGTTCCCGTTCGTGCTCCTGTTCTGGTGTTAGGATGCTCCCCAACATTCATGGGGAGCCCTAACGGATATTTCCATAACAGGATGGATACGGCCTCGGAACTTTGGAAAGATGGAAAAGCAACGGTTTTTATCGTTTCCGGAGATAATAGTTCTCATGCTTACAATGAACCGGAATGGATGAAACAGGCTCTGGTGGAACGTGGCGTTCCAGAGGAACGGATTGTATGTGACTTTGCTGGATTGCGGACTTTGGATTCTGTCGTGAGGATGAAGGAAATTTTCGGCGTTTCGACGATGATTGTTGTTTCTCAGGAATTTCATAATGAACGCGCCCTGGCAATCGCAGCGCATGAGGGGATGGCGGCCTGGGCCGTCAGCGCGCCGGATGTTCCCAACCGCCGTTCCCGTATGAAAAGCTGGTTCAGGGAGCGTGCGGCCCGCGTATGGATGATGCTGGACTTGTGGGTTTGGAGCCGTGAACCCCGTTTTTTGGGAGAACCTGTGGTTTTGCCGGAAATAAAAGAGGAAAAATGAACAATACTTCATGCGGCAGGGCTCGTCATAAGATGTCTTTGATGCGGTACGGCAACCCAGAAGGAGGGTGTGCCCGCGCCTCGAATCATTAAATGCTGAATGGTCCAATCATGTCGGCTACGTGGGATGATTTGCCATGAAGATGAACAAGGCCAGAAAGCCTGAGTGAACAATTCGTCATGAAGACGGTCGGAGGTGGTGGCCGTACGTTTCATTGTCCTTCATGGAAAAAACAGGTGCAATCCTTCCCCTTATCTTATGCGTATGGGTGGGCAACGGTTGAAAAAAGGATGGTTGGGAAACATCAGAAAGCTGATGCTCTGGTCGGAATAAGTTTGCCTCCATATCTTTGGAAAAAACACTCCGGAACAGGTTCTGTTGCGTTTTGATGCGGCTGACGCTCCCTGTTGGAATTCCATATTTGATTAAAAAGGGGAAAGGATACGGTAAAAATCATTGACTCTTTCCGGGAAAGTGCTATGCAGATTTCAGCGGCTTGTGAAAAGCGGGCTGTTTTATTCCGGCTGTCATGTTCCCTTCTTCTAGCGGTCAGGAAGGCCGTCTCTCCAACGGCAAAGGCTCGGTTCAACTCCGGCAGGGAATGCCATCCGGCAGCCATGTTTTGTTTCCTGCCGTGAAAAGGCGGTAAATTGCATCAGGAAAAGCAAACTACGGGGGAGTTATGATGGAAACACGCTTTCAATGACTTTCCCCGTCCATTCCGGTAGTGGCTTTCCTCCGAATAAATGAAGAAGCATGGGAGCGGTATTGGTGGTATTGTTTGGTTCGGAAATCAGGAAATTTCTCTTAATGCCCGGACCTGAAATTCCCCATGGAACTATCATTTCCGCTGCGCTCGTCCCCCCGTGGCCCTTTCCGATTCCCCCATGATCCGTCAGAAATAGAAAATGCGTATCGTTGAATAAGTCTTCCTGCCTCAATTTCTGAAAAAAGATTCCAATTTGCTGATCCGCCTCTTCAATAGATTGAAGGTATTCTCTGGACATCCAGCCGTATTTGTGCCCCGCATGATCTGTATGAACGGAATAGAGAAAAACCACAGTCGGGTTGTAGCGGTGTTTCTTGACGAATTGGAAAGCCTGATGGTAATTGGAAGCATAGGCGTCGTTTGCCAGGTACTTGATTTCATCCAGGTATTTTTCGTTGAACGGATAGGCAAGAGGTTTCCAATTATAGTAAAAAGCTGTTTTGCAGGAAGGCTGGCATTTTTTCAGGGCCTGGAATACGGAGGGATAATATCCGTCTTCGTCTCTCCGTACGGCGGGGTAGGAGGAATTTGCCGGCGTCCAGTTATTATTGAAGACTCCGTGCTGTTCCGGGCCGCTGCCGGTTAAGTGACTGGTCCAGTTAGGTAACGTGACGGAGGGCATCACAACCCGCGTATCCAGAGAAAAAGCTCCCTGTGACATCATTCCTTTTAAAGAGGGCGCATGCGCCTTTTGAAAACCTTCCACACAAATACCGTCCAGGGAAATCATGATCACTCTTTTGGCGGAATTATCGGAAGTTCTATCTGGTACGGAATTTCTGGGAATGCCGGAATCATATTGTGTAGTGGCAAGGGCTGTATTGCCCGTTGTCATTCCTGCTGCCGCCAGGCCTAATTGATTCAGGAAATTTCGGCGTGTTGTTTGATGATAAGAGTTTTCCATATAAAGTACATACTGTTGGCTTGAAGTATTTTTATCAACGCTTCTGGATATTCGGGAAGCTCATTTCATCGTATAGTTTTTTACGGTCAGGGGCCGAATCCGGGTTTCAAAGCAATTTTTCCAATAATTTGTTCCTTTCCTGTGATAGGATGGTTTTATAGAGAAAGGATATCATCATTTATTGTATTCAAATAGTTAAGTGGGTGTGACAATATAGGAATGCTCCGCAGGCTGTCTCATCTGCGATTTAGGCAAAGCATCTTCCATACGCTTCAAACGAGGGGGCATATCATATTTGTTACGGGCCGTATCCTCATCAATGTTGACCAGAATGCCGGGCGGGAGCGGGGACTTTCAATCTGGACGTTTTACACAGGATGACATTTTCCGCGAGCTGGAGCAGATTTTTCAAGGAAGTGGGTGTTAGGTGCAGTCAGCTCCCTGAAGAAAGATCAGCCGGAGGCAGACAAATATCCCTGATGTTATTCCTCCAACAAGACGGGACAAGCCCGGCAGGTGTGGGTGTTTGCCAGCCATCACGATGCTCGCGCCGCCATTATTAAATCAGCCAATTAGCATAATGATACCATGAGAGAGATACAAATACAGTTTTCCAAGCCCGGTAACTGGAGGGAATTCACACTGACGGCCATCTACCAGGATTCGGATGGATATACTCGCATAGACCGCTATAAACAGAATGATATACCGTCCGGGCAGGCCCCGGCTTTGAGCGCGGCTGTAGCCGTCATTGCAGACATGGAAGAGGACTGGCAAGCCGTCCAGGTATGGGCAAGGCTGGGAAATACCTCTGTTCTCAATAATTCCGCAGGAGACGATGAGGCCGTTGAGTTTCGTGAAGCAGTTCTACTGACGATTGAGGCTGTCAATAGCCTCGGGGGCCGCCGTATTTTTACCCCCGGTAATTATGCGCAGTTCATACTGATGGATTTTGCCTCCATATCGTTTTTCAAGTATTTTACCATCAGAAAATAATAAGGATATCAGCAAATAAGATTGTTGGACTGACTGCATGATTGCGGCAGACTGGGGGATATGTGATGCAGTGTTTTTTTTCCGGACAAGGCGTTTCCGGATTTGTCGATGCATTGCAACAGTTTTAAATGGAAAAGATGTTCCTCCCAGGCAGGAGCGGATCAAAAACAGGGAATCAATGACAGTAACCCCATGAGTGACGTAAAGCAGTTCTTGGTCAACGTTGGGAACAGGAAGGGCCTGGTCTGTCGTGATGCCTCAAAAATTGCAGATTCCCTTATGCTCTGATGTTTATCGGAAAACTTGGATGGAGTATCGTCATGCGGCTTTAAAAATACAGTACATTGTTTCTAAAAGCCGTTATCATGTACTGCGGTTCTATAAAAACAACAACCGCAAACATTCTATTTCAAACGCTTGCGGTTGTTTTGAAATGGTGGAGGCGACGGGAGTCGAACCCGTGTCCTGAAGGCCATTGATGACGGCATCTCCATGTTCAGACGCATTATTGCTGCTTTCGCGGCTGCTTCGCTATGCGTCAACTAGGCAAGCTCGCTAGTTGCCTGTGGAAGTCTCGTGCGTTGCGCGGCAACCCCGCATTGCACCAGCCTGCTGTGTCTTCGTCGTCCCCTCTAGCAGGCGTTGAGGTTCTGACGCGGCTGAACTAATTAGGCAGCCAGAGCAAGGTCGTTAGACTCTGCATTTATTTTTTTAATCGGCTTTTTAGAAGGCCAGCCGATTAACCTTCACATGCAGCCAGCACCGCAGACTTTCAGTCGAAACCATGGCGCCCCCATATGTATTTACCAGTAGAGACAAAAAATCCCGCCGTGACGTTCAGGCAGGAATCATTTTATTTGCTGGCAGTGATGCAAGTGGCACGCCCGTAGGGATTCGAACCCCAAACCTTCTGATCCGTAGTCAGACGCTCTATCCAATTGAGCTACGGGCGCTTTGACTTGCGTCGTGTACCGCGTAAGCGGTGAAGGAAATATAGATTTTTCTTCGGGAAAGTCAAGATGTTTGTAAGATGATTTGAGAAAAAAATTCATTTTTCTCTTTTTGGGAGAATAAATTTTCAGAAAAAGAACCGTTAATTGAGGGGTGGAGAAAAAGGGGAAAGGCGTTGCGCCATGGAATGGCCTGTGGCACACTAAACGGAGAAAATGAGCGAGTTCAAGGTGATCAGGTCGCCGATGGAGGCATTGAAGAAGTACTTCGGCTTTTCCGGCTTGAGGGAGGGCCAGGATCAAGTGGTGGCTTCCATTATGGAAGGCCGCAATGTATTGGTCGTGATGCCCACGGGAGGAGGAAAATCCCTGTGTTACCAGCTTCCCTCCTTGTGCCGGGCCGGGGTTTGCCTGGTTGTCAGTCCTCTAATCGCTTTAATGAAAGATCAGGTGGATGCTCTTGTCGCCAGAGGGATTCCCGCCACCATGATTAACAGCTCCCTGAGTTTTCCTGAGCAAAAGGAACGTTTGGAAGGAATGAAAAGGGGAGCGTTCAAGCTGGTATATGTGGCTCCTGAACGTTTTGGTCATGAAGGGTTCATGCATGCTCTGGCGGAGGTGGATGTAAATATGGTGGCTGTGGATGAAGCGCATTGCCTGAGCCAGTGGGGGCACGATTTCCGTCCGGATTATCTGAAGCTGGGAAAAGCTGTTGAAATGATGGGGCGGCCTCAGGTGGCTGCTCTGACCGCCACAGCTACTCCGCGGGTGCGGGAAGATATTCTGAAACATTTGGGGCTGGATGATCCGGTGACGATCGTACGAGGGTTTGCGCGGGAAAACCTGCATTTCCGCATTACTGCGTGCGATACGCACAAAGACAAATACAAGAGGCTGTACGAATTGGTGAAGCGTTACAAGACGGGTATTATTTATTGCTCCACCCGCAAAAAAGTGGAGCAGGTATATGAGGCTCTTTCCGATTTTGGATTGAGCGTGACAGCCTATCACGCAGGCATGACGGATGAACAGAGAGAGGAAGCCCAGAACGCTTTCATGAACCGCCATGCGGATATTGTTATTGCCACGAATGCTTTTGGAATGGGCATTGACCGTGCGGACGTCAGGTTTGTTGCCCATTTTGAGATTCCCGGCAGTGTGGAGGCCTATTATCAGGAGGCCGGCCGAGCCGGACGAGACGGGGAGGAGGCTTATTGCGAACTTTTGTTCAACCATGCGGATTTGCGGACCCAGGAATTTTTTATTGAAGGAGTGAATCCGGGAATTCCATTGATTGTGGAGCTGTACGAGTTGCTCAGAAAGCATTGCAGCGCAGAAACCCACGATGTCATGTGGTCTCTGGAGGAAATGGCGGAGCGTCTCAAATGCCGCAATGCCATGCAGGTGGGAGCTGCTTTATCCGTTCTTATACGCAATGGAGCGATCAGCCGTCATGACGTTCCGGGACAACGCGTGAAGCTTACCAGAGTGACGGATCCTTCCGTAAGCGGCTTGAAGATTCCTCTGGATGAAGATGCCCTGCGGGAAAAGGAAGTGAGGGACCGGGAAAAACTGAAGGCAATGACGGAGTTCGCTTATTCCTCCGGCTGCCGTCAGCAATGGATTTTGAATTATTTCGGGGAGGAAGATGGAGTGCCGTGCGGCCGCTGCGACCAGTGCCTGGCCCTGGGCGTTGAGGAAGGCCAATCCCTGGGAGAAGAAGAGACTTTGGTGGTGCGGCAGGCGTTGAGCGGGATTGCGCGCGCATCCGTGCGTTTGGCTGATGGTTCCTGGCAGGGAAGGTGGGGCAGGACGAAAATCATCCAGATGCTCAAAGGGGCGAAAACCCAGGAGTTGTTAAGAACATCCCTGGTCCGGCTGAGTACTTATGGCATCCTTTCCCGATGGAGTGAGGACGATATCCGCCAGTTGTTCCGTGCCATGCAGATGGCGGGATTGACCAGAATGAGCGGGGAGGCGGACCGTCCCCTGATTACCCTGAGTCCGAAAGGAAATGAAGTGATGATGGGGCGCAAGAAGGCATCTTTGGTTTGGCCTTTTGCCCGCCGGGGAAAAATATCCGTATCTATGGAGCAGGCCAGAGTTCGGTCTACGGGAAATTTGGCTGCCCTGGGAGAGTTTGACGAGGATTTGTTTTTGAAGTTGAAGGAGCTGAGGAATGAACTGGCACGGGAAGCCGGGATTCCGGCTTATGCCGTGTTTCATAATTCTACACTGGAAGGTTTGGCCAGGTTGAAACCTACCACCCGCCGTGGTGCTATGAACGTTCACGGCATTGGAGAGCAGAAAGCTGCTCGTTACTTGGATGATTTCCTGGAAGTCATTGCCGAGCATTGCGGGGTGTGAATTTGTCTTTCCGATTTGCTCCAATCAGGCGTACGCCGTCTCTGGAACGTGGTGTTCATGCTGAACTGAGGAACTATTTTTCATGAATTACGGAAAAAATGTTCCATACTTTGCGAATATATTTGCCGGGAAAATGCGTATTTGTTTGAATAAATTGTTCATCAACATCAAGTTGTGGATATTTTGACTCTTTCCAGAAGGTTGTTTTCCTGCCCTCATGGAACAATCAAATGGATGGCTGTCTATCCCGATCCAGTAGGATCGAGAAGATTGCCTGATCAATATTTTTGACTGTATTATTTATGTATTGACTTCATTTTGGGAAGCGTGTAGTCTCCTTTCCACACATTACCCAAGACGGAGCGGTGGCTGAGAGGCTGAAAGCACTCCTTTGCTAAAGGAACGTACTGGCAAAACCGGTACCGAGGGTTCGAATCCCTCCCGCTCCGCCAAAACCTTTCTTTTTTAAGAGTCTGCACTTTAACGGTGTAGGCTCTTTTTCTTTGCAAACCAAGGGATTAGATGCTGGGGAATTATTTGCTGGTCTGATTGTCTTATTTTAGTTTTTTATTTTTTCATTTGAAATTGAATAACTTAGGCCAAAAACGCCGGTTAGGATGCATAGCCAGCGTTTTTTCTAATATCCTTATTATAGGCATCAGGATAATTATAGGTGCATTTGGAAAAAGGTCTGGACTGGAGGCTGTCCCTGAGGGTATTTGTGTGTGTGAATGATGATATAAATTTTTGAATGTAAGTTAGTTGTTGCAGGAGATGGACAGGATAAAACTGCCGTGGCTGGTAAAAGTGGAGAGTGCCCGGAATTGAATGGACACGAATGTGGTTCATGCGCCGGTCTCGGAGTGGTTCACGGCCGCATCGGATATGTTAACAGCTTCAGGATGTGTGGGAAAGTATGGAACAGCCACTCCAGAATGGGCTCTGTCTTTTTTTAATCTGCGGAGGATTTAACGGATTTTGGAATAATCTGGTGTTATCAATGGTCAAGACCATGAATAACAATATTAAAGAACATCCTATCCAATTTGAAGCAGATATGATTCGGGCATTGCTGCAGGAATACAGCACTCCCGGCGAGCACAAAAATCAAACCCGCCGCACGTGCGGCCTGAACCAGTTTAATGATCTCCCTGAAGCTTTGAAAGAAAGAGGGTGGGAGATTCAGGAATTTATAGAAGAGTCCGGCTCGTGGCTGGCTGTTTTCGAGGAAGGAAGCGGAAAGTTTTCAGATATTTTTATCCCGTGGATTGAATGTCCCTACGGGAAAGTTGGCGACCGTTTGTGGGTGCAGGAGGAGATTTGCCATAATAGCCGTTCTGGATGGCTTTATTCTGCTGATGGCGTTTGTTTGCCAATGTCATATCCAGACGGATGGATATCAAAAAATGCCCGCAGGCAGTTTATTCCTTCGATCCACATGCCGCGTTGGGCTTCCCGGATTTTACTGGAAATTACGGAAATCAGAGTTGAGCGGCTTTTGGACATTACGACGAACGATGCACGGATGGAGGGCATTGAATGCGTTTGGCACGATGAAGAAACGGATGCCTGTTTATGGAGGGATTACTCGGGAAAATCTGCGGGGTTGGCTTTTGCCCGGTTATCTTTCTTCTCTTTGTGGGAAAAAATAAAGGGAACCGGTTCCGCTGAACTGAATCCGTGGGTATGGGTTATTAAGTTCAATGTGTTAACTATCAACGGAAATATCGAATAAAGAATGTTAATGCCCTTTGTGAAGAACAAAATAAGAATATGTCTTTTACAGAGGGTTCGCCCACTAAGCGGAGGGAATAGCCTCCGTTGCAATTCAGATAAAATCCGCGTGATGTAATCAACTCCGTTTTATCATGAAAAAAGCGCCTTCCGGCAAGGGAAGGCGCTGGATATGAAAAGGTGAAAAAGAGGGAGGTTACATCCCCTTGTTTTTCATGGCTTCCGCCAGGGCGGCTCCCATCTGAGCCGGTGTCTTGGCAACCACAATACCGGCGTTCTTCAAGGCTTCCTGCTTAGCGGCGGCAGTACCTTTGCCTCCGGCAACGATGGCTCCTGCATGGCCCATGCGGCGGCCCTTGGGCGCCGTGGCTCCTGCGATGAACGCGGCAACAGGTTTTTTGCAGTTGTTCTTGATCCATTCAGCAGCTTCTTCTTCTTCAGAACCGCCGATTTCGCCAATCATGATGAAGGCGTCCGTGTTCGGATCTTCCGTGAAGAATTGCACGGCCTGTTGCTGGGTCATGCCATGGACAGGGTCGCCGCCGATGCCGATGCACATGCTCTGGCCAAGGCCCATGTTGGTAACCTGCCAGACGGCTTCATAGGTAAGCGTTCCGGAACGGGAGACAATACCGATTCTGCCGGGTTTGAAGATGTAGGCCGGCATGATGCCGATCTTGCAGTTGGCGGAAGGATTGACGATTCCGGGGCAGTTCGGGCCGATGAGGGTTACGTCCTTGTCCTTCAGGAAGGTTTTCACCTTCTGCATGTCCTGCACAGGAATGCCTTCCGTGATGCAGACGATGAGTTTAACGCCCGCGTCAGCAGCTTCCATGATGGCGTCCGCTGCGAAGGGCGGAGGAACAAAAATCATGGAGGCATTGCAGTCCGTAGCTTTTTTGGCTTCCGCCACAGTATCGAAGACGGGGACTTTGCCTTCAAAGAGCTGGCCGCCCTTGCCGGGGGTCACACCGGCAACCACATTGGTGCCGAAGTCCATGCAGTTTTTGGCGTGGAACGCGCCGGCGCTTCCGGTGATGCCTTGCACGACCAGACGGGTGTTTTTGTCAATGAGAGGTGTCATTGTCGTAATAAATAGTGAGGGTTATTTAACTGCCGCAACCGCTTTCTGGGCAGCTTCGTCCAGGTTGTCGGCAGGGATAATGGAGATGCCGCTGTCTGCAAGGATTTTCTTGCCGATTTCTACGTTGGTGCCTTCCAGACGTACGACGAGCGGGATTTTCATATCGATGTTTTTCGCCGCAGCCACAATGCCCTGGGCAATGACATCGCAACGCATGATGCCACCGAAGATGTTGACCAGAAGGGCCTTCACGTTTTTGTCGCTGGTGAGGATGCGGAACGCGTTGGTTACCATTTCTTCCGTGGCGGAGCCTCCTACGTCCAGGAAGTTTGCGGGTTCGCCGCCGTAGTATTTGATGATGTCCATCGTAGCCATGGCCAGTCCGGCGCCGTTCACCATGCAGCCGATGTTGCCGTCCAGGCCGATGTAGTTCAGGTCGTACTTGCCGGCTTCCACTTCGCGGGGGTCTTCTTCCGTTTCATCCCTCATTTCCATGATTTCCGGGTGGCGGTACAGGGCGTTGTCGTCAAAATTGAATTTGGCGTCCAGAGCGCACACGCGGTCATCCGTGGTGACTACAAGGGGGTTGATTTCCACCAGAGAGCAGTCCAGAGCGGTGAAAAGCTTGTAAACGTTGGTGATGAGCTTGGTGGCCTGGCGGAGCAGGGGACCGGTCAGTCCCAGCGCCACGGCGATTTTGAGAGCCTGGAAAGGCAGGATACCCAGCGCCGGGTCAATGTGTTCGCGGATAATGGCTTCCGGG
>ULVH01017242.1_pt1 | contig 14323 bp, 16 predicted proteins | sample 1959261 | NCBI WGS metagenome assembly ULVH01 (sample SAMEA4835781, study PRJEB28245) | human gut metagenome | biome: gut microbiome; material: fecal sample | place: Denmark | collected 2008
TGACGTATGGTTCAAGTGGTCGGCTCCGGATGACCGGGGAGGCGACGAGGCGGAGGCCTGGTATAACCAGTGTTCGGAAATTGCCCTGAAAGAATTGTCCGTTTCCAATTTTTATACGGAGATTCATGAGTGTTTTCTGGACCGGGTGGCTTTGGGGACCGGAAGTCTGTTTACGGGCACATCCTCGGAAGGAAGGCTGTTGTTTACCAATATTCCGTGCGGACAGTTCGCCTGTGCGGAGAATGCGGAAGGCCGGGTGGATACCTACGTCAGGGAGTTTACCTACACGGCTCATCAGGCACGCTCCATGTTCGGGGTGAAAGCTCTGGGGCACAAGGCTCGGGAAGTTCTGGAGCGCGGAGGCAATCCGTATGCCACAACTCTGAGGTTTCTGCATGTGGTGCGCCCGCGCACCCGGCGCAGCCGCCGCAGGGAGCAGGCCTCCCACATGCCGTTTGAAAGCGTTTACCTGTCTCTGGACGACCAGGTGATCGTGGAGGAAGGGGGATACATGGAGTTCCCTTATCTGGTAACCCGCTTTTTGAAGTGGGGCAGCGGCCCGTACGGTCTGGCTCCCGGCAGGCTGGTGTTTCCCGCCATCCAGCAGGTGCAGTTCCTGAACCGTATTCTGGACACTCTTGGCGAGGTGGCCGCCTTTCCCCGTATTCTGGAGCTCGCCAACCAGATTGGGGAGGTGGATTTGCGGGCCGGCGGCAGGACCGTCATTACCCCGGAGGCCGCTTCCCTTCACCTTCCCCGGGAATGGGCTACGCAGGGCAGGTATGATGTTGGGATGGACCGTCTGGCACAGAAGCAGGATGCGATACGCCGTGCCTATTATCTGCCCATGCTGGAGCTTTGGAGCGGGCACCGCGGCAATATGACTGCCACGGAGGTCATGGCGCGGGAGAATGAGCGCGTCTTGATGTTTTCTCCTTCCTTCACGCTGTTTGTGAGTGATCTGTATTCCACAATGACACGCATTTTTTCCCTGCTGTTCCGGATGGGCAAGTTTCCCAGGCCACCCCGTGCGGTATTGAGGGTAGGGAGGGACGGCTCCGTTGCCGTGGGAGAACCCAGGGTTGTCTATCAGTCAAAGATTGCCCTGGTGCTCAGGCGCTTGCAGAGTGAAGGGATGGACCGCAGCCTTCAGCGGCTGAATATGATGATGCAGGCTGCCCCGGATTTGGCGGATCATGTGGACTGGGACCACTGTTTCCGCCTGTCCGCCCGTGTGGACGGCGCCCCGGAGAGCATGCTGAGGCCCTGGGCCGATGTCCGTGCCATGCGGAAGGAACGGGCGGACCTCCAGCAGGGAGCCTCCCTGGCTCCGGCGGAAGAGGATCCTTATGCTTCCCTCAATCCCTTGCTTGACCAGTTAACCGCGATTCAGAAATGAACCAGGATACGACATTGCAGCAGGAGGCCTCCGTCCGGGAGGCCCGTTTCAAAAGGCGCCATCTTCTCCGGGTGTTTGACACCCCGGACGGGCGTGAGACTCTTTCCTTTCTGGAAGCCCGTTTCCAGACTGATTTGCCCGTTTTTCAAGGAAGTCCGGGGAATTACGATCCTCTGGATGCCATGAGGAGGGATGCCTACAGGGAGATCTTTCTGTACATCCGCCGCCAGCTTCAATTAGCCATTAAAGAAACTACAGAAGAAGAGAAAGATGATTGATTCCATTGATAACAGCATGGCCGCTCCTATCAGGGATGCGGAGGGTTCCGGGGCCGTTTCCCCGGAGACGGACGCACTGTCCGAAACCGCAGTTCAAACTGAACCTTTTCCTCCCCTTCTGGGTGAGGACGGAGGTTTTGCTCCGGATTGGTACGCCCGGTTTGATGAGTTGAAAGGGATGGAGAAATCTCTTTCCAAGTTTAAGACGCCGGAGGCTCTGGCGAAGAGTTACGCGGAGCTGGAACGCCTGCGACGTTATCCCGGTGTGGAGAATGAAGAACAGATGGCGCGGTTCCGCCGGCTGGCCGGATTGCCGGAGTCGGAGGAAGAATACCGTCTGGAACGTCCTGAATCCACGCCGGAAAGCGAATGGAATGCCGGGCTGGCAGAGCGTATGGCCCGCACGGCCTATCGTTACGGAGTACCGCCGGAGGCAATGAATGCTCTTCAGGAGACAATGGCCCAGGCATATGACGAGGCCCGTGAGCACATGGAAGATGCCCGGATGGAGATGGAAATGCAGGCGGAACAATCCCTTCAGCAGGAATGGGGCGCCAATTATGAACGCAACATGGGCAGGGCTGCCGCCGTTCTTCGGCGGCTTGCCTCTGAAACAGGGGTGGATGCGGACGCTTTACTGGATAATCCGGGACTCGGTTCCAATCCGGATGCAATCCGCCTGTTGTACCAGGCATCACGCCTGCTTGATGAAGCTCCTCTCCATCATACAGGAAATGCGGCGCCTTCCCCTGCGGAGGAAGCCATGCGGATGGAATCGGATCCATCCCATCCTCTTTATGAGGCGTATATGAATGTGAACCATCCCAATCATAAATATGCCAATGAGTTATATGATCGTTTGACTACCCGTTAATTTCCCGGACGTTTTAACCGGCGGAGTCTCATAAAAAGCAAGCCCGGCGGAATGCTTTCCGCCGGGCTTTTAATAGTCATTGTTTCATCAGGGAAGGAGGGGGTAAGGGCTGAGGCCTTAAGCTGCCCTCCTACCCTTAGCGTCCCGGGAAGGGGATTGTGTTCAAAAAAAGTTGGAAAAACATTTTTCCCTGTATGGGAGGCTAATGAGGTTAAATACTCATCATATCTTTCACTGTAAGTGAGTAAAGAGGGAGATATCCGGTATTTTTTCTTATCAACGCAAACTTCTGCATTAACCGTCTCTTTATGCCGGCATTTTTCAATTGAGCCTGTTACGGGGGAAGGCTGATGCTATTTCTATTGAATGGAGGGAGGCAATGAAAAACCCCGTCCGAAAAGGACGGGGTTTTAAGAAAAATGGTACGCGGTATAGGATTTGAACCTACGACCTCCACCATGTCAAGGTGTTGCTCTACCACTGAGCTAACCGCGCATTTGTAAGTGCGGGCGGATTATTACCCGATTAAGGAGGAAAGAGCAATACTTTTTTTGAGAACGCCTCATTTTGGGGACGGGGGACGGAAGAGTTCCTTCGGGGAAAAAGACACTGATTTCTCTTCCTATACAAAGTATTTCTGCTAGTCTGAGAGGAACGTTTCACAGAGTATGATGAACAGACATTTTATTTTTGCATTGTGTACTGTGCTGGGGTTCAGCGTTTCCGGCATTTCCATGGCTCAAAGCGTTCCCACGGACAAGGAAGCCGCAGCCAAGGCGGCCAAGGCGGCGAAAGTGAAATTCCGCTGGGGCAAGAGCCTGAAAAGCGCTCAAAAGCAGGCGACGGAAACCGGCCTTCCCATTGTTCTTCTTTTCACGGGAACGTCTTGGTGCGGCTTTTGTGTTAAGCTGGAGAAAGAAATCCTTTCCAAAAAGGACTTCAAACAAGGCATGGACGGTGTGGCCGTTGGCGTCAAATTTGAGTTCGGCAGTTCGGATTTCAGCAAGTCCAAGGAAGCCAAGATGTATAACATTACCGGCGTGCCGGCCATGGTGGTGGTGGATGCGGATGGCAAGGAGCTGGGCCGCACGGGTTATGTTCCCGGCCGTACTTCCGCCCAGTACGTTGAATTTTTCAAGAAATACTCACCCAAGACTGCGGAAGGCAAGTAAGTCAGGTGTTCCGGAGAGGAGCTTGATTAACAGGAGCGGCGGACGAGAATCCGGCGCTCTTTTTTTTGTTCCGGCAAGAGAGGCTGGAAATTTGTTCGCTGGACTGCTTTAAGGCCACCATCGTATAAAAGTTATGACAAATCATATTGAATGAATGGGTTACGTATCAGGTCCCATCTGCATGCCTGAATTTACAAATGCATTTAGCGGATTAAAGGAAAACCGGAAACTCACCCATGACGAATTGGTGAGAGCCATTCGGTTCATGATTGCAGCGGAATATGAAGCTATCCAGCTTTATACCCAGCTTGCAGAATCCATAGACCATAAGCTGGCCCAGGAAGTTCTGCTGGATATTTCCAATGAGGAAAAGGAACACGCGGGCGAATTTCTCCGCCTCCTCCAGGTGCTGGCCCCGGACGAGCAGGGCTTTTATGACGAGGGGATGGGGGAAACGAATGAAAAGATAGACAAGCTGAAGGCGTCCTGCCCAGACGGCGCATGCAGCAGTTCCGCCGCTCATTGACGGCACCTTGCGTATGGTTAAAGCGCCCGGTTCCCCTGCAAAGGGGGCCGGGTATTTTCATGACGCCGGGCTTTTGCTTCCAGCTCGGCCGCGCAGCGGGCGCAGAAGGCAATGCAGCGTTCACAGGGGCGGGAGGCGTAATAGGCGGCAGTCCTTTCTCCGGGACGCGCCGTTTCCGCTGCCAGGCGCTCCGGAGACAGCCCCAGCAGTTCCCGGCAGTAAAGAGTGCCGAATTCCTGTTTGAAGGAGGCGGCCAGAGATTGAACCAGGGAAAAGATTTTTTCCTTTTCCCCGGTTTCCGGGGAACTGTTTCCGTACAGGCTCCCCGCCAGCATGCTCATTCCGCAAAAAGCGCCGCATACCTCCCGCATGCGTCCAATGCCTGCCCCCAGGGGAGAGGACAGTTTCAGGGCCGTTTCTTCCGTCAGGCCACAGACATCTGCAAAAGCAGCAAAAACGGATTGGGAACAATTATATCCCTGGTGGAAATAATCCAGCGCCCGGGCTGCCCGGTCTTCCTTGGAAGGGATCATGGGAAAAGGAGGGGTTACTGCTCTTTTTCTGCGGACGTGTCCGCTGCGGCTTTTTCCGGCTTGTTGCGGTCCGTCAGACGAAGCATGAGTATGTAACAGACGGCCAGAACCAGCACGGCCAGAATAAGGGGGAGACTTTCGCTTTTGACGGTGCGGATCAGCTCCTCCGGAGATTTGAGCAATTCCGGATGCCGTTCCCCGATGCGATGCCCGTACCAGGCGAGCACCGTGCACCAGGCAAACGAGCCGAGCACGGTGACCAGGGAGAAAATGCCGAATCCCATGCGGACAATGCCGGCGGGAATGGAAATGAGGTGGCGGATGACGGGCAGAAGGCGGGCGAAGAAGACACCGGAAACTTCGTACCGCTGAAGGAAGATTTCCGCCTTTTCCACCTTGTGGGGCGGCATGAAAAAGAATTTGCCCCAGCGCATGATGACCGGGCGGCCCACGATTCGGGCCACGGCGTAGGTAATGGCAGAACCCAGCCAGGAGCCGAACGTTCCGGCAGCCACCACTCCCCAGAAGCTCATGGATGCTCCTTCCTGGGCGGACAGGATGGCCGCGGGCGGGATGACCACTTCGCTGGGAACGGGAAAGATGGAGCTTTCCATGGCCATCAGGACAATGACACCCGCATATCCCCAGTCCTGCACCCAGGACATCCAAAGTGAGATCAACTCATGCATAACGGCGCGTATCTTGCATTAAAATCCTTGAAAGGAAAGTCTTTTATTGCGTCCCGGGAACGGGGCTGGTAAGGTAGGGAGGCGTCCGGCGTGCGCCGATGCAGATAGAGATGAAGCTTTATATTATAGCAGGCGAAAAGAGCGGGGACATTCATGGCGCCCTGCTGTTGAAGAATCTGCTGCGCCTGATGCCCGGCATGGAGGTCGCAGGGCTGGGCGGCCAGGGCATGCACGCGTTATGTCCCGGCGTGGAAGACTGGGCGGATGAAGCCGCCGTTATCGGCGTGGTGGAGGTGCTCAAAAAATACGGATGGTTCAGAAAGCGTTTTCTCTCCATTCTGGAAAGGATACGGCAGGACCAGCCGGATTGCCTTGTTTTGATTGATTATCCGGGGTTCAATCTGCGGCTGGCGGAGAGGGTCCGCAAGTGCTGTCCCCGCACCAAAATCGTTTATTTTATCTCCCCGCAGGTGTGGGCATGGCATCGCGGGCGCATTCCCAAGATGGTGCGCATGCTGGATTTGATGATGTGCATCTTCCCTTTTGAGGCTCCTTTGTTCCAGGAAGCCGGACTGAGAACGGAGTTTGTGGGGCATCCCCTGGTAGATGAAATTGCTTCCATCCGTAAGGAGGGCGTCCGGGATCCGTCACTGGTCGGTCTTTTTCCCGGCAGCCGGAACCGTGAAATTGACAGGCATTTCCCGGTATTTATAGAGGTAGTGAACCGCCTTTCCCGGGAACGGCCGGAACTGTCTTTTGAAACCGCCGCTTCCACGGAGGCTCTGGCGGAAAGAATGCGCGGCATGGTGCGGAAGGCCGGCATGCCTCCGGAACTGTTCCACATTGCGGTGGGAAAATATCATGAGCTGATGGACCGCGCCGCCGTGGGAATTGTGGCTTCCGGCACCGCCACGATGGAAGCCGCCTTGCACCGTCTGCCGTACATGCTGGTGTACAAGGTTCCCCTGCTGACGTACTGGCTGGCCCGCATGCTCATCAAGATACGCTTCATCGGCATGGTGAATATCCTGGCGCAGAAACCCGTGGTGAAGGAGCTGGTTCAGTTTGATTTTACACCGGACAAGGTGATTGATGAAATAGAACGCCTGCTTGTTCCGGAAAACAGGGATGCCCTGCTGGAGGAAATGAAACAGGCCTCCGACAAGTTGGGGCAGGGAGGGGCGGCGGAACATGCGGCCCAGGTCGTCTGCCGCCTGTTAAATGAATAACAGTGCCTTTTAAGCATCGGAGCCGGGGAAGCGTTTTTCCGGCTCTTGATGCGGGAAAATGGGGAAGGGGAAGAGAATGGCCCTTCAAATTCCGGAGACAGGTCATCTGGCTCGTTTTTGACCGCCCAGTCCAACTCGGATGGTGCATACCCGGAGACTGCCGTGGTGCAGCAGACAAAGTCCCTGCAGCCGGGAAAAAGTCCTGAGGGTGGTTGTCCCCAATGCCGGGAGGCTTTTGAAGTCCTTCCGCCGTCATGTCTGGCTCATACAGGAAAAAGGAACTTCCGGTATGGAGACGTTTCCGCAGAAAAGAGAAGCGCCGGGCGAACCCGGCGCTTCTGGTGTGTTTTACATTGGCAGCAAGTATGTCGGGCCGGGGTCAGACTACCCCCTGGTCGATCATGGAATCCGCCACTTTCACGAAGCCGGCGATGTTGGCGCCGGTGACGTAGTTGGTGAAGGATTTGTCGGAGGAGTATTCACGGGCGTGGGCCACGGCGTTTGCGTGGATGTTGGCCATGATGGTCTTCAGCTTGTGGTCCACTTCTTCACGCGTCCAGGAGAGGCGCTGGCTGTTCTGGGACATTTCCAGGCCGGAGGTGGCCACACCGCCGGCATTGGCGGCCTTGGCCGGGCCGTACAGGATTTTGGCGGCCAGGTAGGTTTCAATGCCTTCCAGATCCGTAGGCATGTTGGCGCCTTCCGCCACCAGGGTGCAGCCGTTCTTGATGAGGGTGCGGGCGTCTTCCCCGTTGATTTCATTCTGCGTGGCGGAGGGGAAGGCGCAGTCGCACGGAACGCTCCAGGGACGCTGGCCTTCAAAGTACTGGGCTTTCGGGAACTGCTTCACGTATTCTGCAATGCGTCCGCGGCGCTTGTTCTTGAGTTCCATGACCCAGGCCAGCTTTTCCGGGGAAATGCCGTCCGGATCGTAAATATAGCCGTTGGAGTCGGACATCGTGACCGCTTTCGCGCCCAGTTCGTTAAGTTTTTCCACGGTGTACTGGGCCACATTGCCGGAACCGGACACCAGGCAGACTTTGCCCTGCAAGTCGTCGTTGCGGGTGGCGAGCATGTTCTGGGCGAAGTATACGCAACCGTAGCCGGTGGCTTCCGGGCGGATGAGGGAGCCGCCCCAGTTCAGGCTCTTGCCGGTGAGAACGCCGGTGAATTCGTTGCGGATTCTCTTGTATTGTCCGAACAGGTAGCCGATTTCACGGCCGCCCACGCCGATATCCCCCGCGGGAACGTCCGTATCTGCGCCGATGTGGCGCTGAAGCTCCGTCATGAAGCTCTGGCAGAAGCGCATCACTTCATTATCGCTCTTGCCCTTGGGATCGAAGTCGGAACCGCCCTTGCCGCCGCCCATGGGGAGGGTGGTGAGGGAGTTTTTGAAAACCTGTTCAAAACCCAGGAACTTCAGGATGCCGAGGTTGACGCTGGGATGGAAGCGGAGGCCGCCCTTGTACGGTCCGATGGCGCTGTTGAATTCCACACGGTACCCGCGGTTCACCTGAACCTTGCCCTGGTCATCGATCCACGGCACGCGGAACAGGATGGTTCTTTCCGGTTCCACGATCCGTTCCAGAATCGCGTGGTCTTCATACTTGGAATTCGCGGCCAAAACCGGTTCGATCGTGCTGAGCACTTCCTGAACGGCCTGGATGAATTCTTTTTCGTGGCTATGCTTGGCCTTAACCAAGTCGAGCACGCGCTGGGAATATGTCTGTGCCATCTTTTCTGTTGTTGTATTTGGGTTGACGCTTTACGCGCAGTTTTTCGCACGCGCCTTCCGTTTATCATTCCGCGAAGCGGACTGGCAATCATTTTTTTCCCTGGCGGCCTTCAGGGGTCAGTAAGAAAATAGAAAATATGTTTATATGTTGTGATTTGTAAACTGACCCCGTTCTTGCTGATTGACGCCTGCCAGAACTGCGTGTTCCGGATGCCGGGACATGGAGTTTGTATGCGGTTATTCGGGTTCCTGTTTCCATAAGGTGGATTTTGAATCCGGTGTCCATGAAGAATGGATGACAAAGGAAAAAATTATCAGGAACAGACAAGGCGGCAGAGCTGGAATGTTACAAACAACGATGGGTGGGAGCCATCTTGATTTCCGCATTGGTGGCAGAAGGCCGGAATTGCCGCCATGGCTTTTTCAGTAGTTCCGGAACCGACTGCGGCATCCGTAGGATTGCTTGGGCTGGCCTGCATGATGATGCGCCGGAGAAGGGGCTGACCTTGAGTGCTTCCTGCCGCGGGAGGACGGTTTCATGCCCGGCGCATCCTTGTGGAGGGAGGAAATTTTTTCAAATTATTCCGTGGGAGGAACGGAGGTCAGGAGCTCAGGCGCTCGATCCACGCCCTCGTTTTCAAATCCGTTTCCGCCATTTTTTTTGCCCGGTGGAGCAAGGTTCCCATGGATTTGGGAATACCCATGTGCAGCCGGTTGCTGATCCATGCATACGGTACCAGCGTACTTTGCCGGACGGCCAGGGCGATGATGAGCTTGGACGGGTGGCTGTAAGGCGTGACAAGCAGCTCCTCCTCCGAGAGGCCAAAGGCCTTCAGACCGTTTTTTACGATAATTTCCGCTTGGTACTCCCCAATTTCCGACGCTCGCATGCCCGTCGTGACGGGCTTTCTGCGCGCCAGACGGGGAAGTTCCCCCACCAGCTTGGCGCGGAAGGCGCTGGAGCCGTAGCACCAGCCCCGCTGGACGGTGCCGGGGCCAACGTGGTCGGCGGGCAGCAGGGAGCGTTCATCCATGCGTTCCGCTTCAAAACGGCCCATCAGATGGTTGAGGTATTTTTGGCGGCCGTCTTCCGTGTCGTCGCAGCCGAAGCAGACGAGGCCGCGTTCCGGATGAATCCATTTGGGCCTTTTGGCGGGAGAGGCCAGCCATGCGGGCAGGCTCGTCCATTTGCAGCCGGAAAGGAACGTGTGGCGTCGCGCCAGGCCGGACCGGGCCGGATTCAGGTGGATGTAGTCAATGATGGTTGAAAAATAGTGGGCGTTATCCGCTTCCACCACCATGGAGTGGTATCTGCCCGCAAACAGATGACCCCGCATTCGGTGGCGTGCGTTAAAACGCTGGGTATAGGCAGTCTGGAGCCATTTCATGCCATCTACCAGATTGGCGCGCGCGGTTTGGAAAAGAATGTGGTAGTGATTGGCCATCAGGGCGTAGGCGTACACGGTCCAGCCGCTTCTGCGGGCTGCCTCCTGAAACGTTCGCAAAAAAGTTTCCCTGTCTTCGTCATCCAGGTAAATGGCATCTCCGCGGTTGCCCTCGCTCTGCACGTGATAGACTGCTCCGGGGTATTCTATTCTCAGGGTGCGGCTCATGCCGGAAGCGTACCGGAAAAGGTCTGAAATGCAAGTTTGTTGTTATTTTTAACCTGACCCCTCTTATGAAAAAGAGGGTGAAAAAAATGCATTTCCAGGCTCGTCCGCGTTTCCTGGAAGGAGCAAATTTTTCTGGAGGGCTTGAGATAGTGCCGGAACACGCTGCCGTGCCTGGTGATCCGCAAAGCCTCCTGCATCCACATGACGGACCACATGAAATGGGTGCGCTGGTCCCTGGTATCGTTGTCGAAAGAAAGATACCTGGAAGAAGACAGGTATTTCCGGGCGGGGGAAGCCTTGCGTTCCGCCGTCGTCAGGCCGCCGGAAGCATACGGCGGGTCCGTAACGACGGCGTGATAACAATCGTTGTCCATGCGCTCCATCAGGGAGAGGGAGTCGCCGCACAGGAAAGGGGAAAGTGAAAACATGCGTGCATCATGGCACAAAAAAGGCCGCGGCTTTCACGCCGCGGCCAGGATAAGAAATGTTAGATTACAACCGGAGGGAGGCATCCTGCGGAGAAGGACCGTTCAGATAAGCCTCCCCGGCGGACGGAGGACCAGAACGCCGGGTCCGTCCGCGTCCGCTCAAGGAATGCGGCAATGTCCGCAAAGTAATACATAGATTGAAAAGGAGACGGACGCACCCGCTCAATGACGCCAATGTCCGCCAGGCGGGCCAGGACGCGGCGGCCCACCCGGAATTCTTTTTCAATCTCCTTGACGGTTCCCAGTTGGACAGGTTCCCCCATCCTCAAGGCGTACGTCCGTTCGTCGATTTTGATTTTCCGGACGGGAGCATACCAGCGTCCGCTGTCCGGGTAGGAAATGGGAAGGATGAGTTGCTTTGCTTTGTTCATGGTTTTAATAGACGCGGTCGAGGATTCCGGGGCATACAGGTTCGAAGTAAAATCCGGTAACAAAGAGATCTTCCCCCGTTTCCAGGTCCGGGACGTCCAAGGGGATTGGCTCCATGATTTGACTGCTAATCCACCATTTCCGCCGCTCCTGCTCCGGCATGGCGAGATAGTCCTGCAGGGTCATTGACGGGGCCAGGACTTCCAGGAAGGAAAATTCCAGGTCGTCCGGGAACGTGTCAGGCAATTCCTGCGCGTTGAATAGTTCATCCATTTTGGCAAGTTCGGAACGGGTTAAAATCATGATAACTGGGATTTGATGAAATTGTAAAATTCGGGGTCCTGACGCTGGAAGTCAACGGGAGATTCCAGCATGCGCTGAATTCCCATGGAAAGAATTTCAGTTCCAGGCGTTTTTTCCGTGAACAGGTCTTTGAGAGCTTGCCCGTATAGGCATCGCCGCCTTTTACCACGATTTATGGTTGATCACATTGCCCTTTGGGCGGCAAGGCAGATTTTATTGCAGTTTTTCCCTGCGCATAATTTCAGAGAGCACCAGGTAGAGGTCCGTCTTGTTGACTACGCCCAGCAGCAGATCGTTGTTCGGGTTCACAAGGGCCAGGGATTCCGCGCAGTGGGGGCGGGAGAAAATACCCAGGGCTTCCGGGAGGTGCATGTCCGCAGGAAGCGTAGGCATGTCGCTGCGCAGCACATCCATGGCCAGTACGGCCTGGGCCAGCTCCTTGTTGCGGGCAAAGGCCGCCACGTCTTCCGCCACCACGCTTCCCAGGTATTTGCCGGCCGGGGAAGTGACGAAGATGGGCTGGGCCGGGTTTTTAATGAGCATGGCGGCAATGGTGCCGAATTTGTCCAGGGGATGCACCACGGGCGGATCCTTGCGCGCTACATCCTGAAGCTGTACCTGGGCCAGGGGTTTGTCAAAGGTGCTTCTGGGGCCGAAGGCCAGGGAATCATGGTACATGGACTGGGCTTTGGTGAGCCTGGCCATTCCGTAGGAAACCAGCACGCCGATGATCAGGGGGAACATCATTTGCCCGGCCATGGTGAATTCCACCACCAGCACCAGGGAGGTGATCGGGGCGTTCGCGGCTGTAGTGAAAAAGGCGGCCATGCCCACCAGGGAATAGGCAATGGCATGGTCCCCGGGCACCCCCAGCTGGGTAAGAGCCGCGCTGAACAGGAAGCCGCAGACGCTCCCGATAGTCAGGCTGGGGGTCAGGGCGCCCCCCACGGTTCCCACGCCGAAGACGATGGCGACGGTGAATATTTTCAGGAACAGCAGGACGGCGGCTCTCGTGGCGTCGAATTCATAATGAATGAGGGAGGTGATGATATTTTTGCCGTTCCCTACGATTTCCGGGTAAAAGATGGCGATGGCTCCCACCAGCACGCCTGCCGCCGTCAGGCGCACGGGCAGCCATTGGCGCTTGCCGTTCAGGTACCGGCGCGATTTTTTGAGGATGAGGAGCCAGAAACTGGCGACCAGGGAGGCCAGGGCTCCCAGCAGCACGCACCAGAGCACATGCTGGTTGCCCGCCAGAGAAACTTCCTGCTGGAGCTGGTAGATGGGGGCGGGTTCATGGAACAGGCCCATGGTAAAGTACCCCGCGCAGCTGGCAACCAGCAGGGGAGCCAGGAAATCAATAGTCAGCGCGCCCAGAACGATTTCACTTACGAACAGACCGCCCGCCAGGGGCGTATGGAAGGCGGAGGACATGCCGGAGGCGGCGGCGCAGGCCACTACCAGGCGCAGGCGAGGAGCTGAGAGGTGAAAGAAACGCCCCAGGGCGGAGCCCGCTACGGCGGCGGCCTGCACCAGCGGGCCTTCACGGCCGATGGATGCGCCGGAACCTACGGAGAAAACGGCGGACAGGGAACGCAGAAGGCTGGGCTTGGGAGGCACGTATCCATTGCCCAGCGCCACGGCTTCCATGTATTCCGTCGCCTTGGCCGGCACAAAGCGGTGGGTGAAGAGAAGCGTAAGCCCCGCTAAAAGGCCGCCCGCCGCCGGAACGAAGATGCACCAGGCCGGGTCCTGGCTGGCCATTTCCTGAAAAACCTGAATTTGCCTGTAGCTGGTCCGCCCCGTCAGGACGTCCTGCACCAGTTCCACGCCCATTTCAAAGACAAGGGCCATCAGGGCACCCAGCGCTCCGACGACGACCGCCCAGATGAAGATGACCTGCTTATCCCCCAGCTTGATTTTTTCACGCAGGCTCAACGCCATGCGCAGCCATGACCAGGAAAGGCGCGTCTTTTCCGCAGGCTGGTTTTTCTTGTCCGTCATTGCAGGGCTTGTTGAAGGGACGCCAGGAGGCTGGCTTCATCTCCCGTCCATTCCCCATTGGGGCCCAGGGGGGCGTTTTTATGCCACCGCAGCAATTTCTGCATGGTGGTCAGGTAGCCGGTCACCATGGCGGCGGGCACGCCCAGCATCACAATGAGATGAGCGTTGCGGGAATCGTCCGGCCAGAGGACGCCCTCTGGGCTGATGCCTACGGTGACCTGCATGGAATCCAGCGCGCTGGTGCGTCCGTGGGGGACGGCCAGGCCGTGATCCAGATAGGTGGTTTGCGTTTCCTCACGCAGAAGAACCGCATTCTTGATGTGTCTTAGCTGTCGGTCGTCAAGGACTTCCGCCATGGAATCCGTCAGGGTTTCCAGAGCCTGTGCCTGAGTGGTTGAGGGCTGGAACGTGCGTACGTGAATTTGAAGATTGTCTGCCACCGGGTCTTCTGAAGGCTTTTGGTTTTTTATTCTATGAAGGGAGGCATGATTATCAAGGAAATTCTGGCCTGCATACGGGGGAAGGAGGCTTTCCCCCGTGAATGGGAGGCGGAAAAAGGGGGAAGATACCTTTCCGGAGGGGCTTTTTTGACACAATGGCGGCGGAAGAGCCTGCTTTTAGGCTTTTTCTTCAGCGGGAATGAAGCTACCCTGCCGCCATGATGCAGGATTCAGAAGTCATCAAACTCGTCAAGCCCGTACCTTCCGACCGCCTGGCAACCCAGGTGCTGGTGGCATGGTACCATGCGGTGCGCCCCAGGTGGAAAAAGCCGCTGGACCTGGCCATTACGGCCTTTTTTGTATTGATGGCGCTGTATTCCTTTTCCCTGCGCCCACTGCCCTTATTTGCCTGGCTGTCCCTGGCCGGGGCGCTGATGGCGATTATCCTGTCCTGGTTTTACGTCCCCTTTCTGGCAAAGGCCGCTCTGGCCGCCAATAAAAAGGTGCCCATGTACCATCAGGAAAAGGATTACGTTTTTCATGAGGATTACCTGACGTTCTCCAGCAAGGGCGTTGACCCCATGAATATTCCCTACGACCGTTTTTCCACGTTGTGCAGGACGCGCCACGCGCTGCTGTTCCTGTTCGGCAAGAAGCTGGTGCTGTGGCTG
>ULVH01066664.1_pt1 | contig 14320 bp, 8 predicted proteins | sample 1959261 | NCBI WGS metagenome assembly ULVH01 (sample SAMEA4835781, study PRJEB28245) | human gut metagenome | biome: gut microbiome; material: fecal sample | place: Denmark | collected 2008
TTCAGGATTGCCTTCTGGAAAGGAAGCTCACGTCTGTCGTCACAGCCTGCAATAGTGAGCTGCTGGTCAAGTGCGTTCTCATCCACACGAATACCCATAGAAGAGAGTTCCAGTGCAATGTCAAGAACAGGATAGTAAACGAGAATGTCGCCGTTTAATTCCCAGTCATCATAGTCTGGTGCACGTCCGTCGTGACGTTCGCCATTGCTTAAGGTTTTTCCAACCTGCATAAGGAAGACAGCACCCTTTTCTTTAACAACTTTGTATTCACGTTCCTTAGGAGTAAGGTCAGGATACATATCAACCAGTTCCTGAGTACTTACGAATGCAATCTCCCTTGGGAGGATTTCTTCGATATAATCGTACTGAACGGCCATGTATTTTTCTGTTTTGCGGAGAACACTGTAAATGGCGCGTACTGTGGATACCAGTGTGTCCATGTTACGTTCTTCTTTGTTGATGATCTTTTCCCAATCCCACTGGTCAACGTATACAGAGTGGATATTGTCAAGATCTTCATCGCGTCTGATCGCGATCATATCTGTGTAGAGTCCTTCTCCGTGTGCGAAACCATATTTCTTTAATGCATATCTTTTCCATTTTGCGAGAGAGTGCACAATCTCGGCATTTTCAGACTGACCCTTGATGTCAAAGCTTACCGGACGTTCCACACCGTTTAAGTTATCGTTCAGACCGGATGACGGATTAACGAATACCGGAGCGGAAACACGCAGCAGATTCAGTTTTTGAGCCAGTGTCTGCTGAAAGAAATCTTTCACAGTCTTAATGGCAATCTGGGTATCGTGAAGATTTAAAGATGACTGATACCCGTCAGGAATTTTAATCTGTTCCATGAGTGGATTCCTCCTGTAATTTCTGTATTTGCATATTTTATGGCAAACTGATAAAAAATATTGTTGTTTATTGAATATCCATTATCTTTTCCCACGCTATTATAACAGGAAAATGGTAGTTTGACAATTATTACTGTTCATTTGGAAGTATCTCGCGGGATATTATGGTTACGGAGAACAGAACGAACAGTAACACAATTTCAGCTTTGCAAGATTGGGGCGAAATGTTAAAATAAATGTGTAAATGAATGAAGCGTTAAATTTATATAAAACTCAGGGGGAAGATATATGGGAAAAAGGTGTCAGGTCTGTGATGGACCAATTGTAAACGGCAGGTGTAAATATTGTGGAATGCCATATAGAAATGATATGGAACTGTATCATCTGAACGAAGACCGTTCAGAGCACTATCGTCATGCTTCGGCAAAGGTGAAAAAAGCAATGGCAGAGAACGAGATCCCTTTGTCTGACAGAAATAAAACAGTTCCCAAAGCTGCAAAAACTTCGTCTGCCAGAACACAGACTATTAGAACGCAAAATACAAAAGTACAAACTTCAAGAATACAAACATCAGGGACAAAGAAAACATCAGGTCAGTCGTACAGCGCACAGACTGCCCGTACATACAGCACCGGAAAAAAGACAGCAAAAAGTGAGAAGAAAAAGAGCGGCAAGGCAGGCAAAATTTTCTGGATCATTGTGCTGATTCTGATGGTAATAATAGGTCAGATGGCAGAGAATTGGGATACGATTGGATACAGGATAGAAGAATTTATCTATGATGAGTTTGACATAGATCTCAACAGTATTTTTGATGACAGCAGTTCTGATGAAGTAAATGAGAGTAATAAGAATAATGAAAGTAATGAGAATAACTGGACAGATGACTGGTCTGAGACTATCAGTGCAGTAAAGAACGGACAGGATGAACAGAGGGGTAATCCGGACTGGTATATGTTCACCGGAGAGAATTATATTGTCAGAACGGATGATACTGCATCAGAGATTGGCGATACAGATGCCAGTGACCAGGGGTATGATTTTACAATAGATCCGGGAGAATACAGGATAGTGTCCGGCTGGGAGAAGGTTGCTCTGGAAATCAGAAGTTCTTCAGGAAAAGATGAAACTGTAAAATTTGACGAAGCAGACCACGAGGAGAAAATAGAATTACATGCCGGGGATGAGGTATCTGTGGTATCTCTGGATGGTCAAGATAATTATCTTGCCATGTATCAAATTCAGCAATATGACGAATAATTTTTTGCCCCTTTCTTTTTGTCAGAGACTGTGCTATACTTGTTAAATGTACCACATATAGAGAGAATTGTGGTGAATGAAAGAAAAAAATACTATATATTGTATATGGGAGCAAAAGGTATGATATATGTTATAAAGAAAGATGGTACGAGAGAAGAGTTTAATTCACAGAAGATCGTAGCAGCAGTAAATAAGTCGGCAGCCAGAATTTTATATACATTTTCGGATAAAGAGAAGGAATTTATCTGCCAGTTTGCGGAAGAACATGCGGAGGCACTGGGAAAGAATGAGATAGAGATCCAGGAGATGCACAACATCGTAGAGGGAGCACTTGAGAGAGTGAACCCGGCAGTGGCTAAGAGCTACCGCGATTACAGAAATTACAAACTTGACTTTATCCATATGATGGATGATGTATATACCAAGAGTCAGGCAATCCGTTATATTGGTGATAAGAGTAATGCCAATACAGACAGTGCGCTTGTAGCTACAAAGCGAAGCCTGATCTTTAATGAACTGAACAAAGAGCTTTATCGTAAATTTTTTATGAATCGTAATGAACTTCAGGCATGTAAAGATGGTTATATTTATATTCATGACCAGTCTGCACGTCTGGATACCATGAACTGCTGTCTCTTTGATGTGGCATCTGTACTCAGCGGCGGATTTGAGATGGGAAATGTATGGTACAATGAGCCTAAGACACTGGATACTGCGTTTGATGTTATGGGTGATATTATCCTGAGCACTGCTGCACAGCAGTATGGCGGATTCACAGTACCGGAAGTAGACAAGATCCTTGCACCTTATGCACAGAAGAGTTACGATAAATATATCCAGGAATTTATGAAATACTCTGACGAGAGCTGGACAGGACGTGAAGAACGTGCGATCGAGTATGCGCTTGACAAAGTCCGCAGAGATTTTGACCAGGGATGGCAGGGGATTGAGTATAAGCTGAATACAGTCGGATCTTCCAGAGGGGATTATCCATTTGTAACTGTAACTCTTGGACTTGGAATAAAGCAGTTCGAGAAGATGGCAAGTATTTCTCTTCTTGAAGTGCATAAAGGCGGACAGGGTAAGGCAGGACGCAAGAAACCGGTACTCTTCCCGAAAATCGTATTCCTTTATGATGAAAATATCCATGGAAAAGGCAAGATCAGTGAGGATGTATTTGAGGCAGGGGTTGACTGTTCTGCCAAGACTATGTATCCGGACTGGCTGTCCATGTCAGGAAAAGGATATATTTCCAGTATGTACAAGCAGTATGGAAAGGTTATAAGTCCTATGGGATGTCGTGCGTTCTTAAGCCCCTGGTACGAGAGAGGCGGTATGTATCCGGCAGATGATAAGGATGTTCCTGTGTTTGTGGGAAGATTTAACATCGGTGCGGTAAGCCTTCATCTTCCAATGATCCTTGCCAAAGCCAGAGCAGAGAGCAGGGATTTCTACGAAGTGCTGGATTTCTATCTTGAGATGATCCGTAATCTGCATATCCGTACCTATGATTATCTGGGACAGATGCGTGCGTCAACCAACCCGCTGGCATATTGTGAGGGAGGATTTTACGGTGGACATCTGAAACCGAATGAAAAGATTGGCAAGATTCTGAAACCAATGACAGCATCCTTCGGAATCACTGCATTAAATGAACTCCAGGAACTTTACAATGGCAAATCCATTGCTGAAGACGGGCAGTTTGCACTGGATGTGCTGAAATATATCAACAGGAAAGTAAATGAATTTAAAGAGAAAGATGGTTATCTTTATGCAATTTATGGAACACCGGCAGAGAGTTTATGCGGACTGCAGGTGGAACAGTTCCGTAAGATGTATGGCATTGTGAAAGGGGTTTCTGATCGTCCTTATGTAAGCAACAGTTTCCACTGTCATGTGACTGAAGATGTAACTCCGATTGAAAAACAGGATCTGGAGGGACGTTTCTGGGAGTTGTGCAACGGCGGTAAGATTCAGTATGTACGTTATCCGATCGATTATAATCGTGAAGCAATACGCACTCTGATTCGCAGAGCCATGTCTTTGGGATATTATGAGGGAGTAAATCTTTCTCTTGCTTACTGTGATGACTGCGGACATGAGGAACTTGAAATGGACGTGTGTCCGGTCTGCGGTTCCAAGAATCTGACAAAGATTGACCGTATGAACGGATATCTTTCCTACAGCCGTGTGCATGGTGATACTCGTCTGAACGAAGCGAAGATGGCAGAGATTGCGGAACGTAAATCTATGTAATATCAGGTCAGGGGTAAACTTTTGAATCTGACATCATAATATGATAATTAAAAGACATATACCGGCAAGATGATAAGTATTGCTCTGGTATATGTCTTTTTGTATTGTCAGATAAAATATAGCAATCCTCTTAAATGTATTATTTACGAGGATTGCTATAGAATCATTTAATGATAGTTCCGGTTTTTTCGAAATATCCATCCTTTGCATGCGCAATATCTGTGATGATCGTTCTTCTGTTATCTCCCTTTTCGATAAAAGAGATTCCGGCTTCGAATTTAGGAAGCATGGAGCCTGGGGCAAACTGATTGTCAGCCATATATTTCTTAGCATCATCTACAGAAATTGTATTAAGATATTCTTCATTGTCCTGACCGAGGTTCAGACTTACTTTCTCAACACTGGTAAGGATCAGAAGAGTATCTGCATTTAATTCCTGTGCAAGAAGTCCGCTGGAAAGGTCTTTCTCAATGATTGCACTTGCACCATGAAGATCGATTCCCTGTTCCATAACCGGGATTCCGCCGCCGCCTGCTGCGATTACTACCTGGCCCGCATCTACAAGTGTGCGGATTGTTTCAAGCTCTACGATTTTCTGCGGTTTCGGAGCTGCCAGGATTCTTTTATAAGTGCCGTCAGCCAGTTTAGTGACAAAGTTTCCCTTGCTTTCTTCAGTTTCAGCCTCTTCTTCTGTAAGGACACGTCCGATGATCTTCTCAGGTTCAGCGAAAGCATCATCATATGGATCAATGACAACCTGTGTAAGGATAGTAGCTACCGGTTTATAAATACCGCGGGAAATAAGTTCTGCGCGGATTGCGGTCTGGAGGTCATATCCGATATAGCCCTGACTCATTGCCGAACATACGGACATAGGTGCAAATGTATAGTCAGGATGTGTTTTGCCAAATTCATTCATGGCTGTGTGGATCATTCCAACCTGTGGACCGTTACTGTGGGAAATGACTACACGATTTCCGGCTTCTACAAGATCTGCGACAGCTTTGGCTGCTTTTTTTGTAGCGATTTTCTGCTCCGGTAAGGTGGTTCCTAATGCTCTGTGGCCCAGTGCAACTACTGTAATTTTTTCGCTCATGGGAATTACCTCGATTCTTTCATGTTCTGTAAATATGATATCTGCGGGGTGATCTTATATATAAAGATTTTTGAAATTTTTTATCACTGATATCATAAATATTCAATCATATTGATATCCTACATTATAAAAGACTGCCAGTAGAATTGCAATAGAAAATAACTCAAAAAACACCTCGCGGGATATTACCAGTGAACAGTAGCAAAAAACAAACAGCTCTCACATTTCTGTGAGAGCTGTTTTGTTTTTTTGAGGGGGGAGATAGAGAGTGGTTTTTCATCTATCCAAGACCTATTATATGGGAAAATTATGTTCAAAGTATGTCGAATTTCTGAAACAATCGGTAAATTTATAAAAGAATTATAAACAAATACGAAAAATAAAAAGTGGTATCTTGTTTTTATAGCATAGACATGCTAAAGTAGATTCATCGGCAACAGCCGTTATCAGTATTCTTATTTTCACGCACCGGTCCGGTGCAAAAATTTCCAATTATTTATTGATAGTCCGGGAGATGGTTTTGAATCCTGAGCAGAAATTCTGAAAATCTTATTTATTGTGCAAAACAGAGAGGAGAGATGCGTATGTCTGTGGATATGAACTTATAATCTCGAAAGATACTGTACCGATATCATTCTGACAGTGGAAGTACCTCAGATGACATAGAATAAAAATTCAGGAGAATGAGAGAATGAAAAAAAGAATATGGAATCAGTTAAAAAAAGCAGTCATGATAACGGCTGCTGTCGGGATTTTGGGAGCAGGAGCAGTATCAGCAGCAGAATTTGAAGCTGCAGAGTTATATGTTCCTGCTGTGGGTTTAAAGCAGAGTGCACAGTGGATCGATGAAGAGAAATTTCAGGCAGAACTGACACTGGAAGTGAGCGGTCTGAAAGAACTGTACAAAAGTCAACAGGAGAATACTGCTTCGGAGAACGGACAGTTGCAGATGGAAAATAGTACATGGGATGGAGAAGTGAGAGAAGCAGAAGCAGCAGAAAATACGACAGATGAAGTGGATTCCGAAAATACAGAGTGTGAATCAGAGAGTGCAGTAATAGATATAGAAGATATAAAAAGCGAAGAATACCGGAAGGCAGAAGGATCTGACACAGAAACCGGACAGACACAACAGAGTGAGCAGGAGAACCAAAATGAGATCAGGGAAGATAAAACCAGATATTTTCTGACTGTATATATTTCAGAATATTTTCAGGTAAATGCAGAAGCGTTAAAGAATGATCTGCAGGCTGAATCCGTACAGATACAAAATAAGAAAGGTGAGACAACCCAGATTACAAAGCTGACCTGTGAGACTGCACTTTCAGATGCGGAAACAGATATCTTTACCATGAAAGTGCCGGTGTCTCTGCGTGAAGAATATCGTATTTCTTCTGTAAAAACAGATTATCCTCTGTGCCAGGATGCACCGCTTTGCAAAGATTGGGAGGGGACAGGTGCGTATTTCTGGATGAAATCAGGGGATGAAACCCGGACTGTTGCAGAAACTCCTTCAGCTCTGCTTTCCGTACAGGAGGCAAAAACAGGGATCACAGCCCGGTTACAGCAGGAGACGAAAGAGGTACGTGCAGGGCAGAACCTTACTTATATATTGTCTGTAGAGAATACAGGAGAATTACCTCTGGAAAATATAGAGATATCCAGTGTTTTTTCTCAGGATAATATAAAAGCCGAATGGAAACAGGAAGAGGGATTTATTGCAAATGGTATGCAGGGAATTATTTCAGGTCTTAAGGCAGGAGAAATCAGAAATCTTCAGATGACAGTACAGCTTACAGAAGAGCAGGCAGGAGAGCTTATTCATACAGTAACTGTAAAAGCGAAATATCCGGGAAAGGAAGAAAGTATTGGATGTCAGAAATCAGTCGAAACAGAAGTCATTGCATTAAAGGCTGCTTTTGAGGTGGAGAAAACTGCGGACAGAACACAGGCATATCCGGGAGATACGATCACATATCAGATCTGCATCAGGAATACGGGTGAGCGGACACTTCATTCGGTTCTCAGTACAGAAAGATTCCAAAATGCCGGTATTCAGGCAAACTTTGTCAGGAAAGAGGGCGTAACATTAAACAGCACAGGCACACAGGCTCTGATTCCGCAGATCGCACCGGGAGAGGCTTTTGCACTTTACGCCACAGTGACTGTTCCACAATATATGGCAAGTCAGGAATTGATCAATGAGGTAATCGTTACATCTGATGAGACTGGTACACAGGCAATGACATCTAAGGCAAACGTAGAATTAAAGGAAACTGATAATATTGTTACAGTTACGCCGCAACCGGCATCTCTGGCTTCCCAGAATTATGGATATGACTCAAAGTCCGGAAGTGCTTATACTACTGCTTCCAAACCACGTACAGGAGATGAGACAGAAACGGCTTTGTATATTGTACTGGGGATTTTTGCAATCATGTCCGGAGTCAGTGCATTCTGTTACAGGAAGACAAAAAAACAGCAGAAGTAGAGAAACAACGTTGAAACGACAGGGGAGGTGTGCTATTCTTATATAGAATATACGCTTTAGTAAAACACCTCTGCCTGACTTTAAAGAAATTGCGTTACTGTTCACACATCACTATCCCGCGAGGTGTTTTGGCATGAATATGCCAAAATCCCGAGACATACAAGCCAAAATTCCATTGCCGCAGGCAATCTGGAATGAATTTTGGCTAAGTTACAGTGAACGGAGTGAACAGTAACGAAATTGCCGCAGAGGCTGTATGAAATTCAGGCAGGCAGGAAATGATATGGAGGATTAAAATGAAATTAATATCCTTACTGGAAAAGCTGGAATATACATGTCTTCAGGGCAGTACAGACCAGGAAGTAAAAAATGTGGTTTATGATTCCCGGAAAGTAGAAGAGGGCTCTCTTTTTATCTGTATCCGCGGTGCAGTGGTGGATGGCCATAAATTTGTGCCGGATGTAGTTGCAAAAGGAGCAAAGGTTCTGATCGTGGAAGAAGCTGTGGAAGCACCGGAAGATGTGACAGTCATTCTTGTGAAAGATACACGATATGCAATGGCGTTTATTTCTGCCGCATATTTCGGATATCCTGCAGAGAAACTGAAAACAATTGGTATCACAGGAACCAAAGGAAAAACAACCACTACGTATATGGTAAAATCTATTCTGGAAAATGCCGGATATAAAGTGGGACTGATCGGAACCATTGAAGCGATCATCGGTGACAAAGTGATTCCTGCAAAGAACACAACACCGGAGTCTTATGTGATTCAGGAATATTTCCATGAGATGGCAGAAGCCGGCTGTGACTGTGTGGTTATGGAAGTTTCCTCCCAGGGACTGATGCTTCACAGAACTCAGGGATTTGTTTTCGATTTTGGTATCTTTACAAATATTGAGCCGGATCATATCGGACCAAATGAACATAAGGATTTTGATGATTATCTCAGATGCAAGTCCTTACTTCTGAAACAGTGCAAGGTAGGAATTGTAAACAGAGATGATGAACATTTCGAGAAGATTATTGAAGGTCATACATGCAGCCTGGAAACTTATGGATTTTCACCGGAAGCAGACCTTCGTGCGGAAGATGCAAAGCTGGTCGGAGGTAAAGGATATCTGGGTATTTCCTACCATCTGAAAGGACTTCTGGATTTTCATGTGGAGATAGATATTCCCGGTAAATTCAGCATCTACAATTCATTGACAGCAATCGCGATCTGCCGTCATTTTAAGGTTTCGGAAGAGAACATTCTCAAAGCCTTAAAAGTAGCTAAGGTAAAAGGCCGTATCGAAATGGTAAAAGTATCCGATGATTTTACTCTGATGATCGATTACGCGCATAATGCCATGGCTCTGGAGAGTCTTCTGACCACTTTAAAAGAATATCATCCCCACAGACTGGTATGTCTGTTTGGATGCGGAGGCAACAGATCAAAGCTTCGCCGCTATGAGATGGGAGAGGTTTCCGGAAAGCTTGCAGACCTTACCATCATTACCTCTGATAATCCACGTGATGAAGAACCACAGGCGATCATCGATGATATCAAGATCGGTATGGCAAAAACCGATGGAAAATATGTAGAGATTCCGGACAGAAAAGAAGCCATCGCCTATGCGATCCATCATGGAGAGCCGGGGGATATTATAGTTCTGGCAGGTAAGGGACATGAGGATTATCAGGAAATTAAAGGAAAGAAATATCCTATGGATGAACGTGTCCTGATCGCAGATATTCTTGCTGGTAAATAGGTAGCGGGTCAAACAGGAATAAGTTCATGATATATGCTGATATAATAATTGATATTTCCAGTGATAAACTGGACCGGAGTTTTCAATATCGTGTACCGGAAAGGCTGGAGAAGAAAATAAAGGCAGGGATGGTGGCAGCCATCCCTTTTGGAAATGCCGGCCGGGTGTGTAAAGGATATGTGATCGGATTGTCAGATAAACCGAAAATTGCTCCCGAAAAGATTAAAGAAATCAGTGAAATCTGCAGTGGAGAAGAGACTACGGAATCCAGACTGATCGCACTGGCAGCCTGGATGAGAGAAAATTATGGTTCCACCATGATCCAGGCTCTCAGGACAGTACTTCCTATCCAGGAGAAAATCAAGGCAAAAGAGAAAAAATATATATGCCTGGATATTTCCGAAGAGGCGGGAACGCAGTTGCTGAAAGAACTTGAACAAACAAGGTTTAAGGCCAGAACAAGACTTCTGAGGGAACTTCTGGAGAAAAAAAGACTGGATTATACACATGCGGCGAAAGAACTGGGGACAACTTCTGCTGTTGTAAAGAAATTTCAGGAGCAGGGGATTATCCGTATAGAATATGATGAGATAATGAGAACTTCACTGAATACAGGTGATATTTCCGGAGAAAGGCGAATGCCGCTTACAGATGAACAGGAAGCGGCAGTAAAGCAGATACAGAGAGAGTGGAAAAACCCATCGCCGAAGCCTGTACTGATCGAGGGAGTGACAGGAAGCGGGAAAACCCAGGTGTATATAAAGCTGATCGAGCAGACGCTTTCTCAGGGAAAAGAAGCAATCGTGCTGATCCCGGAGATTGCTCTGACATATCAGACGGTACGCAGATTTTATGCCAGATTTGGGGATAAAGTATCAGTTATCAATTCCAGACAGTCTCAGGGAGAACGCTATGATCAGTTTAAACGTGCGAAAAAGGGAGAAGTCCAGGTGATGATCGGTCCCAGATCTGCGCTGTTTACGCCATTTGCCAGTCTGGGACTGATCATTATTGATGAAGAACATGAACCAAGCTATAAAAGTGAAAGCACACCCCGTTATCATGCAAGGGAAACTGCAATCCGGAGAGCTGTTTTAGAACATGCAAATGTGGTAATGGGTTCAGCTACTCCATCAGTGGAAGCCTACAGTAAGGCAATGAATGGGGAATATAGTCTGGTCAGGCTGACAACAAGATATGGAAGCAGACCTCTGCCCCGGGTTTCTATCGTAGACCTGCGTGAGGAATTAAAAGCAGGGAACAGGTCTGTACTGAGCAGAGAACTCCGGCAAAAGATGAAAGGCCGGTTTGAGAAAAAAGAACAGGTAATGCTTTTTCTGAACAGAAGAGGATACGCAGGTTTTGTATCCTGCCGGTCCTGTGGACATGTGATGAAGTGTCCGCATTGTGATGTTTCTCTTTCGGAGCATAATAATGAAAGGCTTTTATGTCATTACTGTGGATATGAGACAGGAAAACCCCGGATATGCCCGGTGTGCGGATCGCCTTATATTGGCGGATTTAAGGCAGGAACACAGCAGATCGAGAAGGTAGTGCGGGAAGATTTTCCAGAAGTCAGGACTCTCAGAATGGATTTTGATACAACAAGAACCAAGGGCAGCTATGAAAAGATCCTTGCAGCTTTTGCTGCTCATGAGGCAGATATACTGATCGGAACACAGATGATCGTTAAGGGGCATGATTTTCCGGATGTCACACTCATGGGAATAGTAGCAGCGGATCTTTCGCTGAATGCAGAGGATTATCGATGTGCGGAACGTACCTTTCAGCTTCTCTGTCAGGCAGTCGGCCGGGGAGGACGGGGGGAAAAACCGGGAGAGGCAGTGATCCAGACCTATCATCCGGATCATTACAGTATTCAGGCGGCGGCAGTGCAGGATTATCAGGCATTCTATGAGGAAGAGATGAGTTATCGTATGCTTCTGGATTATCCGCCTGCGGCACATATGCTGGCAGTTCTGGGTTCAGGTCCGGAAGATGAGAAACTGGTTCAGGCCATGTATTATCTGAAACTTTATATAGAAAGGATATACAGAGAAAATGACCTGCATATCATTGGCCCGGCATATGCGTCAGTTGGAAAAGTTAAGGATATTTACAGACAGGTTATCTATTTAAAACATAAAGATCATAAAACGCTGGTACATATCAAAGACCAGCTGGAGAAATACATAGAGATAAATTCCGGTTTCCGGAAAATATACATACAATTTGATTTCAGTTAATTATGGCAGATTTTTTCAAAATCTCATTACTGAAGTAATCTGCTGCAGAAGGGAAATCCGGAAGGCAGTAATTTCTGAAATCGTGATATAACAATAATCAAGATATCAGGTTAGGGGCAAAATATCTTTTGATCCTAACATCATAATCAAAGAAGAGGAGAATAAAGAAATGGCACTTAGAAAAATCAGATTACAGGGCGACGAAGTACTTGCAAAGGTCAGCAGACCGGTAGAAAAGATGACACCACGTATTCATGATCTGATCGGGGATATGCTTGAAACCATGTATGATGCAATGGGAGTTGGCCTCGCTGCACCACAGGTGGGTATGCTGAAGCGTATTGTTGTGATCGATATAGGAGAGGGTCCTATCGTGCTGATCAATCCTGAAATCCTTGAAACATCAGGCGAACAGACTGGTGATGAAGGATGCTTAAGTGTACCTGGAATGGCTGGTCAGGTAACACGTCCGAACTATGTAAAGGTAAAAGCTCTGGATGAAGATATGAATGAAGTAGAATATGAAGGGGAAGGTCTTCTTGCGCGTGCTTTCTGCCATGAGATCGATCATCTGGACGGACATATGTATACAGAACTGGTAGAAGGAGAACTTCATCAGGTTTCCTATGATGAGGATGAGGAGTGATAATCAAATGAAGATAGTATTTATGGGAACACCGGATTTCGCAGTGCCGTCATTACATGCACTGACAGAAGCCGGATATGCGGTGGCAGCAGTAGTGACCCAGCCTGACAAACCAAAAGGCAGAGGTAAGACATTATTGCCAACACCTGTAAAAGAAGAAGCCGTTATGCACGATATTCCGGTATATCAGCCGGAGAAAGTGAGAAATAACCCTGAATTTCTGGAGATTCTGAAAGAAATCAATCCTGATATCATAGTTGTTGCTGCATATGGACAGATTATTCCAAAAGAAATCCTGAAACTTCCGAAATTTGGATGTATCAATATTCATGCGTCTCTTCTTCCGAAATACAGAGGAGCAGCGCCTATCCAGCAGGCTGTGATCGATGGGGAAAAAGTATCAGGTGTAACGATCCAGCAGATGGGAGAAGGTCTTGATACCGGTGATATGATCTCTAAGATAGTGATTCCGATCTCTCCGACAGAAACAGGTGGAAGCCTGTTTGGAAAACTTGCGCAGGCCGGTGCGGATCTGCTGATCAAGACGCTTCCGTCTATTGAGCAGGGAACCGCGGAGTTTGAAAAACAGCCGGAGGAGAGTCCTACACCTTATGCGGCTATGATCACCAAACAGATGGGACTGATGGATTTCAGAAAATCTGCAGAAGAACTGGAACGCCTTGTACGCGGCCTGAATCCATGGCCAAGTGCTTATACATTTCTTAATGGAAAAACTCTGAAAGTGTGGAAATGTAAAGTCAGCACTGAGAAAACAGATGCTGTTCCGGGAACAATCTTCCTGGCAGATAAAGAGGGGATCCATACAGCATGTGGAGAAGGAGTGCTGATTCTTACAGAGATACAGCTGGAAGGTAAGAAGCGTATGGAAACAGAAGCCTTTCTCCGGGGATATCACATTGAAAATGGAATTGTTTTTACAGATCATAAGGAGTGATTAGATGTACGGATATTATTATTTTGATCCTACGTATTTACTGCTCATTATCGGAATGGTGCTGTCTTTACTGGCATCTGCAAAGGTAAAGAGTACGTTTTCTGTTTACAGCAGAGTGCGCAGTGCATCGGGGCTTACAGGCGCCGATGCTGCCAGACGGATTCTTCGTATGTCGGGAATTACGGATGTTACGGTAGTACCCATATCCGGCAGCCTGACAGACCACTATGATCCGGGAAGTAAGAAACTGGCACTTTCCCAGGATGTATATGATAAAACATCTGTGGCTGCGATCGGGGTGGCTGCGCATGAATGTGGACATGCTATTCAGCATGCGACTAACTATGTGCCATTGAATCTTCGCTCTGCGATTGTGCCTGTTGCAAACATCGGTTCCACACTTTCCTGGCCATTGTTTCTGGCAGGACTGATTTTCTCAATCCGTCCACTGCTGACTGTTGGAATCATTTTGTTTACATTTGCGGTTCTTTTTCAGCTTGTAACTCTTCCGGTAGAATTCAATGCTTCTTCAAGAGCGTTGAAAATGCTTGGAAGTTCAGGAATGCTTGGAAACGATGAGGTAAAAGGTGCAAGGAAGGTTCTTACAGCGGCAGCACTCACCTATGTTGCAGCACTTGCTTCATCAATCCTGCAGCTTTTAAGACTGATCATACTTGCCGGAGGAAGAGATCGTGACTAATGGAATAAACACAAGAGAACTGATATTGCAGATATTACTGGAAATCGAGGAAGAGGGAAAGC
>ULVH01050904.1_pt1 | contig 14214 bp, 10 predicted proteins | sample 1959261 | NCBI WGS metagenome assembly ULVH01 (sample SAMEA4835781, study PRJEB28245) | human gut metagenome | biome: gut microbiome; material: fecal sample | place: Denmark | collected 2008
GGCAGGATTCTGCGAATATCCTGTTCGTCGCGTCGAAATGTAGAGTCCGCCAACTTCTTGGGTCCTACATCAGCTACCCAGTGTACGATGTACTTTGCCAGCGTAATGCTGCGGTTGATGGGTTCAGGCGTATGTTGAACCTCGCGTTCAAATAGAATTGCCTGCTCCTTTACCCACTTCTTCGCTTGCTTGGGAGTATACTCCTTGGGTGGCTTGACGGTTTTCTGAACAGATTTCAGTCTATTGCCTTCGTAGTCATACCCACGGGATACCACGATCAAATAGCTATTGCGCTGCATAACCCATGTGGTGTCCGCTGCGCCCATCAAACCATTGGAGCCGGAAATCTGGTCGAAGGGATCGGACGCAGCCTGTTTACGCAGATGATGAATCAGCAGAATACAGATGCCGTACTTGTCTGCCAGAGATTTCAGCGCACTGACGTCCTTGTAGTCGCTGGCGTACATACTGCCGCTTTGGTCGCAGGAGCGCACTTTCTGCAAGGTGTCAATGACTACCAGCCCGGTATCCGGATAGTTGTGAACAAAGTCCACAATCTGTTCCTCCAATCCTTGTCCGATACTTTGGCATTCGGTTTGCAGAATCAGCTTTTCTGGCGTATCCTCGCTGCCCACAAGCCGGAACAGACGGTCTTGCAGGCGGTTGAGCGTGTCCTCCAACGAGAGGTACAGCACCGTGCGCGACTCAATTTCTCGCCCCCACACCGGCTTACCCTGTGCGACCTGCAGGCAAAGCCATAGCGTCAGCCAGCTTTTGCCTGCTTTGCTGGGACCTGCAAACAATGCCAGTCCTGCCGGAAGCAAGCCGGGAATAATCCACTTTACGGGCGGTAGCGGTGTGGAGAGCAGTTCTTCTGCAGTGATTGCTTTCGGAAGTTTCGTAAAGGTCATTTGCATCATCCTTTCTTGTTTGGTATACACCCATTATCTCATAGTATCGTAATTTTGCGTGTAGTAAGTTTTACTCTCTAGTGTTAAGTTGTACGACTCGCGCCGCCACACAGCCCCACAGACGCGCCAAATAGCGGCTTTACGGGCAGCTTCGCGTCCGTGTCCGATGCTGGACATCAGCCCCACACAGGGCGCGTTTGGGCGCGGTATGCGAGTGAATCAGATTTGATTCACTCTTTCGGTTTTGATCCAAGATAGTGAATCCGTTCTGATTCACTCTGGAGGTCCGCGGGCATAATGAACACTTCTTTTTGCCATTTGCTCATCTCCTTTTTGTTGTTTCGTGTAACTCTTTTGAATACACCTTCCGGGGAGAAAAAAGAGCCCGGAGAACCTTACCGATTTGGTAAGGCCCTCCGGGCTCTTTCTATATTTTCTCTGTTTTATCCGGGCGTGGGGGTACACTTTCCCCGCAAATTTTGATGTGAATTCAATAAAAATCAAATAATGCGCGCAATAGCGCCAATCACGCGGTTATGTAAATAATAAAAGAAACCGCGTACATCAAAATAAATGCTGAAGAAAAATGTCTAATTTGCCGCTCGCCCCCAGACATGGGAACATAACAGGCAAGCCGCTGACGACGACCGTTCACTGACTCTGTAAGGATCTTACTTCTTACAACCCCTGCGCCGTCACCCCATCTGACGCGTGGGGCAGCAGGAGTATCATTATGTTCTCTCCCCTGCCGTGGGTTATGGTCTGCCGTGACCATGCTGCGCGCCCCACCGAGAGAGTAAAGTACCTGTTATGCTGTGTATTCAGTTGTAAAGGTGCTGTGCAGAGAATCTCTGCAAGTTCAAGATAACATACAACTTCCCAGCCTGTCAATGGAAAGTGCCCAAAGTTGAGAAAATCGTAACATTTGCGTGGCCGCGGGGGTTTGGGGTTCACCCCAAAAATGCGTTGTGGATATCCAAACGCTATGCTTGCAAAACCATCTGCCAGCAGGTGGGGGCTTTTGGGCCCCTCTTTCGTCCCAGGCGGTGAGAAAACCGGCTGGGAGAGTGAATCATGCTATGATTCACTTTTGGAAGAACCCTTACTTCCATTTTTCAAAAAGCAGAGGGAAATACCTGCTGTTAGCACAGAAATCTGCTACAATAAAAATAAAACGCTGCCCGTAAGTGGTGGTGGGAGGGGAATACAATGCCAACAATTTTGATTGACGCAGACGGCTGCCCGGTGGTGGACCTGACGGTGCAAATCGGCCGGGCCCACGGCGTACCGGTGAAGATCCTGTGCGATACAGCCCACCGCATCCAGCGGAAGAGCGCCGAGACGCTGGTCTTTGACAAGGGCGCCGACAGCGTGGACTTTGCCCTGGTCAATCGGGTCACACCGGGAGATATCGTCATTACCCAGGACTACGGCCTTGCCACCATGTGCCTGGCCCGCCGGGCCAGAGTGCTCAACCAGAACGGACTGGAGTACACGACCCAGAACATCGACGGCCTGTTAGCCCGCCGCCACGAAAACAAAAAGCTCCTCCGTGCCGGCAAGCACCCAAAAGGGCCTGCCAAACGCACGAGGGAGCAGGATGAGGCGTTTATAGCTATGCTGGAAGTAGTGCTAAAAAGCATCTGCCTATGATTTTTACGACCGACTGTACCTCGACCCGGATACCCACAACTCCTATTGGATGTTCTGTCTCTTTGTCTACGGTTCTCTCCCCATCATCATACCGATTATCATGATCCGCACGGTAAACAGCGTATCATCAAGCATGGGAACTTGCACCTGGCAGTACGGTGCCAGGTCCAGCGTCCGATTTGTCCGCAATCCACCCTTGGACGGTAGCATCACCGCACTGTGCCTGTGGCCCCCAGCAAGATAGGGTGACTTGTCGTCATTCGACCAATCCTTCTTCTCAGACAGCTTCCTGCACCGCTTTTTTATGTTCTAACATTCTTTTGTAATAACAGGGCGCCGGAATTTGTGCACCACCACACAAATGCCGACGCCGGTTCATTTTGTATACTTTGGTGAAAAGAGCCTCTCTACCCCCGCCAAGCCTAAAAAAAGTCACACCCCTCCCGGTTGCAGCACCGAGCATATTCCGAACTGATGTTACAGTGGAACACATGCCCCAGTACGTGCCCGGCATCGCCGCAGTAGTGATATTCTGCCCGGGCACCCACGGCCTGCAGCCGTTCGGCCAGAAGTCCGGCTTGCGGGGCCAGAAAATCTCCCTCTGCGGTCATTACGAAAGCCGGCGGGAAGTCTGCTGTCAGGTGAGAAAACACATCCATCTGCTCCAGCTCCTCAGCCGTACCCTCGCCGGGCAGATAGTCTGCCATCAGACGGGTGGTGAGGTCTTTTTTATTGGACATCTCGACGCAGTAGACCCCGCAGTTCAATGCCACCGCCCGAGGCACGAAGCCCGCTGGCGGACGCACCGTAAACAGGGCCGCATAGGCGGGATTGGTACAACAGGCACCATACAGAGCCAGCAGATGGACTCCGGCGTTATCCCCCACGCCGAATACATTGTGTGTATCAAAACCGTAGCGGACAGCATGCGCCAGCAGCCAGACAAACACTCGGTTGGTGTCTTCCAGCGGAGCAGGAAACTTGTATTTCGAGGCCAGCCGGTAGCTGAAATTGACCACCGCAAACCCCTGCTGCGCCAGACTCATACAATAATACTGGTAACGCTCCTTATCGCCGTAGCCCCAACCGCCGCCATGCACGCTGACAATGACGGGAAGCACTGCATCCGTATCCCGTGGGCGGTAAACGTCCAACAGATTCCACCGAGGCTCCGGCCCGTAGGCGATGTTGTCAAATCGTCGGATGTCGACCGGAGTAGTGCATCCCGCATCCCGCTGTTCATCAAAGCGCCAAAGCGCCGAAACATCATGCGCAAAATCAAACTGGCCAAAGACATTTCACTTTCCCCTTTTGCGCAGTACCCGCAGTCTGCTTTCTGTCGGCTTGCCGCCGCGACCTCTGTTTTTTGCTTGCGCCTTGTCTTTACGCTTACCCGTCTGCCTCCGCAAACGGTGCCAGAAGCGCTTCATCTTCCGAAACCTGACAAACCACTTCTCCCGAAAGATTGGCAAAATGGTCCCGGCTGGCCGCTGTAAACACAAACAGGCACAGCGCGGATTTGAGATTCAGGGAATCGCCCTCCTCGGTTTCAAAGGTGACTCTGCCCTGACAGTGACGCACAGCAGTAAAAAAGCGTTCCAGGTCTAGCGATGATTTCAGTTTCATGACGGTTCTCCTTGCTTGAATCGGTGGCAGGATGCATGCGTGAAAGTCCCCCCCACCTGTTACTCAGTATACCATACTGTATAACAAATGGGGTGTGCTTCATTCCAGGGGCGGTCCGGCTTGATGGGGTTGGCTCTATCCTGTAGTTTCGTGTTTTTGCTGGGTGCGTTTTGGTGCCGGACAGCGCTCCGCCGCCGTGGAGTCAGGACAGCGAAAATTCGAGAAAATCCAGCCGTCCCTTGCCCTCATAGCACAGGCAGAGGGTGTGGTCGCCGTCCGGGATGGCCAGCTGCCCGCTGAACTTTGTCCACGTCCCGGACGGCACAAGATCCACGGCCCCCACCGGCTCACCGCCCGGTGTCAGCCTGACCAGCAGCCGGCCCCGGGCTCTGCCCCGCACCGTAACCTGGATGCGGGTGGTGCCCTCACAGTGGAAATATCGGTACACGGCGGTCATGCCGTCCCGCCCGTTGGCAATGTACTGCCGCGGCGGCTGTCCGGCATCCCCCGGCGACCAGTCGGGACCGTCCTGGGTGATGTAGGGATGTTTGTTGCCCATCAGCATCCTGACGGAGTAGGTGGGGGTCCGCTTGCCGTACAGGTGGCAGCAGATGGTAGCCGGGTAACTGCCTTTGGCTGCCAGCGGTCCGCCGTTGAGCCCGCAGCTGGTCACGCACACCTGGGGAATGCTGCCGTCCGGCCGGATCTCCACCCGCTCGGCGCAGCCCTGCCGGGAATACATGCTGCGGTTGGTGGGGCGGTGATAGAAGATGTAGTACTGCCCGTTGATGCATTCCAGCCCGCCGTGGTTGTTGCCGAAGGCGTAGCGGGTTTCTCGCCGGGAAACAGGTCACAGTTGCTCACCACCACGCCGCCATAGCGGAATCCGCGGTCGGGCCGGTCGCTGACCGCGTAGCACAGCTCGTGGCAGGCAATGGAAGAGTAAACAAGGTAGTATTTTCCGCGGATCTTGCGGATGGAGCTGGCCTCAAACAGTTCGTGCCCGGCAAAGCCGGTGCCCCGGGAATGGCCCATGGTGGGCAGCAGGCGGCGCGGTTCGGTGCGCAGGGTGAGCATATCATCCTCCAGCGTCATGACCACAGAGGCTTTCTGCGTCTTGACCGCCTCCTTTTCGGTGCGCGGTCCGTTGCCGGAATACAGGTAGACGGTGCCGTCCTCGTCCCGGAACACGCCGGGGTCAAAGGGGATGGTATCCCCCGGGCGCTCCCCCAGGATGCCACCCTCCCGGTCCCGCACCACGCCGTAGAACATATAGTGCCCGGCGGGGGTATCGCATACCGCCACGCCGATGGACTTCACCTTGTCGTCGGGGCAGTAGTAGAGGTAGTAGCGCCCATCCTTGCCCTGTACCACGTCGGGGGCCCACAGTTCGTGTTCCCCGTGGGGCATGCGGGGGTCCTGGGTGCGGTGGTAGATAACCCCCTCGTACCGCCAGTCCGCCAGGTCGGTGACAGGGGCAGACCAGCAGACATAATCGTTTTCGCAGAATTATCTGCCGTCAAAGCGGTCATGGCTGCCATAGAGATACAGCCGGTCCCCGAACACATGGGGCTCCCCGTCGGGAATGTATTCATACAGCGGCAGATAGGGGTTCACCGCCTGCCGTTTGCTCTGTTGTTTCATCTGCAAGCCTCTTTCCGTGGATGATGGAAGGCATGCTCATGCCTTGGTATTCTGACGGGCCTGCTGGCAGTGTGCTGCCAGGGCCAGGACGCGACGGGCGCATTGCTGCAGCGCTGCCAGCGGCAGCGTGCCGGCTTTCAGGGCGTCCAGAATGGCGTCCACATCCTGCTGGGAACCGGGCATGGTCAGGTCGTTGCCGGCCAGCACGCAGCCCGCCGTGGCGGAGGAACCGTACTTGAACCCGGTGCTGGCGTCGGTGGTGCCCCAGTCGGTCATCACAAGGCCCGCGAAGCCCCACTCATCCCGCAGGATATCGGTGAGCAGCTCCCTGTTGTTGGCCGAGTGGATGCCGTTCACCAGGTTGTAGGAGGACATCAGCGCCAGCGGCTGGGCCGTCCTGACGGCGATCTCAAAGCCCTTGAGGTAGATTTCCCGCAGGGCGCGCTCGGTGCAGTGGGCGTTGTTGTGGTTGCGGTTGTCCTCCTGGTTGTTCAGGGCAAAATGCTTGATGGTGGTGCCGCAGCCCGGGTGGCGCTGCACGCCCCGGGTGTCCGCCGCCGCGCACAGGCCGCTGAGCAGGGGATCCTCGGAATAATATTCAAAGTTGCGGCCGCAGAGGGGGTTGCGCTGAATGTTCATGCCGGGAGCCAGCCACAGCGTCACGCCGAAATCCTCCATCTCACCGCCCACAATGTCCCCGGCTTCCTCCATCAGGGCCGGGTCCCAGGTCTGGGCCAGCATGGTGGCAATGGGAATGGCTGTGCAGTACTGGTAATGATCCACTGCATCGGCCGGGCGCGGCGGCGGGACGATGCCCAGCAGTTCGCCCAGATTGCCGAAGGCGGAATCCCCCAGGCCGGGGATGATGTTGCCCTGGCTGTCGGCCACAAAACTCCGGGAAAGGCGCAGACCTGCCGGACCGTCCGCCAGCACAAGATTCTGCACGCCCCGGCTTTCCAGCAGGGTGGAAGTCGTTTCGCCCGCCGCGCCGGGGCAGGCGGTCGAGGCCACCCCAATGACCGAGGTGGATCCAAAACCGCCCCGTGCGGAGCCCACCACCAGCCCGGCCAGTTCCGGCGGCGTCAGTTGGGTGACCAGATCCTCCAGCGTGGCCTGACCGGCCACCACGTCCTGCAGGGTGACGGTCTGCTCTTTTTCGGTGTGCAGCAGCGACGGTTTCTGGCTGTAGACGGTGGTTTCGCAGGGGATGGAGGCGGGGGCCACTGTCAGGCGGGGGGCAGCGGCTTTCTCCCGAGCTTCCTCCGGGTAGGTGCAGAAGCGGGCCGGGTCTGCGCGCAGCGTCTCCAGGGGGCAGTCCGGCTGCAGCCGGTTCTGCAGCCGGGCGGTGACCACCGTCTCGCCCAGTTCCAGGGCGGCGGCAATGCAGGTGCTGCGGGAATGGCTGCCCACACGCAGATAATAGACGCCCTTTTCCAGCAGCCAGACAGCCTGTTCCTCGTCGTAGGAGGCCAGGGTGTGCAGCGGGAAGGTGACGGTCACCGTCTCGCACTGGCCGGGGGCCAGGGAACCGGTCTTGGCAAAGCCGGCCAGCACCTGGTAGGGCTTGTCCAGTTTGCCCTGGGGCTGGGACAGATACACCTGCACGGTTTCCCGGCCCGCATACCGGCTGCCGGTGTTCTGCACATTCACCCGGATGCACACCGTCTCTCCGTCCAGCGCCACATCCTTGACCTCCAGCGCGAAGGTGGTGTAGGAGCCTCCGAAGCCGAAGGGGTAGGCGGGCGTTATGTTGAAGCTGTCAAAGTAGCGGTAGCCCACATAGATGCCCTCGCGGTAGAAACTGTCATCCAGATCGCCGCTCAGGTAGCTGTAGCCCTCCGCGTCGGGGTAATCGGAGTACGCCCGGGCCCAGGTGACGGCCAGCCGACCGTCGGGGGAGACCTTGCCGGTGAGCACATCCGCCAGGGCCAGTCCGCCAGCACAGCCCGGCTGGCTCATAAGCAGCACGGCGTCGATGCCGGGGGTGTTGCGCAGGAATTCTGTGTCGATGACGCCGCCCACATTCAGCACCACCACCGTGTGCTCGTAGTAGCCGGTCAGGGCGGTCAGGTTTTCCTTTTCCCGCTGGGTCAGCTCGTAGTCGCCGGGGGCCTGCTTGCGGTCGGCGCCTTCGCCGCTGGTGCGGGCCAGCACGTAGACAGCGCAGCGCCGGTCGGTCCCTTCCAGATCCCGGGCGGTGATGGAAGATACATCGGGGTCGCGGTAGGGGTTGTCCATCGCCCAGAATGCACCGCTTGCCCCCTTCTCTTTCAGAACGGCCTGGAAGCGGGTCATATATTCCTTGCCGCAGTCGGCGCAGTCCTGGTCAAAGCGATCCAGCCAGGCGGTGGTGCCGATTTCAAACCCGGCGTCCTGGAGCCCCTGTTCCACATCGGTCACGCTGCGGGCGTTAACGTCCCCCGAGCCGGTGCCGCCCTTGACCATACGGCGCACACCGTTGCCGAACAGCGCCAGCTTGCGGCCGTCGGCGGCAAGGGGCAGCACGCCGTTGTTTTTCAGAAGCACCATACCCTGAGCGGCAATGTGCCGCACACGGGCGAAATTCCGTTTTTCCCGTTCGCTCATTTCGGGATTTGTGGGAGCAAAAATCTTGGCCATAAGGAGCCTCCAATCCATCGTATTGTCTTGTCACGCGGGCAGCCGCCCGGTACAGTGAAGGGGCGGCTGTCGCTGGGAAATGGTTCAGGTGTTGCCGGCGGCATGGGAGGTGCCGCTGAGCTTTTCGTGCATATCGGCGCGGATCTCATCAGTGATGGGATAGCGCTTGAGAACCAGCCAGCCGACGAGGCCGAGGAAGAAGGGAATCAAACCCATGATCACGATAAACCAGTCCAGCATGACGGGGATGGAGGACAGTTCGCCCAGGAAGGTATCGGTGGCGGAATCCACTTCATAGCCGACAGCCACCAGAATCACACCCACCAGGCCGGAGGCGACGGCGCTCTGTGCCTTGCCCAGAAACTTGTTGGCGGCGTTGCACAGTGCCGAGCGGTCTTTGCCATTTTTGTAGATCTCGTAGTCCATGGCCTCGATATTGATGACCTCGCCGGGGATGTAGTCCATGCCGATGGCGCAGGCACACACGCCCATGCAGAGCAGGTAGACCGCCGGCAGACTCTGCAGCAGGCCCACCATCTGCAGGACAAACAGGATGCCGCCGGGCACGAACTCCAGCAGAATGAGGATGCGGTGGAAGCGGATGGGGGAACCGATGGCCTTCATGATGGGGCTGGCCACCAGGGTGCCGATGATCAGCGGGAAGAACATGAGCAGCGAGGAAACCATCGTAAAGGTGCCCAGTTTGGCGGTGTCCACGGCGCCGGTGGTCAGGTCGGTGCAGTAGGCCCATTTGGCGTAGTAGGTGGCGGTTGCGAACAGGAAGTTCCAGATGAAGCCGGTGAACAGCATGTCGGCCAGACGGATGCGCAAAGCGCCGTTGGTCTTGATCATGCCGAAGATGTCGGTGACCTTGACCTTGTCCTCCTTGGTGGTCTCGGGGATATGCCGCTCCTTGATCAGGGCAATGCCCAGCAGCGACAGCACCGCCGAGATGAGCATCATCGAGATGATGGCCACGCTGAAGGCGTCATGCATGCTGTTCAGGCCCAGGGCGGTGTTGATACCGTTGACGATCATGATGATGGCCGCGCCCACCATGCCGATGATCATGTTCAGGGCGCGGGGCGCGATGAGCAGCTTGCTGCGGTCGTTGGAATCCAGCGACAGGGTGCGGTAGATCAGGTTGGGCGCGTAGAAGGTGGCGCCCATGTCATACAGCAGGTAGAATACAATGACCCAGACGCAGATCATCACCGGGTTGTCGGCGAAAACCGACGGCAGCGAGAACAACCCGCACAGGCCGGCCGCCGTCATGAGGATGCTCAAAAAGATGAAGGGGCGGTACTTGCCGTATTTGGTGATCTTGCCGCGGTCCATCAGCCACCCCTCAAAGGGGTCGTTGATCGCATCGAACAGGCGGGCGAACATCAGCAGGCCGCTGCCCAGTATGGCGCCCCATTGCCCGATGCCGGCGTAGTCGGTCAGGTACAGCATGAACAGTCCGGTCATAACAGTGGAGGCCAGACCATCGGTGACGCTCATGGCGGTCGTTCCGAAATAATCCCGGAACTTGAGCTCACCGGTCTTCTTTTGATTCTTCATTGCGTTCTCTCCTTTTGCTCAGCTTTTGGGAACGGGCCGGTCCCGTTCACGATCTGTTATCCCCAGTATAGCGGCAGCACCGCCGGACCGTTATAAGAGAAACGCAGAATGTTATCATTCTGCACAGCAAAGCGCGGCGAAAGTGAACAAAATGTCAGAAAAATGAGTATAATGATAGCCATAGCCCCCGCCCGGAACATCCCACAGATTGGCGGGGAAAGGCATCCGGCCCAAAAGGAGGAAGGCAGCGGTATGAGTGACCTGCAGACACGACTGGAAGTTTTTTCGGAGTTTCTCGACTGTGCTGGCGTGGCCCTGTGGCATTATGACGGGGAGATGCGGCTGCTGCGCTCCAACCATCCCTGCAAAGAGGATTTGCAGCAGCTCTTCGGCGCCGCCGAGAGCAAGACGCGCATCCTGGACTACTGCCGCCAGAACCGCCTGCCCTGCCTGGGACCGGACAGCGCCGCGCTGCTCTGGATGGCGGCCCCGTACAAGGTCAACGGGGTGCTCACCGACATCTATGTCATCGGGCCGGTGTTCCCGTCGGCCATATCGGAACAGGCGCTTACCGCTGCGCTGGGCAAGGTACATATGCCCCCGGAGCTCACCAACCAGGTGCGGGAACTGCTCAAAACAGTACCATCTGTACAGTATTCGCTGCTGGTCCAGTACGGCGTCATGCTGTACCGCTGCCTGTATGAGGAAAAGATCGACCCCAGCGATATCCAGTGGCTGGCTCCCCCCCTGGAGCCCCGGGCTCCCCGCACGGTGGAGGAAAACGTCAACACCCGGCGGGGTACCTACGCCTTTGAGCAGGAATTCTTCCGCATTGTGGAGGAAGGCAACGTGAACGCCGAACGGCCGCAGAGCAGCATCCAGATCCAGCCGGGCTTCCTGAGCCGCACTGACCCGCTGCGCCACGCCAAAAACATGGCCATTGCCGAGCTCACCCTGATTTGCCGTGCCGCCATCCGGGGCGGCCTGCCGGAGGATACCGCCTACGGCTTGGCCGATTTCTATATTCAAAACTCGGAGGACTGCCGCAACACGGCCCAGGTGTACCAGCTGGCCACCAATGCCTTCAAGGACTTTACGGCGCGGGTGCACCGGCACAAAAGCCGGGGCTATTCCAAGGAGATCAACGACTGCATCGGCTATCTGGAACTGCATCTGGGGGAAAAGCTCAATATGTCGGCGCTTGCGGAAAGCGTGGGCTACAACAAAAACTACCTTTCCACCAAGTTCAGCCGGGAAGTGGGGGTCTCCCTCAGCGACTACCTGGCCCGGCTCCGGGTGGAGCGGGCCAAGCTGGCGCTGCGCAACACCAGCGAGTCCATCCAGCAGATCAGCGAGCGGCTGGGATTCGGCTCGGTGAGCTATTTTTCGGCCCAGTTCCGCAAGGCGGTGGGTCAGACCCCCAGTGACTACCGCAACCGCCGCGGCGGGGCGGCCGCCCCGCCTGAAACATTGCAGTCAGGTTCATGATTTTGTCGGAATTTTCAGCTGTTTTCTCCGGAAATGAGGAGGACGATAAATATATGAGCAGGATGATATCCCGCTTGCCCCCTGCGGACTTATAATGACAAGCAGAATCAACCGGCCTGCCAGACGTCGGACAACAACCAAGGAGTGACCATGAGATGAAAAAGCTGGATTTCAACAGCGGCTGGACCTTCCGCAAGGCGGAGGAGCCGCCCGCCGCCCGGGCCGTCACCCTGCCCCACGATGCGATGATCCACGAAGGCCGTAGCGCTGCGGCCCCCGGCGGCAGTGACAACGCCTTCTTTCCGGGCGGAACGTACATTTACGAAAAGACCTTTGAAGCGCCGGACGCTGCCCACTGCGAGGTGCTGTTTGAGGGCGTATACCGCAACGCCACAGTGGCTCTGAACGGAGAAACGCTGGCCACCCACGCCTATGGCTACACCCCCTTTGCGGTCACGCTGGACGGCAAGCTGCACCCGGGCGCCAACACCCTGACTGTCACGGCGGACAACGCCGATGCTCCCAGCGGCCGCTGGTATACCGGCAGCGGCATCTACCGGCCGGTGTGGCTGTACACCGGCGGCAAGGGATATATCCGGCGGGAGGGCATCCGGGTCACAACCCTGTCGGTAAATCCTGCCCAGGTACAGGTTGAGGTGGACGCTTCCGGCGGTCTGCCGGCGGTGGAACTGCTGGACCCGTCGGGCCGGGTGGTGGCTTCGGGCAGCGGGGCGGACCTCACCCTCACGGTGCCCGACGCCCGGCTCTGGAGCGAGGATTCTCCCTCCCTCTACACCTGCCGCGTCACCCTGACCGAAGGCGGCGAACTGCTGGATGAGGCCGCTGTGTCCTTCGGCATCCGCCGCATCCAGTGGAACGCCCGCCAGGGCCTGCTGGTCAACGGCCGGTCCGTCAAACTGCGGGGGGCCTGTGTCCATCACGACAACGGCGTGGTGGGCGCCTGCGCCTTCCCCGAGAGCGAGGAGCGCCGGGTGCGCAAGCTCAAGCAGGCGGGGTTCAACGCCATCCGCTCGGCCCACAACCCTTGCTCCACAGCCATGCTGGACGCATGCGACCGGTACGGCGTCTATGTGATCGACGAAGCCTGGGATATGTGGTACAACCACAAGACTCGTTACGACTACGCCGACAACTGGGAAGCCAACTGGCAGCAGGATCTGACGGCCATGGCCCGGCGGGACTACAACCACCCCAGCGTCATCGCCTATTCCATCGGCAACGAGGTGTCGGAACCCGCCGAGGCCAAGGGCGTCGCCCTGGCGCACCAGATGGTGGAGCTGCTACACGGGCTGGACAAAGGCCGCCCCGTCACCGCCGGCATCAACCTGATGATCATCGACCGGGCCAGCCGCGGCCAGGGGATCTACGCCAACGACGGCAGCGGCGTGCAGGCCCAGAAAAAGAAGAAACCGAAAGACGGTCAGCAGGAGGAGAAGGTCCAGAATGCCAGCCTGATGTTCAACATCATGGCGTCGCTGATCGGTTCCGGTATGAACAAGGCGGCCAACTCCAAGCATGCCGACGCGGTCACCGCCCCGGTGCTGGATGCGCTGGACCTTGCCGGCTACAATTACGCCTCCGGCCGCTATGAGAAGGATGGCAAACTGCACCCGGACCGGGTCATCTACGGCAGCGAGACCTTCCCCCAGGACATCGCCAAAAACTGGGCCAAGGTGGAGCGGCTGCCCTACCTGGTGGGGGATTTCATGTGGACCGGGTGGGACTACCTGGGCGAGGTGGGCCTGGGCGCCTGGAGCTACGAGGGCGGCGTCCCCTTCGGACGTCCCTACCCCTGGCTGCTGTCCGACAGCGGTGTCATCAACATTCTTGGCCGGCTGGACTTCTCCTGCCGGTATGCGGCTGCTGTGTGGGGCAAGCTGGATGGCCCGGCCATCGGCGTGCGCCCCTGCAACCATCCGGGCAAGCGGCCCAGCCGGTCGGTGTGGCGCGGCACTAACGCCATCGAAAGCTGGAGTTGGCAGGGTTGTGACGGCAACGCCGCCGTGGTGGAAGTCTGCGGCGAAGGGGCCAGCGTGGTGTTGCACCTGAACGGAAAGCGGGTGGGCCGCAAGCGTCTGAAGGACAAAAAAGCCCTGTTCCGCCTGCGGTATACCCCCGGTACGCTGGAGGCTGTCCTGTATGACGGGGATGGCAAGGCCACCGGCCGCACAGCCTTGCGCTCCGCCGCCGGGGACCTGTGCCTGCACCTGGAGGCGGAAGGCCAGGCTTTCCATCCGGGACAGGTGGTGTACCTGCCGCTGACCATCCGGGGTAAGAACGGCGTGGTGGAATCCAACGCCGACGAGGCGGTGACTCTCACCGTAAAGGGCGGCGAACTGCTGGGCTTTGGCTCCGCCAATCCTTGCACCACCGACCGGTTCGATGCAGGCCGCTGCACCACCTACCAGGGCTGCGCGCTGGCCGTGGTGCGGCTGGGCGAAGGCCCGCTCACCGTGACGGCCACCGGTACATCCCTGCCTGGTGCCACCCTGACTTTGACCACCATCTGACCACTCCTTCCTCCCAGCCGGTTCCGTGTGTCGTTTTTTACGTTCCAACATTCTTTTATACCCACCACGACCAGCGCCGGAAGTTGTGCACACCACACAATTTCCGGCGCTGTATCATGCTATTTGCCTGTGCGTCACAGTTCTCCGACCCGGAAGGCCAGAGGTTCGAATCCTCCCGG
>ULVH01023800.1_pt1 | contig 14122 bp, 16 predicted proteins | sample 1959261 | NCBI WGS metagenome assembly ULVH01 (sample SAMEA4835781, study PRJEB28245) | human gut metagenome | biome: gut microbiome; material: fecal sample | place: Denmark | collected 2008
TGCTTGTCGGATATGCAGTTTTCAAGGTGCCGAATCTATTTGAGACGGGGAGGTGCTCTCGCCAAAAGCAAGGTTTTCTCCTACGTGCTCACGCGGGTCTGAGCGCACGGACGCTTCAAAACATAGTTAATGACATTGATTTTGGGGATTTTGTAGGCGTTTGCCAACCAGATGCAGCTAATTTCGCCCTCCCCCAGCAGGTCATAGGCCGCATGGCGGCTGATGCCCAGCATGGCTTGCAGATCTTTGACCGTTACAATGTCCGGGTACTCCGCAAACATGAGCTTGTACATTTCTCTGATTTCTTTACAATCCATTCGATCACCATCCTTGAATTTCAACTTTCGCATATTTGCGATGTAAATATAGGATACTGCGCTTTTATGTTATGGTGTGGTACAATAAGGAAAATCCTTCAAAGTGAGTGAACGAAATGAACATCGGAGAGAAAATCAAGCGCATCCGCCAGCACCGCCGCATGACCCAGAAAGAGTTGGGCGAGTTGGTCGACCTCAGCGCAAACCGCATTGCGCAGTACGAAATGGGGTACCGCGTACCCAAAAAGCCCCTGCTAAATCAGATAGCAGAGGCTTTGCGTGTTTCCCCGTTGGCACTTTCCGATGGCGGAAACGGCCCGGCAAACGATATTCTGGAGCAGCTCTTCTGGCTGGACGAGGAGCAGCCAGGCGTCATCAAGCTGGTCCCCACCGAGCGCGGCACAGCACGGTATAATGCCAACCCAAACTTTGCGCTGCGCTATGATGACAACGATAACTGGCCGCCACGCTCCCCGGTGGCCATGTGGTTCGATGATACGATTTTGGATGATTTCCTAAAGGATTGGGCTGCGGTTCAGAAGAAGTTGTATGCAGGGGAGATTACGCAGGCAGAGTATTTTGAGTGGAAGATTATGTGGCCGGAGATATAAGGCGATGCCTAGATGTAGGACAAGCTTTGACTTAATAATAGAGCATCGCATTCTGGCAATTACACCTGAGCGCAATTATTCTGAGGGAGAGATGTTTGTACACGAGAATGATTTAAGGCAACACCGCACAATTCCCGCCTTGCGGCTTAAGCACCGCTCCGGCAGCTGCGGCACGGCATCTGCGTTGCCAAAATGCTCGATAATGTCGGGTTGCGGTCCCGCATCGTGCTTCGGTTCGCTGTTTCCGCCACTGGCGGCGCTCACCTTTGCAGCATCCAGTATTATCTGCGCTTTTGGCTTAGCATCTGCCGCACCTCGCTCGCCGTATCGGCACTTAGAATTATGCGGTATTGCCTTAAGTAATGGGGAGGTTACTTAATCATTGTTTAGTAAACGCGGACCAACTCGGTAGGCATTTTGCTCAGCAGTTCATAGCCGGTTTCCGTTACGATAAAGTTCTGCTCCAAGCACATGGTGCCAGCGGTGGGAGTAGTCAGGGACGGCTCCATGGACATAACCATGCCAGCCTGCAACGGCGTATCCTCACCGGCCTCCAGGCAAGGATACTCGTGGACATTCAGGCCAATGCTGTGGCCAATCCACCCCTTAGTCTGGTTAATGTCAGATACACCAGCCTTTTCATAGTATGCATCTACGGCAGCAACAACATCGCTGATCAGAACACCAGCGCGAAGCTTGCTCATGCCAATGGCGTGGCCTTCCAAGGCAATCTTGTACAGACGCTCCTGCTCAGCAGTGGGCTTGCCGATGATGCCAACACGGATAATATCAGAGAAATAACCCTTGTAGCTGGGGCCGCCATCGATCATGATGGAAGTGCCATCTTCGGTACCAAAGGGCAAATCGCTCGGCGGGCAGTTAGGCAGACCATAACGAGTTTTGTGGCCGCGAACGTCCATTTCCAGCATGCTGTCGCATCCCAGCTCATAGGCTTCAGCTACCATGCTGTTGTACAGGCCTCGTTCAGTAGTGACTCCGGGGACAATGCGAGCATAGGCATGCTCGTACAGCTTGGTGTTGATGTTGTTGACCTTGCGTAGCAGATCCTGCTCATAGGGACTCTTTACACCACGGACCGCCCAGATGGTGTTGCTGGCATCCACAAAGTTGGCATGCGGCATGTGGGCAATGATGTTCTCATAATCAGCATGGATCATACGCACACGGCAGCCGCGGCCCCACTCCATACCGATCTTGCCGTTTTCCAGCCCCAGTTCCTTGAAAGCCTGCAGAATGGCTTCGGGGTAGCTACTTGGCTGACCAGGCTGGCGCGTACCGCCGTTAAAATAAGCAATATAGCAGTCCTCGTCAACACATGCAGTCATACGGGCGGTGGGATTGTTGCTCTGGGAGCCAGCCAGGCGCATGTTGCCGTCAGCGGAAAGCACCAACGTACCAGGCATGGAAACATTGGAATCCCACACAATACTGCGATGACCGCAGAAGTAACGCATATTATCGGGGGCAGAAAGCAAAATGCCGTCCATGCCGACTTTCTTCATCTCTGCGGTCAGACGGGCAATACGCTGCTCGTACTCAGACAGAGGACCTTCCAGAAGCATACTTTGTCTCATAACAAAATTCCCCTTTCTTATTTGGCACGCGCAGCCTTATCTACGCGTGCAGCAAGATAACCAAAGCTGCACCACTGATTGGCATCAGCAAATTCCAGGCATTTGTCTACAAGTTCGTTGGATTTATCCATATCACCCATGACATAGTAGTAGTTAGATAGGGCATACAGGCTCGTAATAGCATCCAGGTGTCCATCCACCAAGCGATCCTTCATCAGATCCTCCGGGCTGATCTTACCCTGATACATAGCGCAATTCAAGGTATAGCCGCAGACATCCGCAGCTTTCTCGTAACCATCGGGCAGATTCTTCAGCAGAGCTGTAGCATCCTCTTTGCGCCCAAGACGCATGTAGGTGCGCCAGCGCCAGTCAGTAATAGCACAGAAATCATCTGCTTTAGCGGGATTGGAAAGTGCATAGCAGCGTTTATAAGCAACAGCTGCATCCTCGTAGCGGCCCAGCAGAAAATAAGAAAGACCCAGGTGATACCATACATCCCAGTTGTCAGGGATCAGTCGGCTTGCCATAACAAAGTCGGCAGCGGCCTCTTCAAATTCCCAACAGCTGATATGACGATGGCCGCGGTGGCGGTACAGAATCCCCTTGAAAGGATCAAGCTCGATGGCACGGGAATAGGCTTCCACGGCTTCACGCATATAAAAACCGCCAGCCAAGGCCAAGCCACGCTGCATCCACAAATCAGCGTTCTTGGGGTCTGCCTTCAGCTTTTCATCAATTTCGGCTACGGCATCAGGGTAGGGACCAGGGGTACGAATGGGATCTGCAACCTGATGCTCTTTGGGCGCTAATTTTAATTCAGTTGCCATAACAATACCCTCTTTTCAAAATTATTAGGGCAATACCGCATAATTCTAAGTGCCGATACGGCGAGCGAGGTGCGGCAGATGCTAAGCCAAAAGCGCAGATAATACTGGATGTCTTATCGAGCATTTTGGCAACGCAGATGCCGTGCCGCAGCCGCCGGAGCGGTGCTTAAGCCGTAAGGCGGGAATTGTGCGGTGTTGCCTTAGGCTTTCGCACGGTTGGTCTTGTCTACTTTTGCGGCCAAATAGCCAAAAGCAACATAGCAATCACTGCTGTCGCCAACTTCCAGAATACGGTCAATCAGCGCGTTTGACTTTTCTTTTTCTCCATTGTACCAGTAGTAGTTGGAAAGACCAAAGCCCAGGGTGACGACATCCAACGGCTTCATACCGGCAATATCCTTGGGCAGAACATCCTCCGGCTTGACCACGCCCTTGTACATCAGCAAGCGGCGGAAGTAGTCGGCATTATCACCTGGATCAAAATCCTCGTGGATGTTGTCCAGAAGCTTTTTTGCCGCCTCCTTATCGCCCAAACGCAGCTCAGTCATGTAATACCAGTCACAAACGGCGATCAGTTCATCCTCTTTGGTAGAAAGCTCCAGGCAATGCTGGTAGGCAGCAGCGGCCTTTTTGTAGTCACCCAGCAGGAAGTTGGACAAGCCCAAATGGTACCATACATCCCAGTTTTCGGGAATCAGGCGGCTGGCGATCACAAAGTCGGCACGGGCATCCTCAAAACGCCACTGGGAAAGAAAACGGTGGGCGCGGTGCCGGTACAAGATGCCATCAAAGGGTGCCAGAGAAATGGCATGGGCGTAGCACTCTTCCGCCTCGCGGTACAATGAATTCTTGGCAAGAACCAACCCTTTGTCCATCCAAAGACGTGCATTTTCAGGATCTGCTGCCAGTTTTGTCTCTACTTCTTTTAATTCGTCGTCAGGCTCATAGGCGATATGCTGCCAGGGTGTGACTTCCAGAGCTTGTTCCAGTTTGCGCTCAATCATGATGTAGTTCCTCCTATAGTGTTTTACTTGTTTTGGGTATCAAACTTGTGACAGGCCACCGTGTGGCCGGGTTCGATTTCATGCAGCTTTGGCACTTCGGTGCGGCAACGCTCATCTGCATAGGGGCAGCGAGTATGGAAACAGCAACCCTTGGGCGGATCTAGCGGGCTGGGCACATCGCCGCTCAACGTACCAACCATGCTGGGAACATCCGGGTCTGGCACAGGAATAGCCGCCAACAGGGCTTTGGTGTAAGGATGAGCAGGGTTATCAAACAACGATTTTTTGTCCGCCAGCTCCACAATGTGCCCCAAATACATAACAGCAATGCGGTCACATAAGTGCTTGACCACGCTGAGGTTATGAGAAATAAAAATGTAGGTCAGATTGTACTTTTTTTGAAGATCCCGCATCAGGTTCAGGATTTGTGCCTGAATCGATACGTCCAGAGCCGATACAGGTTCATCGCAGATGACCAGATCCGGCTGCAGGGCAATAGCGCGGGCAACACCGATACGTTGCCGTTGACCACCGGAAAATTCGTGAGGAAACCGGGAAGCCTGATCTTCACGTAGGCCGACTTCCTGCATCAGTTCCAACACTTTGGACCAGCGCTCCGATTTGATGCCTACTTTGTGCACGTCCAGCGGCTCTTCAATACAACGGCCAACCGTCATGCGGGGGTCAAGGGAAGAATAGGGATCCTGGAAAATAATTTGAATATGGCGCGCCATTTCGCGGCGGGAGCAGCCTTTGATATCTTTTCCCTCGAACAGAATGCTACCTGCAGTAGGCTCCAAAAGCCCTACGATGCCACGGCCGGTGGTGGATTTGCCGCAGCCGGACTCACCAACGATACCAAAGGTTTCACCCTTATACACATCAAAGGAAACATCGTCCACAGCGTGCAGATAAGAAACGGAACCACCCAAAGCATTTTTTGCTCTTACGGGGTAATAAATTTTTAGGTCTTTCACCTGAAGCAGCGGTTCACTCAAAGCTCTTGCCCTCCTGTTCGTCATATTTCCAGCAGCGCACCTTGCGGCCATCAGGCAGCACCGTCAGGGGCGGCTGCTTGTCTTGGCAAAGTTTGGCGGCGTAAGGGCAGCGCGGGCAGAAACGGCAGCCCTTGGGGTATTCTTTGGGACTGGGAACCATGCCCTTGATGTTGTACAAAGTTTCTACATCCTCGTTCAACTTGGGAATGCTCTTCAGCAGGCCCCTTGTATAGGGATGCAGCGGATCCTTGTAGATGCTGCGGGCAGGCGCATATTCAACTACCTGACCGGCATACATAACCATAGCAGTCTGTGCGATTTGTGCTACAACACCCAAATCATGTGTGATAATGATGATTGATGTGCCGGTTTTTTCTTTCAAATCTTTCAGTAACTGCATGATCTGCGCTTGAATTGTAACATCCAAAGCCGTGGTCGGCTCGTCGGCAATGAGGATACGCGGTTTGCAAGCCAAAGCCATGGCAATCATAATACGTTGGCGCATACCGCCGGAAAGTTCATGCGGGTATTTGTCCACAACTTTTTCCGGGTCGGGGATACCTACCATTCGGATCATTTCGATGGCTTTGGTACGGGCTTCTTTTTTATTCAGTTTTTGATGAATGATAAAAGACTCCATGATTTGGCGCCCTACGGTGAAAACAGGGTTCAAGCTGGTCATGGGCTCCTGGAAAATCATTGAAATCTCATTGCCGCGGATGGATCGCATCTCTTTTTTGCTGATCTTCAGCAAATCCTTGCTATGATACAAAATTTCGCCGGCTTCAATTTTGCCGGGAGGGCACTGCACCAGTCCCATAATGGACAGGCTGGTCACAGATTTACCACAGCCGGATTCACCCACAATGGCCAAGGTCTCGCCCTCGTGCAGATCAAAATCTACGCCATCAACGGAAGGCATAACGCCATCCTCTGTATAAAAGTAGGTTTTCAGGTTATGTACCTGCAGTAATGGTTGTTCACTCATACAGGTTACCTCCTTACACATTCTTCAAGCGCGGGTCAAGTGCATCACGTAAACCGTCGCCAATCAGGCTGAAACTCATAACCACCAGTGTAATGGCAGCACCGGGAATCAACGCCTGCATGGGGTAGGAGCGCAGCACCTCACGGGCCTGGCTTAACATCGAACCCCATTCCGGGTCCGGCGGGGTGACGCCCAATCCCAGGAAGGACAGGGAAGAAGCAATCAGAATTGCGGTACCCAGCTGCAGAGTGACATTGACGATGATCTGCGAAACCGCGTTGGGAATGATGTGGGTAAAGATAATGCGGGCAGAACTTTCACCCATGACTTTGCAGGCCGAAATATATTCATTGCCGCGCAGAGAAAGCACCTCGCCGCGTACCATACGGGCTACTGTAGGAATCGAGAAGATCGAAATTGCGATAACAGTGTTCTGCATGCCGTTGCCCAATACAGCAACAACGGCGATTGCCAGCAGCAGACCAGGGAAAGCAAGCAGAATATCCAAAAAGCGGGAGATAAGGGTGTCAACCAAACCACCAAAATAACCGGCGCAGACACCCAGCATAACGCCAATAAAGGTGCCCAGAATAACGCCCTCAAAGCTGATAGAAAGCGAGTTGCGCCCGCCGTACAGCATACGAATAAAAATGTCACGTCCCATATTGTCGGTGCCAAACCAATGAGCCGAACTGGGAGCCTGATAGGCATTCAGAATATCCTGCTCCAGGGGATCGGTGGTGATAAACATCGGGCCGAATATGCAGGCCAGAATGATAGTAAGCAAGATAATGGCTGCTGCAACCGAAACTTTGCGCCGCAGGAAACGGCGGAAAACTTTATTCTTCATTTTGACGCCCTCCTGTTAATCAAATTTGATACGCGGGTCTGCTACGGTGTATAGTACGTCTACAAGCGTGTTTACAACCACAAAGGTAAAGGCAAGAACCAGGATGCACCCCTGAATCAGCGGATAATCACGCTGGGAAACCGCGTCGACTGTCAGACGACCGATACCGGCAATAGAAAATACTGTTTCCGTCAGGGTAGCACCAGCCAGCAGAGAGCCAAAACGCAAGCCAACAGAGGTCAAAACCGGAATGATGGCATTGCGGAAAGCGTGCACGCAGACGACCACACGCTCCGACACGCCACGGGCGCGGGAAGTACGGATGTAATCTTCCCCCAGAACGTCCAGCATGGACGAACGTGTAATACGGGTGATATAGCCGACTTCCTGTGTACCCAGGGTCAGAATCGGCAAGAGCATCTTCTGCCAGGTGTCAAAACCACTGACCGGCAACAAATGCAGCCAGATGCAAAAAATCAGCATCAGGATCATGGCCAGAAAGAATGACGGGGTAGAAATAGAAATTAGAGAGACGACCATAAGGAGGTTGTCCGTAAATTTGCTGTGTTTTACTGCGGCCAGGATACCAAAGGAAACGCCCAAAACAGTAGATACGATCGTGGCGCCGATTGCCAGCTTAATTGTGTTAGGATAGCGGCGGCCGATTTCATACAGAACTGCTTTATGGGTCGAGATGGAAGTACCAAAATCACCGTGGAACAAGTTTTTTACCCAGATAAAATATTGCTGCCACAGCGGCTTGTCCAAACCAAGGCGGGCTGTCTCAGCGGCAATGGCTTCTTTGCCAGCGCCCATGCCCAAGCTCATGGTAACGGGGTCGCCGGGGATCAGACGAACCATGCAAAAAACAACGATGGAAAGAATGATCATCATGGGAATCATTTGCAGAATTCGTTTAACGATATATTTCAGCATACGGATCTACCCCTATATATGTGGAGAATGGGTCTACACCTTCTGCATCGGTGCAGACCCATATCTCCATGGTTTACTTTTCAGTGTGCTTTAGGCACGAACCTTGATCTTCTCAAATTCGACACGCTGGGTGGCGTTCATAGAGAAGCCTTCAACCTTATCGGTCATAACAAAGATGCTGCTGCGCAGGTTGAAGTAGACGGCAACGGGGTCGTCGAGGTACAGGATTTGCTGAGCCTCTTTGTACATTTCCTTACGCTTTTCCTGGTCCATCTCAACGATAGCGCCATTCAGCAACTCATCCACGCGGGCGTTGGAATACCAACCATAATTGTTGGTGTTCAGGCCATCAGAACTGGTGACGAACACGCGGCGCAGACAACCATCGCAGTCCAGACCGCCCAGACCACCGTAGCCCATGATGAACATATCCCAGGACATTTGATCGGGGGTGATACCGTTCAGAGAAGCATTGAAGGTTGCACCATCCACGCTGTCAATAGTAACATTGATGCCGACCTTGCCAAGGTTATCTTTAATGGCCTCGGCGAGTTCAACGCCCTTATTATAGCCATTGTAAGTCATAACAGACAGATCAAGACCGTTCGGGTAACCGGCCTCGGCCAGCAATTCCTTGGCTTTTTCAGGATCATAGGGCTGAACACCCAGGTCAACATAGCCAAAGTACTGAGGCGCCAGAGGACCATGGGTAGCGGTCTCACCAATACTGCCGTACAGAGCCTGGCAGATGGTCTCTTTATCGATGGCGTACATGATAGCCTGGCGAACTTTGGTATCGCTGGTCACATGGCCCTCGGAGCAGTTATACTGGAAGCCTTGCAGACCGTAGCCGGGCTTATTGAAAACAACCAGGCCATCAGTGCTTTCCAGACGGCTTACATCGTCAACACCCGGACGGTCGATGATATCGACCTCACCGGTCTCGATTGCCATGGCACGAGAGGAAGCTTCAGGAATGATCTTGACAATCAGGTTCTTGGTGCCGGCTTCACCGCGCCACCAGTTCTCGCTGGCTTCCATAACGACCTGTTCGTCAACATCCCAGCTGACCAGCTTGTAAGGGCCGGTGCCATCGATGGTGGCGGGGTCAAAGCCCATGTCATCACCATACTGATCGATGTAGTCTTTGTTCAGGATAAAAGTGCATGCCTGGGTCAAAGTATCTTCAACAGCACCAAAAGCATGAGCCAAAGTCATGACGACGGTGTAATCATCGGGAGCGGTAACCGTATCGATGAACTCCACGTTCTGGTAGTAACGACCGGGATGCTCTTTGTCCAGCAGGCGGTCAAAGGTGGCAACAACATCGGCGGAGGTCATCTCTTTGCCAGAGGATGCAAATTTGACACCCTTGCGCAGGTGGAAGGTCCAGGTCATATAGTCATCGCTGTGCTCCCAGCTCTCAGCCAGGCAGCCCTTGAACTCGCCGGTATCGGGATCGATCTCCAGCAGGCCCTCGTATAACTCACGCTCAATCTTATCATGGGAAACGTTCTTCTGCGGGTCCAAAGAATCCGAGTCACCGTATTCGCCAACGACCAAGGTATCCTTATACTCCACGTTGTCTGCCGCAGTAGTTGCTGTTTCTGCGCTGGCATTATTGCTGCTGGTAGATGCTGCACTGCCGCCGCAACCGGTCAGCATGCTGGCAACCATTACCATACTTACAGCACCCTGCAAGAAACGGCTGAAAGTCTTCTTTCTCATACATTCCACTCCTTTTATAAAATGAACTTTCCTCCAACCCGGACTCCCGTACGTTCGGCTGAGTTGATATTTGCCATTATACGGTTTTTTAGAACAATGTCAAACGAAAAAATATAAGCCTTTTTGTGCAAAACGTCTAAGGATTCAATGCTTTACACCAATAAAGCGTCTTTAAAACTGTCTCTGATAGAAAAACAGATGCACTTTGAGCTTGGACGGATTTTGCACCAAGAAAAACTTGAAAAAAAGAAAACCGCAAGACGGCAATTCGCGCATGAAAAAAATTCACTGTTTACGCAAAGAATTTTTTTGTATATTTTTGCAATTTTCCATTTATAACTGGTCTTTAAGGGCTTTTTTCATTAGCGCCGCAGGACAGAGTGGAATTAAAGATAAATAAAGTAGACAAATCTTGCGCAAACGCCAGAAAGTGTGATAAAATACTAAACAACGCCAAATGCGGACAATTTGTGAAATGTGACAAATCTATTAACATACAACTATTTTTTTACAGAGAGGAGCCGTGCAAGGGCATGCCGTTGGATGACTATACCATTAAGTCTTATGCCGAGAAATTTGGATCTGAAATTTGCTGCAGTATCGTGAAAAACTTGACCTATCTGGAGCATGTGCATCGCTCTTACGAGATTTTGTACTTGCTAAAGGGGCAGATTGAAACTGAAGTACAAGGCCATCGCTTTACTTTAAATAAAGGAGACCTTTTATTTATTGCTAATGGTGCTGTGCACAGCTATGCTTCGCCTTTCGAGTCGCTTTCACTGTTGGCGGCTTTTTCTCCGCAGGATGCCCAGCAATTTACTACGATATTGCAGCAAAGTGGAAGGCAGTTTTGCTACTTACCAACGGCTGAGATAAATGGCAGCCTGGATATGGCAGTGCAGGGCGTAGCGGACGGCATCCGCAACAATGCCAGCCGGGTCTCACTGGTAGCCTACATTAACTTGATCCTGGCACAGGTGGTAGCCGGATTGGATAAACAACCTGTTAGCCAATCAAGAAAAAGTACGGCACTGGATGATGCCTTGATGTACATTAGTGACATGCTGCCAAATTCTATTGCAGCCGATGATGTGGCAAGCCATACCGGCGTATCGCGTTTTCAGATTTCGCGGCTCTTTAGTCAGTATATTGGCACCAATCTGAGCACTTACTGCGCGTTGATGCATATCAATGCAGCCCGCCGCATGTTGGTTCAGACAAATTTGCCAATCAGTGAGATCTATCAGCGCTGCGGTTATGCAAATTCTCGCAGTTTTGACCGCGATTTTGTGCGTTTTTGCGGACAGACTCCGCGTGAATATCGTGTTCAGGAAACGCCTGGCGGCTTTACAAATTATGGTACACCTTTTGTGCGCGACCTGCTGCTGCGCAAATGGGGGCTGCTGGAATCCGAATAAAGAAATGTTATTGCTGCAACGCAGGAGAAACAATATGGACTAGGGTGAAATAAGAAGCAAATTGCGGAGTACATCAAGCATCAGCTTGACGAAGATCAGATAGCGGATCAAATGAGCCTGAAAGAGTTTATTGACCCGTTTACGGGTAGCAAGAATACCAAGGCATAAGTAAAACGCCCCGTAAGGGGCCTGCCACGAGTCGGCAATACAGTTGGCCGAACCGTTCGAGGCCCCTTGAGGGGCGTTGTCTGTAATATGCCCTTCTAGGGCTTCCTCAAGCCCCCGGCTTAGCCGGGGGTTCTGACTATAGGCACAACGGTAGCAGCGTCCGGGTAGCACAGGGAGAAAAGCACAGCGTTCAAGGGCGCTGACAAAAGAATGGCAAACGGGCTTTTCGCGCTCGAACCAGCAAATATGCGTCTTTTGTATACACCCTGGACAGTTTGCTCCGCACAAGCCTGCGTCCAAAGCTTTTTTTGTTGCCATAGATAAGACATCGCGTTATAAAAATTATAGCTGCCCTGTTGAGGACAGCTAAGAGGAGAGATAACAGGTTAAGCGCAGAATTTCAAAATGCCGAAAGCAGCGCCGATCAGCCCCAGCGGGACCAGCAGCAATAGGCCGCCCGCCACAAACAGGCAGACCAGCAGCACCGGCAGCGCTACCGCAAACAGCAGTGCGGCAATCACTTTGGCTGCGCACCAGGTCAGGTGCAGTGCCAGCCCGATGGAATGGAAAAACAGCCAGCCAAACAAAAACAATACAAACATGGTAAACAGCACGGTGCTACCTCCTTTTTATCACACACATCGGCAGGCGTTTTGCCTTCTTATTGAATATAACGAGCGGAAAATGCGGATTTGAGCAGACAAATAAAATGTTTTTGAAAAATTTAAGAGGCGGAACTATGGATTTTGATACCCCGCCCCAAGCCTTGACTATTTGCGGCGAGTGGAATAAAATTTTTGAAGATACCCGGCACAAGCGGCAGGCCGCGCCGGACTGCCTGTTTGCCCGCGCGTACCCTGCGCGGCCTGGGGGAGCAGCCCGCCGTGCAGGAAATGTACCCGCAGAAGGTTAAGGCAATACCGCACAATTCCCACCTAACGGCTCAAGCACCGCTCCGGCGGCTGCGGCACGGCATCTGCGTTGCCAAAATGCTCGATAATGTCGGGTTGCGGTACCCGCATCGTGCTTCGGGGGCAAAAGCCCCTCGCACTCTGCGACCGCTGCCCCTGCTTCGGTTCGCTGTTTCCGCCACTGGCGGCGCTCACCTTTGCAGCATCCAGTATTATCTGCGCTTTTGGCTTAGCATCTGCCGCACCTCGCTCGCCGTATCGGCACTTAGAATTATGCGGTATTGCCCTAACCAATGTTTACGTGTGAAACAAGCGGCCGAATGTTTTTGCGTTAGCAAAATGGCGGAGCCTAAAACGGTTGAAAAATACTCCGCAGGGACCGCACCATGTACGCCCGTATTCTAAAGCATATAGAGGGAAAACACAAAATGAAGTACAAAAAAGCAATAACCGCCCTGGCACTGGCGGCCCTGCTGCTGGCCGGGTGTGCCGCACCGCAGGCCGTGCAGGCACCCGCCCCGCAGCAGACGGCGAAAGCAGCCGAAACCCAGTCCGGCGTTACCTTTACCGATGCCATGGGCTACCCCGTTACCGTGCAGAGCTGGAACCGTGTGGTCAGCCTGTACGGCAGCTTTGCCGAAGCATGGACCCTGGCAGGCGGCACGCTGGCTGCCACAACGGAGGATGCCATCAAGGAGCGCGGGCTGGACCTGGGAACAGACATTGCCGTGATCGGCACCAATCAGGACCCCAACACCGAGGAAATTCTGGCCCAGAACCCGGACTTTGTGATTTTGAATGCCGAGGTCAGTGAGCAGACGGCTCTGCATGAATTTTTGCAGGAGGCAGGGGTGCCGCACGCCTATTTCAAAACCAATACATTTGATGAATACCTTGCCATGCTGCGCACTTTTTGTGATATGACAGGCCGCGAGGATTTGTATGAGCAGAACGGCCTTGCCGTGCAGCAGCAGATCAGCGATGTGCTGGAACTGGTGCAGAACGCAAAGCTGCCCGCCCCCAATGTGCTGTTGCTGCGGGCGTATTCCTCCGGCTGCAAGGCAAAAGGCAGCGATAACATGACCGGCGCAATGCTGAAGGATTTGGGTGCGATAAACATTGCCGATGCGGACGACAGCCTGCTGGAAAACCTGAGCATGGAAAACATCATTGCGGATGACCCGGAAGACATTTTTGTGGTTACCATGGGGGCCAGCCAGCAGAAAGCGCTGGACTGGCTGGCCGAAAACCTGCAGGCCAATCCTGCGTGGTCCGGCATGAGCGCCGTGCAGAGCGGCCATTATTATCTGCTGGATAAAGCGCTGTTCCACTATAAACCCAACGCCCGCTGGGGCGAAAGCTACCGCACCCTTGCGGCGCTGCTATATCCCCAGCTGGCTGATCAGCTGGAGGCCCTGGCATGAAACAGCCCGCAACACTGCCCACCCTGCGCAGGCAGGGAGCCGCGCTGACCGTTTTAGCGCTGGCCGTGGTGCTGGCAGCTTTGGCCGGGCTTTGCTTTGGCAGCCAAGGCTATACCCCTTTGCAGCTGTGGCAGGCATGGTGCAGCGGCGATCCCCAAAACGCCGTCTACCGCGTTTTGCTGCATGTGCGCTGGCCCCGCACCCTGGCCGGACTGCTGGCAGGCAGCGCGCTGGCGGCAGCGGGCGTTTTGCTGCAGGCCGTGCTGAACAACGCCATGGCAAGCCCTAACGTGATCGGCGTGAACGCCGGCGCCGGGCTGGCGGCACTGTGTGCTGCGGCTTTGTGG
>ULVH01060694.1_pt1 | contig 13997 bp, 14 predicted proteins | sample 1959261 | NCBI WGS metagenome assembly ULVH01 (sample SAMEA4835781, study PRJEB28245) | human gut metagenome | biome: gut microbiome; material: fecal sample | place: Denmark | collected 2008
GCGGCGGACGTGGTGCTGATGAACAGCAGCCTGTCGGACGTGCCCGCCGCCATCCGGCTCAGCCGGGCCACCCTGCGGAACATCCACGAGAACCTGTTCTGGGCATTTTTCTACAATGCCATCGGCATACCCCTGGCCGCCGGGGTGTTCATCCCCCTGGGGCTGACGCTGAATCCTATGTTCGGCGCGGCGGCCATGAGCCTTTCCAGCTTCTGCGTGGTGTCCAACGCCCTGCGGCTGAATCTGTTCAAGCTCCGGGATAACCGGCACGATCATAAGAGAACCAATCATCTGAACAACGAGATCAAGGAGGAACAAGCTATGGAAAAGACACTGGAGATCAAGGGCATGATGTGCCCCCACTGCGAGGCCACCGTTCGCACCGCCCTGGAGGCTCTGCCCCAGGTTCAGGAGGCTCAGGTGAGCCACCAGAGCGGCACCGCTGTGGTGACCCTCACCGGCCCGGTGGAGGACGACATCCTGCGCCGCACCGTGGAGGACAAGGGCTACACCGTCACCGCCATCCGGTAAACGGAAAAAATAAATGCACGGCCGCGGCCGTGCATTTATTTTTTTCTTTTGCCAGTCAACACTGGATCAGACGGATCACCGCTTGTCGCGGTCGTAGGACACCACCACGCGGCGGTTGGGCTCCGAGCCAATAGAGTAGGTATTGACACCGGGGACATCCTGCAGGGCGGCGTGGATCACATGGCGCTCATAGGCATTCATGGGCTCCAGAGTGACGCTGCGGCGATACCTGGTGACCTTGGCAGCCACCTTGCGGGCCAGAGACTCCAGGCTCTGTTCCCGCTTGGCCCGGTAATTCTCGGCATCCACATGGACGCGGATGCGCTTTTCCCGGCCGGAATTGACGGCGTAGTTGGTCAGCTGCTGGATAGCGTCCAGGGTCTCGCCCCGGCGGCCAATCAGCTGGCCCAGCTTCTGTCCCTCCAGCACCACACTGTAGCGGCCCTTTTCCGTCTCCGTGACCTGCACCTGGGCAGGGCTGTCCATATGCTCCAGCAGGCCCGTCAGGAACTCGGTAATGCGCCGGGCGTTGTCGTCCAGGACAGACTGCTCCGGGGCGGCAGCGGGGGCCTGGGCAGCCTTGGGAGGCTCAGGAGCCTTGACGGGAGCCTTGGGAGGCTCCGGCTTCCTGGTCTTGGGCTGCTCCGGCTTGGGCTGGGGTCTGGGCTGGGGTCTGGGCTGGGGTCTGGGCTCCGGCTTCTTTTCCGGCTGGGCCGGCGCGGCGGGAGCCTCCGGCTCCTCCTGGCCATAGGTCACGCGGACCCGGGCAGGGCTGCTGCCAATGCCCAGAAAGCCGCTTTTGGCCCGCTCCAGAATCTCAACGGACACGTCGTCGCGGTCCATATGCAGCTGTTCCAGCGCTTTGCGGATGGCCTCGTCCTCGGTCTTGCCCGTTACGTCGATATAACTCATAGACAAAACTCCTTAGTCATCATTGTAATGGCTTTCGTTGTAGGCCCGGCCCCGTGCATAGGGACGCTGGCCCACGCGGCCACTTTCGTTGGTGCCGGGATTCTTTTTCTTCTCGCCAGAGGACTGCTTTTTCTTGCCCTGCTGGTTATTCTGCTTCTTGCCGCTGTTGTAGGAAGCCTGCTGCTGTGCCATCAGCTCCTTCTGCTTCTGGTACTTGGCATAGCGCTTTTCACGGGCGGCCTTTTCCTTCTCAGTCTCCTCGCGGTCCAGCTTCTTGTTGAAATACTTATTCAGGGTCAGCTCCTGGATCAGGGAGAAGGCGGAGTTGGCAATCCAGTATACGCACAGAGCGGAGGGCAGAATATAGCCCATCCACAGGCTCATCAGGGGCATCAAGTACATCATGGTCTTGGCGGACCCGTTAGGGGTAGAACCATTGGTGCGCATGGTGATGAGGCTCATGGCGAACTGGATGCCGGCGGAAATGATGGGCAGCAGCAGCGCGCCCCAGACGGGCCAGCCGCCGCCGGGGAACTGGCTGAACAGAGAGGACGGCTGAGCCGCCAGGTCAATGTGCAGGAAGTTGTAGTTCAGGTCGATGAGGCCGTCGAACTTCCCGGCGAAATCCGCCCAGTGCTCGTGGATGAACTTGGCCAGATAAATCTGCTCATACGCCTGACTGCCCTCGGCCGCAGTGAAGCCCAGGGTGCCGGCCAGGGTGGTGATCTCCGCGATCACCGACTCGGACAGGCTCATAAAATACCGCAGAGGCACACGAATGATATAGTACAGGGCGATCAGGATGGGGAAGGGGATCATGGACCACAGGCAGCCGGACATGGGGTTGATGCCCTCTTTCATGTACAGCTCCTGCATGGCCTCCTGCTGACGCTGCTGGTTGTTGGCGTAGCGGGTCTGGATATCCTTGATCTTGCCCTGCATGCGGTTCATGCGCAGCATGCTCTTCTTGCTCTTGAGCTGGAAGGGCAGCAGCACCAGCTTCACCACCAGGGTGAACAGAATCAGGGCCACGCCATAGGACCCGGTCCAGCTGTAGAACAGCCGGGTCAGGAAGGCAAAGGGCACACAGATATAGTATCCGAGCTTTGCAAACATGGGATAGTTTCCTCCGTATTTTGTTGGGTGGGAAAAACGGGGTTTTCAGGGAACGGGATCATACCCGCCTTTGTGGAAGGGATTGCATCGCAGAAGGCGCCGCAGCGCCAGAAAGCCGCCCCGCAGAGGACCGTATTTCTCCACCGCCTGCAGTGCGTATTCCGAGCAGGTGGGGATATAGCGGCAGCGGGGCGGAAACAGGGGAGACATAGCCGTCTGGTAAAAGCGGATCATCCGCAGGATGGCCCGCTTCATGACGGGTCCTCCCGCAGCAGGTCCAGCTGCTCCAGCAAGCGCAGATAGGTGCGGTCCAGCTTCTGATAATCCATTTCCACGGCCCGGACCCGGGCCACCACGATCAGGTCGTAGCCCGGGAGCATTTTTGCCTTGTTCAGCCGGTAGATCTCCCGAATGCGGCGCCGGACGCGGTTGCGCACCACGGCGCAGCCCAGCTTCGTACTGACGGAAACGCCCAGGCGGCTATGGCCCCGGCGGTTCCTCTGGCAGTAAATCACCAGCTGCGGCGAAACCGCCGATTTTCCCTTGCGGTAAATGCGGCGGAATTCGTAATTCTCTTTTACCGTGACGGCTGGATCCATGAAAACAAGCACCTTCTCCGCCAACGCGGCGGCTGAAATGAGCATAGGCCAAAGGGGACGGCAGTTTTCCCATCCACCGTCCCTGGTCTATCCTTTATGCGCGATGCACTTTCCGCGACCTCAATGGGTCAGGCGAGCGCGGCCCTTGGCGCGGCGGCGGGCCAGAACCTTACGGCCGTTGCTGGTGGCCATTCTCTTGCGGAAGCCGTGCTCCTTGGAGCGCTGGCGCTTCTTGGGCTGATAGGTACGGAACATTGCATGACACCTCCATTTTGTAAGATCCGGCGGCAGAGCAAGGCTGCCGCACATACTCGACGGCGGGCAGGGGACTTGTCCCCGGCGGCCGCAGTTGACAGGTTGGATGCCGCAAAACGGCATGGTAAACATTATACAGATTTTCCGGCCCCCTGTCAACAGAAATCTGCATTTTCCACGAAAGAGCCGCATTTTGCCGCCGGGCGCCGGTTTTGGGCAAGAAATTCTGTTATATCTCCCACAAAATAGCGCATATTTGCCGGTTTCTGTATAGCAGCCCGGAAAAATTTTTATACTTAGTATTAGTATATGTGTGGACTTTTCCGGGGCCGTTTGATATAATAAGAGGTGTATTTTTGCCTGAAACAAAGAGAGAAAATCGCATGACCAGCGGGAAAGGGGCGCTTTCATTGAATTCAATCGCAGACGTGTGGAAAAACGTACTGGACCGGCTGAGGTCCCAGCTGTCCGAGACCACCATCAATACCTGGTTCGACGAGGTGGATGTGGTGACCATGGAGGACTCCGCCTTTGTGCTGCATTGCAGCAACGCCTTCAAGAAGAGCACCATTGAGGCGCACTTTATGAGCCACATCAAGGCCGCACTGAAGGATATTTTTTCCTCGGATCTGGAGGTAAAGATCCTGGACGATCAGCAGCTGTCCGCCTATCACGGGGTGGCTCCGGACCGGCCCGGCTCCCTTCTGGAGTCCGACGCCTTTACCTTCGGCACCTATGTGGTGGGGCCCCAGAACAAGATGGCCTATGCCGCCGCCCGCGCCGTGGCGGAAAAGCCGGCGGAGCACTATAACCCCCTGTTTATCTATGGCGACTCCGGCCTGGGCAAGACCCATCTGCTGTATGCCATTGCCCACCAGGTCCGCTCCCGCCAGCCGGATGCCCGCATCGTATACATCAAGGGCGACGATTTCACCAATGAGCTGATCGCCTCCATCCGGGAGGGAAAAAATGCGGAGTTCCGGGAGAAATACCGTCAAACCACCCTGCTGCTGGTGGACGATATCCAATTCATCGCCGGAAAAAAACAGACCCAGGAGGAGTTTTTCCATACCTTCAACACCCTGTATGAATCCGGGCGGCAGATCGTTCTGACGTCGGACCGTCCGCCCCGGGAGATGACCCAGCTGGAGGACCGGCTTCAGACCCGGTTTGAATGGGGTCTGATGGTGGATGTGGCCCCACCGGACTTCGAGACGAGACTGGCCATCATCAAAAACAAGGCTGCTCTGCTGGGGGTGCAGCTGCCCGACGATATCAGCAGCTTTATCGCGGAAAATCTCACCGCCAACGTTCGACAGATCGAGGGCGCCCTGAATAAGCTGCTGGCCTATCGGGATCTGCTGGGCAACCAGGTGGACGGCGAGGCCGTCAGCCGTGCCGTGAAGGATATGCTGAAAAAGTACAATGAGTTTGTGCCGTCTCCAGGCCTGATCGTCGAGTACATCTGCCGGTATTATGACGTGGATGAGGAGCAGGTCCGGGGACAGGGCCGCAAGCGGGATCTGATGGAAGCCCGGCAAACGGCCATGTATCTGATCCGCCGGATGACAAACCTCTCCCTCAACGACATCGGCAAGGAGTTCGGCGACCGGGATCACACCACGGTGCTTCACTCGCTGGATCAGGTGGAGAAAAAGATGCGCTCCGATCCGGCCTACGCCGAAAAGGTCAAGGAGATCACCACCAACATCAACAATAAGAAATGATCTCTTTTCCACATATCCCTGTGGATTCCACCTGGACAACCTGTGGAGTATTTGCTTCTCTCTTTTCCTGTGGAAAACCCCCGGATATTGTCCCCAAAGGGGTGTGGACAGAAATTTCTGTGATCCCAGTGCTTTTGGGAGATTTCCACATAAATTTTCCCTACGACGTCTGTTACTAAAATAAAGATATCTTTTGTTCTCTTTTGGAGAACGGAGTCTCTTTTCAGTCTGAAAGAAAGGAACGCTTCGATATGCTTCGATTTTCCTGTGAGAAGGCGCTGCTGCAAGGCGCCGTCAACACTGCCTCCCGGGCGGTGGCCGCCAAAAGCTCCATTCCGGCCCTGGAGGGAATCCTGCTGGAGGGCGGGGACACCCTGACCCTGTCCGGCTATAACATGCAGACCGGCATCCGCACCGGCGTGGACGCTCAGATCCAGTCTCCCGGCCGTATCGTCCTCAGCGCCCGTCTGTTCGGCGAGATGATCCGCAAGATGCCCGACGACGTTATTGTGTTCGACGCTGACGACAAGCTGACGGTTCATCTTACCTGCGGTGACGCCAGCTTCGAGATCATCGGCTTGTCTGCCGATGATTACCCGGAGCTTCCTGAGGTGGATGACCAGTTTTCCGTGGATATTCGTCAGGGGACGCTGAAGGCTATGATCAACCAGACCAGCTTCGCCGTGTCCACCAATGAAAGCCGCCCGGTACATACCGGCTCTCTGTTCGAGGTAGGGGATAGGGACCTGACGGTGGTGTCCGTGGACGGGTTCCGTCTGGCCCTGCGCCGGGAGCCTTTGGACCGGTCCGAGGGAGGCGCGTTCAAATTCGTGGCACCCGGCTCCGCTCTGAACGAAGTGGAAAAAATCTGCGAGGATTCCGACGAAAAGATCACCATTATTCAGGGCAAGCGGCACCTGCTGTTTGAGGCCGGGGCCACCCAGCTGATCTGCCGCCGCCTGGAGGGAGATTTCCTGGATTACAAGAACGCCATCCCCCGGAACAATCCCATCCGGCTGACGGTGGACACCAAAACCATGCTGGGCAGTCTGGACCGGGTGTCCGTGGTCATCAGCGAAAAGCTCAAGAGCCCGGTGCGCTGCGTTTTTGAAAACGGCCGGGTGATGCTGTCTGCCCGCACCGGCGCCGGCGAGGCCAAGGACATCTGCCCCCTGGATGGCGACGGAAACGGGCTGGAGATCGGATTCAACAACCGGTATCTGATGGACGCCCTGCGTTACGCTCCGGCGGACGCTGTGACCATGGAGCTGAATACCAGCATTTCTCCGGCGGTGCTGGTGCCGGTGGATGGGGAGGAGAGCTTCCTTTACATGGTGCTGCCGGTGCGGCTGAAGGCGTGAGAAAACGAGGTCAATATGGAAATCATTACCATTACTACAGAATATATCAAGCTCCAGGATCTGCTGAAGCTGGCGGCGGCTACGGCCACCGGCGGCGAGGCCAAGCTGCTGGTTCAGGAGGGAGAGGTCCTGGTCAACGGGGAGGTATGCACTATGCGGGGCAAGAAGCTTCGTCCCGGCGACGTGGTGGACGCCCTGGGACAGCGCTACGGCGTGCAGTATGCGGATTGAAGGACTGCTGCTGGAGGGCTTCCGGAATTACGACAGCCAGCAGCTGAACTTTGATGAAAGCTGCAACGTGATCTATGGAGACAATGCCCAGGGAAAGACCAACCTGCTGGAGGCCATTGTGTATCTGTCCTGCGGCCGCAGTCCCCGGACCCATGCGGATCGGGAGCTTATTGGCTTCGGAACGGACAGGGCCAGGCTGGTGGGACAGATCCGGTCCCGGGAACGGGAATTTGAAACGGAGATTCAGCTGACCCGGGGACGGCGGCGGAAGATGACCGTCAACGGTGTGGCCGCCAAAAACGGCGGCGACCTGTCCCAGGTGCTGCACACGGTGTTTTTCTCGCCGGAGGACCTGTTTCTCATCCGGGAGGGAGCGGCGGCCCGTCGGCGGTTCATGGATATGTCCCTGTGCCAGCTGCGGCCCCGGTATGCCGAGGCCCTGGCGGAATATGGGCGGCTGTATGAACACAAGACCCGCATCCTCCGGGACAGTGACGAGTATCCTCAGCTGCTGGACACCCTGCCCGACTTTGACCGGCGGCTGTGCCAGGTGGGAGCGGTGCTCATCAGCTATCGGGCGCGGTATGTGCAGGCCCTGGCCGTCCACGCCCAGAGGGCCCACTGGGAGTGCTCCGGGGAACGGGAGGAGCTGGCTCTGTCGTATCAGACCGTGAAAACCGTGGAGGACCCATTGGGTCCGGCGGCGGACATTGCGGCGGCGCTGGCAGAGCACCAGGCACAGCATCATCAGGCGGAGCTGGCCTCCCGGCTGTGCCTGTCGGGACCCCATAAGGACGATATCGCCGTGACGGTAAACGGGCTGGAGGCCCGGCATTTCTGCTCCCAGGGCCAGGTGCGCACCGCGGCCCTGAGTCTGAAGCTGGCGGACCGGGAGATTCACAAAACCGCCATCGGAGAGTATCCGGTGATGCTGCTGGACGACGTGCTGTCGGAGCTGGACCCCCGGCGGCAGGAGTATGTGCTCAACCGCATTGCAGGCGGACAGGTGTTCATCACCTGCTGCGAAAACGACCGGCTGGATGCGCTGCTGTCCGGCCGGGTGTATCACGTTCGGGAAGGAAAGGTGCTGTGATGGGCTTTCTGCATATCGGCCAGAACGTCATGGTCAACGACCGGCGCATCATCGGCATATTCGACCTGGATATCACGTCCCAGTCCGCTCAGACCCGGCGGTTTCTGGACCAGGCGGAGCAGGAGGGCGTGGTGCTGCCGGTGTGCGACGACATTCCCAAGTCGTTTCTGGTGTGCGACCATCCGTATCACCGGCAGATCGTATATATTTCCCAGCTGAATACCCAGACGCTGGTGAAAAGAGCGGAAAAGAAGTAAAGAATTCCCTGTCATTGCCGGGAGATCGGCAGACACCGGGTTCCCGGGAATGACAGGAAAGACCCAAGGAAAGGAAAGATGACCCAATGAGCGAACTGGAAAAAGTCAACGCCGTGGACACCACCTATGACGCCTCGGAAATTCAGGTTCTGGAGGGGCTGGAGGCGGTGCGCAAGCGGCCCGGCATGTATATCGGCTCCACATCGGCCTCGGGCCTGCACCATCTGGTGTATGAGATCGTGGACAACGCCATTGACGAGGCACTGGCCGGATACTGCACCGAGATCACTGTTACCATCAACCCCGGCAACACCATCACCGTTACCGATAACGGCCGCGGCATCCCCGTGGACATCCAGAAGCAGACCGGCCGGCCGGCGCTGGAGGTGGTATACACCGTGCTCCACGCCGGCGGTAAGTTCGGCGGCGGAGGCTATAAGGTATCCGGCGGCCTCCACGGCGTGGGCGCGTCCGTGGTCAACGCCCTGTCCGAATGGCTGGAGGTGCAGGTTCAGAAGGACGGCAGAATTTACGAGATGAAGTTCTCCCGGGGAGCGATCACCCAGGAGATGAAGATTTTGGGCGACACCGATCAGACCGGCACCGCCGTTACCTTCAAGCCGGACCCGGAGATGTTCGACACCCTGGTGTATGACTATGAAACGCTGCACACCCGGATGCGGGAGCAGGCGTTCCTGAATGCGGGGCTGCGCATCACCATCACCGACGCCCGGCCCGGCCAGGAGCAGAGCGACTCCATGTGCTATGAGGGAGGCATCCGGGAATTTGTTACCTGGCTCAACCGCAACAAGACGGCGCTGCATGAGGAGGTCGTCTATCTGGCCGGGGCCAAGGGCGACAGCACCGCCGAGGTGGCGCTGCAATACAACGACAGCTATAACGAGACGCTGGTGTCCTTCGCCAACGACATCCACACCCCAGAGGGCGGCATGCATGAGACGGGCTTCAAAACGGCCCTGACCCGGGTGCTCAATGCCTACGGCATGAAATACGGCATGATCAAGGAGGGAGACAAGGTCTCCGGCGAGGACGTCCGGGAGGGCATCACCGCCGTGATCTCCGTGAAGCTGACGGAGGCCCAGTTCGAGGGACAGACCAAGGCCAAGCTGGGCAACGCCTCCATCCGCACCCTGGTGGACAACGTGGTATCCGACCAGCTGGCCGTGTATCTGGAGGAGCACCCGGTGGTGGCCCGGACCATTCTGGACAAGGCCCTGACCGCCAACCGGGCCAGAGAGGCTGCCCGAAAGGCCCGGGAATCCATTCGCCGCAAGACCGCCCTGGGCGGGGCGGCCATGCCCGACAAGCTGCGGGACTGCAACGAAAATAACCCCGAGCTGACGGAGATCTATATCGTGGAGGGCGACTCCGCAGGCGGCTCTGCTACTCAGGGACGGGACTCCCGCTTCCAGGCCATTCTGCCTCTGTGGGGCAAGATGCTGAACGTGGAAAAGGCCCGGGCGGACAAGGTGTACGGCAACGACAAGCTTCAGCCGGTGATCACGGCTCTGGGGGCCGGGATCGGCGACGAGCTGGACCTGAACCGGCTGCGGTATCACAAGATCATCATCATGGCCGATGCCGATGTGGACGGCGCCCATATCCGGACGCTGCTGCTGACCTTCTTCTTCCGGTTTATGCGGCCCCTGATTGAGGAGGGGTATGTATACTCCGCCGTGCCCCCTCTGTATAAGCTGACCCGGGGCAAGCAGCAGCGGGTTGCCTATACCGACGAGGAGCGGGACACCATTTCCGCCGAAATGCGCAGCGGCAACCCCAACGTGAAAATCGACATCAGCCGCTTCAAGGGCCTGGGCGAGATGAATCCCCATGAGCTGTGGGAGACCACCATGGACCCGGAGAAGCGCACCCTGCGCCGCATCACCCTGGACGACGCCGTGGCCGCCGACGCCACGTTTACGGTGCTGATGGGCGAAAAGGTGGAGCCCCGGAAGGAGTTCATTGAGAGAAACGCCAAATACGCGGTGAATCTGGACTATTGATTCAAAAAATGCATGCATTTTTTGATTTTTACCATCCCCACAAGGAGAATAAAATATGAGCAAAAAACCACAGTACGACCCTGAGGAGCTGCGGTACCCGGACCAGCACATTGTGGAGCGGTCCCTGGTGCCGGAGATGGAAAAATCCTATATCGAATACGCCATGTCCGTGATCGTGGGCCGGGCCCTGCCCGACGTGCGGGACGGACTGAAGCCCGTGCACCGGCGCATTCTCTACGCCATGTACGAGGACAATCTGACCTCGGACCGCCCCTTCAAGAAGTCCGCCACCTGCGTGGGCGACGTGCTGGGCCGGTATCACCCCCACGGCGATGCGTCCGTGTACGACGCCCTGGTGCGCCTGGCCCAGGATTTCTCCATGCGCTATATGCTGGTGGACGGCCACGGCAACTTCGGCTCCGTGGATGGCGACCCCCCTGCGGCCTACCGATACACTGAGGCCAGGCTTGCCAAGATCGCAGGCGAAATGCTGCGGGACATCGAAAAGGACACCGTGGACTGGGACCCCAACTTCGACGAGAGCCGCAAGGAGCCCCGGGTGCTGCCCTGCCGGTTCCCCAATCTGCTGGTCAACGGTTCCTCCGGCATTGCCGTAGGTATGGCCACCAATATCCCGCCCCATAACCTGCGGGAGGTCATCGGTGCGTGCATCTGTGTGCTGGATAATCCGGACGCCACCCTGGGCGATCTGATGGAGCATGTTCAGGGTCCCGACTTCCCCACAAAGGGCATCATCATGGGCCGGGCCGGGATCCGGGCCGCCTATGCCACCGGCCGGGGCCGGGTAGTGGTTCGGGCCCGCCACGAATTCGAGGAATTCGGCAACAACCGCACCCGCATCATCATCACGGAGCTGCCGTATCAGGTGAACAAGCGGATGCTTATCAAGAACATGGCCGACCAGGTGGAGGATAAGCGTCTGGAGGGCATCAGCAACATTCAGGATGAGACGGACCGCAACGGTATGCGCATCGTCATCGAGCTGAAGCGGGACGCCAACCCCCAGGTGGTGCTCAACCGCCTGTTTGCCCAGACGCAGCTGCAAAGCTCCTTTGCCATCAATATGCTGGCCCTGGTCCAGAATCAGTCCCAGCCGAAGATCCTGTCCCTGCGGCACATCATCGACGAGTATCTGGCCTTCCAGGAGGAGATCATCATCCGGCGCACCAGATACGATCTGAAGAAGGCTCAGGAGCGGGCCCATCTGCTGGAGGGTCTGCTGATTGCCCAGGACAACATTGACGAGGTCATCCATATCATCCGCACCAGCTATGACAATGCCAAGGAGAACCTGATGCAGCGCTTCGGGCTGGACGACGTCCAGGCCCAGGCCATTCTGGATATGCGTCTGAAGGCTTTGCAGGGGCTGGACCGGGAAAAGCTCCAGAATGAGTATCAGGAGCTGGAGGAGAAGATCGCCTATTACCTGCGGGTGCTGGGAGACGAGAACCTGGTGAAGGCCATCCTCAAGGAGGAGCTGCAGGTCATCTCCGACAAGTACGGCGACGACCGCAGGACGGAGATTCAGGACGTGGAGGACGAGATCGACATCGAGGACCTGATCGAGGAGGAGGAGTGCGTCTTTACCCTCACCGCCAACGGGTACATCAAGCGCACCCCCGTCAGCGAGTATACCGCCCAGAGCAAGGGCGGTATGGGCAAAAAGGGCATTACCACCCGGGAGGAGGATACCGTGGTGGATGTGTTCACCGCCTCCACCCACGACTATATTCTGTTCTTTACCGACACCGGCAAGGTGTATAAGAAGAAGGGCTATCTCATCCCCGAAAGCGGCAAGGCTGCCAAGGGCACCAACATCGTGAATATTCTTCAGGTGGAGACCGGCGAGCGGGTCCAGGCCATGCTGCACTTCCGGGAGACCGGCGACGACCAGCTGTATTTGTTCATGACCACCCGCAACGGCACCGTGAAGCGGCTGGAGGTATCGGCTCTGAAGAATCTGCGCAACAACGGCATCCGGGCCCTGACCCTGGACGAGGGGGATGAGCTCATCAACGTGCAGGAGACCCACGGCAGCGACCGTATCCTGATTGCCACCCACGACGGGCAGGCTGTCTGCTTTGACGAGACGGATGTGCGGGCTATGGGCCGCACGGCGGTAGGCGTCCGGGGCATCCGCCTGCGGGAGGGCGACTATGTGGTGGGCGCCGCCAAGGCGGTGCCCGGCAAGACGGTGCTGTCTATCACCGAGCGGGGCTACGGCAAGCGCACAGCGGTGGAGGAATACCGCATTACCGCCCGGGGCGGCCTGGGCATCCGCAACTATATGGTCACGGAAAAAACCGGACCCATCGTTGGTATCAAGGTGGTGGACGGTACCGAGGACCTGCTGCTGGTGACGGAGGCAGGCATTCTCATCCGCACGGCAGTGGAGAATATCCGCATTGCCGGCCGCGCCACCCAGGGAGTCATCGTCATGCGCTTTAAGGAGGAGGGCGACCGCGTCATTTCCATGGCTCTGACGGACCGGGAGCAGGAGACCGAAAAGGAGTGATCTGATGGGGAAGAAGAAGGAAATGTACGCCCCGCTGACCCGGTGGCAGTATTTTACCAAGACCCTGTATCATGACCCCAGCCGCACCAATGAGTTTGAATACGACGGCGTGATCTATCTGAAAAGCGAAGAACTGCGGGACATTGAGTATGCCAACGCACGGGTGAACTGGGTGCTTCTGCTGGTTCTGTGCGCTATGTTCCTGACGGCGGTGAAGTGGCAGAACATTGTGGTCATTGCCGTGGGCATGGTGGTGATCGTGGCGGGAGAGCTGTATCGCATGAGCCGCCTGCCCAAGGATATCAAGGCCCACCTGACGGATTCCGGACGGAGGAAGCGGTGACGGAGATGAAGATCATCGCCCGCATTCGCACGGAGCTGCCGGAGAAGTTCGGCGTGCCCCGGCAAAGCGGGCTGGTGCCCCAGCTGAGGGGCCGTGTGGTGTTTGAGCCGGGGTACCGGAACCCGGATGCTGTTCGGGGGCTGGAGGACTTCTCCCACATCTGGCTGATCTGGCAGTTTTCCCAGGCGGTCCGGGAGGACTGGTCCCCTACGGTGCGGCCGCCCCGGCTGGGGGGAAACCGGCGTATGGGGGTGTTTGCCACCCGGTCGCCCTTCCGGCCCAATGCCATGGGCCTGTCCTCTGTGCAGCTGGACCGGGTGGAGCTGGACCCGCAGCTGGGCCCGGTGCTCCATGTGCGGGGGGCGGACCTGATGGACGGGACGCCGATTTTCGACATCAAGCCCTATCTGGCCTATACCGACAGCCATCCCCAGGCCACCGGAGGATTTACCGACGGCCTGGCCCATGCGCCGCTGACGGTGGATTGCGCCCGGTCGCTGCTGGAGCGTATCCCGGCGGACAGCCGGGAGGGGCTTCTGGGCGTGCTGGCCGGAGATCCCCGGCCCCGCTATCAGGAGGACCCCCGGCGGGTGTACGGCCTGGCCTTTGCCGGGTACAACATCCGGTTCACCGTGGACGGGGAACGGCTGACAGTGGTGGACGTGGAGGAAGCGAGATAAGGCGATGAAAACAGTGACCATATATACCGACGGCGCCTGCTCCGGTAATCCCGGACCCGGGGGGTGGGGGGCGATTCTGGAGTGGAACGGCGTGGAAAAGGAGTTGTCCGGCGGCGCGGCGGATACCACCAACAACCGCATGGAGCTTACCGGTGTCATCCGGGCCCTGTCGTGCCTGAAGGAGCCCTGCGTGGTGGAGCTGTATTCCGACTCCAAATACGTCATTGATGCCCTGTCCAAGGGATGGGTATACGGCTGGCAGAAGCGGGGCTGGGTGAAAAGTGATAAAAAGCCCGCCCTGAACGCGGACCTGTGGCAGGAGCTGCTGCCCC
>ULVH01009459.1_pt1 | contig 13906 bp, 14 predicted proteins | sample 1959261 | NCBI WGS metagenome assembly ULVH01 (sample SAMEA4835781, study PRJEB28245) | human gut metagenome | biome: gut microbiome; material: fecal sample | place: Denmark | collected 2008
CATTAAGCTGACGCAGTTTACAATGATTGCAGGTTGGTCATTTGCTGAGGCTATAGTTGATGTAAGAACATTGCTAAGCGGAGGCAATATTCCTATTATTAAAAACTCAGAAAGTTGGACATTGGAGTTTTCACAGATCGCAGATTTTTTGGATGGAGATTTGTTTTTAACAGCAAAAGAGAATAATGGACTGTCATATGATGAATACTTACGCCTTCTTTTGTATGCGCAAGGTCGAAGTGATAGACGCTACCATACAATGGATGTCATTCAGCTTAGAATGAGAGAAAAAAATCCTGATTTTTCGATGGCGGATTGTTTGGGAGCTGTACAGGTTAAGGCAAGTATGAAGGCGGCACCGATTTTTTATTGTTTTGCTGGGGCTGGATATGAGATTTCGTGCGAACAAAGCCGTATGTATTAGATTAAAATTAAAATAAAGAAAGGTGGTGTACCATGAGGCTGGCAGTTGATCATAGAAAAGCATTCAAAAAAAAATCCAGGTATCGATCATTTTGTTTTTCAGTCGGCTGCCAGCAATGCAACGGTTCGCTGACTGTTGAAGCCAGTATAGTGCTGCCTATTTTTCTTAGTGTTATTATGGCGCTTATGTCTTTTTTTGAGGTTATACAGATACAGACGCGGATTCAGCAGGGAATGAAGGATTCAGTTACAAGTGCTGCTGGATATTATTATTTGCTTGAAGAGCCAAATGAGGCGGAAGATGTAGGCGGTGAAGAAGCAGAGGATGTGACCACGCTGATAGTTCAAGGTGGAATTACAGCAGTTTATTTAAAACAAAAGCTTCTGTATTCAGTGGGAAGAGAAATTTTAGATCGTTCATGGATTATAGGAGGAAGTGATGGACTGACCGTACTTGGTTCTCGTTTTCCAGATGATGATGGAAATTTAGATCTTACCGTAACATATCGCGTGAGAGTTCCGTTTCTTCCGGGAAATTTCGGTTCACTTTTATTTACACAGCGGGAGTGTCAGCGTGTATGGAGCGGAAATAAAGCACCATCGCAAGATGGCGATAAGATAGAAGATGAGACTAAGGAAGAACAAATTGTGTATATTACGGAAACAGGAAGTGTGTACCATACAAGTTTGGACTGTTCATATTTGAAGCTTTCTGTGAAACAGATCCGTCATAATGAGGTAGTCAATTACCGCAGTGATGATGGCAGCAAGTATTATGCATGTGACAGATGCGAAAAAGGCGGAAGTGGTTTTTGGGTGTATATTACATCAAGTGGAAATCGTTTTCACACAGATCCAAATTGTGCGGCGCTAAGAAGAAATGTAAAGTCAGTAAAGCTTTCAGAGGTTTCAGATCGTCACTGCTGCAGCCGCTGTGCCAAACAGGATGATGGAGGAAAATCATGACGCAGGCAAGGTGGATTTTTATTATTTTATGCTTTTTGCTTCCAGCGGCAACTGATTTGTTATTTCATAATGTATCTGTGTGCTGGCTGATTGGATGTACAGTTATTGTAATGATTTGGAATTTCTTTTGTGGATGCGAAATCCTTGATTTAGTGTTTTGCTTATTTCCAGGGATGATAGTGTGGCTTTTGGCGCGTTTTAGTAAAGGCATTGGAATGGGTGATGTACTTTGCATATTTTTGCTTGGAGCGGGCTGTGGGGTGGAAATAGGGCTGGAAATTTTATTTGTAGGCAGTATTCTTTGTCTGTGTGCACAGTTGATGCAAAGAGTTTTTATAACACATGTTTACCAAAAAGAAATACCATTTGTTCCTTGGCTGCTTGTCTCAATTTGCATCAATTGTCTGATATATACTGCGTTTATAAACAAGTAGTAAAACCGGACTGCGAATGTTAGCTTTACGAGAAAGAGGTGTTTTTGTGAAGCAGGAAAAGAAAAAGATTGTTATTCTGATCAAAAAGAAGCTTTTATTTCGGGAAAAAGCAAGCTTTACTGTGGAGGCCAGCTTGATTATGATGACAGTTCTCATGGCTGTTTTTATGTGTATTTATTATGGTTTTTTCACTCATGATAAAGCAGTGTTAGAGGAAGTATCGTGGCATACAGCGCAAAAAGCGATGCTTTTGGTGACAGAAAACAGTAGTATGAAAGATGGAGCTTTTTCTTGGGAAGAACTTCAGGAAAAAGGGCTTTTATGGCGGATCTCGCAGAATACGGCAAACCAGGATATAATTTGTGAATATGCAAATACGCATATAGAAGGTGAATTATTTGCCTGTGATATGCCATCATTTTTGGTGAAGGCAGGACCTGGAATGGTTAAGATTACATATAAGGCACCAATACGTCTTCCTTTTTTTGCCCTGATGCGTTTATGGGGAACACCAACAGAAATTACAGGACAAGTGCAGGTACATGAATCAAAGCAGGAGGAGTTTATCAGACTGGTAAGAGGAATCAAGCGGGATAAAGAAACAGCGTCAGATTCTAAAGAAATATCAGCTGAAGATTGAACATTTTACGAAAAGCAATAAAAATTCATTACAGGGGGTGAAATAATGGCACAAATGGAAGTATCATACAGCCGAAGGCTTGATTATCAGTATATGATGATAGAGACAGACGAGGAAGCCAGATCAGATTATAGGTTGTCAATGCTGATTAACAATAGGATCAATGGATTTTTACCTGTACATGTTCAGCAGATGAATGGAAAAAGTACGCTTAGCTATGAGATTACATCATTAGAAAACTTACCGGAATTTCTTGATGCCAGAAAGATCACCTATGATGAGATGGTGTCACTTCTATTGCAGTTTTGCAGTGCAGTTTCAGAGGCAGGGCGTTATTTGCTAGACGGAGAAGGAATATTGCTTGAACCTCAGTATATATATGTGTCGAAAAGCTTAGAACGTATTCGATTTTGCTATTATCCATATCAGCATATGCCGTTGCATCAGTCTGTAAATGTATTATGTCGATTTTTGATTGATCATATTGATTATGATGATAGAAGAAGCTTAGAACTGGCATATGGACTCTTTCAGGAAAGCCTTCGGGAAAATTTATCAATCAGTGTAATTGTTGGATGCATAAAAGATCGGTTAGAGAATGCCACAAATGATTCTTGTGATTCTAAAGTATCTTCTGTGCAGATAAGTTCTCAAATTAATAAGCAAATAACAGACCAAGAATGTAAACAGAGCGATTCTAAACAGACTGATTCTGGTGCAAGTGAACAGGAAAAACAACAGAAAATACAGCAAGAAAAACAATATAAAAATGTGCAGCAAGTGTCAGATTCACCTAAGAGGGAAAAAACAAAATGCAAGCAAAAAAAATCGTCAGTTACAGGTATTGGCATATTATTAATTATGGTTATTTTGGGATATGTGTTTTTTACAGCGGGGAAGCGTTTGCTTTTGTTAGATCTCATCAATAAAAATCTGCTTGCAGCTGCTGGGATTTTCATAGTCGTGGCGGCAGTGGCAGCAGCATTTATGGCATATTGGATATTAAAGCCAAAACATTGACAAATCTTATTTCTAATGATAAAGTTGACTGACAGAATTTTGCTAGTTACATTTCATTCAAATATGTGTCCTGTGAATTGTAACTTTTGTTAAGTACAACGAGGTGATAAGGGTGGATCAAAAATTGATGCGCGAATTTGTGGAAAAAAAGCTGAAGCGTGGTGGGTATACGAATATTGCTGCAGCAAATTTTCCTTGTGGTGTATGGATCAAAGAGGATACGAAGCTGTATGCAGTTTGTCTGTTCGATGATCCAAATAAGCTGGCAGCCGATCCGTGGAGAATTGATAGGGTAGTTGATTATGCAGCACAGAAGGTTAGAGAGCAAAAACAGCTGGAGTGTCAATTTCTTGCACTTGTGCTGTCAGATGATTTTTCAATTTCAAAGCAGCTTGTAACAGGCTTTTACCCAAGGTGGTTTATAGATGACGCTGGACAGCCAGTGATTTTTGACGGTCAGCCGTCTGAATTTTGTGATCTTTATGCTACCCTGATTAGAAAGGAACGTTTTTCAGATCGTTTTAATGGAAAACGAATAGCAATTAACAGAATACCAGAGGTTACGTTGATGTTGGTGATTCTTAATATTTTGATTCAATGCATCGTTGCAGTCGGTGAGATTGGAGAAAAAGAATCGGCATTGATGAATATGATGGTGCTGCAAATTGGTGAGTTTGTTCAAAAGCCAGAGTGGTGGCGTCTTGTTACAAGCGTTTTTCTTCACTTTGGATGGGATCATTTATTTAACAATATGCTTGTTCTTTTGTATCTTGGTGCATTGGCAGAGCGCTGTATTGGAAAGTGGCGTTTTCTTGGTGTATATTTAATCAGTGGCATTGGCGCAAATGCGGCATCTGTCTGGTGGTATGTGCATCAGGGGGATTTGCTTGTAGCGACAGCTGGTGCATCTGGTGCAATTTTTGGAATCGCAGGTCTTTTACTATGTATTGTTTTATTGTCAAAAGGTCATTTTGAAGAAATTACGCTTCGGCAGCTTATTTTCATGATGTTTTTCACTTTATATCATGGATTTGCCGAAAGTGGTGTTAACAATTGCGCACATATAGTGGGCGCTATAATAGGCTTTGTATGCGGCATTACTATTTTCTGTCAGATGAAAAAGAACAGGGCAGAAGGAAGGTAAAGGTGGCACCCTGATTTGGAGCAGAGCTTACGCGTATATGACCGCCATGTCCTTCAATAATACGTTTGGCAACTGGAAGGCCAAGCCCAGTACCATCTGGTTTTGTGGTAGTAAAAGGATGGAAAATAGTAAGCAGTTGTTTGGGTGCAATCCCACAGCCATCATCTATTATAGATACGACAAATTGTTCGTTTGACTTTGTCAGAATAATTTGAACGCTTCCATTGTCAGATACGGCATCAAGTGCATTGACAATCAGATTTAAAAGTGCTTCCATCATTTTTGGGGAGTCGAGAGGCATGTAGGCGCATGAGACGCGGCTTGTATATGTAAGTGTTTTGTTCGTTCCCTCGGTTAAAGGAAGACATGATAAATAAGCCCGCCGCAGTAAATTGCACAGATCACTGCGCTGTTTCGTCAGTTGATCAGACATGCTGTAATCTGTCAGATCACGAAGAAGCTTATTCATTAAGCGGCAGTCAGAGGAGAGCTCTGGCCAGTAACGATAGCATCTAACTTCAGGATGCGCGGCTTCAATAGCCTGAATACTGCTGCACAGCAAAGAAAGCAGAGTCTGAAGTTCATGGGCGGCATTGGCAAGAAAATAGGTTTGATCGTTCATAAGCACCTCCAGTACAGCTTTGAATTGTTACCTGTTAGATATATCATTTTTTATAGATTGTCTCAAGAAAAATGTAACGACATTTTGTGCTCTTGTAATTTATCAAAAAAATGAGTATACTGGGTACAAAAGAAAATGGCATCAATATTTGCCGAAAGAGAGGTTTTAGTTATGTTAGATGATAATTGTATTTTTTGTAAAATAGCAGCAGGTGAGATTCCATCAGAGACTGTTTATGAGGATGAGCAGTTTCGCGCAATTCTTGATTTAGGTCCGGCATCTGCAGGACATACATTAATCCTTCCAAAGGCGCACTTTAAGGATGTAACAGAGATCAGCGATGAATATGCCGCAAATGTTCTTAAAGTTGCTGCAAAGCTTGGAAAGGCAATGAAGAAAGGTCTTGGATGTGAGGGCTTTAACTTAGTTCAGAATAATGGTGAGGCAGCAGGACAGACTGTTATGCATTTCCATATGCATGTGATTCCAAGATATGCAGGCGGAGAAGACATGGTCTCATGGGATCCGAAGCCAGCAAAGAGAGAGGAACTCGAAAAGCAGGGAGCAAAATTAAGAGAAGCGCTTAAAGATTAAAAAGAAACTTTTATTATTGAAGGTTTTACGCATCATGAAAAGCAGTTTTTTATAAACATAAAGAAGACATGATTTCAAGAAAAAAGGCAGATTCCACAATTGGAGTTCTGCCTTTTTTTTACGATAATTCTTTAATTAGCTTGATTACAATATCTACGCCATTGCTTTGATTGCTGGTGGCCATCGCCTTTTTGTAAGAATCACGATTGTTGTAAACTTCGTGAACAGCTGCCATCAGTGTATCAGCATTTAACTTTTCTTCTTCAAGTACATAGGAAAAACCTTGCTTTTTAAAGGAGTTTGCATTCAGAATCTGATCACCACGGCTTACGGCTGCTGGAAGCGGAACAAGAATGTTTGGCTTCTTGAGTGCCAAAAGCTCACAAATGGCATTAGCACCTGCACGTGAAAGCACAATATCAGAGATTGCAAACAAATCTTTAAGCTCATCAGAAATATATTCATACTGAATGTAGCCTGGCTGAGCAAGTGTACTGTCAAGATTTCCCTTGCCGCACAGATGAATGACATGAAACTCCTTAAGAAGCTGAGGAAGAGCACTTCTAAGACCGGCATTAACTGCACGTGAACCAGTACTTCCTCCCATCATCAAAAGGATCGGCTTGTCGTCACTAAGTCCTGTAAAAGCAAAGCCGGCATCCCTTGAGCCATTTAACAGTTCACGGCGAATTGGTGTTCCAGTAAGAACAGCCTTATCAGCCGGAAGAAGCTTAACTGTTTCAGGAAAGTTGCAGCAGATTTTTTTAGCAGTTCTCATACAGATTTTGTTTGCAAGGCCTGGTGTCATATCTGATTCGTGAATGATAACAGGAATATGATAGTGACCAGCTGCAAGCACAACAGGAACGGCAACAAAACCACCTTTGGAGAAGACAACATCCGGCTTGTAGTCACGGATCAGCTTTTTAGCCTGCTGAAAACCTTTGATAACACGAAATGGGTCAGTGAGATTTTTTGCGCTTAGATAGCGGCGAAATTTTCCAGTGGCAATTCCGTCATAGTGGATGCCCTGTGCTGTAATCAATTTCTTTTCCATTCCCTCATAGGAGCCTATGTAATGAATGTCATAGCCTTCTGCTTTAAGGTCTGGCAAAAGAGCGATGTTTGGTGTAACATGACCGGCGGTACCGCCGCCAGTCAATAATATTTTTTTCATTTTATTCACCCTTAATAGACTTTAATGCCTTTGCGAGCTGATCCGGACATGAAGTTCCACGGCCGTTGCAGTTGATTCCTTCGAGACGGGCGATTACTTCATCAACCTTCATACCCTTAACAAGAGATGAGATACCCTGAGTATTGCCATTGCAGCCGCCAACGAACTGAACGGACTCGATAGTATCACCATTAACCTCGATATTAATTTGACGGGAACATACGCCCTTTGGAGTGTAACTTGTCATAAAAAAGCCTCCTTTATATTTCAAAAATGTTTTTTAACGCATGAAGCAAAAGCTAGCAGCGTCTTTGCAGACAGTATAGCATAAACGCGGGTTGATGTCCATTCACAAAAAATAGATAACATCAAAAAATAAAAGGAAAAGAAAAAAGTATCAGATATATGGAAAAAAAGTGTGAGTGAGGTAAAAAAAGTGCGATGGATTCTGTCTTAACAAGCTTGCAATTCTATGCTAGTGTATGAATTAGGAGACCGGAAAATGAATCTGAAAATTTCGGCGGAAAGGGGCGATGGTATGTTAAATTACCTGGAACAGGGAATGATCCTGTATGTTATGGCGGCAGTTTGTGTGATTGGAGTTATCAGCAGATTTGCAGCAAACCGTTGTTACAAAAGTTTGATTCGACAATCTGATAATCTGGCAGCGGCAAAGGACAAGCAGCTGCAGCAGATGAAGACAAAGTACGAGAGCATTTATAGGATGAATTGCGGAATAAAAAATACAGAAGCATTTGTAAGTAAAATGCAGCAGCAGTATCGTATAGCAGGAACACGTCTGACGAGTTGGGAAAATTGCAGTATTTACTGTGCGGCAGCAGCATTTCTAATAGGTGCCGTATCCTCGTTGATTCTTTATTTGAATAAAGGAAGTGTTCAAAATTGTGTATTGTATCTGGCTGGAGGAAGTTTGATGGCAGCTGGGATGATTGTGCTTTCTGGTTTGATGGGAAATAGTTCCAACAAAGATCTTCTTGAAACAGCACTTGTCCACTATTTTGAAAATGTGCTTGTTGTGCGAAGTGCAAGAGATATGCCAGATGGCATCAGTGAGGAGCAGCCAGACGAGCTTGTGCAGCCAGAACGCGAGGCTGCTAGAAGCAGTGCAGCAGCCAGAGCACGAGGAGCAATGAGGGATGATCTTTTTATGCAGAAAAAGGATGGTGCACAGAAAGAAAATAATGTGTCAGCGGAGAATGAAAAGCGGGTGAACCGTCCAGAGCTTGTCAGAAAGGAAGAACCTGAAAAGGATCATCAAAAGCAGTTAGAGGAGTTAAAAGAGAGCCTAGCGCAGATTGCAGCGGCCCGGGGGGAATCCGGGGATCGACAAGTACATAAGCAGCAGACAAGAAAGCTCTCCCCAAAGGAAGAGCAGCTGATCAATGATATTATAAGTCAATATTTGTCATAAGTCTAACATAAACTGGCTGTCTAGGCTATCTTGAAATTAATTAGCAAAGAATTAATCTTCTTCAATGATCTGAATTTCAAGATAGTCAAAATCGATTGCCTCAATAAAACTGTCCTGAGTGAAGCGTGTTTTTGCGTGACGCTTAAAATCAGAAATGTTTGATGGCAGCCAGATTGGGACAGCCAGATCAAATTCATGAGCTATGGTTTCGAGTGCTGCGAACACCTTTTTGGTGCGGGTCATATCGAGTGATGGATTTTCAACAACAAAATCCTTGAGAAGATGGTTGTCTGCGAAGACTTTACCCCACATGCGAAACATAAAAACCTCCTAAAAAGAAAAACTTGTGCTATAGTGAAAAATAGTATATAGTAAACTATAGGAACTGTAAATTGATTGAAAACTGACTTTGTTTTGTGGTCAGTATAACAAAAACAATTCTCAAACGCAAGTGCGAAAATGGGAATGGTTCTTGATAATCATCGTTAGGAGGAGTAAAAATGGACGATTATAGGCAGCCGGATACTCCGGAAACAGCTAATGAAGTTGAAATGCTGCTTGATCAGCAGGCAGAACAGGCTGTGTCAAATGAGGCATCCAAGGAGACATCAGCTGATATGAAAGCAGAGCCGGTTAATCTGGAAGAAATTGTGCAGCCAAAGGAGCAGCTAGAAGAAGTAAAAGAGCAACCAGAAGAACTGATGGAGGAAGCACAAGAGCAGCCAGAAGAATCAGAACTGACTGAGCTTACCAAAGAACAGCCAGAAGAATCAGAGCAGGCTGAGCTTAAAGAAAAACAGCTGGATGAATTAGATGCCGCATCGACAGAAGAGTCACAAGAAGGTTCAATGGAACTTTCAATGGAACCTTCAATGGAATCTTCTATGGAAGTGGAAGCAAAGCCAGAGGATGAGGCAACCAGAGAAGCTCAATCATCCGTCTTTGGTCAAGCTGTTACACTTGATGCAATTCATGATTCTGAGTTAATCAAAACAGTAAATAGGGCGAAGCAGTTGTTAAATGATCTTGACGAGGCAGAGAAGGATAAGACACGCCTGACTGGTGAGTTAAAGCAAAGCGAGAAGGCATACAGCAGCATGGAAAAGAGTGTGGCAGAGGGAATTACCACGGCACTTAAAAAGAAAAAAGAAGAAATTGCTGCAACGTATGATCGTGAGCTGAGTCAGTATCAAGATCAGATTGATGTATGTAAAACTGAGCGTGCAAAGGCAAAGGCCAATGCAATAGCACAGCGCATTCAGGTTGAGACAGCGCCTTTAAATCAACAGAATCAGCAGCTAGAGGCACAGATTGAACTGAAATTTAAAGAAAATAAAGTTCCAGTCGTATGTAAAAAGCGTGCGATTTCCATGCTGTTTTTCCCTAAAAACAGCAGAGATTGGACAATTGATATTTTAGTTGGTGTGGGCTTGATTTTCTTTATTCCATTGTTTTTCTCATTGGCAATTTCGAATCGTCTTGTGCTGGCATTTACATTTTTTGTATATGTGGGTGCATTATTTACTGTATATTTGTATTTGCTTCACAAGTATATGCTGAAGTTTGCAGGTGTAAATGAAGAGGTGGAGGAACTTCGAAAGCAGATCCGCATTAATAATAAGAACAAGCAGCTGATGACGAACCGCATCAAGAAAAGTCAGGATGAGACGGGCTACAATCTGGGCAGCTTTGATGATAAAATCACAGGTATTCAGCAGGTTATGCAGAATACAGTAGAAAAGCGCCAGGAAGCACTTGAAAATTTTGAAAGCGAAATTCGTCATCAGATCACAGCAGACATTACAGCTGCCAACAAGGATGAGCTTTTAGGGCTGCAGCAGGAGTTTGAGAGCAAGCGTCAGGAACTTTCAGATAAGAAGGAAGAGATTGAGCAGATCGAAAAGCAGCTCAAGGAAGAATATGAGCCTGCCTTTGGAAAGGATCTGCTGTACAAGCAGCGTTTAAATAAGTTTGATTCCTTCTGTCAGGAGAATGCAGATCTGTCGCTTGAAGAGGCATTGACTCAGTATAGGGCACTGTCTGGAAGTAAGCTGTTAAAAAAGTAAAAAGTCCCTGATAAATTTCATCAGCCAGATTCATCACGAAAGAAAGTGGGACACTTTGACGGTGAAATGGAATGGGATTGTCTTCACAGCTTGTGACCCCGGTAATAGAGATTTCTCCCACCGGGGGAAGCGACTTTGCAACACCCTCGCCAGGATATAATGCACTGTTTGAAAGACAAAGCATGCCAAGATTTTCTTTAGCACCTATTGAGGCATCTATTGCAATTGTGAGAAAGTCGCCCAGATGCTTCACATAATGAAGCTTTTGACGCAGATTCACAGCATGTACAGGATGAGCAAGCGATCCGCATACAACAAATGTATGCTGCATGGTATCGCAAAGACGCTCTAATTTATAACCTACTAAAGGACCAAGACAGTCCCCAGGGACACGGTCACTGCCAATACAAAGGAAAAGTATTGGTCGGTGGCCGTTCTTTTTTTGGCTTAAATCAACAAGATTGGCTAAACGGCAGGCAAAGCCTTCCGAGGAAAAATCAGTTTGCGAAAAATAGGATGGAGAGTTGACTGTGTTCATAGATACCGCCTTTCTGAAACGTTCTTTGCTTCATTCTATCCGGGGAAGAAGCGCTTTATTCGCTTGTCGAAAGATTATGTGTATTCGACAGGCGGTTTTGGCAGATTCTGCACGGTTGTAGTGATACGATGTGCTAAGAAAGATGGAAAATACCGTGCATAAACTGCATGGAACTGGTCTGGAGGTGTTATATGGAAGAGGAAAAGAAACTGCCAAAAAATATTCGTCAGATGGCAGAAAAAGAAGAGCGGGTTAGAGTGTATCTGGAAGACTATGCATATACATTTATTCGTAAATTAAATTGTACAGGGCATGTACGCACTGGTATATTGCTTGGAAGCAAAATGGTTACAGAAAACAAAAGATGCTGGTTTGTAAAGGGAGCAGTTGAGTTAGAGGATGCGCAAGGCAGTACTGAAGAAGAAAATGAGCAAAAAACAGCGATTACGCAGCAGGTCTGGGATAATACGTTGTCAGTGATACAGGAATATTTTCCAGGATGCAGTATATGTGGCTGGTTTATAAGCGGAACAGAAGAAAATTTTCCAGATGGTGAAGAATTAAAAAAAACACATCGTCAGATTTTTTCTGGGGAAAATTGTTTGATGTACTGGAAGAAGGGGGATGAGGAAAGCTTTTGGATGGAGGAAGAAGATACAATTCTCCATTTGAAGGGGTATTTTGTTTATTATGAGAAAAATAATGAAATGCAAAATTATATGCTGAGCCGCAACGCGGATCAAAGTGAGGATGTCAGCGATCAGGCAGCGCTTAATTTTAGAAAGATTATGAAGGAAAAGCAGGATATAAAGCATCCGCAAAAGTCAAAACACATAAATCAGACGCCTAAGCTAACAGCAGAAAACGGCATATGGGTAAAGGCAGGGGCGGCAATTCTTTTTATTATTTTAGTAGGAGGTGGTGTCCTTTTTTCAAGAGGAATGAATAAAAAAGAGGATTCTGTGCAGGCGCTTGCAGTAGGAGCATCCGTGGAGAGAAAAAGCGGTGAGAGCGAGCAGGTTGCTTTTGAATCAGAAAGCGAACAAATTGCGGCAACAAAAAATGACATTGGTGCATTGTCAGCGTCTTTAAAAGAAACGGAGAATACGCTTGAAGTTTCAGCTACAAAGATACCAGAAAGCAGTGAAGAAAAAGCTTCAGTTGCAAAAACACCAGAAAGCAGCCTTTCTTCATCTGAGACAGAAAAAAAAGACGTGGCAGCTATTCAAAATGGCGGGATTTTTTCTGGAGATATGATGTTTTATAAGGATGGTCTTGGAGCATCAGTGTATCGTATCACAAGCAGCACCGAAGCATCAAAAAATGAAGAATCAGATGCAGCATCATCAGAAGAAAACGAAAGCAGCACGCAGGAAATTTTAACGGTAGCGGCACCAACGCTGCCCACAGAAGAAAATGCAGCACAGGGGACGAGTGAGGCAGCAGAAGCAGCAGTAAATCGTCCAGTTTCATACACGGTTCAGCCTGGTGATACATTGATTGAGATTAGTAAAAAATTTTATGGTTCCTCACAGATGGTTATGCAGTTAAAGGAAGTAAATGGACTTGATGATATAAATAAAATTTATATTGGACAGGAGCTGACTTTGCCGTGAAAATTTTTAAGGAACTTTGACACACACCCTTGGATATGTTATACTTTTTTGGACACTGTGCAGCTGTATGTAAGATGCAGCTGGAGTTTGAAAGTCAGCACAGTGGTGGAAAGGAAAGTACATGGCAAGGGACAGTGAATTTCAACGGGAAAGAAAGAAGAAGCAGCTTAGGCAGAGCATGGTTACGAACGATAAGGTTCGCAGTGCACCAGTAAGCTGGGCTGAGGATCATAGAAGAACGGTCAATGTCGCAGGAATTGTTGTTGCAGTGTTGGTGTTAGCTGTTGTGCTGGCGTGGTTTGTGGCAGAACGGCTGTGGCGTTACAAAACATATGAAGTCAGCTGGAGAACTGATGTGTCGAATGCGTCATCAGCAGGATACGTATCATATGGAGACGGCATTGTCGTAATGAATAAAGATGGTGCTACGTATTATGACAAAAAGGGCACAAAGGTGTGGTCTGCGCCATATGATATGAGCAATCCAAAGGCAAATGTCAAAGGTGATTATCTTTTGATTTATGATTTAAAAGGAAAAAATTTTGCAATTTGTAATAAATCGGGAATCACTGGAAGCGGAACTACATCTCAGATAATCACAAAGGGAGTGATTGCGTCGACAGGTGTAACTGTGCTTCAGTTAGAAGATCAGGATGCGAGTTTAATTTCTTATTATCGAAATACAGGCGAGGAGCTTGCAGTTTCGATTCGCAATCCGCTCCAGATTGATGGATATCCGCTTGACATTAGTGTTTCGCCAAATGGTCAGCAATTAGCTGTATCATACTACTCAATTTCTGAGGGTGTTGGAACAAGCAGTATTTCTTTTTACGATTTTGAAAAGGGAAAAGAAGCTGCAGATCGTATAGTAGCAAGTTTTGATTATTCTGAAAATGGCGCATATGTCCCGAAGGTTGTCTATTTAAGTGATACAAAAGCGTTTGCAGTTGGAGATTGCTGCATCAGCTTTTTTGACGTGTCAAACAGAACTGCAATTACTCGAAAAGATATTGCTGTTGAGGGAGAAATTCAGCGTATTTTCTATAATAACGAATACCTTGGTCTTGTTGTACGTGATGAAGCGAAAACAGGCTATCAGCTTCATATTTACACGTCAGAAGGAAATGAAAATGCTGTTACAGAGCAGGATGAACTTCATACAGGTTATGCATTTCAGCAGAGAAATATTGTCATGTATGATGCGGATTATTGCGAGGTTCAATCATTTTCAGGA
>ULVH01068284.1_pt1 | contig 13887 bp, 9 predicted proteins | sample 1959261 | NCBI WGS metagenome assembly ULVH01 (sample SAMEA4835781, study PRJEB28245) | human gut metagenome | biome: gut microbiome; material: fecal sample | place: Denmark | collected 2008
GTGACGCACTGGGTAGGTGGGTGGTCCATGTCATTAGGGCAAGTGTTTTTTACTTGGCCGTGCCGTAGCCGTAGGCATCACGGATAGCCGTGGCTTCCTTGCTTTCCTTCAGGAACTTCAAAAAGCGCTTGGCGCCTTCGTTGTTTTCACCCTTCTTAAGGAGCACGGCGTCCTGCTTGATTTCACTGTAGAGATCCTGCGGGATGACATAGCCGGAACCCGAAACGAACTTACCGTCCTTGAAGCACTGCGAAAGCGCAATGAAACCGGCTTCAGCATTGCCGGTCTTCACGAACTGATAGGTCTTGCCAATGTTGTCGCCCAAAACGGTCTTGCCTTCAACCGCTTTTTCCAGACCGAGGGATTTCAACGTCTGGTAGGCAGCCTCGCCGTAAGGCGCAAGCTTCGGATTAGCAATGGCCACATGCTTGACATTGGCAGAATTGAGCACGCCGGCAACGTCGTTCTTCACCAGATTGGCATCGGACGACCAGAGCACAAGTTTGCCACTGGCATAGGTAAAGGGAGTGCCGGCGACGCCATGGCCTTCAGCAACAGCCTTGGCCGGAGTCTTGGCATCAGCCGCAAGCAGGATGTCAAACGGAGCGCCATTCTTGATCTGAGCATAGAACGCACCCGTAGCGCCAAAGGACAGCACGAGCTTGTCGCCCGTCGCCTTTTCATAAATCGGCTGAAGATCCTTGGCCGGAGCCGTGAAGTTGGCGGCAACAGCCACATGCACTTCTTCAGCAGCGACAGCAAAGGAGCAAACAAGCGCTGCGGCAGCAACGGCGGCGCCGATGATGGACTTCTTCATAATGACAATCTCAAAAGAATGAATTCGGGATCAAAATCGTAAGAACGGCAGACAGAAAGTGCTTTTAGAGCTAACTTCGTTAAAATCTTGTATGCCGCTCCGCTATTCACGAAAAGAATAGCGACTTCAGCCGTTTTCGACAAGTGTTTTTCCGCATTTGAAGCATCATGTCCCTATCCGCGCAAATCCGATCCAACGCACTCGCCGATCCCAAGCTTCTCAGCGACATACTGAGCGAAAAAACGGACCGTCGAATCGACATCCTGCGGCGCATTGCCGATGTCGGCTCCATCTCGGAAGCTGCACGAAGCGCGGGTATGAGCTACAAGTCAGCCTGGCAGGCAGTCGAGACGCTTACTAACTTGGCCGGCACGCCGATTGTCGAGAAAGTGGTGGGCGGAGCAAATGGCGGCGGCACTCAGCTCACCGCAACCGGCCGCCTGATTCTCGACCTTTCCGACGAACTCGCCCGGGCACGTCGCCAAGTGCTCGAAAAGTACAACGCCGCCGACGCAACGGCCCCTGGACTTCTTGCACGCGCTACTGCGAGCTCCCTGCAGACCTCCATGCGCAATCAGTTTCCTGCCCGCATCACGGTCATGAAACTCGGCGCGGCATTGGTACGGCTCATTTTGCGGATTGACGACACGCATCTGCTCAAAGCGTCCGTAACCAAAGAAAGCGCTCAGCTCCTCGGTCTTCGCGAGGGAATGGAAGTGCTTGCGCTCACCAAAGCGACGGGCGTGGAGATTTCCAGCGCTTTCCCCGAAGACCCCAATGCCATTGACGACAACTTAATTGTGGGTGAAGTGATTCGCAGCGAGCGTGCCGGCAAGGGCGGAGAATGCTCTATCCGCCTGCCGTCAGGCATCGTCATCGTTGGCTTTGCGCACGGCAACCATGGGCTAAAGCTTCATGACCGCGCTGTCGCACATATCCCGCCGTCGTCCATTGTCATTGCAATCGCCGGATAACGCATTGATCGGTCAAACCAAACGGTTTGTTAAGTCCGGCTGAACAACTTTTAGTCAACGCATCAGATATTGATGATTGTCAAATCACCGGCTTCTCCACTAACATCTGGATGCATATCATTACAACCTAAATTATTGGGCTCAAACCGCCCATTTTGACCCCGGCTTAGCGACGGCACAACTAAACAACAGTCGCATCAAGCCGTAACAACAAGCAAAGGTCCCGCAAATGGAAAAGAACAGCGTTTGGTATCTCGCCGGCATCTGCCTGATCGGCGTCGTGATCGGCATTATCTTTGTCGGCGTGCTCACGAGCGTCGTGCACTGGGCTGGCACGGAAAAGTTCTGCGGCGAATTCTGCCATTCGATGGACGTCACTTATGCCGCCTATAAGAAGGGCGATCACTTCCGTACGGCTTCCGGCGTGACGGCTGGCTGCTCTGACTGCCACCTGAAGAATGAATCTAATCATTTTGTCGGTCCGATCGACTACACCGCCCTCCTGATCGACAAGGCCATCGCTGGCTCGAAGTCGCTCTTCGGTGAAATCCGCGGCACGATGAGCACCCCGGAAAAGCAGATCGAAAAGCGTCCTGAAATGGCTACTGCCGTTCATCAGCAGATGATTGACCGCAACTTCTCCGCCTGCCGCGGCTGCCATGACGTCGAACGCATGTATGACCCCAAGAAGCCGCTCATCGGCGCCATCCACAAGGGCATGGGTCCCAATGCTGAAAAGAAGGTTGACTGCCTCGCCTGCCACCCGACCGCTGGCCACAACTACGGCTACGTGATCCCGTTCAAGGCTGCCGCCAACTAATCTGACGCAGCTCCAAAGCGCAAAAATCCCGGTTCTCCATGAGGCCGGGATTTTTTGTTGCCTTCATCCGATCATTTCTCGTTGCATGCCTAACCGTCCGAGCGCCTGCGGTTTCTTTAGAATTCTTCGAAATGTTTGAATCCACTGCAGCCCGCCGGGCAGTTTGACCGGCCGGCGCTTTGACTTGAAGGAACTTCATGTCTCAGACCATTCATCGCAGCGACTACCGCGCTCCTACACATTTGCTCGAAGACATTCAGCTTGAATTTGATCTTAATGCTGAAGAAACACTCGTTACGAGCACCTTTACCGCTCGTCCTAACCCTGAAAGCAAAGACTCTTCTGGCGAACTGCATTTGAACGGCGAATCCTTGACGCTCAAATCCGTTGAAGTCGACGGTCAGCTTCTTGGTGACGAACAGTTCAAAGTGGACGCCCACGGTCTCATCATTCCGGGCATCAACGGCAAGAAAACCGTGAAAATCATCAACACGATGAGCCCGAAAGCGAATACCGAACTTTCCGGCATCTATGCTTCCGGCCGCTGCCTGATGAGCCAGTGCGAATCTCAGGGCTTTCGCCGCATCACCTATTTCCTCGATCGACCGGATGTGCTTGCCCGCTACACGACAATCATCCGCGGTTCGACGGAAGATTTCCCCGTTATGCTGTCAAACGGCAATCTGACCGAAGACCGCATACTCGAAGACGGCCGCCGCGAAGTGGTCTATGTTGATCCATTTCTCAAGCCCTCCTATCTTTTCGCATTGGTAGCGGGCCATCTCGTCTCCCGTGCCGACAAATTCCAATTGAAGGACGGCCGAGTCGTTGACCTCTCTGTTTGGGTTGAGTCGCAGGATCTTGACAAGACTGAGCACACGCTCGAAAGCCTGAAACGCGCCATCCGCTGGGATGAAGAGCGCTGGGGGCTGGAGCTCGACCTGAACGACTTCAAGATCGTTGCTACCAACGATTTCAATTTCGGGGCCATGGAAAATAAGGGCCTGAACATCTTCAACTCTCGCTGCGCGCTTGCCAACCCAACCGTGGCAACCGATGCGGATTATCTGCGCATTGAAGGTGTCGTCGGTCACGAATACTTCCACAACTGGACGGGCGACCGTGTAACTCTGCGCGATTGGTTCCAGCTCACTTTGAAAGAAGGGCTGACGGTATTTCGTGATCAGGAGTTTTCCGCCGATATGCTCGGCTCGCCGTCTGCGCGTGCCGTACAGCGCATCCATGACGTAGCCTTCCTGCGTGCAGCGCAGTTCCAGGAAGATGCCGGTCCGATGGCGCATCCAATTCGTCCGGAAAGCTACCAAAGCATCAATAACTTTTACACCACGACCGTTTACGAAAAGGGTGCAGAAGTTATCCGCATGCTTCAAACACTCCTCGGCCGTGAGGTATTCCGTCAGGGCTTTGACGAGTACATTCGCACGAACGACGGTCATGCCGTCACCTGCGAAGCCTTTTTGGAAGCCATGAGCAAAGCCTCGGGCCGTGATCTGTCACAGTTCCGCCGTTGGTATTCACAGGCCGGTACGCCCCGCGTCGTTGTGCGCAGCCGCTGGGATGAAGAAAATCATCGCCTCACGCTCCTCGTGGATCAATCCACGCCGGCCACACCCGGTCAGCCGACCAAGCTCCCGCTCTTAATTCCGTTCCCTGTAGCCTTCTTGTCGCCCTCTGGCGAAGAGATGCCTGTGCAGCTTGCTTCCGAGGATGAAGCGCCGCTCCCCGGCACTCGCATGTTTGAACTGACGCAGGAACATACCGAGCTCGTATTCGGCGGCCTTGCGGTCAAACCGGCCGTATCCCTCAACCGAGGCTTCGCGGCGCCGGTAATCCTTGATCAGGGACTTTCTGACGAAGAGCTTGCTTTCCTTGCGCGTCATGAAACGGATCCCTTTAATCGCTGGGATGCGATGAATCGGCTGCTCATCAACGCCGTGCACACCCAAACCCGCGCCAAACTACTGCGCACACCCGAAGAAGTGTCGCCGCTCGTTATTACGGCCGCCCTTGAGGTTTTGAAGAATCCGGACCTTTCGCCCGCCTTTAAAGCCGCTGCGCTCTCACTGCCTTCGGAAAAGCTTGTCGCCGAAGAGGATCCGCTCATTGATCCGCAAGCCATTCATGCCGGCTGGGTTGCCGTCCAGCAAGCCATCGGCGAAAAGAACGTTTCCGCATTTCTTGAGGCCGCTCACGACAATGAAGTAACCGGCCCCTATGAACCTACGCCTGAGAAGGCCGGCATGCGCTCACTGAGGAATCTCTGTCTCGCCTACGCCCATGCCGCCGGGAATCCGCGGGCCGCGATCATGCTCAAGGACCAGTACCAAACCGCCAACAACCTGACCGATAAGCTGGCTGCTCTCCAAACTATGGTGAATTCCCAGACGCCGGCCAAGTCCGACATGGAGGTTGATGCGCTCAAGCGCTGGTATAACGAGCCGCTGCTCATCAACAAGTGGCTCACCATTCAGGCCACCGCTACCTCGTTCCCGGGCGAGCCGCTCGTTCTGGAGCGCGTGAAGGAGCTGACGAACTGCGAGTTCTTCTCGATCAAGAATCCCAATAACGTCTATGCACTCCTGTGCGCCTTTTTCCAACAGAATCCGGCTGAATTCCATCTGGCTGACGGCTCGGGTTATGAATTTTGGAAAGACATGGTTCTCAAGCTCGATCCGATCAACGCTCAGGTCGCTGCCCGCGTCGCCCGCTCGCTCGACAACTGGCGGCGCTATACGCCGGCCCTTGCCGAGAAGATGCACGATGCTCTTGAAGCCGTCTACGCCAAGAAGTCTGAGCTCTCGCCTAATGTGGCCGAGATTATCGAAAAGGCGCTGAAGAATCCCCTCTGATATAAAAGGATCCCCCCAAAGTGACTCCGCTTTCTCTTCAAGAATATCTCTCCCGTGAAATCGGTTATGACGCCGAACGCATGGACGGTACGCCCGATCCGGCACTCGCTCGTCTGATCACCGGCATCTCCGAGGCCTGCAAGGAAATCAGCGCCAAAGTTCGCGAAGGTGCTCTCGCCGGCGTACTGGGTCTTGCCGGCAGTGAAAATGTTCAGGGCGAAGACCAAAAGAAACTCGACATCATCTCCAACGACATTTTTGTGGAGGCTGTCTCCCGTACCGGAAGCGTCTGCGGCATGGTAAGCGAGGAAGTACCAGAACCCATCGCTGTTCGTGATGATCTTCCGCTCGGTCCTTATCTTGCCTGCTTTGACCCGCTTGACGGTTCAAGCAATATCGACATCAACGTCTCCATTGGCTCGATTTTCGCAATTCTTCCGGCACGTGAAATCAAGCGTACGCCTGAAACGGCTGATTTTCTGCAGCCGGGCACAGCGCTTGTTGCTGCCGGCTACTGCATGTACGGTCCGCAGACGATCCTCGTCCTCACCATCGGACGCGGCGTCGTGATGTTTACCCTTGACGATGAGACGGGTATATTCCGTCAGACTGCAGCCGATGTAACAGTCCCTCGCGAAGCTGCCGAATTTGCCATCAACATGTCAAATCAGCGCTTCTGGGAGAAGCCCGTACAGCGCTACATCAGCGAACTTCTGGCCGGCAAGGACGGCCCCCGCGGCAAGAACTTCAACATGCGTTGGATTGCCGCGATGGTGGCTGAAGTGCACCGCATTCTGATGCGCGGCGGCATCTTCATGTACCCGCGAGATTCCCGCAATCCCGAACGCGCGGGCAAACTTCGCCTGCTTTATGAAGCCAACCCCATGTCGATGATCATGGAGCAAGCCGGAGCCGCCGCTACGAATGGGCATGTGGCCATCCGTACAATTAAGCCGACCTCTATCCATGAACGTGTTGCGGTTTTCCTCGGCGCCGCTGAGGAAGTTGAACGCGCTACCGCATACCACGAGGATTGATCTGCAGTTTTTTTCTGAGCGCAGGCATTATCAAAAAAGCTCCGAAGGTCTACACCGTTCGGAGCTTTTTTGTTTTGAAAGCGTTTCCAGCGCTTAGAAGAGCTGCCCAAAAAGCTCCTTTGTCTTTTTTTCATCCTTCACTTCGCCAGGCGCGGCAGGAAGTACGTTTGAGACCTTTTTTTCGATTTCCAAAAGGCGCTTACTCACGGCGGACTGAGCGGCATCCTGCTCGGCCTTGATTTGATCGCGCAGCACTGCTGCAGCACGATCATGCTGATCGCTTTTTTCTCGAATCAGCTTTGCCGTTGCTTCTTGCTGCTGCGTGACGAGTGCCTCCATGCGGGCAAAACCTTCACGGACTTCTCGAGCAAGCTCATTGACACGGTTTTTATCGGCTTCTGCCGCTTCAGCTCGTGCATTGCGGGCTTCTTTGTGAGCCTGTCGAAGTTCAACCACGACGCTTGCCTGCTGCCAAAGATTGTAGAAAGCCTGAAGCACGACAACGATTCCGAATGCTGCCGCAACAATCACACCCAGAGGCGCTTGAATTTCTTGGTAGACCAGATTGACCGTCATGTCTTGCGAGAGTGCAGACCAATTGATCACGAGGAACACGGCCAGCAAAACGAGGACAAGGAGCATGCAGAGCGTGCGGAGCTTCACTTTATTTCTCCACTATGGGGAAGGAAATCAACCTTCTTATAATACCGCGTGGCCGCCGACGGCCGCTTTGGAGCAACGTGTCATCCTTTAAGAAGATGCCGCCGAAGACTCCCCAAAAAGCTTTCATTCTTTGAGTTAGTAGTCATGAAGTTCGATCCTCGCTTCCCGCGTCTGCACATCGTCGACCACCCCTTGGTCCAGCACAAACTCTCCCTGATGCGTGACAAGCGCACGAGCACTCGCGACTTCCGCGAACTTCTTACTGAACTGGCTATTTTGATGGGTTATGAGCTCACTCGCGATTTCCCGGTTGCCCTTGAAGACATTGAAACGCCGGTAGCCAAATGCAAGTCGCCCATGCTTTCAGGCAAAAAGTGCGTGATTGTTCCGGTACTTCGCGCGGGTTTAGGCATGTCTGACGGTCTTCTCACACTGATGCCTTCGGCCCGTGTCGGTCACATCGGTCTTTATCGTGATGAGAATCACCGTCCGGTCGAGTACATGGTGAAGCTTCCGGATCTTGACGGCCGCACCTTCATCGTCGTCGATCCGATGGTAGCCACGGGCTATTCGGGCGCGCACGCCGTTGATGTACTTAAGAAACGCGGTGTCCCCGGTGACTCTATTCGCTTCATGGCACTCGTAGCTGCCCCCGAAGGCGTTGAAGTTTTCTCGAAACTTCATCCCGATGTTGATCTCTACGTAGCCTCTCTTGACGACCACCTGAACGAAAATGCTTATATCGTTCCAGGACTTGGTGACGCCGGCGACCGCATTTTCGGCACGAAGTAATTCGGCAGCAAACTCTCGCAGCGCCGTTACTCAGCAAAGAGCCCTCCGACAATGTTCGAGGGCTCTTTTTATATCCGAAGACGAAGCACTTACTGCTTTATCTTTCTTCTGTTTACATAAAACTGTTTGTCATTAAAGTATCTTCAATGCGTCTCGAAAGGGGACTGAGTATTGCAATATGAAAACAGCATTTTTTGAACATGAAAAATAGGTGTAATCCCTTTAATCGAGAAATATTCATGTCTAACAGCAAGATTAATATAGGTATATATGCGTAATAATGATGGTACAAAGGGGTTGTAGCCGATTTACTCGATTTTTTATATTGATATAAGTCAAGTAATGATCGTCACAATGGATTCATCATTCGCACGAAGCAAAAAATATTTATCAGGTGTTTCCGAAGCGTCAGCTTCGCCGCCTCCATTTCTCGATCTTAGGACAGTCAATCATGACGACCCCTGATTCCATCAAGTATGCGCATACGCCTTCGGCCACAGACAATGTCTGGGGTGTCGGCCTCAAAGACGCCAAGCGTCAGAGCAAGTGCACCGCCCGTCTCGACGTGGCACAGTCCGTCACCGGTCTGATCCTCGGCATCTTCCTTTTCTGCCACATGGGCTTTACTGGCTCCGTGAATTTCGGCAAGGACCTCTTCGCCAACCTGATCGCCACCTCCGGCGGCGTCTGGCTTGACGGTGCAGACCACGCCTGGATGCACGTCCTCTTTGTGGGCTTCATCTTCTTGTGCGTAATCATTCATATGTTCTGCGCACTTCGCCGCTTCCCGACTTCCTACAAGAAGCTCCACGATCTGCACTCGCACGTCAAGCTTGTCCACCATGAAGACACGACCCTCTGGTACGTTCAGCTGATCACGGCCTTCGCACTCTTCTTCCTCGTGTTCCCGCATCTGATGACGATGCTCACGAACCCGCATGGCTTTGACCCGAACCTCATCGGTGTCCATACCTACCACAACGGCCTCCTCTACACGTTCATCTTCCTCGTGTGCACGGAACTCCACGGCATGATTGGCCTCTATCGCCTTGCCGTTAAGTGGGACATCTTCGCAAAGAACCCCGACAGCAAGATCATGGACCAGCGCGCCGCCACGGACCGCACGGGTCTTCGCAAGGGCATGCTCGTCGTTGCCCTGCTGATGATCGTCGGCGGTTCCATCACGATGTGGACGAACTACTCCATCGGCGCAGACCAAGTTGCCAAGAACGCCGAAGCAGAACGTTATGTCGTTCCTGCTGAAGCCAACTGGTACGCTCCCGCGAAGTAACACCTAACGTCGTTCTCCTTCCCCCGAAGTTCTGCTTCGGGTGGCGGCGATGTAAAAAGCTCCTGCAGTTCATGAACTGCGGGAGCTTTCCTTTTGTGCTTCCGGCAGCGTCGAAGTCAACGTTCTTCAAGCGAGCGCAGTCTTTGAAAACCCATGGATGACGAATAGTTCCGGCGCATAAGTTCCATACAACTGAGCACTTCAACTACTGCGGCATCTTGGCACGCTCGAGCGGCACGAAACTCAAGCAAAACGATAAGCATTCGGCCGATATGCGCTGCGCCTGCTGAAAACAACTTCCGACAGCAGATTTCGAGATTAAGCAAGGCCGCATTCCAGAAAAAGAATGCGGCCTTGCGGCATGGATCTTATTTAGCCGTCGGCAAGGTGACTGAGCCCGTCAAAGCCAGCAGCCGGAAATGCCTTAACCCGGAAGTTCAGCTGCCGCTGCAGAGAGCCACTTTTGAGCACGGGGAGACACAAGCGGCATCAGCTTATTCCGCCGCTCTGCATTAAATGCATTGAGCAGCTCTACGCCTTCGCCAAAAGGCTCTTTGAACATTCGCACATCAATAGGCAGCATCGTCAGCGCACGGAACTTAAGAAATTCTCCAAATTCCGTGGTCTGTTCCTGTTCGCAAACCATCAGGTTTTCAACACGGATGCCCCATCGCCCCGGTCGATACACGCCAGGTTCATCCGAGAGGACATTCCCTGGTTGGATGGCTACAGGCTGAGCGCGCGGCGAAATTGCCACCGGCCCTTCATGAACATTGAGAACGTAACCGACACCGTGGCCAGTTCCATGCCCGAAGTCCAGACCGTGCGCCCAAAGATCAATGCGTGCAGCAGCATCGATTTGCGCCCCAGTAGCCCCAGCAGGGAACTTTAAATGGAGCAGGCGCAGCATCGCGCGCGTAACAATTGCCGCATCGCGGCGCATCGCAGGCGACGGATTGCCAATCGGCGTCATACGGGTAATGTCGGTCGTGCCGCATTCATACTGTCCGCCGGAATCGATGAGCAGCAGCCCATCGGGCTCGAGCACCGCACCTCCGTGAATAGGGGGCGTGTAGTGAGGCAACGCTGCATTGGGGCCATAAGCTGCTATGGTTGTGAAACTCTCTTCAAAAAATTCGGGATCTTTCGCGCGCCAAGCATGCAGCATCTGCGCAGCATCAGATTCGGTCAAAACATCGCCTGCCGCGAGACGTTCGTCAAGTTCGGCATAAAACTCCGCCAGTGCAACAGCATCCTTGAGATGCGCCTCCTCGATGGCCCGAATCTCTTCGGCCGACTTCACGCATTTGAGCATCATGGCGGGCGACGCGGAGCGCACCTGCGACTCGGGCGGCACAAGCGCTGCAAGCAAACTGTTGGTGTGGTCAGGATCGAGCATCACCTGCCCACGGAGCGCAGCCGCCGCCAGCGCTTCGTGGAGCGTAGAGGGCGATACGGTCGCAATACCCGCATCGGCGATCGCCCGCGCGGCTTCTGCTGAAAGTCTTTCGGCGTCAACGAAGAGCTCTGCGCTGTCCCGTTCGACTAGCAAATAAGCCAGAAACACCGGATTGCACGGTACGTCACTGCCGCGCAGATTTGTCATCCAGGCAACATCATCAAGCGCAGAAAAAAACACGCTTTGCGCACCCTTGTCCGCCATCATGCTGCGAACAGCTTCAAGCTTCTCGACAATACTTCTGCCGGGACGCTTCATGAGTCGGATGGGACTCATGCTAAGCGGAGGACGATCGGGCCAGATATCGGCCAACGGAAGCGAGCGCTCACCTGCAAGCGCATCCGCCTCAAAGCCTAAATCCTCCAAAAGCGATCTGAGCTTTTCCGCCAAATTCAAACTCACGAGCTCCGGGTCATAACCCACGATCGAACCTTGCGGCAGGTTTTCTTCGCACCATGCCGTAACGTGATCGAGAAAAGACCCAGTCAGCCGAATCAAGGCAATTTCCGCCGGCAACTGCTTTTCAGCCTGCTCCCAATAACGGCTGTCAGCAATCAGTGCAGCATCCTCGGCCGATACGAGCAGCATGCCGGCACTTCCGGTGAAGCCAGAGAGTGCGGCACGCAGCGACCAATGGGCCGGAACATATTCACTCAGATGCGGATCAGCAGTGGGAATAATCACTGCGTCAATGCCCAGATTTTCCATGGCAGCCCGAAGCTTTGCCAAACGATCAAGTGCCTGCATGAATAGCATCCTTTAAAAGAGCTTTCGAACGATCACCGTCACAGGGAACCCCACGTGCTTTTCGCTCTCAGTGTCAGCCCCAATGCTGAGTGTGACCACTCGCCAACCTGCATCACGCATTTCACTGAGCGTCGTTGTAACACCCAGATCATCGCAGACGAGGGGCGTCTCACTCATGCGTGAGAGCACTGTCACCGGACGATCGGTTGTACAAGTAGTTTCGGAATGGTGAGGCGCGTCAAGCAGCGGGTCTCTTGTTTGTGTCGAAGATGACCCGGAATGGCCGGAGCGGCTGCCGCTGCCCGTATTCGGAGCAACAGCGCAGCCCGCAAGCACCAGTGCGGACAAAAGAACCGCGGCAAGCGCCAGTCGACGCTTGCAAGAGGGAACTGTGAAATACATCGAGAGACTGCTTCTTGATGATAGAAATGGTCTCTCGATTCTAGCTTCGCAGCGGACTGCGCTCATGCTTTAGTTAAACATGCTTACTCGTCTGAGCCGGGCGATTCACCGCCATCGTTGCCCTCAGGCTTGCGGCCGCCGCTCTTTTTGCGGAATTTTTGATATTTCCCGAATTTCTTCTGACCGTAATTTTTGGGGCCGCCAGCGAAGCCCCCCTTGCGGTTATTGAATTTCCCCTTTCGGTTTCGCTGACTGCCGTCTTCACTGCCGAAAACAGTATGCAGCCCCGTACGATCAGCCGATTCAGGCATCATCTGCGCAAATGAAAGCGTTGTGGGACGATCTTCTGCGCCGTAGGTTGAAGTCGTCTGCCATGGCATGGCCTGCGTCTTCCGCTCACTTTTCATCCGATAGTGGATGGAATTGCCGAAGTTGTCGTCATCGATATCCTCACGCGGCACACGAGACGCTTGAGTTTTGCGCGGCATCCGCGGGCCTTCGTTATCGGCTCGATTAAAGCGATCCGTCTCTCCAGCACCCGCATCTCCAGCTTCGCGGAATTTCTGCGTCTTTTTCTTGAAAGGCTTCTTGAACTTCTTATTCGGCCAAGACTTCTTGCGCTTTTCCTGACGCGGAGCATCAGCTTGAAAGCCGCCGACCCCTTCTGCAGCATCCCCAGAACGCTGAGTAAAGAACTCTTCGGCCTCACCGTCGATCTTCTCGGGCGGAATGTTGGTCGACGCATCACTCTCACTGCGCTCACCCATTGCCGGAATCTGCCCCTCACGCGACTCAGCTTCGCGAGCTTCACGAGCCTCACGTGCTTCGCGACGCTTCATCATTGCTGAACGCAGGCCGCGGCCCTTGCGGAATTCCTTCCGAGGCTTTTGCTGCTTTTGTTCATTCGGGCGATCATCACCCTGCAGAACGGCTGATGACAGAGCAACCTCCTCTTTGGGCATCCCCTCAGGATTTACAGGCTCCGTTATGCCATCGGCAACCGGAGGCGTTGTCATTGGGAGCAGCAGCAAATCACGGTTTTCTTCTGCAGGCAAAACGGGCGGTTGTTCACCTCCCATCTGCTTTCTTTTCTTGAAAGTTTTTTGCAGTCCCTGCTTTTTAGATTTCTTAAATTTGCTGCCTTCTTTAGTACGTGCCAGACCGTTTTGCGTGTTTTTCTTTGAGTAAGCACCCGCCTTCTTTTTCTTCCCTGGCTGAGCGACGGAGAGAATGCCTTCAATCTCATTCAAGGGTTGATCGGCACGTTGTTTTTGACGGCGAATGGTGCCGCGCTTGCCGACCATCTGATGGGTCATGCGGCCGCCGGATTTCATTTCACGCCGCATGCGGGCCTGCGCAGCACGAAGCTCTACTGTATTGGAGGAAAGCGGCTCAGTAATGGTTACTGCCGGGCCTTCAACAGCATGCGGTACATAACCCGCACGGATTGTGAGAGTACGGCGATGCGGAGCTTCACTATCGTCATCGAAATGCGCCTCGTAGCCGCCGTCATCTTCCTCATCATCGAAAGATTCGTCCTCATCCGTCTCATCGCCGAGATCTTCGGCTTCGTCCGTACCGTCTTCTGCTCCGTAGGCCTCTTCAATCCATGAAAAATCCTCATCTGTGTTATCAGCCTTCGAAACAGGCTCGACTTCTTCATGATCTTCCTGCGCGAAGAGGTCATCCTCTTCGCCCACCTCTTGCGCCGTTTCTTTTTCAAAAGCATCTTCCGCTTTCTCGGCTGCAGAAAGCATTTCCGGCACGTCGGCCGGCAGATCTCCCGTCACAACAATAGAGGATGCTGGCAGCGCTTGAGGCGCCAAAGCCGTCTCTACGGGCGTTTCTTCAATGACCGGCTCTGCCGTTTTCTGAGCCTCTGTCTGTGTTTCAACAGGCGTCGACTTTCTCGTTTTCCGGCGGACTGGCTTCTTTTGAGGTTTCTTTTCAATGAGTTCTTCCGTATCAGCGCGGCTAGACTCTGCCGATACAGAAACCGGCACTGCTTGCGGCAG
>ULVH01049821.1_pt1 | contig 13859 bp, 9 predicted proteins | sample 1959261 | NCBI WGS metagenome assembly ULVH01 (sample SAMEA4835781, study PRJEB28245) | human gut metagenome | biome: gut microbiome; material: fecal sample | place: Denmark | collected 2008
AAAATGTAATTTAGCGGCATAATAACAAACGGCAGTAGTTCTGTTTGTCCGACGGCAGTATTTGGTGAATATATACTAATAAGAAACCGTGTTATTACATACACGAAGTTTTTGTTTGTTTTTTCGCGTAATGATTATATCTTTGTCCGGAAAGAGTGTTCCCCATAAAAATCCTTTTTTATGCAGTGCTCTTGTAAATAACCGTTGAAATATCCATGAACGAGATTCTCATCATTATTTTTCTTATTTTGCTGAATGGCCTTTTTTCTATGTCGGAGATTGCTGTAATATCGGCTCGCAAATCGAGCCTTGCGTCCGAAGAAAAGAAAGGAAGCAAGGCGGCGACTACGGCGTTGAAGTTGGCTTGCCAACCCGAGAAGTTTTTGTCGACCGTGCAAATAGGTATCACACTCATCGGTATTCTTACCGGTATATATTCGGGTGCGACGCTTTCGGAAGATTTCGGGAAACTCCTGTTGGAATGGCATGTACCGGCAGTGTATGCCCGGCCGTTGGCCCAAACGATTATCGTCATACTCGTAACCTACTTTACGATAATATTCGGAGAATTGGTTCCGAAACGTATCGGCATGAGTTCGGCCGAACGCATATCGAAATTCATCGCACCGTTTATGTATTTTATCTCTGTCGTGGCCGCACCTTTTGTGTGGATCTTGGCCAAGAGTACGACAGCGATTTTCAGTCTGCTGGGTATCAAAGACGGCGGTAGTCGGGTAACCGAAGATGAAATAAAATCGATCATACAAGAGGGTACCGAAGATGGCGAGGTGCAGGAAGTGGAGCAGGATATTATGGAAAGGGTGCTCATCTTGGGCGACTTGAAAGTAAATGCTTTGATGACTTACCGGGCCGATATGGTCGCTCTCGACGTAAGTATGGATAGGGAAGAGGTGAAAGCCGTTGTGCGTGATACCGTGCATGAAATGTACCCTGTTGTCGATCGTTCTTTCGATGATGTGAAAGGGGTCGTTTCTCTTAAAAGTTTGGTATTCCATCTCGATGATGAGAATTTCGATTTTCGTTCGGTGATTGTTCCGGCAACGTTTTTCCATGAGACTATGAGCGTGTACGATGCGCTTGCGCAGATGAAGGAAAAACGCATCAGTCAGGCTCTGATTTGCGACGAGTTCGGTTGTTGTCAGGGAATCATCACACTGAGGGATATTCTCGAAGGATTGGTCGGTTCGATAGAAAGCCCTCACGAAGAACCCGATATCGTGAAGCGGGCCGATTCGGAAAGTTGGTTGGTCGACGGACGTTGTTCATTCTACGATTTTCTCACATATTTCGATAAAGAAGAGCTGTATGAGCAAGGCAGTTATAATACGATTAGCGGTCTTTTGCTCGACCTTTTGGAACATATCCCTCATGCCGGAGAAAAGGTGTGTTGGAACGGTTTTTCGTTCGAGGTTGTCGATATGGACGGCGCCCGTATCGATAAGGTGCTTGTAGAACAGACCGACACGGATACCGAGATCGAGGAATAGCAAGTGTCCGGTAAGAATAAACAAGGGGCGGCATATAACCAATATGCCGCCCCTTGTCGTAAATCGGGATTATAAATCAGTATGTCAATATTTCGAGACCGTTTTCGGTCATGAGGAACGTATGTTCCCATTGGGCCGAGGGTAATTCATCTTCGCTGACGACAGTCCAGCCGTCGTCTTCGTCGATGAAGACGTGCCAGTCTCCCATATTGATCATAGGCTCGATGGTGAGTACCATTCCGGGGACGAGCAGCATGCCTGTGCCTTTTCTTCCGAAATGGAGGACTTCGGGTTCCTCGTGGAAAGCAAGGCCTACTCCGTGTCCGCACAGATCGCGAACGACAGAGAATCCGTTTTTCTCGGCATGCCGTTGTATGGCGTTTCCTATATCCCCGACGAATCCGAACGGTTTGGCGGCCTGCATACCTATTTCGAGGCACTCTTTTGTAACACGTACCAATTTCTCTTTTTCGGGTGTCGTTTTTCCTATGATGAACATGCGGGAAGCATCGGAATAGTAACCGTCGAGGATTGTCGATACGTCGACGTTGATGATATCGCCTTCTTTCAAAATTTCATCTTCGCTGGGTATTCCATGACATACCACCTCATTGATCGAAGTACACACGCTTTTGGGAAAACCTTCGTAGTTGAGCGGAGCGGGAATTGCCCCGTGAGATACCGTGTAGTCATACACCAAACGGTCTATTTCGGCCGTCGACATACCGGCCTTTATTTCTTTTTCCACCAAGTCGAGTACGCCGGTATTTACAACTCCGCTGCGGCGTATGCCTTCGATTTGTTCCGGCGTTTTTATCAGTTCGCGTTTCGGTACTATACAACCGTGATTTTGAAAGTACAAGATTTTTTTGTCGAGTTCGGTAAGGGGAACTCCTTTGGTAATTTTCCAGTTGTTGATGATTCTTCTGGGCATAATCGCATTATTTACAGACAAAGGTAGGAATTAATCGTATTTTATGGCCTTCTTTTGGAGAAGAAAATTTATACAATGCTTATTTAAATATATCTTACGATTTTCCGATTTGTTTTTAATATATAACTTTGCAATTTAGTGAAAAAATTGTTGGGTATTGATGTGTATAGAAATATTTGAAAAGGAAGATGCCGGCGAAGAGGATAGAATTTATAGATTTAGCTAAGGGATTGTGTATTTCTTTGGTTTTATTATACCATATTCATGATTTTGAAACAAATATAGAGAGGGCGTTACTTTTTTTCAGAATGCCGTTGTATTATTTTTTGTCGGGGATTTTCTTCAAGGATTATTCTGGATTTTTAGATTTTTCGGTGAAAAAAATCAATAAACTCGTTATTCCCTATTTATTCTTTTTTCTTGCGGGATATATGGCGGGAATGATTGGTTATTTTCTTCATTTTTATGAAAAGGGAATTGTCGAAGAGCCTTTTCGTTGGGACATGATTTTCGATATATTTACTAAACTGGGTCGAGGGGAAAATATCGGGTATAATGCTCCTATCTGGTTTTTAATCTCCTTGTTTGAGGTTAATATCATATTTTATCTGCTGAAAGTTTCAATAAAAAATAGAGCGTTCCTCCTTTTCGTATGTTTGAGTATCGGTTTTGGCGCTACATTTTGGGTCGGGAACTTGCCCTATTTTGTAGACTACTCGTTAAAAGCTTTGCCTTTTTTGCCGGTGGATATATGATGAAAGAGTGGCTTATAAATCCGCAATGGAAGAAAAAAATCTATTTTTTTATCGCAGTTGTTGGGTTTGTGTTCATATATTCATGTGCAATATTGCCTTTGCATATACGAACATCTTTTATAATTACTTATTTGGCCGGATTTGTTGGAATTTTTATGATTCTTTCCATTTCACAAGTATTGCAAAAAATTCCGTTGATATCGTACATCGGTAGATATTCTTTGATTGTTTTAGGTTTTCATACTTTTTTAGTTGGTCCTTTCAAAACTCTTTATGCGTTTACCTCTCCTGTGGGTGCTTATGTGTTGACGTTTTTTTCTATTTTGATTCTTATGAGATGTGTTGTCATACCGATTTCCGTCAAAGTATTCCCGTATTTTACGGCTCAAAAAGATTTTATCAAATATCCTTGATTATAGAAAATATAGTTTTATTGTAAAAATGAATATGAATCTGTTTTTATCACGATAAGGGGAATAACCGAGGAAAGAATTTTGAAGATAAATTATTTTCTTATCTTTGTTTTTAAGTGCATCGTATTTTCTCCCATGAAGAACAGAAATATATATTTGTCGCTTTTCGTCGGTTTGCTTTTGTTATGCTCGGCTTGTTCGTCGCGCAAAGTGTATTTGTCGACATCGTTTCATGAGCCGGCAACAGACGGCTTGCGTTTCATTTACAGTTATGACGGTTATCATTGGGATTCGATTCCGGGGATATGGCTCGAACCGGCAGTAGGAACTCAACGTGTGCTGAGGGATCCCTCTCTCGTACAGGCTTCCGACGGAGTGTTTCATTTGGTGTGGACGTCGAGCTGGCGAGATGATTACGGCATAGGCTATGCTTCTTCTCGCGATCTTGTTCATTGGTCGGAGCAACGGCATATCGACCTTATGCAAGATTATGATACCCTTACACACAATGTGTGGGCACCCGAACTTTTCTATGAGCCTGCTACCGGAGAGTATTTGATAGCGTGGGCTTCGGCCATACCCGGACGCTTCGATGGTACGCAGAGGCAATATTGCACGGTAACCCGCGATTTTAAGAATTTTTCTCCGGTGAGGGTTTTTTACGACCCCGGATATAATTCGATCGACGGTACAGTCATAAAACGGGGTGAGAACGATTATGTATTGATAGTAAAGGACAATCGGAAACCCGGATTCAGTAATCTGCATGCCGCGTTCGGTACGTCTCCCGCAGGTCCGTGGAGAGATGAGACAGCCGCTTTTACGCCCGAGTGGGCCGAAGGGCCTACCTGCATTCGGGTGGGAGAGGATTATCTCATCTATTTCGACCTTTATCGACAATATCGTTATGGGGCGGTACGTACGAGAGATTTTAGGCATTTCGAGGATATAACCGAGAGAATTTCTGTTCCGAAAGGTCATAAACACGGTACAGCTATCGTTATCGATGAGTCGGTGGTAAAGCGGTTGTTACGGGAGGCAAAAAGAAAATAAGTTATTCAGCGAGATATGAAACGGATAGTTATGAAAAAGTTTGTTGTCGTCTCTGTTTTTGCGGCATTGCTTCCCGCGCTCGTGTGGGGACAAAAGGATTCTACCGATGCGGTTTCTTCGTATGAGAATCGGTTTATACGGCCGCTTGTCGATGTATTGCAGGAGATAGAGCAAAGGTTTGGTGTCCGCTTGAAGTTCGATCCGGCAGATTTGGAGGGAAAGATGCTCACGTATGCCGATTTCCGTATCCGGCCTTATTCCCTCGATGAAACAATGCAGAATGTATTTTCTCCCGCCGAGTTCAAGTTCGAACGACAAAAGAAACGTACCTATAAAGTGAAGCCTTATGAATATTACCGCCGCACACCGGCCGATGGAGAAAAACTGTTGGCTTGGCTGCACGGGAAATACCATAGTCGGGAAGAATGGGAAGCCCGTCGCTCTGTCTTGAAATCGGATTTCCGCAGATTGTTGGGGATAGACCTTTTATTTGCTAAATCGGTCGATTCTCCTCGGAGTTTTAAGGGAAAGGTGCGTAAATATGACGGTTATACCGTACAGAATTTTGCCCTCGAAACGTTGCCCGGCCTCTATGTTTGCGGTTCGATATACGCTCCGACGAAAAGGGGGCGGCATTCTTTGATTATGATGCCTGTCGGTCATTGGGCCGATGCCCGTTATAATCCCGATATGCAGTACCGCTTTGCGGCATTGGCACGTGCCGGTGCGGTATGTGTCTCTTTCGACCTTGCCGGGTGGGGCGAATCGGAAATGCAACTTGGCAAAGGTTCACATAATACCTCTCTTTCGCAACCGTTGCAATGCTTGTGGGGTGTAAAAATTCTCGATTGGATATTGGCCGACCGAAAGGATATCGATAAACGGCGTATCGGGGTATGCGGCGGTTCCGGAGGCGGTACGCTCTCGGTATTTCTTACTTTGCTCGACGAACGCTATACGGCGGCTGCGCCGGCCATGTCGTTTACTTCGCATTTCGATGGTGGTTGCCCTTGTGAGAGCGGTATGGGTACGACACGTGCTGCCGGCGGAAGTTGTAATGCCGAGCTGGCTGCGGTATTTGCTCCGAAGCCTATGCTCGTTATCTCCGACGGTGGCGATTGGACGGCCAGTGTGCCGACACTCGAGTATCCTTTTTTACAAGATATTTACGACTATTATGGGGCAAAACAGCAAGTTCGCAACGTCCATTTTCCCGATGAACGGCATCAGTTTACTCCGGCCAAGCGGCAAGCCGTCTATGACTTTTTTATCGAAATTTTCGGTCTCGATGGGGATAGGTGCGATGAAAGCCAGGTAACACTCGAAAGTCCCGCACAGTTGCAAATGTTCGGCGGTCCCGAAAAATTTCCCGAAGGTTCTGTTTTTTCTTTGACCGAACTCAAATCTCTGATTGCTGTACCGGAATAAACGGGTGTTTTTTCTTTTCTCGGATATACCCGCTTTCAAGGGGAACGGGATTTATCGTATGAATCGGGGCGGAATGAAAAGGTGTCTGTAAAGTTTATACCAGATGATGCGCCAACGCATGTGGGTATACCGTTCCTGCCACATTCCGGCGACTTCCTTACGACGGGGAAGCGTGTCGATGTGCCGCAAAGCACGCCGTGCATGACGTATGATGCGCCCTTCGACGGCCCATCGGGTGCGGCGGGGCAATTCGATCAGGGAAAAGAAAATATCGTAAAGTCGCAGTAATTCAGCCAGTCCCGTCCCGTCGGTACGCGATGTATGGGTAACTTTTACTTCGTGTTGGCGAAAGTTGTTATAGGGTGCGTTGATATGTGCCACTTTTCCCTGCAATGCGATTTCGACCCAAAACAACCAGTCTCCGTTCAATCGGAATTGCATGTAGGTCTTGTCGGCAGGAATGGCCGCTTTCCGGAAAACGACCATGCTGGCATTGTATATCGTGTTGCAGCGCAGCATGTTACGTAGAATGAAATCATGTCCTTCCCACATGTCGCATGGCGAACCTTTGGAATAGGCCCCTTTCATACGTTTTTTCATCGGGCGGCTTTCGGCATCGACGAGGCGGCTTTCGGTATATGCCAATGTGCAGGACGGGTCGCTTTCGAGTTGTTCCACGCATGAAGAGAGAAATTCGGGGTCGGCGAAGTCATCGCTTTCGGCTATCCATATATATTCGCCTTGCGCGAGGTCGAAACCCTTTTGCCACTGCACGAACGTCGACCCGCTGTTGTGTTCGTTATACACGATGTGGGCTATTTTTTCCCGGGTGCGGTAGGTCTCGATAATTTCCCGGGAATCATCGGGCGAGCAGTCGTCGAGAATGATTACTTCGAAATCACGGTAGGTTTGCTCCAATACCGAGTCGATGCGCTTTTTCAGATAACGGGCATGGCGATAGTTGGGTATGATGACGGATACTTTCACGAATGGAATATTCTTTTTATCGTGCAAATGTATATATTATAAATGTATTTTGTCGATTTGTTATGGTATATGTGTTTTTTTTGTACAAAAAACGCATAATGTTATCCGTGATTATATGTTCGGTAAAGCCCTCTCAGGTGAGCCGGTTAGAGAAAAATATCGCAGAGACGATAGGAAATGTAGAATATGAGGTCATAGCTTTCGATAATAGAAATACACATTATGGCTTGTGCGAAATTTATAATTTGTGTGCAGAGAAAAGCCGGTATGACAATTTATGCTTTGCGCACGAAGACATACAGTTCGATACGATAGGTTGGGGCGAAAAGATAGTCCCGAAGTTGTCGGAGGCCGATTGCGGGGTAATCGGTTTTGCCGGGACTACGGCGAGGATAGGTGCTCTGTGTGGTATAGGCCTTTCCCGTGCGCATTGGAGGTCGAATTACATACAACACATGAATAGGGGCGGGCAGAAAGGCAGTTTTAAAAATCCCGACCAAGTCGAGTTTTCACCGGTGGTTTCTGTCGATGGTATGTGCCTGTTTGTCCCGCGTAAAGTATGGCAAGAAGTCCGTTTTGATGAAAAGACTTTTCCGAATTTCCATCTGTACGATCTCGATTTTACAACGGCAGTTTTTAGGGCGGGTTACATCAATTATATCTGCAATACGGTTATCGTGGAACATTTTTCCGAAGGCTATTATACACAAGAATGGCTCGCTGCCACAATCGATTTCAACAATAAATGGCGGGACGCATTACCTCTTTATGTCCCCGGGTGTCCGTGTATAAAAAATCTGGACGGATATGTGCGCAGCAGAGAATTTCGTTTTATAAAAGCCATGATGAAAAGCCGGGGTAAGTGTTCATGGGAGTTGATCGAGGGGCTTTGTCGACAGTATTACCGAAAATACTCGTTTTATCGGTCGATAGCCGTTCGGTTTCATGCGTATCGTTATCGCAAACGCTGGAAGCGGGAAGGTTGCCTTTAAGAAAGTTTCGTATTCATCATAACCCCTACGGATAGATTTCCCGGGAAAATGGAGAATATGAGGGCTTTTCATTTTACGACTTTGCACTTTCCGCTCATTTTCTCTATGTCGATGCGGATAATTTCGGTACGGTGAAATGATTTTTCGGCGTATTTGAGGCCGGTTTCTTTATCATCGGGCGAATATTTGTCGAGAAGCATTTTAAGTGCTTTACAGCGTTCTTCTTCCGATAATCCCACTGAGGCTTTTCCGCATAGTACGACACTTTCGTAAGCGGTCGTAAATCGAGATGAGCAGACATGTGTGCGCCCCACGACGCAGAACGATACATGCGGGTCGGTTGCGATGCTCCGTAATTTCCGGCCCTCGGGAGCGCAATGTATGTAAAGAGCATTGTCGTTATCCCATACGTAATTTATCGGCAGTCCGTAAGCTTTCCCATTTTCGTCCCGCATAGAGAGTATGCCGTATTCCCCGTCGCGAAGAAGCGAACGTGCGGCTGCTTCGTCGAGCAACCGGTCTTGTCTGCGCACTTGGGAGTTGTCGTATTGCATGTTTGAAAGGGTTCGTTGTAGAACAAATATCGCTTGTTTTGAATCCAAAGATAAATATTTTTACATGAATGCTATTTTGTTTGGGCGAAACTTCAATCAAAAAAAGATTCATCAGTTTGTACGGAACAAAAAAAAGAGTTTCTTTGTTGGATATAAAAACGTAAGTATGAAACATCTTCTGTTTGTCATGATGCTGTTATGCGGAGCATGTACTCATGCGCAGGAAGGGAGGAATGTGTATCAAGAAAAGAAAGGATATGATATGGAAAAGCGATCGGTAATTTATTTGGCAGGCGGTTGTTTTTGGGGAACCGAGCATTTTATGAAACAGGTCAGAGGGGTTGAAAAGACTCGTGTCGGATATGCCAACAGTACGCTCCCCGATCCCTCTTACGAACAAGTTTGTTCCGGAGCGACAGGTGCGGCCGAGACGGTAGAGGTGGTTTATGATCCTGCTGTGGTGGGATTGCCCCTTTTGCTGAATCTCTATTTCTTGACGATCGATCCTACATCGCTCAATCGTCAGGGGGGGGATATAGGTACGCAATATCGTACAGGCATATATTATACCGATACGGCCGATCTCCCTTTTATCAGAGAGGCATTGAGTCGTACAGAGCGTTCTTACGACGAGCCTTTGGTGGTGGAAGTAGGACCTCTTAAAAATTTTTATCCGGCAGAAAAATATCATCAGGATTATCTCGATAAAAATCCCGGCGGATATTGCCATATCGATTCACGACTTTTCGATGTGGCACGTCGGGCGAATTCGGGAAATACCGAGAAGTCCGAGCCCCGATATATCAAACCCGATGAGGCTGTTTTGCGTACCACACTTACCCCCCGGCAATATGCCGTAACCCGGCATAATGCGACCGAGCCGCCTTTCGATAACGAATATTGGAATGAGAAGCGGGAAGGTATTTATGTCGATATTACGACAGGAGAACCGTTGTTTCTTTCGACCGATAAATTCGATTCGTCTTGCGGATGGCCGAGTTTTTCCCGACCTATTTCCGATTCACTTGTCAGTCGTCGCACCGATTTGTCTCATGGAATGAGGCGGGTAGAGATACGCAGTGTTACGGGCGATGCCCATTTGGGGCATGTCTTTACCGACGGCCCTCGGGAATTGGGCGGGTTGCGTTATTGCATCAATAGTGCTTCGTTGCGCTTTATCCCTCGCGAAGAGATGATGGCGGCCGGCTATGGCGATTATTTACCTTTGCTCGATAAGTCGCTGAGTAGATAGTTTGTTTCTGATCTACATATTTTATAAAAACTACCCACTAAAAATCAGATCTAATTTTGGTGGGTAATTTTATTTTTTTCGGAAAGGTATTTTGTCATTCCGAACGAGGCTGTCAAGCCAACGAGGAATCCCTTTGTTCTACATATTTAGAATGAGATTCTTCACTTCGCTTATGCTACGTTCTGAATGACATCGTACTGTAAGGATTGCATCGCTTGGCAATGTCATTCCGAACGTATGAGAGGAATCTTCTATGTCTTCTCGAACTCGCCACAGGCGGTGTGAGAGATCTCATGCCATACGCTCACTTTGCAGGAGATTCTTCGGCGCTCTGCACCTCAGAATGACATCATGGTTGTCATTCCAAGTGAGGTCGGTAGGCCGACGAGGAATCCGTACCATTTGTTTGAGACTCTTCATTCCGCTCTCGCTGCATTCAAAATGACAGTGGGCTTTTCCGGGGATTCTTCCTCTCTGTGGTTGTCAGAATGATATGCTGTCATTGCGAGCGAGGGGGCGACTGCTTGACGAGGAGTCTCGTCTTTTTATTTGTTTGGGTAGAGATACTTCGCTGATGATCAGTATGATAGTGAATGTCGTTCCGAACGTATGTGAGGAATCCCATAATACTCTTGCCGGCTTTGCCATTCCAAAGCGAATGCGAGGGATTCTTGTCGGTTATCCGTATGTCTTGATGTGACTTTGCTATGGATCGATATGACAGGTTATGGTGAGAGGTTTTGCTGTTACTGCGATGACCGAAGAGTGGAAAATCTTATGAGAAAATTTCTCTCATTGCAAGATGTTTTTTGAAATTATGATATGGTACTATAAAGAATCCCCTGCCTATTTCTTAGGCAGGGGATTCGACATTAAAAGAGTGTGGGTAGGATTATTTGTTGATTACTTTGCTGACCACTTGTTCGCCGTTTTCCAATTTCTCGATCTTGATGATGACACCTTGATAAGTGGCCGATACGTTTATACCTTGCATGTTGTAATAGTCGGTACTTATCACTTGCAGACCGGTGGTAACCTTGTCGATGGTGGAGGGTTCTGTTGCTATGGCAGCTTCGCCGAGACCGCCCATTTCATTGGCGGCACGAATGGAATAAGTGGCGTTGGTATCTTCTATGGTGTAGGTCGGCTCGGTGGTGAAAGCGATGACTTTACCATCTTTACAAACCGCCCAGCAAAGCACATAGTTGCTGTTGTCCCATGTGATGACGTTGTCGGTGATTTTCACATTGACAGGAGCGGATGCCTGTTCGGTATCTGCTGTCGGGTCCCAATCGTCATCACCTCCGAGCACATTGGTTACGGTATAGAAAGCTGCTTCTTCGGTCGTCAGGCGCGGGTTGTTTTCGTGACCGTCGCCGAAAGTTGTCTTACGAGAACTCAAATCGATGGTTGTACCGCTTGAAGTCATGGAATTGTATTCGGCAAAACGAGCCGGCCAGCCGCCCGACATTTCATTCCAACCGACAGCAGAAGGTAGTACTTCGCAAATGGTATTGATCCACAAAGCGATAGGAGTTCCGCTGCCCCACGGACGACCCAAAGTATATTTACCGTTTACTTCATTTTCTTTTCCTTTTTCGGCTGTAATTTTACAATCGCGCATGATGTAACCGTATTTTTTGGGAACGGAGGGAACGGCGATGTAACCGGCTCCGCAGTTACGGAATTCTACCCCGTTGAAGAAGATATCGTCTTTACCGCAGATGTAATCGGTACGACCGCGAATCACGCCGCCCTCGATGTAGTAACGTCCGCGACCGTTGTTGGAGCAGTAGGTATCTTGATAACCCCACAAGCCGACATTTTTCAAGATCGTCTTATCTCCGCTCTCTTCATACGCTTCGCCGCGACCGCAAGCGTCGTTCAAGCCGTTGATAAGTTTCAGGTCTTGAATGTAGGTGCCGCTACCGGTATTGTGCAGGGTGTAGGCCTTACGCAGTCCTTCAATGGGATTGGCTGTTCCTTCGGGAGTGTCCGGGCAGGTATTCTTTACGGTAGTCGTTTCCATATCTTCACCGATGATGGAAGTGTTGCTTGCCGTCAAATCGGTACGTGGATCGGGATAAGACTTACCGTCCGAACCAACAATGGTGGAGGTTTCGCTGGCCGGAATGACGTAATTGCCTTTCATTACGAAAATGCGGAAGCGTTTGCTCTTGTCTTCACGGCTGTTGGCGGCATCGATAGCCTCCTTGAATGTTCCGTCTCGGGGTACGACGAAATCATACAAGGCTTTCTCTACCATCGGTTTGTTTTTCGTGGTAAAGTGGATGGTGATGGCTTCTGCCAATGTATTGTCGGTGAGGTCTTGCACGCTGTTTGCAGGCAGTGTAAAGGTGTAAGCTGTGGAGTAGGAAAGTCCTTTGTATTCGAATATTACGGTTTTACCTGATACGGTCGGTATAAGTTCTGTCGTTCCGATAGTACCTTTGGCATTTTCAACCATTTTTACTTTTTCATCGAATGTCAAAACGATCTTTCCATTGGCCGAGGCGCCCTCGAATCCTTCGGTGGGAACCGTGCTGACCAGTTTGGGAGCAGTGCCGTCGTTGATCAATTTGGCTGTACCCGTAATGTAAGTTGCTCCGATGCAGGCTCCGTCGTTATTGGAAGAAGTTCCGTCTATCTTTGAAGTCTTGTCGGCGATCCAGCGTATATAAACGGTTGCTTGGTTATCGGCCTCTTTCGGCAGGTCGAAATTACCGTCTGTCCAGTTTTTGGATCCTGTCATTTTGATTTGTCCTATGGCGGTCCATGTTGTGCCGTCGAGAGAGTATTCGACGTTATAGGTTTGGTAAGCGTTGTAATTGTACACCATTGCGGTTTGTACTTTGATGTCGGTAAATGCGCTGGCGTTTACCATTGTCTGCCAGTATGTTGTACCTATGGCTACATCGTTCTTCCAGTTTACTCCGCCGGGACGTCCTTCGTAACCGCCTGCACCGGTTTGGCTCTTGTCCAGCCAACCGAATGTGTTACCGTCGGCATCGCGCAAAACCAAAGCGGCGGCATCATTGTCGGCAGAGGCAAAATCGGCCGGACGCCCGTTATTACCCGGTAAGTAGAAATCCCAGCCTGCGATGAAGTCTACGGCCGAGTAGTTCGCTACCAAATCAATGTTTTCGGACATCTTGAATGAGAGTTCGGATGCTGTTTCTCCGTTACTCCAATTGGTAAATGTCAGAATGGGATTGGAGGAGGCGGTCAATACCACCAGAGTTCCCTCCTCGTACATGTTTTTCCCGTCTATGACAGTGGGGGCGGGTGAGGGTTGTACCATATAGTCGTTGGCACCGCCATCGATAGTATAACTCAATGAGTAGGTATTTATGGCTTTGTAGTTGGCAGTCAGTTCGATATCGGAGTTCACTGTATGAGAGAATTTGGCCTCTTCCGATACTACATTGCCGTCGGCATCGGTCCAATTAACAAATTTGTAACCGAAATTCTTGGCAGCAGTTATTGTTACCTTTGTACCTTCATCATACACTTCAGCTTCGGGATAAACGGTGATTTCGGCAGCTTCTGCAGGAGATGCTTGGGCTTTCAAAGTATATTTGGCAACATCTTCGATTGTTCCGTTGAGCTTTCCTTCGATATGGACATCGCTGAAACCACCTTCCTTAGAACTGCCTACGCCCACTGTTGCTTGTAATGAGAAAATTCCATTTGTGGATAGTTTGGCTTGTTGGTCAGCTGTCAGTTCAATGACAAATTGGTTAGTATAGTTGTCGTTTTTCCCGAATTTGTCTTCGGCTTGAGTTTTGTTATTCCTCGGAGCCGTATAAGTACCTAAGACTTCCGATGTTCCGTCTTCGAGTAGAGCTGTTACCACAACTCCATTTTCGGCATCGGTACCGAAACGTTGGATATAAGCACTTACTTTGGTCGGGGTAAAGGTCAATCCTTTTACGGGTTTCACATTCCACGCAATAGCTTGCGTATTGCCTCCCGGTTTTAGT
>ULVH01013731.1_pt1 | contig 13798 bp, 17 predicted proteins | sample 1959261 | NCBI WGS metagenome assembly ULVH01 (sample SAMEA4835781, study PRJEB28245) | human gut metagenome | biome: gut microbiome; material: fecal sample | place: Denmark | collected 2008
ACTCAACTCCGGCCCTGTTCTATACAGATTGTAATATTAAATTATACAATGAGCGAACCCTAAAAAATCTTTACAAAAACATATCACCTATGCTATAATAGACTCATCAAAGGAAATGAGCGCTCACCTTTGAACCAAAACAAAACAATCTAAAACAAAAGGAGAAAACTATGGAAACAAGCGCATTGATTGCAACAGCAACAACTCATGAAAGCAAAGTAAACCTTTTTAGAGCACTAACGAACGCAGCCCCTTTCAGTGAAGCAGTAAACAAAACTTTATCTGTGGTGCAGATCATTGATCAGCCTGCTGTAAACGATCAGGGTGAACCGGTCAACCGTTATTTCTTCCTTTGCGAGGATGGATCTGCCTATATGTCCATGGCATTGGGTGTGGATAGCTGTGTCAAAGCAGTTAGATCAATTTGGGGATCGGATTTTTCCGAACCTTTGCAGATCGTTCCTTGCCAGATCAAGACGAAAAACGGCCACACTTATAAATTTACTGTGCTGTAAATTTATTAAAACTCAACATTATAGCCCGGTATATCCGGGCTATAATCATTTAATGGTGAAAGTATATGAAAAAATTTATTCATACGAAACAACGGGAAGCGGCACTTGCAACAGTAATTAGAGGATATAATTACAATATACGCCGAGCCGCTTCTTTGAAAGCACACGGGAAATATCAGGGGGTTGTACTCCCTAAAATATTGAATGTTGAAAAAGAATTTCAAAAAATAACAACATTAGAAGAATACAACGAATTGCTTAACAGATTAAGAGAAACAAGCCGAGCCACCAGAGAAGAAAAAATAATTCAATTAGGTAAATATAAAACCATAGAAACCCAAACCACACGAATAATAAAAAAACAGCAAGAAAGAAGCATTCAAGCTTTTATTCAAAATGAAACACCTGCAAAAATTGAATTCAAATCCGAAAAAGCGTTAAAGCAATTTATAAAAGACTATCAGCAAGAAACATTTGAATCATTCAATGAAGCGCGGGCAGAGGTGTTTAAGGAAAATGTTGCAGTTGCGTTGATGGCGTTAAGCTTTGATGATCTACTTAAAGAATGCCGCCATTTAACTTTGATTCAAGTTGATTCGGTTTGTCGGACTTGGCCAGAAGCAGTAGAAGCGTTATGGGCGGCGTATGATTCTAAGGATCCGCAACAAATACAAGAAGCATATGACCGAATGCGAACAGCTATAAACGGAGTAAAGGGAAAGTAGCATGAAAGAATATATTTCCGATTTTGAAACACAAAAAGATCCTGACACCGGTGTAATGTCTGTATGGGCGTGGTCTATTGTTGAAGTTGATGATCTTTCCAATATTCAATACGGAAATAATATTGAAACTTGGCTTTCAGCAATTCAAGGACTTCCGAACGGATCCTTGATCGGCTTTCACAACTTAAAATTTGACGGTAGTTATATTTTAAGTTATTTATTAGGTGTTGCAAAATGGAAATATAATGACAATCCAAAAACAAGAAAAGCAAAGACTGTTGAGTGTTTAATTAGTTCAGTAGGTGTACATTACAATTATCGTATAAATTTCACAAAGAGAAAATATGTTAAAATCTATGATACCCTAAAAATATTTAATATGAGTGTTTCACAGATCGCCAAGTCTTTCGGGATCAAAGAACAAAAAGGCTCAATAGACTATGCAACTTTTCGCGGGTATAACTATACTATGACCCCGGAAGAAGTTGAATATATTACCAATGATGTAATAATTGTAGCAAAAGCAATTAAGCAATTTCGGAATGAGGGTCACGAACGAAATACCATAGCTTCAAACGCCATGCGCTACTATAAGAAAAATAGTTACTATTCAAACTATGAATTTTTAACCTATTTTCCTCACCTTGACGATGATTTGTATCACCTATTAAAGCGCGCCTATAAAGGCGGGTATTGCTATGTCAATCCAAAATTCAAAGGTAAACCGGTAGGGCATGGCAGAGTATACGATGTAAATAGCTTGTACCCCTCTGTAATGAGCGATCCGAAAAATAAATATCCAGTCGGCACTCCGGTATTCTTTGAGGGAAAATATAAAGACGATCCAATTTATCCGTTATATATACAGTTTATAACAGTACAGTTTGAATTGAAAAAAGGTAAAATTCCAACAATACAAATTAAAAATGATAAACGCTTCAACCCTCGCGAATATGTGACAACAACAGGTTGTTTAATGGTGAACCTATATTTAACGAATGTTGATTTAGAAATGTTCTACGAATGCTACAATATAAAAGAAATTCAATTTATAGGTGGTTATAAATTTATAGGTAGATCCGGAATATTTATTGACTATGTAAATCATTTTAAAGAAATGAAAATGCAGGCAACCATTGAAAAGAACGCAGGAAAAAGGAGCATTGCAAAATTGTTTCTAAATTCACTATCCGGAAAATTTGGTGCAAGCAATGATAAATTTGTTAAACGGCCATATATAAACGATAAAGGAATACTTGCCTACCAGATCGTTGAAACCCCTCGACCTGCCAAAACAGTGTATGTTCCTGTGGCCGCGTTCGTGACAGCTTACGCCCGGCGATTCATTCAAACCATTTTTATAAAGAATATAGATCGTTGTTGCTATTGTGATACGGACAGCTCGCATTTGATAGGTGATGATCCGCCGGAAGGTGTCAAAATCAGTGATACAGAATTTAATTGCATGGCGCATGAAAGCAGTTTTTCAAGGGCAAAATTTTTAGGCGCAAAACTGTATATTGAAGAAGATGAGCAAGGCAATCTTGATGTAAAAGCCGCAGGGCTTGGGCAAAATGAAGTAGTAAAAAATCAAATCACATTTGACAACTTCAACACTGAGCAAGAATATTTTGGAATTTTGAAAAGTAAAACAGTGCAAGGTGGTGTTGAATTGAGTGAATCCACATTCAAGATACGCGAGCGCGGAACACGATTTTAATAATCAGTGTCGATTATTTTAGCGAATTTGCTCAAATTTATTTACAGATTTGGGCATTCGTGGTATAATTAAGGCAAGAAATGAGGAAAGAAACAACTTAATTAAAAGGAGTAAAATTATGGGAAAAATGTTTGAAAAAAGATGGGATCGTCATTATGGTTACGCAACAGCCTATTGGGTTGATATTGAAAAGCCTATCATTATTTTTGATTCCTGTTTGAATCAGGTTGTAGAATACGCTGGAATACCGGAAGAATATCAAAATGTAGTTGATAGTGCTATCGATGAATTTGAAGAAGGTTATAATAATGTGATCCGTCTAGGTTGTAAATTATACGAGTGTTTTAATTATATGCGTTTTTCCATTATTCGAGAGATTGAAAACTTTGATGAAACAATATACAGTAACAACGATTTTAAGGAGGTGTAAAAGTGATCCGCTTTCTAATTAAACAACAATTTGCTTGGGCTGAAAAATGCTTTGATTGTGATGGAAAAATAAAAAAGCCATTTGAAAGGTATTTTGCTTCATTCATCAATCAGGTGTTAAATGGTAAAAAAGAAATAACGCTAAAAACGCCAAACACTTTAACCGGTGTAAGAGGTCTTATTTATTTTTCAAATGCTTTGGACTTAATAAGATATCTAATTGAAGTTCACGAAGAAAACAATGTTGTTGCGTTAACATTCAAAATGAACGCTAACGCTAAATCAATGCATTCTGCAAGAAATGTAATAGCGAGGTGTGGAAAATGAGTGTAACAAAATACTCGGGTAATGGACAAGGATCATGTAAGCGGTACCTTGATAAAGATAAATTGAATATAATGTGGATGTGCTTTCTTTACCATATTGAGGGCTACGATGGTTGCTATTATCATGATTGTGTTAAAGAAATATTAAAAGAAAATATGAAACAGGAGGAAAAATAAATGCAACAAGCAGTATCAACCGCTTTACAAGCAATTCTTGCAGATCGAGGTTACAAGGTTCTTGAAATAAAAACCTTTTCCGGTGCTACTTTTGTAGGCACCAATATTAAAATAAAATTCAATGAATTCTTTTTAACAAAGTGTGTATATTGCAATGATGAATTGTTTTCAACCATTCAAAACATAGCGGAAGTGCGAATCTTATTTTTTAGTTAAAATAAAGAACCCGGGGATCTCTCCCCGGGTCTTTTTATTTGTACCGTTTACAAGCAATATTATAATCGTATATGCAAATCCACCCGGAGGGGATCCGCGCCCAAATATTTTTATTACCTTTGTAAACCAATGCAAGGATAGTGCATTTTGTGCCGCGTTTCAGGTAGGCAATGTTGTTTTTTTCATCACGATTCAAACAATGCTTTCTTCCGTCAGAGGTCAAATCTTTGATCTTTTTTCGTCCGGTGTTCGCGCCTGCTCCCTTGTAAACACCGCGCACATAGGTTAATGTGATTGTTGACCCGATTTTAGGGCAGGGATAGTCAAAAATAGCACCGCGGACCTTAGGCCGAAGCACACCAAGCACTCCCTTGTAGGTGTGCTTTACTTTTTTACATTTTGAACCCCTCGGCCAATTTTGATCGAATGATTCAAACCAGCTTGTATTTCCGTTTCCGGTAGATACGGCAATATGACCGTAAGGTGATATTTTTGTCCCCCATACAACAATGTCACCTTTTAAGGGTACGAAAGTAGGATTGTTTTGGATTTTTTCAAACTTTTCAACAAGCGGTTTTCTTTTTTCAAAACTTGTGAAATAGTCAACCGCATTTCCCCACGCTCCTGGTTTGATACTGAAGCAGGAATTCAAATAAACCTTAGCCAAATCCACGCATTGAGCACCGGCCACGCGATCATAATCAATTAACTTTCCTTTATATGAATTGTAAAATTGATCGTAGGTCATTCCGTGTACCCCTTTCCTTTGGCTTCATCTTTAACAATATCACCGGCAATAGCCGCAGAGGTGAAGCTATTATTCTTCCACCAACTCCAAATTGTGGAAAACACTGTTAAAAGTGTGGAAAAGAATAAATATACTTCATCATCTGAAAAAGGAAGCGGATTTTTTCCGATCATAGTTAGAACGGAATTAACAAGCGCAACAAAAGTAACGATTGTGCGAATAATGGTATCTTTTGAAACATTTTTCATTTTAATTTGTCCTCCAAATCTTGAATACGGTGATCTGCCACCTGCTGTCGCAGTTCTTGTAGTGTAACTCTTTGTTGTAGGTTGTTATATTTTTCTTGCTTTTTTTCAAGCTGTTTAATTCTGTACAATGTCTTTGAATTTGCAAGCCACGCGGTGAGCGAGGTGCCCACCAGCGTGACCGCAGATGACAGAATTATAGTTAACTGATCAACTGTAATTCTAATCACCCCTCGAAAACAATACCATCAACAACAAGTCCGTTTGCGTCTGATACGGTGAAAGACCTGTTACCATCGAATGCAACCTTAATTGAGTTTGACCCCTCGGTGACTAACATTGTAAACGCTGATCCGCTTTTGAACCCATAGAAATACTGGATCCGTTCAACCCCGGAAGCGCTTGAATGATAACGAACGCCAATCCGGCTGGAATGTTGTACAAGATTTGAAATCATTTCAGCAGACCAAATTTGCACCCCGCCATCGGATCGGGTATCAATCGTTCCGGAAGTCCTGTTTTGTGCATCGCAAATTTTACGCTGACAAATAATGGTATTATCGGATTCAAGATTTACGCCAATGTTGTGCTTTTCGTAGCCGTAAAGCTGCGATCCGCGTTGCAACCGAATACAAGGTGTAGTCGGCCATTCTTTCAGGGTGCCGGAGCCGCCACCGGAAAGAACTAAGGTTGTGTTCAGCAAATTATACCCGGTTTTACCGGAAGAATAAATCAAATCAACATCGTTGCAAAGTAATTTATTCACATTTACCGCGCGAATTGTATGCGGTAAATTCGCGTCATTGGTGTTTGAATTTGCAATTTCCAAATTATCCAGTGTTACACTGTTTGAATTGTGAATTACCAACCCCATTAGCTTAGGTCTTGTGGTTGGTGGATCATTGGAGGTATACCGACCGGAAATATAAACATTACCGCCGTTTGCAATGTTAAACCAACGGTATGAGCCGGTTGTACCTTTTACGCGGATCTCTAATTCTTGGTGATAAATCGGACAGGCCAACAAGTCCATGGCCTGAAAGATTTGATTAAACGGATTGCCTTTTGTACCGTCGGGAGAACGGTTCATGTGATAAATACCGCCAATGTCCGCGTCCTTATCAACATAAACTATATTGTTAAAGGTGGAATATCCCACCCCCTGCCCCTGCGTGGTGGTCTGTTTAATGGATGACGGCGTACCCTGCAACAGTGACCCGCGCCAAATAGAAATCATTGAATCCGTGGGGTTGACCGCAGTAATGCCCTGCGAATTGGCGTACACATAAAATTTATCATTTACAGTTATATCTTCAAATTCTCCAGACCAAAAACGCTGATTATCCAAATACTGCGGAATCGTAAATTGTCGAATATAAACGCCAGCTTTATCGTAAATACGAATTGTATTCGGCGAATAGGTAAGCATTACAAAAGCAGTTGCATTTGCCTTGACAACCTGCATAATATAATCAAATCCAGGATTTGAAAGAGCAACCATATTTGAAGCGGTATTAGTAGCCAGATCCCATTCATACACATTCAACCCTTGGGAAATATACATTTGATCATTCGTTTCGTCATAAGCAACGGAAGATACCGCGCTTTCATTGTACCCGGCAGGTGCAGAGTATTTTTGAATTGTTGCAAGCGTTGTAGGGTTCAATTCAAAGATTGTCTTAGAGGGTGTGCCGTTCAATTCGCTTGTAGCAACAAAAAGGCTATTTCTTTTTGAATTATAAACGATTGAATTGGCATGGCCTAAACCCTCAATGTCACGGCGTGCGACTTGTGAACCGTTTGAATAGTTGAAGATCACCACCGCCGCCGTGGTTGGGTGTAACTCCAAGGTGTGCCCCCGGGGCACAAAAGCGCATGCATAATAAATGTTCCCATCGATTTTATACCGCGCCCCGCCTTGGTTGACTGGGTAACGGGCTGTTTCCTGCTCAGCGCTTGCAAGGTTTTCCCCGCGATATGTCCAGCCCAACAACCATCGCTCAAAATCAATATATGTTGAATGCGGCTGGTTTTTGAATGTTACAAAGTCTTTTTTAATTTGCGCAATTTCCTGACGGAATTCATCAAAATATGGATCACAAATAACAGCAAGAATTTCTTTTAATGTGCCGTCATCGTACCACTTTTGCAACTGCTCCGTAACAGTTTCCTTAATATGTTTATCAAGGTTTTCAAGTAAATCAATTACATAGTTTATCAACTCATCGTAACTATTTACTTTTTCAATAACTTCATTCATCTTTTTCAAAACAGCATAAAGCAATTCTTCAAAAGATAAAGAATCATCGTAGACCTGCGGCAAAATTCGGTTGCAGTAAAACCGCCGAAGTACCGCGATAGGGTCAACATCGGGCTTGGGATAATTCATAAAATTTTCCTCCTTAATACCATAACGGCATGAATAAGCCTTTATACTCGTCAAGCAATTCAGAATACAAGCCGTTTACTTCATTTTTGAATTGCCGGAATACTTCCCCGGCGGGCATTGTTAAACCGGTTATTGTTTCTATTTGGTTTGATTCGGTTGTTGTATCGTTTGCGGTTGTGTTTGATCCTTTGTCAGTTGCTTTATTTGAAGCGGTGGCAAGGTTTGCTCTGTCAGCGTATTCAATAGAATTAAAGTCTTTTGCTTTAATCATGTTGCCGGGAAGATCGCTTGCCGCCCCTCGCATGGTTGAATTTGAATCGTTTTGGTTTGAAAAAGAACCGGTTGATTTGCTTTTACCTGTGGCGTTTAAATCCGTTTTTCGGTTGAATTTTTGGTTGGCAACTGCCAAATCTGCGGTCATTTGCGCGAATCCGTCAAAGGCCTTAGCATAACCGGGCATGACTTCCATACATTTCGCTTGTAATTTTACTTTCCATAAATAGAAAGTTTCAAAAGCGAATTCATCTGTTAAGTAATGAAAAATAAAAAGCGTTTCAAAATATCGTTCGAAATCTTTTATTTTTTGCGGGGTTGGATATGCAAAATCAAAAATTCTCTTCCGCGCAGATTCAACGCGAGTATTCAAAGGGTTATTTCTGTTTTCGCATAAATTGTTTACAACAACTTCCAAGCTGGTAGTATAGCGTGCCATTACTCCACCCCCTGCGACTCATCGTCAATATCTGTGCCATAATCAAAGTCAGGTTTATCCTTTTCAATGATTTCACTTTGTACTCGCGGCTTTACAGAAATATTCAAGCCGAACCGTTCATTGATCTGCTTGCAAGCGTTTTTTCGTTCATATAACATGGTTTCCAAGTTAATAGATACAAATTGATTATTTGCATTTACTTCATCGGTAATAAGGCGCTCGGCTTTTTCATTTTGAACATTATTAACACCAAGGAACGAAAGAAATTCCGCTTTGTAACTTTCAAGTAATGTATAAAGATCTTTTGCTACCAACGGTGCACCGGTGTTTACACTTCCAAAACAATCATTAAAGTCATTGTCTTTGTCAATGAATATATACCCCTGCGAGCCGTCATATTTTGAAAAGAGATTTGCAAGTGCTAATTTTTGATTTGAAGTCCCTTTTAGAATTACTGGGGTTTTCTGTGCGTTGACATTTATATCAATTATTTGCTGTGTTTTTGCGATCTTATCCACAAAATAATTGATATAAAATAAAGTCGGTGTCCACATTGGATTATTTTTTATCAACACAAAATCGTCTGCGGTGTACTCCTGATTGAAGTTAATGCCATAACCATTGATCTTAACCGGATAACCGTACAGATTCAACACAGATTGATCCGCCGCGCGTAGGCCTAAAAATCCTCGATCCCGATCATTGCAGAATGCCGCCTTGCCGTCTTGAATCAATGCAAATTCTAAAAAGTCAGCGTCCACCGTTTCCGGGAGGTTTTCCCACTCAAACACAGTTGCAGCAATGTTCATAAAATAGCACTGATAGATTTGATTTAGCTGTGTGGCAGTTAAGATTGAATTGAATTGACCGGCAAAAGTGCCGTTTGTGGCAGGACTGTGATACAATGCAAAAGGCTTTGTATTTGTAGGGTTTTCCATTATTATCACTCCTTTTTAATCATTATTTAGAGAATAATCCCCAAAAGCGGAAATGGAATGCCAAATTGTTACCCCGGTGTTAAACATGGTGCGAATTGAAGCGGCTTCCGGTGCAGGTGCGTTTACTTTGATATTGCAATCAACTGTCTGCAAATAATTCCATTTACTGCGGGTATCTTTCCATCTGGATATTTTACCCCACTCGTTAATTGCATAGCCATACAGATCCAAAAAATCATCAATCGGGCCACATTCATCATATAGCGGGGAACAGTCTACTAATCGGAATTTGCAATTTTCACTTGAAATAGAATTGGTATCGCTTTGGTTTCCTTTACTTGCTACTTTAGAATTAAACGCATTTGCAATATCTCTTGAAGTATTAAAAATAGAACTAACTGCACCAACTCCGGAAGTGATAGCCCCTGCAACATTGCCAGTTGCAATATTTGCGCCAAGGCTTACGGCACCACCGGCCACAGCCCCAGCCGCATTCAATACAGAGCCTACCCGGTTAAGAGATCCTTGCACACCACCGTTTTCATTGTAGCCAATTTGCATTTCAAAGGAGTATGGAACATCAAAAACGGATTCGGCAGGTTTTGCATAGTTTTTTATTTTTAACTTAAAACCATTAGAACCAATAGGCCGCATTTCTGCTGACATTTTGATTGAATTTCCTTTTATGAATTCAGGGCGTAACGGTTGGCTAAATCCGTTGTAATTGTAAACAACATAGACCCGGCACATGGAAGTAAGCATTTTTTTGTTTCGCGGTGTATATCCGCACGCTAAAGTGTTTCCGGCAATTTCCGCTTCGGTATCTAATGTTATTGTAATATTTTCCTTACAATAATTTATTTCTTTTCCTTTTACGGTAACAGGAATAACATACCCATTATTTTTCAACATTGAATACACCCAGTACGGAACACACCTAAATGTGATTATATCTTTTCTTCTATCCGTTTCGCCTGCGTATACATCAATCAATTTTTGAATTGTATCGTTGTCATACACAAAACCGGCATATTGCCCCGTCATTGATTCACTCTTTCCATATCCACCATAAATCCAATCACTTTCACCGGGTCCGGGCGGCCTTGACACAGATACCATAGACCAGTAAGGAACCCATGAATCACCTGCCGAAAAAACATCAATTTCTTTTTCGTAGTCGGCAGGTGCTCCCACCGGTTCCGGCTGAAGCCATCGGCCAACGGTATCTTCACTTTTTTTCACATGTGCTCTGGCGATTAAAGATTTATAATAGGTAATGTTAAATTGATAGGTTTGCCAATAATCGGTTGAAATATAAATCATTGCAACATCTTGTGCAATATATTCAACACGATCTATGAATGCATAATACCATTTTTTATTTCCCTGACGGTTTACAAAATCGCAGTTTTGATAGCGGCAATAATTGAAAGCTTCAAACCTTGCAAAATTTCCTTCAATCCTAAAGGCTTGATCTTTCTTGATATAATTAAACTTTGTTGCGCTTACACCTTTTTTCGCTAATTCGTCAAAGGCGGCGACTTGCGCCGCCGCCGTTGGAAAATCAACAATGGCGTGACATTCCTCTGGCTTACCCCATGGAACTGTAAACAGATCCAATCTTGTTGTAGGGTGAGTTACTGCCATTGTTTTACTCCCTTAAAAAATTCAAAATAATAACAATCGGAACTCGTACACCGTCAGCAATCAACTCACACAGGCATGTACCGGTACTTCCGGCGGCAACTACTTTCTCAGTTGCTGCAAAAGTAATTGTTTTGTTAACAGCATTAAATGTCATGTTCACATAAGTGTGGAAATTTTCCTTTGTCGGTGGATTGGAAAATTCGGTTTCAATCATGTTCAAAAATTCAATGCTAATATTTTTGACAGCATAATCTTCCGGCAAAGTTGCATAGTTAATAGTTTGAGTAGCAGTAGGATTAGCAAGTACAACATTATTGCCATCAGAATTGTTATAATTGGTGATTGTCAAACCCTGCAACGCGTCTGCTTTAGGAACTTCAAAAACCATGGCATTGGCAAAGGGACAAATACCATAAATTTGCCAAACATGGAAGAAATACTGCCAAGTCAGGGAAGAACCGATAAAATCTTCCGCCGCTGTTTGGATATTGTCATACACCTGGAATAATGTTTCATCACAAATCACAAAACCAATATCTGACAGCGTTTTACCGGTGCGCTTTCTGTTCTCCAAGTCATAATTATCATAGTCGAAAGAATCAACTACAATAAGATTATTCCGGAAATCAGTTTCTGCCATGTTGAACGCCATTGCAAGAACCTTTACGCCCAATTTGTTAATCAAATCGGAACGAATGATAATTACAATCCGGTCAGCTTCCGACCATGTTTCAACCGGATCACCGACTGCTCCGGGCTGATTGATATAGTTGTTATACGCAGTAGACGGAAATGTCATATTCATAGCAGTTTCGCGAATGGTTGCTACCATATCTTCCGCTTCATCTTTCGTAGCGGGCATTGCCAATTTGCGACCAAGAATAACATTATTTGCATACGCGTCAACAATGGACTGCTTGAACAAGTTGAATTCGCGAATTTCATTACCGGAGAAAACGGAGTTGATTTTGGCAGATACAAAACGGTTAAACTTTTCGTAGGAAACAAAAGCGCCTATCAATTCCTCACGGTTAATAGACAGCGGAAAAACATCTTGACGATTTCTGCTGTAATAGGCTACCTTTGTATCACCTTTATACAGTTTCAAAATACCGGACAGGTTCTCGCCGTTGTAGCCCATAGGATTGACAGGATTCTCATAAATCTGCTGTACATCTGTACCTAACGGATAAGGACGCCCTTTTTTCAGGCGAGCAAGCCGGTTGGAATAGCGCTTTACTTCAACAACTGTGAACATAATTCTATCAACCAAGACAGAAATAAATTCATTGGTATGTGCCTTGTAATTCAAAATAGGATTGGCAAATTTGCTAATAGCGTCACCCTCGGCAAGAACCGGAACATCATTCTGCGCGGATTCGCTCATCATAGAACGAACTGCATTCAATGTTTTTTGCGCCTTTACCGCTTCGGTCATCTTTTTAGAACTCATTGAAAAAATCCTCCTCCTTTAATTCCTCAATTACTTCATCAGGTGATTTTTCGTCATTGGCAGGCGGTTTGTCCTCGGGTTTGTCAACTTCGAGTTTCTCGCCCACTTTCATCATCAAATTTCCGTTGATCTCGCGAATGCGGTTATTATCCTCGACAAGTCTTTCATTGTCTGCGGTCAACCGTTCAATCTCGCTTGCGTAGTCCACAAATGTATCAGTGATTGTTGCAAGATCGGGTCCGATCTCGGTTACATCTTCCGCCTTTGCAACACGATCAACAATTTCTTTGATTTGCTCAACAGATAAGCTCATTTTTGTTTTACTCCTTTCATAGTCTATTATATATTATTTTCTCTACTTCACTTTTGATCTGTAAATTTTCAAAAAACAATCTTCCCGCCACTGCAAAGGACTTGATCTTCTTTAATTCGGCTCCTGCGTGCGGCCTGTTGTTTTCCGCTATTTTATTTACAGTTAATGGATTTGTCTTAGAGTCGCCTGTTTTACAGGCGTATAATGCTTGCGAACTGGAAGCAAAGAAAAAATATATTATATTGTTATTGGATTTAAGGTTGAAAAGTTGGATTGAATCTTTTGGCTTTCGTTCGATTTGTGAATAATCATCGTTTAGGAATGATTCATTATTGGCGTAATCGTTATATTCTGGTAGATATTTCGTTGCTAATTTGTTTTGTGGCGTTGTGGCTTTGGCGAATGCTAATTCATTTGTGGTTGATAACATTTCAGCGTATATTAAATCGGTTTTGAATAATGGTGTATAGTTAAATTTTATTCCAAATGCTAAACAGTACGGGTTTACCATTGAAAGAGCGTTTGCCAACATGAACACTTTTCCGTCTTGCCGTGTTCGGAATATTGTTTCTTGTAAGTCGGTGAATACTCTTAATTCATTCGGAAGATAGCGGCGGAATGATGATTTATTGTCTATTATGAATTCATCATATACAATCGTTGTTACTGACGAAAAATCATCGGAGCCCTTTAGTATATCGGCGTTTGTCAAGGCGATGAATCGCCCTGCCTGCTCGCCGTCTATATAAGCTGTTTTACCTTTGACCTCAAATTTGTGGCCGGGATAGTTGTTTTTGTGTTTTGTGAAAAATCCGTCGGTGGCTTCCTTGATTTCCGTTTTGTAACGGCGAAGCCATACAAATTGTTTTTTACTTTTTAGGTATTGTTCGATCACATACTTTTTTAACTGATATGTTTTACCTATACCGCGGCCGCCTATTAAAATATTTAAATAGCGGTTGTAGGATAGGCATTTTCTTAAACTGTAATATTTCATAATTCGGTCGGCGGAGAAGTCGCACCCCGGATCCACCCAGTGCAGTTTGGCGGCCGACTCCTCGCCGGTGGCTCCCACCTTCACTAATGCGTTTTGATTCTCCGCCGCCTTTACAAATAAACAGAAAGGTTTATACACCTTTCATTTATAATTATAGTAAATAAAATTTGTTTTGTCAAGGGTTTTAGGTAATTACTATTTGTATATTTTAATATTACAATCTGTATAGAACAGGGCCGGAGTTGAGT